>ENA-OQDE01000197-OQDE01000197.1-human-gut-metagenome-genome-assembly--contig:-NODE-197-length-38874-cov-3.052623_pt1 | contig 38874 bp, 43 predicted proteins | sample MGYA00242768_ERZ504595 | MGnify/ENA primary metagenome ERZ504595 (study PRJEB26092, sample SAMD00036307) | human gut metagenome | host: Homo sapiens | study: EMG produced TPA metagenomics assembly of... | reverse complement strand
CAGTATTTTTGCAAGTACAGGTATGATGGGCGATTCACCGATGGGTTACCTTAGTATTTGGTGGGCGCTTCTTATCCTTGGTGCCATCGCTCTTGGATACACCATTGCCGGAGGATTTCTTGCGGTACTAATGACTGATGTAATTCAGTTCGGAGTACTTCTGGCCGTGGTTGTATTTATGATACCTCTTTCATTTAACGCGGTAGGAGGCGTAAGTGCATTTATCGATAAGGCCAGTGAGATACCAGGATTCTTCTCGGGCACATCTCCGACCTATACATGGGGGTGGCTTTTACTGTGGATATTTCTTAATGTGTCCATGATTGGCGGCGACTGGCCGTTTGTACAGCGATACATAAGCGTACCTACTACAAGAGACGCAAAAAGAGTACTTATTTAATAGGAATTCTTTATCTCGTCACTCCTCTTATCTGGTATCTTCCTACCATGATTTATCGTGTGATGGAACCCGGACTTGCGCTTGATTTGGATGCAACCACAATGACTTTCAACGGCGAACACGCTTATGTGAATATGAGCAAACTCGTGCTTATGAAAGGAATGGTCGGCATGATGTTGGCAGCGATGCTATCGGCTACATTGAGTAATGTTTCGGGCATTTTGAATGTATATGCCAATGTATATACTTATGATATTTGGGGACACAAAGAGAAAAACCGTCAGGCAGATGAGAAAAAGCGTATCAAGGTAGGACGTCTCTTCACATTTGTCTTTGGACTTGTGATTATCGCTTTGTCAATGCTCATCCCGTTTGCCGGAGGTGCCGAAAAGGTGGTAGTAACTCTTCTTACTATGGTGATGTGTCCTTTATACATTCCGTCAATATGGGGACTGTTCTCGAAGCGGCTGACAGGTAATCAACTTATTTCTGCAATGATTCTTACCTGGCTCGTTGGTATTATGGCTCGCGTCATAATTCCCGCCTCCGTTATTAGTCCAAGCCTTATAGAGTCAGTTGCCGGTTGTGTACTTCCTGTACTTATCCTTGCAATCATGGAAGTTTGGTCGGCACGTAAAAAGTATGAAGACAATGGTTATCAAGCCATTGGTGAATATACTGATCCTGAAGCCGATCGCGAACCGACGTTAAAGGAGAAGAAAGCGGTATTAATCTATTCGCATTTGGCTGTTAACTGCTTCTGTATTACCATTGGTGTCGTTGCGCTCTTACTGATTGGTCTGCTTATTGCCGGCGATCCGAAGACTCTTGCGGTCAAAGGAATTGTGATAGGAAGTATCGTACTGATGATTGCCATGATACTTGCTTATGTGATATACAGAATTATATATGCAAGACGTCTGAAAATGTCTAGCTAGTCAATTATTAATAACCCTAAATACTAATCAAATGAATCTAAAGATGTTATTGTTTGCAAGTGTGTCGCTTGTGCTTTTTGCATCTTGTCATAACTCGGATGATCCGTATATGACACTCGCGACAAAGACACTTGATGTAGAAGCAGAAGGTGGACTTTTCACTGTTGACCTTTCATCTAATGTCTATTACAGAGTCAATAACGATTGTCAGACCGATGGAAGCGATAGCCATTGGGCAGTTGTTGATTCGCATGAGACACAAGGTGAGATTACTAAGTTTACAATCAAAGTCTCTGAAAATTCGTCGACTAGTTCACGTGTCGGTGCCATTCGTTTCATTGGCGATGATGTAACTCCTCTAAAGCTGGTTATTACCCAAAAGATGATTGTCCCGAAAGGTATCAGTCCTATCACCGAATCGATTGACGCAACTACAACAGAATCCTCGTTCAAAGTCTTTGGAGATAAGGAGTGGAAGGCTGTATGTGCAGATGCGGATGTGACCGTTTCTCCTGCAAATGGGGTAGGTGAATGTGATATTAAACTTACTTTCCCGGAGAACAAGACATTTACCAAAAGGACAATTAAAGTAACGGTAACCATCCAGGATGATACAGACTATACCTATACTCTTGTACAAGATGCTTTCTCGGGCATTTTGGCTGATTGGGACTTGAATAGTTTAACTGCCAACACAAATGCAACATTTGCTGATGAGGCACAATCGGTATTCCCGGGAGCCAATGGCAAGTATCTTGCTCCAAGTGCCGGAAGTGGTAAGATTGAGTATTGGGCATGTGACCGGACAGGTTATGTAGCGCAGAATGCCGTATGCAGCCGTGCCGTGGGTGGTAATGGTGACCCGTATGTATCAGGAGCTATTCCGGGTGATTATTGGTATGTCTATGGGGATATGAAAGGTACGACCATTCCTGCCGGTACCAAGATACACTTCTATTTTGTGACGAAATTAGGAACGATGTGTTCCAACTACTGGATGATTGAGTTCAAGGATGGAGAAGAATGGAAACCGGCTCTTCCGACTTCGACTCTTCAGGAAAGTGCGACAGAGACACTGTCGGGTGCACCTATCAATTATTCGGCAACTATTACCTACAACTTTGCGGGAATGTTGCTCGATAGCAGTAACAATGGCGCATATATCCCTGCCGAAGGAGTATTTACCACGACTAAAGATATGGATGAGATTGTGTTAAGATTCGGACAGGCAGGCCGTTTATGTCTTAGTGGTGCTAGATATGCCGGAAAATATATTGACTGGACACATGCAAGCGCCAGACACGTTTTTCAGCGCAACATCCGAGTAATCCTGAAACAGGTGCGGCAATCAAAGAGTATAACCAACATGTATTGCTTGAAATCGTAGAATAAAGAGTATGAAAAAAAGTATATTAAGCCTGTTATTGGCATGTTTCCTGCAAATCAATCTGGCTTTTGCACAGAATGTAATGAAGGGTGTCGTTAGCGATGCCAATGGTCCTCTTGTCGGAGTGGTGATCCACGATAAAGACAATGCAAAAGGTACTACCTCCGATATGTCGGGAAAGTATGCGCTCAATGGCGCTGAATCAGGCCATACAATAGAATTCCGTTATCTTGGTTATGTGACCGAGACTGTGGTATGGGATGGTAAAAGTGTAGTAAATATAAAACTTAAAGAGGATGCTGTACAACTTGAAGAGACGGTTGTAATCGGCTATGGATCTGTAAAGAAGAAAGATCTTACAGGTGCGGTCGGGGTAATCAACAGTTCGCTTATCGAGAAACAGAGTACGTCTCAACTTTCACAATCTTTGCAAGGACTGATTCCGGGACTGACGGTTACCCGTTCGAGCAGTATGCCGGGAGCGAGTGCTACGGTTCAGGTGCGTGGTGTGACAACAATGTCTGATTCGAGTCCGCTTATCCTTGTCGATGGTATGATGGTCAGTAGCCTCGACAATATAGCAAGCGAAGACGTACAGCAGATTACTGTACTTAAAGATGCAGCTTCTGCATCCATCTATGGTGCCCGTGCTGCTGCCGGTGTTATCTTGATAACGACTAAGGAGGCAACCGAGGGACAGCTTTCGATCGGTTATAACGGAGAGATTTCGTTGTCTTCTCCTACCGAATTTCCGAAATTCCTGACAGACCCTTATCACTACATGACAATGTACAATGAATGGTCGTGGAACGATGCCGGTAATCCTGCGGGAGGCGAATTTGCCAACTATTCACAGGACTACATCGACAACTATGCTACCAACAACAGGTATGATCCCATTCAATATCCTATCTATGACTGGAAAGACGCTATTCTTTCGAATACCGCTATGCGCCATAAGCACAATTTGACCATGACGTATGGCAACAAGGTAATCAAGAGCCACACTTCCGCTACCTACGAAAATGCCGACGCTATCTATAAAGGTTCAAACCACGAAAGAATCTCTATCCGTTCGCGTAATAATCTGAAGATTAGTGATAAACTCTCCGGTTCTATCGATTTCTCGGTACGTTATGCCACGAAAAATGACCCGACTTCCGGTAGTCCGATTCGTGCAGCTTATATGTATCCTTCCATTTATTTGGGACTTTATCCGGATGGCCGTGTTGGTCCTGGTAAAGACGGCAGTCTTAGCAATACGCTTGCCGCCTTATTGGAAGGCGGAGAGAAGAAGACCGTATCCAACACAATGACCGGTAAATTCTCGTTGAGCTATAAGCCCATAAAAGATTTGACCCTTACTGCCAATCTGACTCCTACCGTCGGAACTGTTTCGATCAAGGAGATGAAGAAAGCCATACCTGTTTACGATGCATACGAAACCGATGTTATGCTGGGATATGTTTCAGGATATACTTCCAATTCTCTAAGTGAAGAACGCCGTAACATCAAATCATTGGAGAAACAATTCATCGCCACATACGACAAGACCTTCAGTAAGGTACATAACTTCAATGCCATGGTCGGTTATGAAGATTATAGTTATACGTATGAAACGATGTCGGGATCGACCAACGATATGTCTTTGTCTTCTTTCCCTTATCTTGATTTGGCGAACAAGAATGCTCTTGCTGTAGCCGGCAATTCTTATCAGAATGCATACCGTTCATTTTTTGGCCGTGTCATGTATAATTACGACAGCCGTTACTACCTCCAGCTCAATGCTCGTGAAGACGGATCTTCACGTTTTCACAAGGATCACCGTTGGGGATTCTTCCCGTCCGCATCGGTGGGTTGGGTCATCTCTAACGAGAAATTCATGCAAAACATAACCCCGATAAACTATCTGAAGTTCCGTGCCTCTATCGGTACGCTCGGTAACGAGCGGATTGGAAATTATCCTTATCAGACATACATTTCGTTCAATAATGCCATTATGTATGACAGTGCAGGTTCTACGCCCCAATCTTCGATGTCTGCCGCTCAACAGGATTATGCGTATGAGAATATCCATTGGGAGAAAACACAAAGTTGGGATATAGGTGTGGATGCCGCTTTCTTTAACAATCGTCTTGACTTTAGCGCAGACTATTATTATAAGAAGACAACAGATATGCTCTTGTCAGTGGCAATCCCGTCGTTTACAGGTTATTCGGCACCTGACAGGAACGTAGGTAAAATGCATACCCGTGGTTGGGAAGTGAAACTCGGCTGGTCTGACCGTATCGGAGATGTAAATTATGCGGTAAGTTTTAATATCTCTGATTACAAGTCTATAATAGATAATCTTAATGGCAAGCAGCAGTTTAACAGCGATGGTACCATTATTACTGAAGGTGCAGAATATAACTCCTGGTACGGATATAAAACTGCAGGTTTATTCCAGACCGCAGAGGAAGTCAGTGAAAGCGCTCTGCTTTCGGCTTCTACCAAACCGGGTGATGTGAAATATGTAGATGTCAGCGGTCCGGACGGCACTCCTGACGGAATTATCAATGAGACATACGACCGTGTAGTGCTTGGCAGCTCATTGCCACACTATCTATATGGAGGTTCTATTAGTTTGGGCTGGAAAGGTCTCTCTTTCTCCCTACTCTTCAATGGTGTCGGGAAACAACTTCACGCCTCACCGAGAGTATGATTCGCCCCATGCAGGGACAATGGCTTCCGGCTCCGTCGGTCCTTCTGAACGACAATGGCAGCCGTAATTATTGGAGTGTATATAACACTGCAGAGCAGAACGCGGCAGCCAGCTATCCCCGTTTGAGTCATCAGGGCGGTGAATACAACAACTACAAAATGTCGGATTACTGGCTCAAGAGTAGTGCCTATATGCGTATAAAGAATATCAACGTTGGCTATACAGTTCCTAAAAAATCGTCTCTAAAGTCGGAATCAAGGGACTTCGGGTGTACGTCAATATTGATGATCCATACTGCTTTGATAGTTATCTTTCGGGATGGGACCCTGAAGCAGGCGCTTCTACCTATATCACACGCACTTATACGTTTGGAGTGGATATCAAATTCTAATGGAGTATGAAAAAATTACATAATATGAAAAAATACATGTATTGATTTGCATGATAGCTCTTCTATCTGTAACTTCTTGTGTGAACCTCGATCTGAATCCTCCTTCAGCTGCATCCAGCGAAAACTGGTTCTCGTCACCGGAGGAAGTTCGAATCTCGTTGAACGATTTTTATCGCAGTACTTTCTTTGTTATAGAAGAAGGTTGGACGCTGGACCGTAATACGGATGACTGGGCACAACGAACCAATATTTATACCATTGCGGCAGGTTCACTGAATGCGTCTTCTACAAGTAATCCTAACATCAAGACTGTTTGGAGTTACACGTACAAGAACATTAGTCGTGCCAACCGGATTTTGGAGGCGCTCGACAAACTTGAAGGCAAATATTCCACCACTGAACTGAATACGCTTCGTGCCGAAGCCCGTTTTTTCAGAGCGTTTGCTTATTCACGTTTGATTACTCTTTGGGGAGATGTTCCTTTCTACGTGACTTCGATTACTCCGGAGGAAGCATTTGAGATGGGGCGTACCGACAAAGCTGTCGTTCTGAAACAAATTTATGAAGATTATGACTATGCCGCAGAAAATTTGCCGTCCGCAAATAATAATAGCGGCGCCACCCGTGTGGACAAAGGAACGGCTTATGCTTACAAGGCTCGTACTGCTCTCTATCAACACGACTACGGGACTGCCGCAAAGGCTGCGCAAGACTGTATGGATCTGGAAGTATATGACTTGGCCCCTGATTATGGAGAACTTTTCCGCGACAAGACAAGAGGAAGCAAAGAAGTTATCTTCTCTGTTGCTCACTCAAGCGACCTTGAGTTGGATGAAAACGGTAAACCTACTACACAGGCTATCGGTTCCTTTATTGCCCGTTCGGCAGGCGGTACACATAATGCGCAACCTTCGTGGGAACTTCTTGCTGTCTACGAAATGACGAATGGTAAGACGATTGATGAACCGGGCAGTGGCTTTGATCCTCACGATCCATTTGCCAACCGTGATCCCCGTTGCCTGGAAACATTTGCTGCTCCCGGCAGCCGTATCTATGGTATTGAGTGGAATCCTGCGCCGAACGCACTCGAAGTAATGGACTATACGCAAAATCGTATGATTACAAATAAAGATTCCAAAGGCGGTTCGGATGCTTCCAACTGTGCTTACAATGGTTGTTGCCTGCGCAAAGGCGCGCAAGAATCATGGCGTACTACTTTGTATAACGACAACCCCGTCATTCTCATGCGCTATGCCGATGTATTGTTGATGTATGCCGAAGCTAAGATTGAACTGGGGGAGATTGACGCTACTGTCCTTGCTTGCATCAACGATGTCCGTGCCCGTGCTTATGGCACCACCCGTACACAAACCAACGACTATCCGTCCATTACGACAACCGATCAGGCAGCATTGCGCAAAGTGCTCCGTCGTGAGCGTCGTGTGGAGTTTGCATGGGAAAATCTGCGCTATTTCGATTTGCTTCGTTGGCATCAGTTTGAGAATGCTTTTGGGCACAATATGTACGGATTTACCCGTACAGCCAACAGGGCAAAGGAATACTTTGCGGCAGGCAACTGGTTTTGGCCGGAGACTCCGACATTTGACAAAGACGGATTTCCTTCTTTTGAAGCGATGGCCGACGGAACCTATATCGTCCAGCATGGTGAACGTAAGTATGATGAGAAGATTTATTTATGGCCATTGCCAAGTGATGATGTATTGATAATGAATGGCAAACTTGTTCAAAATCCAGGGTACTAACTTTATTAAATAAATGATATTATGAGCATTGGAGAAATTTTATTGCGCAGTCGCTATCAACCATTGAAAAGGGTGTTGAGCTATGATGTATTCAACACCGGCTTTAACGGTTGGATGACATTGATGCCTAACTTTACGGAATATCCCGATTTTGATGTTCCCAAGACATTGGTCAATAAAGACCAGTGGCCACCGGTCATGCTTAGTTCCGCTACTTTCAGGTATCCGGGCACTCATGGGGCAATGTCCGGCACTTACTCTCTTAAACTTTCGACAAGACCTGTTGCCGCTCCTTACACGGAGATTCCGGCGGAAGGTTGTCTGGGACATGCCATTAAGCGGCTTTCGTTCTCTCGTCCGGGCTGCAAATATTTGCAGATAGAATGTTGGTTTACATACACGGCGGAGCAGGATGTGGTGGATGGCGGTGACCGTCCGCAACCGGGTTTGCATGAGAGTTCCATCCGCGATTTTGGTATGGGATTCGATGTACAGGAGGGTGGAAAACGTTACCATGTAGGAATTCGCTATCTCAATGCAGTAGATGGCAAATTAATGCAGAAGTGGCAGTATGAACATTCCAATGAAGACATAACCGACCGCGATTGGGCTTATGGACTTGACGGAGACTGGTGTAAGAGGGGAGTCGATCCCTGGTGGTTCGGCCGCCGTTATCCTAATGGCGACCACGATGGATTCAAGGATTTGAAAGATGGTCATCAGAAACTCATTTACAATGAGACCGACTGTAAACTCAATTGGCAATACATGCGTCTGAAACTTGATACAGAGCTTCGTGAATATGTAGAGTTCCAATGTCAGGACAAAATTTGGGATATGCGTGGCATTGCAGCCGATACCGTTGACGGATATGGACGCATCGACAATCTTATCAATCCTCTTTTCTGGGTGGGTACTGATACCAATCGTCGTGTATTCTTTTATATAGATTCTGTTGTTGTTTCACAAGAATAAAAGGAGGAATGTAATATATGAAAATGTTTAATGATTCCCATCTTGAGGTAAAGAAGTTCTTTAAAGGTACTTTCTTTACTCATCCTTACGAGGCTGGTTGGGCAGATGAGGCTATATTCTTTGTTATGGTTGAGAAAATAGAAGGAGATCCCGTATTCGAAGGTCGTGTACAACTATCGCAAGACGGTATACATTGGGCTGACGACGGTAGTGAGCCTGTAATCTTCAAAGGACTTGGCCAACATATTATAAAGGTAAATTCAAATTTTGGTAATTATATTCGTCTTGCCGTCAGCATTGAAGGCGGAGAGATGTTTTTAAATCTTCATATAGCATGCAAAGGTTAATATTTATACTTAGTCTGTTCATCCTTGCGATTGTAGGATGCAGCTCCAATGAGTCTCACTCATTTTTGATTCGTCCGGATGGAGGTGGGGAAGATGCTGCCACTGAAATAGAGGTAGGTAAGACGATTCCTGCCTGGCAGGAGGGTGTGATGGATATTCATTTCATCAATACGACTACCGGTGAAAGCATGTTTGTAATATTCCCGGATGGTACGCAAATGCTTATCGATGCCGCAAGTTCGAGTGTTACGACCAACTCTAATAGTAATACGACCAACACCGGTATCCGTAGCCGTTGGGATCCGACTCTGACTTCTACCCGTGGTTCACAGATTATAACTGATTACATTCGTAAGTGTATGGTATGGACAGGTAACAGTACGATTGATTATGCCGTACTTACCCACTTCCATAATGACCACTTCGGCGGTTATACTTCTTCTTTGCCAAAATCAGCTAATTCCAGTACTTATTCGTTGATAGGTTTTGCCGAGATTTTCGACAATTTCAAGATTGGTACGCTTCTTGATCGTGGCTATCCCGATTATAACTATCCGTTCAACATGGCGACAATGGCAGACAATGCTCCAAGTTGCAGCAACTATATCAATGCAGTGAAATGGCATGTCGCCAATCAAAAGTTTGATGCTGCGATATTCAAAGCAGGGGTGAATAATCAGATCGTTCAGAAGTATAATCCTGCAAAGTATCCTACTGCAAAGGTGCAAAACGTGGCAGTGAATGGAGAGATCTGGACAGGTTCGGGCACTACCACAAAGAAGACATTCCCTGAACTCTCGGAGATTACATACGAAAACAGTAAGAACATTACCTCCAGTGACAATTGTCCGCCGGAGAATATTACCAGTTGTGTGATGAAAGTTTCGTATGGCAACTTTGATTTCTTTGCCGGTGGTGACCTTCAGTATAACGGACGTTCGAGTCATGCGTGGAAAGATGCCGAACTGCCCTGTGCAAAAGCAGTAGGTCAGGTGGAACTATTGAAAGCTAACCATCACGGTGTAACCAACACCAATCAGGTGGATGCTCTGAAAGCACTCAATCCACAAACGATTGTTGTCAATTCGTGGGTAGATTGTCATCCCCGCACCGATATACTGAATTCGATGGAGACAACACTCCCTGCGTGTGACATGTTTATCACTAACTTCTGGCAAGGCGATCGCCCCAGCGGAGTAGACGACCGGGTTACGGCGGAAGAGGCTGCGAGAGTAAAGGGATATGATGGACATATTGTAGTTCGTGTGACCGACGGGGGAAACAAATATAGAGTTGTGACAATCACAGATTCTGACGGGGCAATGACTGTTAAGACTATTTCCGGTCCATATACAAGCAGATAATGAATACAAAATATTATGATGTAATAGTAGCAGGTGCAGGTCCTGCCGGGATATGTGCGGCTGTAGCCGCCGCCCGGCAAGGAGCACGTGTTGCCCTTATCGAAAGATACGGAGTCATCGGAGGTAACCTGACCGCCGGGTATGTCGGCCCTATTCTCGGTAGTGTAAGCAAGAACACGATGCGCGATGAGGTTTGTGCTATTCTTGGCGTCAAAGACAATGACTGGATTGGCGAACATGGAAATGCTCACGATTTCGAAGAGGCAAAACTTACATTGGCAGAATTTGTCGCCAGGGAAAAGAACGTCGATGTCTTTTTGCAATGTTGCGTGTCGGATGTTATTCGTGACGGAAAGGTGGTAAAAGGCATTAAGTGTGCAAGTAACGAGGGGACGCTCTGTTTTGAAGCCGCGGTTACAATTGATTGTACCGGTGATGCCATAGTATCTTTTCTTGCCGGTGCAAAAATAGAAAAGGGACGTGCTGACGGACTCATGCACCTGTAACCCTTGAATACACTATTGACGGCGTAGATGAATCGAAAGGAATTATCTGTATTGGAGATGTAGACAATGTCCAATTGAATGGCGAGTGTTTTCTTGATTGGTGTAAAAAGAAAGCTGATGAGGTCGAACTTCCCCGGATGCTTGCTGCCGTGCGTTTGCATCCATCGGTCAGACCGGGTTGCCGTCAGGTAAATACGACACAAGTCAATAGGGTGGATATAACTTCGGTAAGCTCTATTTTCGCCGCCGATCTTGAACTTAGGCAACAGATACGCCTCCTGACTCAATCTTGAAAGAAAATTTGCCGGGTTACGAAAATTGTAGAGTGATCGGAAGCGGTACAACAACCGGAGTGCGCGAAAGCCGCAGGGTGATGGGCGACTATGTGATCGATGCCGATGAGATGGCAGAAGGCTGCCGTTTTGCCGATGTGGTGGTACATAAAGCATTGTTCATTGTCGATATACATAATCCTGACGGAGCCGGACAGGCGGAACCGACCATACAATATTGCAAACCATACGATTTGCCGTATCGTTGTTTTCTCCCGTTGGGCTTGGAAGGGCTTCTGGTGGCGGGACGGTGCATATCGGGTACTCACAGAGCTCACGCTTCATATCGTGTCATGAGTATTTGCATGGCGATGGGAGAGGCAGTTGGTATTGCTGCTGCCATGAGTGCGTCGCAGCACTGTACTCCGCGGGCTCTCGATGTAGGAGAGTTGCAGAAACGGCTTGAGTCGTTAGGCGTAGAGCTGTTCGATTAACGTAGAACATAATCATACTTTAAATTTATAGAGCATACTTATGAAAAAGATCTATTTGTCTGTCGTGTGCTTACTGATCTCTATTCCCCTTATCGCCCAGTTGTATGTAGAGCCGGAGAAAGAGGTAGAGTGCTCTGTCTTCCTGGCAAAGGAAGGACGGGGGCGGGCACAGCAAGGACTTGAAATATGGGATGATTACATATTCTCGTGCGAGGATGGAGGCACGTGAATATCTATGATTTCAAAAGTGCCGATCCGAAACCTGTGGCAGGCTTTGAGTTGGCGTCCTCCCATCCGGACAACCATGTAAATAATGTATGCTTTGGCGTCGAGACAAAACGCGGAGCATCGTTTCCTCTCTTGTATATCACAAACGGGAAGGTAGGAAGCGAGTTGGAATGGTTGTGCTTTGTGGAGAGCATCACCCGTCGTGGAAAACGTTTTAGCAGCGAAATCGCACAGACAATTGAACTCGATGGCTCGAAGTGGGCGGAGAAAGGGTATGTCCCCATCTTTGGAGCGCCAAGCTGGCTGGTCGATCGGGAACGGGGCTTTATATGGATATTCTCGGCGCGTAACGTACTGTGGCGAAGGTGGCAAAGCATGCATGGGAAACCAGTATGTCGCCACCAAATTCCGCATACCATCGTTGAGTGAGGGTGCAAAGGTGCGCCTCGACGAAAATGACATTCTCGATCAGGTGGTGTTCCCCTATGAGGTATGGTTCACGCAAGCGGGCTGTATGCATGATGGTAAAATCTATTTTTGCTTCGGAGTTGGGAAACAGGATGACAGCCGTCCTTCCTGCATCCGGGTGTACGATACGGATAGGCGGACAATTACTGCCCGGTACAATGTGCAGGAACAGGTTATTTATGAACCGGAAGATATTGTGGTTAAAGACGGGGTTATGTATGTCAATACCAATACGAATGCGAAAAAGACGTCTGATCTTCCTTGCATATTCAAACTCTCTCTTCCGAAAGAAAAGCCGGTGGCCGAAAATCCTCTCGACGAGATACGCAGGGATCCGGAACGTGCGGGCGGCGTGTATTATGTGACCGATCTTTCACATCCGGTTACGCCGGCGCCCAAAGGATATACGCCTTTCTATATAAACGGCTATTTCCGTCACGGAGCGCGTCAGATAGATGATGAGGTGACTTATCCTGCCATATACGGCGTATTGGAGAAAGCTCATGCCACAAACAACCTTACCGATTTTGGGAAAGCCCTGTATGAACGTCTTGAACCGTTCAAGAAGAATGTGTTTTACAAAGAAGGCGATCTGACACAAATCGGTTATCGTCAGACAAGGGAGATAGGCCGGAGGATGGTACAAAACTATCCGGAAGTATTTGAAGGCCATCCCTATTTGAAGACTAACGCAACGAATGTGCTTCGGGTGGCGGCCACCATGCAATCTGTAAATTCGGGTATTTTGTCGCTACGCCCCGGGCTTGAGTGGGCGGAGATAGACAACTCCCGTTCGTTCCTTACCACACTGAATCCATACGGTAACGTATGTCCCGACAGAAGTCCGCTTGATAAATATATACTTGGTAAGGAAAACAGTTGGTATAAAAAATATCGTTCATATATAGATGAAAAGTTGGATGTGGATGCTTTTTTACAAGGCTGTTTATAGATGTTACACAAGTAGAAGTGAGTATGACAAGTACGACCTGATCCATCGTTTCTGGTTAATGGCGTCGCTGATGCAATGCCTCGACCGCCAAGTGCTATATGGGATATTTTTACAGAAGAGGAAATATTGGTTTGGGCGGAAATCGAGAACTATAAGTATTTTGCGCAGAAAGGTCCTGAACCGGTATCTCACGGGCGTAGTTGGGGACTTGCATCCCGCACGTTACGCCATTTGTTAGACGAATCTGCCGAAGATCTGGTTCGTAAGCGTCATGGCATCAATCTCAACTTCGGACACGATGGCGTTCTGATGGCTATCTTGACAAATCTGCAAGCCGGAACGTGGGCGCGGGAGGCTAGTAATTCCAAAGAAGCGTTGCAGAGTTGGAAGTATTGGGATATTCCGATGGGGGCGAACCTTCAGATGATCTTTTACCAATCAAAAGACAATCCGGACGTTTTAGTTAAGTTTATGCTGAATGAAAAAGACCTCCGGTTGCCGTTGGAAGCGGTTGAAGCATCTTATTACAAATGGAATGAGGTTTATAAATTCTATATAGAACATTGCGACAAGGTGGAAAAATCACTTGCCGAAACATTGAAATTATCGTATGAAGACTTTTAATTATAATCGTGCTGAAATAAAGGCCGGAATAGTACATTTCGGCGTTGGAAACTTCCATCGTGCACATCTCGAAGCTTACACAAATCTATTACTTGAAGATCCGCCACAAAGATGCTGGGGGGTATTCGGAGCCATGATTATGCCTACGGACGGGGTCTTGTTCAACGCCCTCAAGAAAGACGACGGCATATATCGGTTGACGACATACAGCCCTTCCGGCGAACAGGATAGTATGCTGATTGGTTCGCTTGTAGAACTGGCATGGGGGGAAATAGATAGTGAGCCTATCATCGCTAAAATAGCATCGGAGGAGATAAAAATCATCTCTCTCACCATTACCGAAGGGGGATATAAGGTTGATTTTAACCAATCGCGCAGTGTGTTCTGGTATGTAGCCGAAGGACTCAAACGCCGGATGGAGAAAGATTTGCCGATTACGATTCTTTCGTGTGACAACATGCAGATGAACGGCAATGCCGCCAAATGTGCGTTTATGTCATACTTTGAAGCGAAATATCCCGAGGTGGCAGCGTGGGCGAAAAAGAAAGTGACGTTTCCGAATTCGATGGTGGATAGAATCACTCCCGTAACAAAACCGGGTAAGGTTACAGATGTGTGTTGTGAAGACTTTATACAATGGGTGATTGAAGATAATTTCATTGCAGGCCGTCCTGCATGGGAGAAGGTGGGAGTTACATTCACCCATGATGTGACCCCGTATGAAATCATGAAATTAAGTCTTCTCAATGCGTCACATACTCTTCTTTCTTATCCTGCCTATATGGAAGGATTCAGGAAGGTCGATGCTGTAATGGCAGACGAGAGGTATCGTGCGATGATAAAGCTGTTTATGAACAGGGACGTTACTCCTTATGTTCCGGTTCCCGAAGGCGTTGACCTTGAAGCGTATAAAGACCAGCTTATTGAACGATTTTCAAACAAGGCGATCAGCGATCAGGTATCACGGCTTTGCGGCGATGGCATTGCTAAGTTTGCGGTTTATGTGGTACCCATACTCAAACAGATGTTGCAGGATGGGAAGGATATTTCGATAGAGGCTTTCCTGATAGCTGTTTATTGCAAATACCTGATAGGTGCGCGCACCGAGTCCGGTGAAAATATAGCTATCTCCGAACCTCACATCACCCCGGCGGACAGGAAGTTGATTTCGGGAGGATCGCCGGCCGAGTTCTTGAAGATATCACCTTTTGTGTCATTGGGACTGGACAAATACCCTGTGTTTATGGAAAAGTATGAGCAGTTTTATGCTATGCAGGTAGCAGAAGGATTGAAGGTCTTATTACAGTAAACAACTAAAAAATACAAGGCAATGAAGAAGTTTTTCATAACGGTTGTTCTGTCGCTTTCGTGCGTATTGTCGGTTTCGGCACAAAAACAGACGGAGGCGTCAACGCTTAACCTGATAGGTAAGCCGTTTGAATCGACTCCCAATCCGTATCATAGAGTCGATACATTGGTTTATAAAGGTTTTAACAGGACGGAGAACCGACAACTCCGTTGTTCTGCCGGTATGGCTGTGTTGTTTAAAACGAACACGCGTAATATACAGATTACGACAAAGTGGGGATATGTATATTCGAGCCATTCAACCATGCCGATCTCTTATAAAGGATATGATCTTTATATCAAAAATGCAAACGGTCAATGGCAGTATGCGGCAAGCGGTTCACTGAAAGCGTATAAGGGTGAGAAAACCGAGACATTCACGCTCATTGAGAATATGGATGGTACGATGCACGAATGTATGATGTATATGCCTATGTATTCGGAGGTCATTTCTTGTAAGATAGGGATAGATGACGATGCTGTTATCGAACCGTTGAAGTCCGATTTTCGTCACAGGATAGCGGTATATGGCTCTTCGTTTACGCAAGGAGTGAGCACGGATCGATCCGGTACGAGTTATCCCATGCAATTTATGCGTAATACAGGTCTTCAAGTCGTGTCGCTCGCAACAAGCGGACGTTGCCTGATGCAGCCTTACATGCTCGATGTTCTTGCGGAAGTCAAGGCTGATGCCTTTATATTCGATACTTTTTCAAATCCTGACGCAGAACTGATAAGAGAGCGCCTGATGCCGTTTATCGATCGGCTTATAGCGGCACATCCGGCTACTCCGTTGATATTTCAGCGTACTATCTATCGTGAACGACGTTCATTCGATACAGTTCTTGATGCGAAAGAACGGGCTAAGGCGGCAACCGTAGAGGAGTTGTTTGCGAAAATCCGCACGACCCCGAAATATAAAGACGTTTATCTGATTACGCCTGATGCTTCCGATGCGCATGAGACATCGGTCGACGGAACTCATCCAAGTAGTTATGGATATGCACTTTGGGCGAAGTCAATAGAGACTCCGGTAATAGAAATTTTAAGTAAATATGGTATAAAATGAGACAAGCGGTATTAGTAGAACCAAAACATATTGAATTTCGTGAGGTTGAGGCGCCTAAGGCGTCGGACCTGAAAGAACATCAGGTGCTTCTGAATATTAAGAGAATTGGTATTTGTGGAAGTGAGATACATTCTTATCACGATGTCATCCGGCAACTTTCTATCCGGTAGTTCAGGGGCATGAATATTCGGCAGTGGTGGTTGCTACGGGGGCGGCGGTTACGATCTGTAAGGCGGGTGACGTTGTCACCGCACGTCCGCAACTTGCGTGTGGGAAGTGCAAGCCTTGTCAGCGGGGAGAGTATAATATTTGTGAGGAGCTAAGAGTGCAAGCCTTTCAGGCAAATGGAGCTGCGCAAGACTTTTTTGTGGTTGATGATGACAGGGTTGCGGTGTTGCCTGAAGGTATGTCACTTGATTATGGGGCTATGATAGAACCGGTGGCAGTGGCTGCGCATGCAACTATGCGTGGCGGGGACTTGAAAGGTAAGAATGTGGTTGTATCGGGTGCCGGAACAATCGGTAACCTCGTGGCGCAGTTCGCTAAGGCAAGAGGAGCCAAACGGGTTCTTATTACCGATGTGAGTGATTTCAGGCTTGAAATCGCTCGTAAATGTGGTATAGTAGATACGCTCAATGTAGCTAAGACGCCGCTCAAAGAAGGAGCGAAGAGGCTTTTCGGGGATGAAGATTTTCAAGCTGCGTTTGAGGTTGCCGGAGTTGAGTCGAGTATTTGTTCGCTTATGGAGTGTATCGAAAAAGGGAGTACCATCGTTGTAGTGGCGGTATTTGGCAAGGATCCGTCGCTTAATATGTTCTATTTGGGAGAGCACGAACTGAAGGTGAACGGAACGATGATGTATCGCCACGAAGATTATCTTACGGCTATCGATCAGGTAAGTTCGGGAGCTATTTGTCTCGAACCGCTTATTTCGAATCATTTTCCGTTCGAGCAGTATGACGAGGCATATAAATTTATAGACGAGAATAGTGCAACATCCATGAAAATAATTATTAAACTATAAAACCATGAAAATAATAGGTATAGGAGAAGTTGTTTGGGATTGCTTCCCGGAAGGTAAGAGACTTGGCGGAGCGCCTATCAATTTCTGTTTTTTTGCAAAGGAGTTGGGAGCAGAATCATATCCCGTTACGGCAATAGGTGAGGATGAACTCGGCGATGAAACATTTGCGGTGCTTAAAGAGACCGGACTTGATTTAGGATATATTTCCCGTAATATTTTGCCGACAGGTAAAGTGCTTGTGTCGTTGAATGAAGCTGGTGTACCGCAATATGACATTGTTGAGAATGTTGCTTGGGATGCTATCGAGTGTAGTCCTGCGACCATGAAACTTGTCGGCGATGCAGATGCTGTTTGTTGGGGCTCTTTGGCACAGCGAAGCGAAAAGTCACGTGCTGCAATCTTGAGGCTCATAGATGCCGTGCCGGATGCCTCTTTGAAGGTCTTCGATATTAATATCAGGCAACATTTTTATTCGACAGATTTGATTGTGGAATCCTTGCAAAAGGCAAATGTGCTCAAATTGAATGAAGACGAATTGCCGTTATTGATCTCTCTTCTTTCCCTTTCGACTGATTTTGTGGAAGCTATCGCAGAACTCATTGCTCGTTTTTCGCTCAAGTATGTTATATTCACACAAGGGGCAGTACGTAGTGGCATATACGATATGAGTGGGGAAATTTCATCCATAGATACACCTAAAGTCGAGGTGGCCGATACTGTAGGTGCAGGCGACTCGTTTACTGCTACTTTTGTTGTGAACATACTTAGAGGGGCGTCGGTCGCTGAATCACACCGCAAAGCGGTAGATGTATCGGCATATACTTGTACACAAAGGGGGGCTATTAATCCGTTGCCGGATAGTAAAAAGTAATATTTTAGTGGAGGAAAATGAAAACTCAAATAAATAGAGCAAGAGAGAAAGAAGAGTAGTGTAACTTTCTAACGAAAAACTATTTATGGGTTGCTTGAAATTTGATTAAGAAAATGACTCGTGAATAACGTACTGGATATTGAGATTCTTCTTTTTAAAGTTAATGTTTGAATTGTTACCCATTAATATCTAACAATTCAAACATTAATATTCAATGTGTAGGTTATTAATATTTGAGATGTTGACTATATTTATATTAATAGGTTGAAATTGAATGATGTATCATTTATTAATAAAAATTGGCGTTTCATGATTGGCAATCGCCAACAAATCCTTATCTTTGCAATGAATATACGAAAAATTGGGGAGAAATCCAATTTTGTTGGAAATAGTATAGCCTAATCGTCATCAGAATCACCACCTCGGATAACAAAACTAAGGCTATCAGTGAACTTACTCATTGGGTAAAGTGTACTTCGTCATATACTGACGTGGTGCGCTGCCATTGAGTAAGTGGCTTGTGGTGAGCCTTGATGACGTATGGCAGTAGCACTACGTCTTTTTTTGTGACTTAGCGTATGGTTATTGCTGAATCGGATAGGGATTTATTCGCTTTATGTTTAACTATAAAAAGAAAAGTTATGAAAAAGTTTTTAAGTATGACGCTGTTACTTACAGCTATGTTTTTAACGTTCTCTGCGTGTTCAAGTGATGATGATGAAACTACTTACACGGTTGTCTTTAATGCCTATCAAGGAATATCTACAACTCTTAGGATATTCGAATGTAATGACAATGGAGAAAAAATAGGCAATAACTCAATCCAACTCAAAACTGGGGAGCAACAAACATTTACTGCTTCTTCTAGTACGTCAAAGGTGAAAATTTACATTTCTAGAGAAAGTACTATGGGAAATACGAATAAATGGGTTCAACAAGTATTCTTACTTAACAAAGGAGAGAATACTACTATAACAATAGATGATAAAACTATTGTAGGTCCTAATGAACCCTAAATCTCATACTTATGATGTTCTACATCTGTTTAATAGTGTGGGGAGTTTGCACAATATTTGCAGGCTTAACCAAGAAATAGTTGTAATGTAAGATTTTATATAGAATGACTAGAGTTTCTCGCTCCGGTCATTCTATATCAAATCTACTCCAAATCCCAGTATCGTATCTATTCCTCTATCAAATTCATTATTCGGGGCTTCTTTTTGTAGAACTTTCAATTATATTGTTATTTGGGTTTACCCTGTCGTATAAAAATTCAAGAATCGGATTTTACCGTTTTAGTCAAAATCTCTAATTTTTTTCCACATGGTACATTCTCTTGTATTAAATGTCGATTTAATATTTCGGCATTTCCAAGTGTGTAGTCAATTGATAATTATTTGCGTTCGGAGATTATGTACGACTTATGTGGTTTATCTCCAATAAAAATTCTATTTTTGCATATTCATAAATCAAGAGAAACCCATGTTGAAAATATTAGTAACCTACGCCGTACAAGGCGAATTTGTAGAACTTAAATGGCCTGATATAGAACCTTACTACATTCGTACAGGCATTGGTAAAGTGAAATCAGCCTTTCATTTGGCAGAGGCAATCCGTCAGGTACAACCGGACTTGGTGCTTAATATCGGAAGTGCCGGAACAGTCAACCATCAGGTAGGAGACATCTTTGTATGCCGTAAGTTCGTAGACCGTGATATGCAGAAGATGGCAGAATTCGGATTGGAGTGTGAAATCGATTCATCAGCTTTGCTCGAAGAAAAAGGATATTGCACGCATTGGACGGAAGATGGGATCTGTAATACGGGAGATGGCTTCCTCACCGAGTTGACCCATGTTAGCGGAGATGTCGTAGATATGGAAGCATACGCACAAGCATTTGTCTGCCGTTCAAAAGAAATACCGTTTATTTCTGTGAAATACGTAACTGACATTATTGGTCAGAACTCCGTGAAACATTGGGAAGATAAACTTGCCGATGCACGGCAGGGGCTATCGCATTACTTTAACGTCTTGAAAGAAAGAATATGATAAGTGACTCCTGCGGCTATCAATCCCAGGAGAATCTTTACCCATATAAAAGGAATCAGGAAGAAGATGCAATAAAGCATCGTTCCCCACATTAATACGAGAGAAATTATTTTGGCGCGGAGAGGAATCGCCTTGTTCTCGCGGAAATTGCGGATGTAAGGACCGAAGTGCCGATGATTGAGCAGCCAGTTATATAATCGGGGCGACCCTTTGAAATAAAGGCAGCGGTGAGCAATAGAAAAGGGGTAGTGGGCAGTAGCGGCAGAAAGATGCCGAGAATACCGAGCGCAAGGGAAATACTACCTAAAACAATATATAGAGTTTTCATGCGGCAAAGATAGTGCAAAAAAAGGGAAAAAATAACACTCTTTGCTGGATGAACTCTATTTTATATTACCTTTGCCGTTGCATCGAGGTGACATTAGATGCGTGTAACTATTAAAATACATACACTCATGTTTACAGTAATCAAACGCATGGAGATCTCGGCTTCACATAAGCTGGTACTCCCGTATCGCAGTAAATGCGCCAGTTTACACGGTCACAACTGGATTATCACCGTCTATTGCCGTTCCGCGCGGCTCAACTCCGAAGGAATGGTGGTAGATTTCACCCGCATCAAAGAAGTAGTCACGGAGAAACTCGACCATCAAAATTTGAACGAAGTACTCCCATTTAATCCCACAGCGGAGAATATCGCCCGGTGGGTATGCAAACAGATTCCTCAATGCTATAAAGTAGAAGTGCAGGAATCGGAAGGAAACATTGTCATCTACGAGAAAGATCCCGTCGGCGCAGAAGGACAAGAATAGCAAACCAAACAAATTTTGATGATGAGAAAGATTAATGAAATCTTTTACAGCTTGCAGGGCGAAGGCTACCATACCGGAACTCCGGCCATCTTCGTCCGTTTTTCCGGCTGCAACCTGAAATGTGACTTTTGCGACACACAACACGAAGAAGGAAAAATGATGACCGACGATGAAATAATCGCTGAGGTGAAAAAATATCCTGCCGTCACCGTTGTCCTCACGGGCGGCGAACCTTCCTTATGGATAGACGATGAATTGATCGACCGTTTGCACCAGGCAGGTAAGTATGTGACTATCGAAACCAACGGTACACGCCCCCTGCCGGCAGCTATCGACTGGGTGACCTGCTCCCCCAAACAAGGGGTGAAACTTGCCATCGACCGGATGGATGAAGTGAAAGTGGTCTATGAAGGACAAGATATAAGTATTTTTGAACTACTTCCGGCCGAACATTTTTTCCTCCAGCCTTGTTCTTGTAATAACACTGCTTCAACAGTGGACTGTGTAATGCGACATCCCAAATGGAGACTCAGCCTGCAAACACACAAATTAATCGACATCCGTTGAACAAAATAGACGGGTGATGCGGAAGAAGCTTAAATTATTACAAAATATAGTATGAAAGTAGGTTTGTTTATTCCTTGTTATATCAATGCTATTTACCCCAATGTGGGAGTGGCATCGTATAGACTATTGAAAAGTTTGGGAGTAGACGTCGATTATCCGTTGGATCAGACCTGTTGCGGACAACCGATGGCAAATGCCGGTTTTGAAGATGAATCGATGAAATTGGCACTCCGTTTTGACGATCTGTTTCGGGAATACGATTACATCGTCGGTCCTTCCGCCAGTTGTGTGGCATTTGTGAAAGAGAATCATCCGGGCATCTTGGAGAAAGAAGGACATGTTTGTCAGAGTGCGGGAAAGATTTATGATATTTGTGAGTTCATTCACGATGTCTTGAAACCTTCCAAAATTCCTGCACGCTTTCCTCATAAAGTCAGTATTCACAATAGCTGTCATGGGGTGCGCGAACTGTTGATTTCCGCTCCCACCGAACTGAACATCCCTTATTACAATAAATTGCGTGACCTGCTCAATCTGGTAGAAGGCATCGAAGTATTCGAGCCCAGCCATATTGACGAGTGTTGCGGCTTTGGCGGAATGTTTGCGGTGGAAGAGCAGGCAGTCTCCGTCTGCATGGGGCGTGATAAGGTAAAAGATCATATCGCTACCGGAGCCGAGTATATTGTCGGAGCGGACAGTTCCTGCCTGATGCACATGCAAGGTGTCATCAAACGGGAGCATCTGCCTATTCAGATTATCCATATTGTAGAAATTCTAGCGTCGCAATCATGAGTACAAAACATTCAAAGGCTGCCGAAAAGTTCTTGCAGGACAGCAAGATGGCAGCATGGCATAACGAAACCCTTTGGATGGTCCGTGCCAAAAGGGACAAGATGAGCAAGGAAGTTCCCGAATGGAAGAGTTGCGCAACAAGGCTTGCGAGTTGAAACTATACTCCAACAGCCACCTCGAAGAACTTCTGCTGGAATTTGAGAAGAATGCTACCGCCAACGGTGCCATCGTACATTGGGCAAAAGATGCCGATGAATACTGCGCCATCGTCTACGAGATACTGAATGAGCATAACGTCCACCATTTCATCAAGAGCAAATCCATGCTCGCCGAAGAGTGTGGCTTGAATCCTTTCCTGATGGAGCGGGGCATCGATGTCGTAGAGTCCGATTTGGGCGAACGCATCCTGCAACTGATGCATCTCGAACCGAGCCACATCGTACTGCCCGCCATCCACATCAAACGGGAACAGGTAGGCGAACTATTCGAAAAGGAGATGGGCACGGAAAAGGGAAACTTTGATCCTACCTACCTGACTCATGCCGCACGTAAGAACCTGCGTCATCTCTTCCTCAATGCCGAAGCCGCCATGACAGGCGCCAACTTTGCCGTCGCTTCAACCGGTGACATTGTGGTCTGCACCAATGAAGGAAATGCCGATATGGGAACTTCCTACCCGAAACTGAACATTGCCGCTTTCGGTATGGAAAAGATCGTCCCGGATTTGGACGCATTGGGTGTGTTCACCCGATTACTCGCCCGTTCGGCCACCGGACAACCGGTGACAACATATACCTCTCATTACCGCCGTCCCCGCGAAGGCGGTGAATACCATATTATCATCGTAGACAACGGCCGGAGTGCCTTACTATCCAAGCCCGACCATATCAAGACATTGAACTGTATTCGTTGTGGTGCGTGTATGAATACCTGTCCGGTGTACCGCCGGAGTGGAGGTTACTCTTATACGTACTTCATCCCCGGACCTATTGGTATCAACTTGGGTATGGCTCACGCTCCGGAGAAATATTATGATAATCTTTCGGCGTGTTCTCTGTGTATGTCCTGTTCCGATGTCTGTCCGGTGAAAGTAGATTTGGCCGAACAAATTTACAAATGGCGTCAGGATTTGGACGGACTGGGGAAAGCCAATACGGGAAAGAAGATCATGTCCGGTGGTATGAAATTCCTGATGGAACGTCCGGCATTGTTCAACGCAGCCTTGTGGGCAGCCCCGGTGGTAAATGGCCTGCCTCGTTTCATGAAATACAACGATCTCGACGATTGGGGAAAGGGGCGTGAACTGCCGGAATTTGCCAGCGAGTCGTTCAATGAAATGTGGAAGAAAAACAAAGTACAGGGAAAGGAGGAATCCAAATGAGCAGTAGAGAAGATATATTAGCCAGCATCCGCCAGCATACGCAGACGCGTTATGATAAACCGGATATTGCGGATATGAAACGATTGTCATATCCTGACAAGATAGAACAGTTCTGTGCAATCAGCCGTGCGGTGGGTGGTACGGCAGTTGTATTGGGTGAAGGGGAAGATGTGAATGCGGTCATACGCCGGACTTATCCGGACGCCATGCGCATTGCTTCCGTATTGCCGGATATTTCCTGTGCTACGTTCAATCCCGATAATCTGGATGATCCGAAAGAGTTGGACGGTACAGATATTGCCGTAGTGAAAGGAGAAATCGGAGTGGCCGAAAACGGAGCCATCTGGATACCGCAGACGGTGAAATATAAAGCAATCTATTTTATCTCGGAGAAGTTGGTTATTCTGCTCGACCGGAATAAAATTGTAGATACCATGTATGACGCCTACCGCGAACTGGACGGACAGGAATATCAGTTCGGAACGTTCATCTCCGGTCCGTCAAAGACTGCTGATATTGAGCAGGCTTTAGTGATGGGAGCGCATGGGGCACGGGACGTGTTAGTGATATTAACCTAATGTTTCTCTGTTGATTATTCTAAAATAAATTTGGTTTCAAAACAATGGAGTTTTATATTTGTTAGTACAAACGAAATGGAGACTCTGTTGACGCTGTAAAAACAGAGGCTCTATTGGTAAGAAATAGAGCCTTTGTTTTATATAAACAGAGCTTCCGTTTGATGTAAATAGAGGCTCTGTTTGGATAAAGTCCGGCTTCCATCTGATGTAATAGAGTCTTTTGGAGAATATAGTCGAATGTCCTTTGATGTAAATAGAATATCTGTTTCTGTTTGTCCATAGTAGATAAATGAGTTCGTAGGATAAGAGTAGTAAAACGTTTAATTATAAATTATATGTATGCCAATAAAGTAAAGAAAATAGCCGCCGTCCATGACCTTTCGGGAATGGGACGCGTATCTCTGACCGTCGTCATTCCTATTCTTTCATCCATGGGTTTTCAGGTCTGTCCGCTTCCTACGGCTGTATTATCCAATCATACGCAATATCCCGGTTTCTCCTTCCTCGACTTGACGGACGAAATGCCGAAAATTATTGCCCAATGGAAGAAGCTGGAGGTAGAATTCGATGCTATCTATACCGGATATCTGGGTTCTCCGAGACAAATTCAGATTGTTTCTGATTTTATCAGGGATTTTCGCCGACCGGACAGTTTGATCGTTGCCGATCCGGTGTTGGGAGATAACGGACGGTTGTACACCAACTTTGATGGAGAGATGATAAAAGAGATGCGCCACCTGATTACTAAAGCAGATGTGATTACCCCCAATCTGACGGAACTGTTTTATTTGTTGGATAAACCCTATAAAGCAGATAACACGGATGAAGAGCTGAAAGAATATCTTCGTCTTTTGTCCGACAAAGGTCCGCAAGTGGTTATCATCACCAGTGTTCCTGTACATGATGAGCCTCATAAAACGTCTGTCTATGCTTATAACCGTCAGGGAAACCGCTACTGGAAAGTGACCTGCTTATCTGCCTGCACATTATCCGGCACGGGAGATACTTTCACCAGTGTCATCACCGGCTCTTTGATGCAGGGAGACAGTCTGCCGATGGCGTTGGACCGTGCCACACAGTTTATCCTGCAAGGTATTCGTGCCACTTTCGGGTATGAATATGACAACCGCGAGGGTATCCTGTTGGAGAAAGTGCTTCATAATTTGGATATGCCAATACAGATGGCTAGTTATGAATTAATATAAAAGATAAAGAGTCTCCACAGCTAAGAAAAAAAGTCACACTGTAAAGATAAAGAATAAGGGCTGACTAAAAAGGACGGAATTGGTATAACCATCCCATCTGCGCATGTACGTAAGTAGGGATGAAAAACAATTTCCCAGTCTTTTTAGTCAGTCCTTTTTAACGTTTACAAGCTTTTGTGTTTCAAATATTTCCATTAATTTTACCGGCATTTAGAAAATGGAATAATTATATCTAACTAATGACTCAAACACTGAAAACATCCGAACGTCTGGGAGTAGTGGATGCTCTGCGCGGATTTGCCCTTTTGGCAATTGTATTATTACATAATCTGGAGCATTATAATCTGTTCTTAGTACCGGAGAATGTGCCTGCATGGTTACAGACAATTGATAAATATGCATGGGACATCCTGTTTTTCCTGTTTGCGGGAAAGGCGTATGCTACTTTCTCTTTGTTGTTTGGTTTTAGTTTTTACATTCAGTTTCACAATGCAGAGAAACGTGGTATAGACTTCCGCGGACGATTTGCCTGGCGGATGTGTTTGCTTTTCCTGTTTGCGCAGTTGCATGCCCTGTTCTATAACGGGGATATTCTTTTACTCTATGCAGTAGTGGGTTTTGCATTGATACCCGTGTGCAAGCTAAAGGACAAAACAGTCTTTTGGATTGCCCTGATTCTGCTTCTTCAGCCTTATGAGTGGGGACGTGCCATTTATGCGATGATAAATCCCGACTACGTAGTAGCAACCGGTCATTATATGCCTTATGCCATGCGTGCGCAGGAGCAACTGCCAATGGGAATTTCTTCGAAGTACTCTGTTCCAACATCTCCGACGGACAATTATACAGCAATATCTGGCAAGTAGAAAATGGTCGTTTGTTTCAGACGGCTGCTCTGTTCATGTTCGGAATGTTGCTGGGGCGCCGGAAATATTTAATAAAGAGCGAAGAGTCCGTACGCTTTTGGAAGAAGATGTTGAAAGGTGCTGTCTTCGCATTCATTCCTCTCTATTGCCTGAAAACTTTTGTGCCGGACTTACTCACCAATCCATCCGTACAAATTCCTTATAAAATAGCAGTTCCATCCTATGCCAATTTTGCGTTTATGATTATCTTGGTTTCTATCTTCACCTTGCTTTGGTTTAAGAAAGAGAAAGGATATGGCTGGCAAAGTCTGTTGATTCCTTACGGGCGTATGAGCCTGACAAACTACATCTCTCAATCTATCATGGGAGTTATTATCTATTATGGATTTGGATTAGCTATGTACAAATATGCCGGAGCAACGGCAAGCCTGCTTATCGCACTGCTTATCTTCACTGTTCAGCTGATATTCAGCCGTTGGTGGCTTGCCCGTCATAAACAGGGACCACTTGAATTTTTATGGCGTAAGGTACTTGGATTTAGTGACTTACCACTATTCGAATTTGACAGTTACTTCTACTAGTTTGTTGCCGTAAATCCAGTCCGGCCCCTCCTGAATCAGGCGGATTGCTTCTTTATCGGCAGACTCGCAAAGGCTCTCTTTTACTTTGATGTAGAAGGGACGCCCTTCCTTGTTAATAAGGAAAGTTAATACAACCTTCCCTTTCACTTGTGCACACTTTTCATCTGTCGGACGAACGAGATGCTCTTTCAGGTATTTCTGATAGCTACGTTTACCGATGACAGGTTGCGGAGTGATCTCTTTCTCTGTCTGTTCTTTAACCTTCGCATCGCTTCCGAGGGTTGTTGACTTCTTATTTTTCTTAGCGCCATATCCCACTACCACCACTTCGTTAAGTGCCTGTTTGTTTTCGTTCATGGCAATGAGCATCGTCCGGCTGGTATCTACCTGGATTTCTACCGGATCATATCCGATATATTCCGCTGTCAATCGTTTCTTATCATCCTTTTTGACTAACGAAAATTCTCCATTCATATTTGTGATGGTTCCGATATTCGTTCCTTTATATGTCACACTGGCTCCGATAAGCGGTTCTCCTTTTCCGTCGGTCACTCTCCCTTTAATCATGTTATTTTGAGGAAGGATAGTCGCTACCTTAGCCAACTTCATTTTCTTATCAGATTCAGATTCGAAAGTATCTATCGTTGCTACTACTTCTTGCAATGCAGCAGTCTCTTCCGAGACTTCTTCCATCATCGGCACAGCTGCCACAGGCGCACCTTGTGGTTGCGAAGTCGTTTGGATTTCGGCAATCATATCTTTCTTATCCGCTTGTCTCGCAGTAATTTCGGAAATAGGAGTGGAATCCGTTTTTACCTTTGTAGTAGCTAATGCGATTTCCTTTTGCGGAGTTGCGGGAACTGTTGGAGTGGCAGGAATTGCCGGAGTTGGTGGAGCTGCGGGTTCAGCCAACTTTATGGAAACACTCTCTTCCGCAATGAACACTTCATCTGTCATGCTCTTTTTCAGGAACAGGAAATAACTGCTGATACCGAATCCGATAATCAGACACGCAGCGATGCTCCAGGTGATAGCATAAGTGCTCTTTTTCTTTGCCGAATGAGCAGAAACCTGCATCCGCAGTTTCTCGATCCGTTGTTCGTGATTTCCCTCCACCTGGTTATATCCATCCATAGCATCGGCCAGGAAAGGGTCCTGCATCGACTCTTTTTCCAGCCGGTGTGCCTCTTTTCCTTTGCGGAGTCCTCGTATGTAGTCCAATAGTTTCATAGGGCTTGTTTCTTAATACAAATTTTTAAGTTTCGCTTTCCGTTTTGGATATAGCTTTTCACATTGTTCAGAGTAAATCCGGTCTGTTCCACAATGTCGGCATACGACATTTCCTCTAAAAAGAAACGCGTAATGCTAGTCCGTTGTTCTTCGGGCAACTTTTCGAGACAGTGATGTAATGCCTTCAGTTGTTCTCCGAACTTCCTCTTCACTTAATAGATGCAGAAATTCGTCGGATTCCATAACATTAACGGTATAATCTAACGTAATTTCCTTATTTTCCTTTCGTAAAAGTTGCAGGCAATGATTCTTTGCCACCCGGTAGAGCCATGGCTTGAACACTTTTATCTCATAATTTCCCAGTTTAGGCAATAAATCTTCAAACAACTGCATGACCGCCTCCTGTGCCCGGTCTTCATCATGCAGGTATTTCAGGCAAAGTCCGTATAGTAACGGGATATATCGGTTATATAATTCACCGAAATATTCCGTATCGCCGGACTTCGTGTAATGTATTAGTAATTCCTCGTCCGATAGTTTTGATATTTTTCTTTTGAAAAACAACATCTATTCCTCTTCTTCGTCAATAATGAGTTGATATTTTTCTTTCATTGCTTCAAAATCACCTGTAATCTGATCTAATATTTCATGCGTATCCGTACTCTTTACCAATGCGGGCATACCGTAATAGATAGATGCTTTATATGGCAACAGTATCATTTTTCCTTTGGGCAGAGAACGTCCCATACCGGTCATGAATACGGGAATATATTTCACTTCGGGTCGCAGAGACAGGATGCGGCTATGCCGGATTTAATTTTTCCCATCTGTTCCGGCTTTCCTCTGGTTCCTTCCGGAAAAAGAATCAGTGAATATCCGGCGTCGATGGCTTCAAGCATCTTACGGATCGGATCATGCTCCGAATCTTTTTCTCCTTTTCTTCTGATTAGCAGTGTGTTGATGAAAAAGTTGCTGATGGAAGCCTGAAAGCGGGTTTTCCCGAAATAATCTTCTGCTGCTACGGGTTTGACTTTCCATAAAAGTCCTCCGGGCAGGGAAGATAACAAGCTTAGGGTGTCCAGATGGCTGTTATGGTTGGCAAGGATGATGAATTGCTTTTCCTTTTTGAGGAACTGGCAATCGGTGAACTGAACTCCTACAACCAATTTCAGGAACCATTGGAATACACCTTTATATATAATCTGCATGGCAGCAGCTTGCATGAATCTTTTTTCCATTCTCTCCGTTTAATATGCAATGTAATAAACTAAATGAAAAAATACAGGAGCCGTGTAGGCAGAGAATCTATCCGGTCGAATACTCCTCCATGACCGGGAATACTGTTCCCCATGTCCTTAATTCCTTTATCTCTCTTGATGGCGGAGATGACTACGTCTCCCGAGAATCCGGCAATCGCAACGAGAGCACTTACCAGGATAACGTTGGGAGCGGAGAGGGGAGTCAGGAAACCGAGGAAGTAACCAATGACGGTAGTACTGATTACACCGCCCAGAAATCCTTCCCACGTTTTGTTCGGACTTACTTTCGGGAGTATCTTATGTCGTCCGAGAAGTTTGCCCCAGATAAATTGCATAACATCGTTGATTTCCGTAAGGAATACAAGGAATAATAGCAGACCTCGTCCTCCTGCATTGAATCCCGGAAGTTCGGGAAGCGACAGGAGATAAGCGAGGTGGCTGATACCGAATACTGAAAGCATCAGAATCCACTGCAACAGAGCCATCGACTTGGTAATTCCGTGGGTGTCTCCCTTTAAAACAAGTCGTAAGGGCAATACGAGAAACATAACTACCGGAATGAAGATGATGAATGCTCCATACCAGGCAAGGTAAGCAAGGTAATATTGAATGGGAATGGCCAATATTCCCCAGAATAATGCTCCGCGATCTGCCTCTCTGAATCCCAACACCGAATACAGTTCTCTGAAAGCAATGAAAGAGAGAAAGGCTAGGAAGAAGTAAGAAATATTATAGCTGATAAATACAGCGCCGATAAACATGCCCGCCATGATCCACCATGAACGCGTGCGGGCGGAGAGTTCGCTGATATTTGTTTTTGGAGAGATTTTCTTTACGAGAAAAAGAATAAGGCTTGCCGTAACAAGCAGTCCGATGATGAGCGAAATGACGATAATCAGTTCATCGCTTAGCGTAGGAAATATGATATCCAGTAGTTCTTTCATTTTATTTCATTGTTTGTTGTGTGTGACATGAGGTACAGACGGTGTATCAGTGTTGCGACAAGGCCGACGTTGATTATTATCAGAGCTATGAGACATACCATCCGGTCGTATCCTGCGTGAATGGTGCAGGTGGCTACTACAAAGGCAAGCGTGAGCAATGCCATGCGGTGTTGCTTGGCCATCGGACCGTTAAAGAAATGCTGGTGTGTTTTGTAGGCTCCTATCCAGCGGAAATAAGCTGTCATAACGGCAAGAAGGCTGCTAGCATCCCAGTTCAATACCGAATCCGCCTGCTACATATCCGACGGGAATGATGAACAAAGCATCGGCAAAGCGGTCGGGCATATCGTTATAGAGATCCCCGTTGGCACTTTTTTTCCCCCCTTCAATAGCTACCATCCCATCGAACAGGTTGCAGAGTAACCGCGACTGCATACAAACGATGAACAGAATGTAGGCTACATACTTGTTGAAACCGGGATCAATGACTGTGCCGATCAACAGAAGGCACCCCACCATAGCGAAGAATACGCTCATCATGGAAATTTGATTGGGAGTGACACCCCAACGAGTTAGTTTGCGGGCAATAATAGTAGCCCAGGCCGTGTTTCGTGAGGCTATTTCCCGCCTTCCGTCGACTTCGTTTTTCATATTTATAATATGTTTATGATTGGCAAATATACACATCATCTTAAGAGTTGCAAAGGAATGAGTGAGAATTTTGAAATGACCCTTTTTTCTGCCGGATAAAAAAGTTCAGGCAATTTATGGAATCTGTGTGAAATGTGCATCTCTATAGTAAAAGCGAACTAATAGTAACATTTTTAAAATAAGAAGTTATGAAAACAAATCAATTCAGAGCGATGATGCTCGTGCTGCTAATGGCGGTTATTTCTTTAGGTAGGATGAATGCGCAAATTATTATTGTGTCGGGTACGGTGACGGATGCAAAGGATGGAAATCCGCTTGTAGGTTGTTCGGTACAGATAAAGGGTACTTCGAAGGGTACAATAACGAATATGAAGGGCCAGTACACAATTCAGGCTAAGAAGGGGGAGACGTTGTTGTTCCAGTATATCGGGTATAAGCAAGAGAGAAGGGTGGTGAAATCGGCTACGCTGGATGTGAAGATGAAAGCTGATGATGTGGTATTGGAAGAATGTGTAGTGGTAGGATACGGGCATGAGCTAAAGGCTACTAAATCGGTGTCTGCTGCTTATATGGCGGTATGTCCGACACCGGGAATCATGTATGATGCTGTAAATGCGGAAGAATACGGGCAGATTCAGGAGAATGGATTTAAGAGTGTGTCGGATGCTCCGCTTTCTACTTTCTCTATTGATGTAGATGCTGCTTCTTATAGTAATATGCGTCGTTTTATCAATAAAGGTGAATTGCCTCCTGTAGATGCTATCCGTACGGAAGAATTAGTGAACTACTTTTCCTATGATTATCCGAAACCGACAGGAAGTGATCCTGTGAAAATCACGATGGAAGCCGGAGCATGTCCCTGGAATGCGGATCACCGTCTTGTGCGTATCGGCTTGAAAGCTAGAGAAATTCCGACGGAACATCTGCCTGCATCTAACCTGGTGTTTCTGATTGACGTCTCCGGCTCTATGTGGGGAGCCAACCGGTTGGATTTGGTGAAATCATCTCTCAAATTGTTGGTAAACAACTTACGGGATAAAGATAAAGTAGCTATCGTGACTTATGCAGCAGTGCCGGTGTGAAACTGGAGGCCACTCCGGGTAGTGACAAACAGAAGATTCGTGAAGCGATAGATGAATTGACGGCAGGTGGTTCTACGGCAGGTGGTGCGGGTATCCTGTTGGCGTATAAAATAGCCAAGAAGAATTTATCTCTAATGGTAACAACCGTATCATACTTTGCTCCGACGGTGATTTTAATGTGGGTGTTTCTTCCGCCGAAGGATTGGAACAATTGATTGAAAAAGAACGTAAGAGTGGAGTGTTCCTTACCGTATTAGGTTATGGCATGGGTAATTATAAAGATAAGAAGATTCAGGTGTTGGCAGAAAAGGGAAACGGTAATCATGCTTATATAGATAACTTGCAGGAAGCCAATCGTGTTTTAGTAGCGAATTCGGCGCTACATTGCATACAGTGGCGAAAGACGTCAAACTGCAAGTGGAATTTAATCCTTCCCAAGTGCAGGCGTATCGTTTGATTGGTTACGAAAGTCGTCTGTTGAAAGACGAAGACTTTAATAATGATGCTAAAGATGCCGGAGATATGGGTGCGGGACATACGGTAACTGCTTTTTACGAAGTGATTCCTACAGGTATAAAGAATGAATATGTGGGTAAAATAGACGATCTGAAATATCAGAAGAAAGAGAAAGTGACAGTGAAACCGACAGGCTCTAATGATCTCCTGACTGTGAAACTGCGTTATAAAGCTCCGGATAAAGATGTCAGCAAGAAAATGGAACTTCCTTTCGTTGATAATAAAGGTAATAATGTTTCTTCTGATTTCCGCTTTGCTTCTGCAGTGGCTATGTTCGGACAGTTGCTTCGGGACTCTGACTTCAAAGGAAATGCCAGTTACGATAAAGTGATTAATCTGGCCAAACAGGGACTGAATAATGATGATAAAGGATATAGAAGAGAATTCATCCGTTTGGTTGAGGCTGCCAAAGGACTGGAAAGAACGAATAAGAACTAGGAAATCGGGCGGGAGTCATTGTGAGTGTACGCTATATGACTATGCGTAAGATTCGCAGATATGAATGAACGTAGAATTCCAGATGGATAATCGTAGAAAATCATAGTGACGGTATATGTTCGGGATAGTGACGCTATCGCTGTTGTATACCGTCACTATCTTTGTCGGATAGCGTCACTATCATTTATTTCGTCCGAATTTCGTCCGACCTGAAACGAAAAATAGCCGTAAACTTATCGTTTACAGCTATTTAACTCTGCACGGGAGGAGAGGCTCGAACTCCCGACACCCGGTTTTGGAGACCGGTGCTCTACCAACTGAGCTACTCCCGTGTTTGCGGCTGCAAAGGTAGTAGAAACTTCTGAATCTCCAAACATTCGGGTAAATAAGTTTTGAATTATTTTAATTTTTCCCACTCATCGGCTTAAAACCGACTAGAACGAAGCTGTCTGTCACTACCAATGGGCGTTTCACCAATTTACCGTTGGTTGCCAATAGTGCTATCTGTTCTTCCTCACTCATTGCAGGTAGCTTCTCGCTTAGTTTCAGCTCTTTATATACTAATCCGCTCGTGTTGAAGAATTTCTTCACCTGCAGACCGCTGCGCGGAATCCATGCCTTTAATTCTTCCACCGTAGGATTTTCTTCTACGATTAAGCGGTTGGTAAACTCAATGTTATTTTCTGTTAACCATTTCTTGGCTTTTTGGCATGTGCTGCATGCCGGGTACTGCAAAAATAATGTTGCCATATTCATTTATAATTTAATTCATACTGTTTAATGCCTAATACCTAATACTTAATACCTAATACTTGATACTTGAACTTCACTTCAATATCTGTAAATCCTGAAACATAATCCGGTAAGCGGCTGCTTTCTTGTCCAATGCTAATGGATACGCCCTTGATGATGAGGGCATGCGGTATAGCCGCATGGCACGTCCTTCGAAAACAAATTCGGAGTAATCGCCCACTTTGGGCTCTTCTATGTCGAATTGCTGTCGAAGAGTGTCCGTTGCTTTTTGGCCTGTGGTGACGATTGCTTTGCATTCGAGAAGTTGCCGCAGTAATGTTGCAACATCGGTAGCTTCCACTACTTCAAGAAACTTGTCCGATGCATTATCCTGCAACCGGCGAATGGATGAAGCCGTATCGAATAGGGCAATCCCCTTTTCGTTCAAAAAGTCTATGATTTGCTCGCGGCAGAACGATTTTAGTGTCGAATTTAGAAAGTGATTCTTATCATTAAAGAATAAAATTCCATATATACGCCACATGTCGTTATTTAGGTTCGGGTAGTAAAACTCCATAGACCAACGTTTTTTCTGTGGCGGAAAACTTCCCAGCATCAGAAGCTTTGATTTCGCTGGGAGAAATGGTTCTAACGGATGTGTTTCGATTTCCATAATTCCTTTCATTTTAATTTCGTACAAAAATAGTGATAATGTTTATTTCCTTCAAAATCAATGAGAAAAAATGCTAGATTTAAAATAATTAGTTATTTTTGCGGTGTGATGAACAAACAATATTTTATTATATCATTGAAAAAAGAAGTTTTTGTGAGTTGCTTCTTAATAGGCCTGTTTTTTCTGGAGGGAGGAAATTGTTATGCTTCGGAGCAACAAGTGTTAAGAGGGACGATAGAAATTCCTTTTGATAATAATACCGTGAGAGGGCGTGTTATTGATATCTATGGTGAACCACTGATCGGTGCTACAATACGCGAAAAGGGGGGAGCCAATGGTACTGTGACCGATATTGATGGAAAATTCTTTTTGTCTGTGCCGGATAGTGCTGTCTTACAAGTTTCTTTTGTGGGTTACAAGACTGTAGAAGTCAATGTGGCAGGTCGGAATGTGCTTGAAATACGTCTTCAGGAAGATGCGGTGATGCTTGAACATGTCATCGTAACGGCCTTGGGACTTGAAAAGGATGAAGCTACATTGGCTTATTCTGTGCAAAAAATCAAGGGAGAGGAACTGAACCGTGTCAAAGAAGTAAATATGATTGCTGCTCTGGCGGGAAAAGCTGCCGGTGTGCAAATCAACAAAAACTCTTCCGGTATGGGCGGTTCCGCAAAAGTCAGTCTCCGGGGAATCCGTTCGGTATCCGGTGATAATCAACCGCTTTATGTAATAGATGGAGTGCCGATGTCGAACACCTCTTCCGAACAGGCTTATTCGGCTATTGGTGGTACGGCGAATGCAGGGAATCGTGATGGAGGAGACGGAATCTCTAATCTGAATCCGGAAGATGTAGAAAGCATCAGTATTCTGAAAGGTGCTCCTGCTGCGGCTTTATATGGTAGCATGGCTGCTAACGGAGTGATTCTTATTACGACTAAAAAAGGCAACTCTGTCGGACAAAGGAATATTAATTTCTCTACAGGACTCACTTTCGAGAAAGCATTCAGTATGCCTAAAATGCAGAATCGTTATGGTGTCAGTGATGTGGTAGACAGCTGGGGAGAGAAAGAGAATCTGATGGCTTATGATAATCTGAATGATTTTTCCGTACCGGATTGACATCGATGACTTCCGTATCTATCAGTTATGGAAATGAAAACCTGCAAACTTATTTCTCCTATGCCAATACTACCGGAAAGGGGATTATCGACAAGAATAAACTGAAAAAGCATAATATAAACTTGCGTGAGACGGCTACCATGCTCGACAAACGTCTGAAACTGGACGGTAGTGTGAATGTGATGAAACAGACCGTGAGAATAAGCCGGTATCGGGAGGTTTCTATATGAATCCGTTGGTAGGCTCTATCGTTTTCCTCGTGGGGAGGATTTGTCTTATTATAAAGATCATTTTGAAACCTATGACGAAGAACGGAAACTGGGTGTGCAGAACTGGCATACGTTTACCGAAGACTTCGAACAGAATCCATACTGGATAACGAACCGCATACAAAGTAAAGAAACACGTACGCGCATTATCCTTTCTCTTTCAGCAAACTTTAAGGTAAATGATTGGCTGACGATTCAAGCCCGTGGAAACATGGATTATTGGGCGGACAAGTTACGCCAGAAATTCTATGCGTCTACTGCCACCGCCCTGTGTGGAGCGAACGGACGATATATCGAGATGGATTATCAGGAAACCCAGATGTATGGTGATGTCATGGCGATGGTGAAGAAAACCTGGGGGGATTTTACACTGGATGCGGCGATTGGTGGTAGTATAAATGATAAAGTCGTTAATTCTACCCGATATGATTCGAAAAATGCATCTTTGAAGTTTGCTAATGTGTTTAATATTGCCAATATCGTCATGAACAGTTCTGCCAGTATTGACCAGCGAATAGATCAACGCCGTCAGTTGCAATCTATATTCGGTACGGCACAGATCGGTTATAAGGAAAAATTGTTTCTTGATTTGACGGCCCGTAATGACTGGGCGTCAACCTTGTCTTATACCAGCCATGAAAAATCCGGATTCGCTTATCCTTCTGTAGGGCTTTCCATGCTACTTGATAAATGGGTGAAGTTACCCGAATGGGTTTCTTTCGCTAAATTGCGTGGCGCTTATAGTAAAGTAGGGAATGATATTCCTCCATTTATCACTAATTCCTTTTCGCATATCAATGCCGGTGGCGAGATACAGGCGAATGATGCCGCACCTTTTAAGGATATGGAGCCGGAAATGACTCATGCCATCGAATTTGGAACTGAATGGCGATTCTTTCAACACCGTTTAGGGGTCAATCTGACTTATTATCGTACCAATACTTATAATCAATTCTTCAAACTTCCCGCACTTGCAGGTGATAAGTATGCTTACCGATATGTAAATGCCGGAAATATCCAGAATCGGGGATGGGAATTGACACTGAATGGAACTCCCGTATTAACTCCTGATTTCAACTGGAAAACTTCTGTAAACTTCTCTACCAATAAGAATAAGATAGTGAAGTTGCACGAAGATCTGAAAGAAATGATTTACGGGCCTACCAGTTTTTCTTCCAGCTATGCCATGAAACTTATTAAAGGCGGTTCTATCGGTGATATATATGGTAAGGCTTTTGTGCGCGATGATGCAGGCAATATCGTTTACGAAACAGAGGGTGATAATAAAGGACTTCCATTGGTGGAGGGCGATGGGAATACGGTGAAGTAGGAAATGCCAACCCTGTCTTTATGATGGGATGGGACCATACATTCTCTTACAAAGGCTTCACCTTTTATTTTCTGCTTGATTGGCGCTACGGAGGTGAAGTCCTTTCGCAGACACAGGCGGAAATGGATCTTTATGGAGTATCTGAAATAACGGCCGATGCGCGTGACAGGGGATATGTAATGCTCGACGGTCAGCGTATAGACAATGTGAAAGGATTCTATAAAATAGTAGGCGGGCGTGCCGGGGTGACGGAATATTATATGTATGATGCTACGAATTTACGGTTGCGTGAAGTATCATTGAGCTATAATTTCTCCAAGAAGTGGATACAGAAAACGAAGGTACTGAAAGATGTTCAGCTTTCGTTTGTAGCTCGCAATCTATGTTTCTTGTATAAGAAAGCTCCTTTTGATCCGGATCTGGTACTTTCTACCGGAAATGATAATCAAGGCATTGAAGTGTTCGGAATGCCTACGACCCGTAGTCTGGGCTTTACTCTGAAATGTGAATTTTAAAGTCAGGAGAGAGGAATGAAGAGAAAATATGTATATCTATATTTGTTGGGGTTATTGCTGTTCTCTGTAGCTTGTACCGGTAATTTCCGTGATTACAATACCGATTTGTCCGGTATCACGATGATGACTTGATTATTGATGACAATGGCTATGGAATCCGTTTGGGAATTATTCAGCAAGGTATTTATTTTAATTACGACTACGGAAAAGGAAAGAACTGGCCTTTCCAGCTGATACAGAATCTGAACGCGGACATGTTCAGTGGGTATATGCATGACGGCAAACCTCTGAACGGGGGCTCGCATAATTCCGATTATAATATGCAGGACGGTTGGAATAGCGCTATGTGGACACATATGTATTCTTATATTTTCCCACAGATATATCAGTCGGAGAATGCTACCCGAAATACACATCCTGCTCTGTTCGGGATAACGAAAATATTAAAGGTGGAAGCGATGCATCGTGTGACGGATTATTATGGTCCTATCATTTATAAGAATTTTGCTAATGCCGAAAAACATTACCGTCCGGATAAACAAGAAGATGTCTATTATGAGTTTTTCAATGAACTCGATTCTGCCGTAGTTGCTCACCGGGTATATAGAGGAGAAACCGGAATCCAATGGATTTGCACGTTTTGATATTTTGTTGGATGGGAAATACGCTTCCTGGGTGAAGTTTGCCAATTCGTTGCGTTTGCGTCTGGCAATGCGTATTGCCTCTGTTGCTCCCGATAAGGCTTGTGCTGAAATACAGAAAATAAAAGAAAACGATTATGGCTTCTTTGAAGCGGAAACAGGCGGAGCAATCGTTTCTACCAAATCCGGATATACCAATCCATTGGGAGAACTTAACCGTGTGTGGAATGAAACTTACATGAGTGCTAACATGGAATCAATCTTGGTCGGATATGATGATCCTCGTCTTGGAGCTTATTTCGAACACTGTACGGATGAAGCTTTGAAAGGACAATATCGTGGAATTCGTCAAGGGACATGTTTTGCTCATAGTCATTATTCCGGATTGTCGAAGCTGTTTGTCCTGCAAAGCACCGATGCGCCTCTGATGACTGCTCGGAAGTCTGGTTTCTGCGTGCCGAAGCCGCTTTGCGCGGGTGGACCGATGAAGATGAAGAAGCTTGTTACCGGAACGGTGTAA
>ENA-OQDE01000196-OQDE01000196.1-human-gut-metagenome-genome-assembly--contig:-NODE-196-length-38900-cov-3.285946_pt1 | contig 38900 bp, 44 predicted proteins | sample MGYA00242768_ERZ504595 | MGnify/ENA primary metagenome ERZ504595 (study PRJEB26092, sample SAMD00036307) | human gut metagenome | host: Homo sapiens | study: EMG produced TPA metagenomics assembly of... | reverse complement strand
ATCGAATTTGCCTTTTCAAAAGCCTTTACAATATCAAGAAGCTGTAGCCCACACCTGTTCCGAGATTAAAAATCTCGGTTCCCTTGTGCTCTGCGGAATATTCAATAGCCTTTACATGACCTTTTGCAAGGTCAACAACATGGATATAGTCACGCACACCAGTGCCGTCATGCGTAGGGTAATCGTTGCCGAAAACACCGAGACACTTGAGTCTGCCGGCGGCAACCTGTGTTATGTACGGCATAAGGTTATTCGGGATTCCGTTAGGATCTTCACCGATTCTGCCGCTTTCGTGAGCGCCGATTGGGTTAAAGTAACGAAGAAGAACAACAGACATATCGGGATTTGCGTTTGCGGTGTCTGTAAGAATTTGTTCCATCATAAACTTTGTCCAGCCATACGGATTTGTAGGAGAACCCTTTGGCATTGTTTCAACAAGCGGAACAGTTTCCGGAGTACCGTAAACCGTGGCACTTGAGCTGAAAATAAAGTTATTTACACCGTGTTTTTTCATCACTTCAAGCAATGTGAGCGTTGAATCAATGTTGTTACGGTAATATTCAACAGGCTTCTCACAGCTTTCACCTACTGCTTTAAGACCTGCAAAGTGAATTACCGCATCAATCTTATTCTCCGAAAAAATCTTTTCAACGGCATCTCTGTCACATACATCGGCCTCATAGAGCGGAATTTTTCTGCCTGTCAGCTCTTCAACTCTTTCAACCGCTACGGGACAGCTGTTTGAAAAATTATCTGCAATTACAACATCGTGACCTGCGTTGATGAGTTCAACACAAGTGTGCGAGCCGATATATCCGGCGCCGCCTGCAAGCAAAACATTCATTTTAAAATTCCTTTCTTAACATCAGCATTTTTCAGGCTCGGGATAGTCAACACCAAAGGTTTCGGCTGTAACCTTTGCCATAATCTGAGGATCAAGAGGCTTGTCGGAATAGTCTGTGTCACACTCTGCGATTTCATTGACAACATCCATACCCTCAATTACCTTGCCGAATGCGGCATACTGACCGTCAAGGTGCGGAGCGTTCTTGTGCATAATGAAGAACTGCGAGCCTGCTGAGTCGGGCATCATTGAACGAGCCATTGAGAGAACACCCTCTGTATGCTTGAGATTGTTTTCAAAGCCGTTCACGGCAAATTCACCCTTGATTGAATATCCGGGACCGCCCATACCCGTGCCTTCGGGGCAACCGCCCTGAATCATGAAACCGTAGATTACACGGTGAAATGTGAGGCCGTCATAGTAACCCTTGTTTACAAGGCTGAGAAAATTATTTACAGTATTCGGAGCAATTTCGGGATAAAGCTCCGCTTTGATTGTTTTTCCGTTTTCCATTTCAAAAGTAACAATAGGATTGCTCATTTTAAATCGTCCTTTCGGTTTATTAACACTATTTTAGTATATTCTTGATAAAATAGCAAGTGTTTTAGTGATTATTTGCGAATAAATCAGCCTTTTTCAATACTCATTGTAGCAAAAGCATTGAGGTCTGTTCCTGCAATATTTCCGCTGAGAAACTCGTAATATCCCTGTGAACCGACCATGGCGGCATTGTCACCGCAAAGAGATTTTTCGGGCATATACATTTCCCAATCACGCTTTTTACACTCTTCTGCAAGGGTTCTTCTGAGAAGTGAATTTGCCGAAACACCACCTGCGATTACAAGCTTTTTCTGTCCCAAGTCTTCAGCCGCCTTGATAAAGTTTGTAACAAGGCAATCGACAACAGCATAGCGGAATGATGCACAGACATCAGCTTTGTTAAGCTCAACACCCTTTTGTGCCGAATTGTGAATGAGGTTGATTACGGCTGTTTTTAGTCCCGAAAAGCTGAAATCATACGGTGCATCGTGAACTGCGGGACGAGGGAGCTTGAATGCAAACGGATTGCCGTTTTCCGCAACTCTGTCCATTTCAATTCCGCCCGGATACGGCATTCCCATTGTCCTTGCGGCTTTGTCAAAAGCCTCGCCTGCGGCATCATCACGGGTTTTGCCGATAATTTTCATCTTTGTGTAGTCCTCAACCATAACAATATGGCTGTGACCGCCTGACACAACAAGACAGAGAAACGGCGGCTTTAATTCTTTATTTGAAATATAATTTGACGCAATGTGTGAACGAAGATGGTGAACAGGCACAAGCGGAATTCCTGTTGCAAGTGAAAGTCCTTTTGCAAAATTCACTCCCACAAGCAACGCTCCGATAAGTCCGGGGGCATATGTAACGCCGATTGCGTCAATGTCGGAAAGCCTGCAGTCTGCATCTTCAAGAGCCTGTCTTACAACAGGAACAATTGCCTCTGCGTGACGGCGTGATGCGATTTCGGGAACAACACCGCCGTAAAGCTTGTGTTCCTCAACCTGAGATGCAACCACCGAGGAGATTATGTTTCTGCCGTCCTCAACAACCGCTGCCGCAGTTTCGTCACAGGACGATTCTATTGCGAGTATCTTCATAATTTTCCTTTCACTACGAAACATTTATGATGAAGTTCCGTAATATCGTTAATATAATGTTTTATTACATATATATGTCAAAAACAGCGTGTCATTAAAACAGCGTTTTCGGTTGGAGAGGAGTAATAATTTTTCCTCTCTCCCACCTTGATAAATCCGAATTTTTCATAGAGAGAACGGGCGTTCCCGTTACTTTCACGAACCTCAAGAGTGAGAAAGCAAAGGTTATTTTTCTTGGCATAGGTCACAAGCGTTTCAACAAGCGCCGAACCTATTCCCCGATTTCTGTGTGTACCGTCAACGGCAACATTGAAAATGTAACCCTCGTCAACAACAACACTCATTCCTATATATCCGACAACGGCATTATCTTCCGTTGCAGTAAAAAACAGCGAGGTTTCGTTGTTCAGTTCTTCTTCAAGGCTGTTAAACGACCACGGATGCGAAAAACACCGCTGTTCAAGCTGTGCAACCGCCTCAAGCTGATTTTCGGTCATTCTGTCAATTTTCATACGCTTTTAATATTTCCTTTACAGAATTAACAATTTCATCACGGCAATGTCTGTACACCTCAATGTCGCCGCCGTAGGGATCGCTTATACCGAGCACGGCGATTTTTTCGGGCTGTACAAGAAAAAACTGCATCAACATTTTTGCGTGACTTTGCGACATACAGTAAAATTTTTCGTATTTTTCAATGCCGGCATCAGCCACGGCTGTTGAAGCTTTGCCCGAAAGGTCAATTCCGATTTCCTTACAGGCAATCACGGAATTTTCCGACACGGGAAGTCCCGTTGAGGTTGCAATGCCAAAGCTTTCCGCCCTGACGCAAACACCGTTTTTCTCTGCCATATCATTAAAATTGCCTCTGCCATGGGACTGCGACAGGTGTTGCCCGTGCATACAAAGGCAATCGTTCTGTTATCCTTTTGCATCATACCAAGTCCTTCCGATTGCCGCATCGGCTGTGAGCGGAACGCTCATTTTAACTGCGTTTTCCATTTCTTCCTGAACGATGAGTGCAACTCTCATGCTCTCATCCTGCGGAGCTTCGACAATAAGTTCGTCGTGAACCTGCAGCACAAGCCTTGCACGGAGATTTTCGGCTTTCATTCGCTCGTCAACCTTAATCATTGCAATTTTGATAATGTCTGCGGCTGTGCCTGAATAGGCATATTTCTTGCAACTCTTTCACCGAATGCACGGATCATATGCTTGCTCGAGGTGAGTTCGGAAGATTTCTTCTTCTGCCGAACATCGTTTCAACATAGCCGTCAGCGTTCGCCTTTTCAACAACATTTTTCATATAGCTGTCAACACCGCTGTAATGGGCAAGATAGCTTTCAATGTAGTGCTTTGCCTCTTTATTTGAAACACCGATATCCTTTGCAAGTGAAAATGCGCCGATTCCGTAAACAATACCGAAGTTAACAGCCTTTGCACGGCTTCTCATAATCGGAGTTACCATATCAAGCGGCATATTGAACACCTGTGACGCTGTGATTGCGTGGATATCTTCGTTATCCTTGAACGCTTTAATCATATTTTTGTCACCCGAAATATGGGCAAGCACACGGAGTTCAATCTGCGAATAGTCGGCGTCAACAAGCGCCCAGCCCTCTCTTGCACAGAAAAACTTTCTCATCTCTCTGCCAAGCTCGGTTCTTACGGGGATATTCTGGAGATTCGGCTCTGTTGAGCTGATTCTGCCTGTTCTTGTTTCGGTCTGATTGAAATTTGAATGGATTCTGCCGTCATCTGCAATGACCTTTAAAAGTCCCTCGCAGTAGGTTGAATTCAGCTTTGAGAGCGTTCTGTATCTCAGCACCATTTCAACAACGGGATGTTCATACCTCAGGCTTTCAAGCACCTCTGCATTTGTGCTGTAACCGCTCTTCGTTTTCTTTTTGCAAGGGAGTCCGAGGTTTTCAAATAAAACTACGCCAAGCTGTTTGGGAGAATTGATGTTAAACTCACAGCCCGCACTTCGTAAATTGCGGTTTCAAGCTCCTTAATCTGTGCAGAAAGCATTTCGCCGTAGCTTTCAATGCCCTGTCGGTCAACACAGACACCAATATTTTCCATTCTTGCAAGCACCTTTGCAAGCGGAATTTCAATTTCACTCAACAACTTTTCCTGACCGTGAGCCTTGATTTTATCTCCGAGTTTTTCGCACAATTCTGCGTAACATGCAAATGCCTCGTATTTTTCATTCTGCTCATCAGTGCAGACGGGCAGAGCGATTTCGTAAGAGGCACAAAGATTTTTGTCCGAATAATCCTTTGACGACGGTTCAATCAGATATGCCGCAAGCTCAATATCAAACACAATATTTTCAACATCAATATTTTTCTCATCGGCATAAGCGTAGAGCGTTTTGATGTTTCTTGTGTACTTTTCAAGTTCACTGTCGGCAATAAACTTAACAAAAAGTTCTTCGTCCGTGCTTATATACACCTTTCCGTCAAAAAGTACGGCAAAGGATTTTAATTCTTTATTCTCTGTTTCAAAGTTGAGATAGAGCTTTTTCTCTGACTTAACATTTTTTAAAAGTTCATTTTCGTCAAAATCAGACACAACCTCAAGCGAATTTTTCTCAACCTTTTCGGGCTTTGCATTTTTGTCAACCTTGATGCCGTATTTTTCTATTAAAGAAAACAGTTCAAGTTTTGCCATAAATCCGGCACATTCATCGGCATCTTTCATATCTACAACATAATTTTCGACATTTGTGTCAACAGGAGCGTTGCAGTTTATTTCACCGAGCATACGGCTGAGAATTGCATTTTCCTTTGACGCAGTCAGCTTTTTACGCACACCGTCCTTGATTTCAAGTTCATCAAGATGGTCATAGATATACTCAACCGTGTGATATCTCTGAATGAGGTCGCCGGCACCCTTTGGTCCTATTCCCGCAACTCCGGGAATATTATCCGAAGTATCGCCCTGAATCGCCTTGATTTCTATAAGCTCCTTTGGAGTTACACCGTAAGTTTCAAGAATCTTTTCCGGGGTATAGAGTATATCCTGTTTGTTTGAGCAAAGATGAACGCTTGTTTTGTCCGACACAAGCTGAAGGCTGTCACGATCACCTGTTGCAATAACGCACTCGTTTCCGTTTTCTTCACAAGCCTTGGCGAGCGTACCGAGAATATCGTCAGCCTCAAAGCCTTCACAGGTAACAAGCCTGTAGCCTAAAAGGGTAAGAAGCTTTTTCAGCGGTTCCATTTGTGACGCAAGCTCCTCCGGCATACCTTTTCGTGTTGCCTTGTAGCCTGCATAGGCCTTGTGTCTGAAGGTAGGTGTTTTCAGGTCAAAGGCAATCGCCACGCGTCGGGATTTTCTTCATTTTTAATTTTGTACAGCATTGTAAGAAATCCGTAAATTGCGTTTGTAAACTGACCGTCCTTTGTAGTAAGCGGTCTTATTCCGTAAAACGCACGGTTTACAATACTGTTTCCGTCAACAGCAAGTAATCTCATAATTTATACATCACATTCTCAATTTTTCCGTCTTTAATGTAAATTCTCGGAACACGCTTTCCGACAAGACAGACGGTTTCGTAGTTTATAGTTCCTGTATTTTCGGCAAGTGAATCTGCAGTAGCTCACCGTTTTCGCCTGTACCGAATACGACAACCTCGTCACCTGTCTTGACATCTTCAATATCGGTAACATCAAGCATTGTTTGATCCATACATATTCTGCCCACAATTTTCGCTTTCTTTCCGTTTACCATCATATAGCCGTCTTTTGCATTCTGTCTGATGAATCCGTCAGCATATCCGATAGGAACGGTTGCAATTTTCATCTTTCTGTCGGCTGTAAAAGTTCTGCCGTAGGAAATTGTTGCACCCTTTTGAACCTCTTTTACAAAAGCGACAACTGTTTTAAGAGTCATTGCAGGAACAAGGTCAAGTCTGTCGGCAAGCTTTGATGACGGAGCAAGTCCGTAGAGGATAATACCTGCTCTTACCATATCGCAACAGGTTTCGGGGTAATCTTCAATTGCGCCGCTGTTTGAGCAATGAACAACGCTGATATCAACGCCTCTCTTTTTAAGGCTGTCACGCACATGAATAAAGTTTTCATACTGCTTGTTTGTGAACTCTCTGCCCTCGGCATCTTCATCAGACACACAAAAATGAGTAAAAAGCCCCTCAACCTCAAGATTCGGCAGGCAACAAGCCTCGCAAATTTCTTCAATAGAATATTCATCCCGTGGAAATTCCTGACACATAAAGCCGATTCTTGACATTCCCGAGTCAACCTTGATGTGCATTTTGCAGATACAATCCTCTTCAACACATTTTTCGGAAAGCTCCTTTGCATACTCAAGTGAAAAAACAGCCTGAGAAATATCATATTCAGCAAGATTTTCAGCCTCTGAAACGGGAGTGTAGCCAAGAATCACAATAGGGAGTTTTGAACCGCTTTTTCTGATTTCTATACCCTCGTCAATATTTGAAACAGCAAAAAAATCTGCTCCGAGTTTTTCATAAACCTGTGAAAGCTCAACTGCACCGTGGCCGTAGCCGTCAGCCTTTATAACACAACAGACCTTTGTATCGTCTGCAACCTTATTTCTTATTACATTATAGTTATGCTCAATTGCATTAAGTGAAATTTCAGCCCAAGTTCTTTTTACCATATTCATTTCTATCTCTCCACATACCTTTTACAGTCAATTTGCAATCAATGTAATTATAATACTTTTGATTCTTCAAATCAACACAAAATCCCCCTTTAAATGCATATAAAAGTTATTTTATTCGTAATTATGTGCAAAATGTTACTCCTGAATTTTTGCAAATGCACAAATTATCTGCATAAAAGCCCTAAATACTGCAATTCACTTGATTTATTTATTCATTTTTGGTAGAATTAAAAGGTATTTGATTTATAAATTTAATTTCAGGAGGGGCATAATGACAACAAACAACATAATAGTTCTTTGTGCGTTTATAGCTTATATGATTATTATGATCGTAATAGGCTTTGTTTGTTCAAAGGGCAACAAGAACAATGAGGACTACTTTCTCGGTGGCAGAAACCTCGGCAGTTGGACAGCCGCAATGTCGGCACAGGCATCTGATATGAGCGGTTGGCTTTTGATGGGACTTCCGGGCGCTGTATACCTTGCCGGCACAGGCGAGGCATGGATTGCCGTAGGACTTCTTATCGGCACAATTCTCAACTGGTACATTGTTTCGGCAAGACTTCGTAAATACACAATTGTGGCAGGCAACTCGCTCACTATTCCGAGCTTTTTCAAAAATCGCTACCGTGACCATAAAAACATAATCAAGATTGTTTCGGCGTCAATCATCGCAGTTTTCTTCACGGTTTACACAGCGTCGGCATTCAGTTCGGGCGCAAAGCTTTTTGCAACGCTCTTCTCGGACAGCGCAAGCGGTGACGAAAACTACAATCGGGTTTATGTTATCGGTCTTATCGTTGCCGCAGTAGTAATTCTTGTATATACATTCATGGGCGGTTTCAAGGCAGTTTGTACAACCGACCTCATTCAGGGACTTATGATGATTGTTGCAATCCTTACCGTTCCGGTGCTTGCATATGCAATTCTCACATTTGACACAAGCTTCAGTTCTGCACTTGCCGCAAAAGGTGTTGAACAGCCTGCTCAGTTCCTTAACTTCTTTGTAAACGGTGACGGAACGCCTGTTTCGGCTGTTTCGATTATTTCAAACCTTGCATGGGGACTCGGTTACTTCGGTATGCCGCATATTCTCGTCAGATTCATGGCTGTAAAGAGCAATGAAGAAATCAAGAAGTCAAGAAAAATTGCTGTTGTTTGGGTAATTATTTCACTTACTGCGTCATGCCTTATCGGTCTTATCGCAAGAGGCTACCTTACAGCACAGCTTGACGATGCAACAAGCGAATCTGTATTCATCAGAACAATCCAGCAGCTTTTCTCAGGCAACGGCGTGCTTATCTTTATCGGCGGTATTTTCCTTTGCGGAATCCTTGCCGCAATTATGTCAACAGCAGACAGTCAGCTTCTCGTCACTGCATCGGCTGTTTCGGAGGATCTTTACAAAGGTGCTGTTAAAAAGAATGCAAGCGAAAAGAGCTCGCTTTTGGTCGGCAAAATTGCAGTTGCAGTTGTTGCTGTAATCGCATTCTTCATTGCACTTAATCCTAAATCAAGCATTATGGGACTTGTTTCGGATGCATGGGCAGGATTCGGTTCGGCATTCGGACCTGTTGTTCTGTTGGCACTTTTCTGGAAACGCTCAACACTTTCGGGTGCAATCAGCGGTATGGCAACAGGCGCTCTGACAGTTATCATATGGGACTATATTCCGCTTGTAAACGGTCAGACGCTTTATGCGGCAACAAATCTTTATTCACTTGTTGTAGGCTTCGGACTTGCGCTTATTGTGAATGTTATTGTTTCCCTTCTTTCAAAAAAACCGTCAAAAGAAATCATGGACGAATTTGATTCAATTAAAAATATTGAAGTATAAACCGCAGGGGCAGTCGCTTTATCACGACTGCCTTTTTTGTGTCTGAATTTAATTTTTTCCGAAAATAAGAAAAATAAGGCATGGAATATCACAAAAATCAATTGAAATGTGCAAATATTTGTAGTATAATCTATCGTATTGTTTGTTACTATTTTATTTTTCAGAAAAGAGATTGATATGAAACTTTTAGAAGACAGAATTCTTAAAGACGGACATATTGGTGCCGACAACGTGTTAAAGGTTGACAGCTTTCTCAATCATCAGATTGATGTCAGTTTTGTATGTGAGCTTGGCAAGGAATTTTACAGGCTTTTCAAGGATGAAAACATAACAAAAATTCTTACAATCGAAGCGTCGGGAATCGGCATTGCCTGTCTTGCGGCTCAGTATTTTAATGTTCCGGTTGTTTTTGCAAAAAAGACAAAGACGATAAACATTTACTCAGATACATACAACGCAACCGTCCACTCATACACTCATAAAAGGGACTATGACATAGTTGTTTCAAAGGAATTTTTGAGCAAAGAAGACAATGTGCTTATCATTGACGATTTTCTTGCAAAGGGCAGCGCCTTAACGGCACTTCTTATGCTTATTGAAAAAGCAGGCGCAAAAACAGCAGGTGCGGGAATTGTTATTGAAAAAGCTATCAAGCGGCGGCAACCTAGTTCGTGATATGGGCATAAGAGTTGAATCTTTGGCAAAAATCAAGTCAATCAGCGAAAAAGACGGAATCGTGTTCTGCAAGCAGTAGTAATATACTGCTTGCTTATACTTGACTTTTGCTGATATTTATAGTATTATCTAACGGTAGGTCTTGCAGAAATTGAAAATGCGGGTGTGGCGGAATTGGTAGCCTTGCGACCGCTGCCTGTGGCAGATAAAGGGAGCAATGCGCTGTCTGAAATAACGAGCAAAAGGAAGTACATTTATGTGCGACGCATTGCGACTATATTTCAGACCGGAAGACGCGCGTATCACTTCGCAAAACCACTATTTATATTTCAGTTTAATATTTGCACCTGTGGCGGAACTGGCAGACGCGCTAGATTTAGGTTCTAGTGTCAACCGATGTGCAGGTTCAATTCCTGTCAGGTGCACCAAAGAAGAATCGATACTTTTTGTATCGGTTCTTTTTTACTTATGCTAACTCTGACTGATAGTAACTGATACTAATTGATATCAATTAGTATCAGTTACTCAAATAAATACAACTACAATAAACACATAAAAAATCCCCCGACAGCGGTTTCCGTTAGGCTGTCGGGGGATTTTCAGTATTAACATCGTGACAATGACGGAGGCGGTCAAAGCACATCACGAACTTCAAATGCTAATATAATTTTGAATCGTTCTTCAAAGGTTTTGAGGTTATTGCCGAGAATCTTTTTAATTTTTGCAAGCTGATAATTTATGGTGTTGCGGTGAACAAAGGTTTCCTGAGCAACCCTCTGAACACTTCCGTCATACTTTAGGTAAAGTCTTAAAAAGCTCATATAATCCGTGCCGTTGTCACGGTCATACACTTCAAGCTTTTTGAGATTTTCGTTATAGATACTTTCAAGTAGCGAAATATCGTCAACCGCAAGAATCAGCTTTTTAACTTCAAGTCGGTCATAGAACATAGGCGTCATATCTGCACGGACGGCAAGCCTTAACATTCTTAAAACAATCTGGTATGTTTTCGGGAGTGATTTCAGCTTGTTATTTGTTTTGCTCACTGCCACATACAGCTTGTTGACGCTTATATACCTCTCCTTTCCGACTGAATTTTTTCGGCTATGCTTTCAATTTCATCATCGGAAAAGTCATTGAGGATATAGAACATCATGTTGTCAACCTTAAAGCCGCCCCAGTGCTTTTTGTAGGAATAAATTGTTCGTTCAAATGCCGATTCAAGTTTTCTTGAAGAAATATGGTCAGCCATATCGGCTTTCACACCGATGATTGCATCACTGATTACTTTATTTCCGTAACCGAGGTTGAGGTTTACAAGCTGTGATGACATATCTGTATATCTGTTACCGTCAAAATCGTAAAAGTAAATTCCGTCTGCCTTTGCAACGGGAATCGGATTAAGATTACCCTGCTTGCTCCATGACTGGAGGACATATTTCTTATGGTTTTCAACAATTTTCTCAGGTGTCATAATAATTTCCCCTTTTTAAGATACCAAAAAGATAAACAGAAAAGGAGCCTCCTTTTCAGAAGCTCCTTTGCTTTGCGTCTTTTTTGTTTATGCCATTATTATATCACCAAAATACGGTTATGCAATATTTTTCGGCACAATATTCTTTGTGCTAAAGCACAATGTTTCGGGGATATTTCTTGAATTTATGACCTTTTCGTCATTTTACATACAAATTTCGTGAAATATCCACTTCTTGTTTGTATGCTGTAATTAACAATTACTCGTTTTCCTTTTTCTTTGTTGTGCCAAGGCTGAGTATAATTCCGGAATGATAATCATTACAACACCTGCGGCACACGGAATTACGACACCGTAAATCATATTGAAACCGCTTTCTGTCGCAGGCTGTCCGCTGATGATTGTATATTCACCTGACGGCATACTGCTGAGTGAATATGTTGTGCCGTCAATTGTAACATTGAAATTTTCCGAACGAATCATTTCGTCTGTAATACCTGCGCTTTTAAGACCGTTATCGCCAAGGTTCATATTTGTGCTTACAACTTCGCCGTTCTTAACGATGATTGTATCACCCTTGCAGCTTTTTGCAATATCAGCACCGATAACAGCCGAATAGTCGCTTGTATTTGTATCAATAATAACTATGCCGCCGTCTGTTCTTGCAACGCAAGCCATGAGGTATACACACCGTCCTCGCCCTCAACGGCTGTCGGTTCTGAAATGCTCTTTACCTTCATACCCTTGAGGTTAGCCTTGAACTGCTTTGTTGTTTCGTCATCAAGGAAATTTGTGCCGACCTTTTTATCGTCTGACGATGCGATAATCTTGCCGTCAGCATCTGTCATAACAAATGAATTGATGCCGAGGTTCTTTACAAGTGCGGCATTTGTGTCAGCCGAAGTATTTTCCGTAACAACACTTGCAATTACATTTGCCTTTTCAAAAAGTGAGTTCATAAACTCAAATTTAGTGTAGTTATAGTTATCGCTGTATTCTGTAAGATGAGCCTTTGCGTCATCAAGATATGTCTGATTTGAGCTTTCTGTTTTTGTTGAAAACAAATTGCAAACTACCGAAACGCAAACCATAACAACAGCAACAATAACTGCCGTTACAACTGCAACGCCTTTTTTACTGATTTAGAATTGCCCATTGTAATCTTCCTTTCAAAATGTTTCGTTTGCATAAAATAATACCATTATTCGACTTTGTTTTCAAGTACGGTTCGTGAAATAATTAACAACTGCACATAATTTGACAATATTTTGCATTACCCGATTTTTGGATACAGCTCTGCAAAAAAAGATAATTTGAAAAAAATGATACATCTATGATACAATGGCAATATAAACTGTGTCTTGGAGGTGGGGTTGTTGGCTGACATATTGATTGTTGAGGACGAAAAGAATATTTCAAATCTTATTGAAATGGCTCTTTCCAGACACGGGCACAAAACCGATTGTGTGTTTGACGGCGAAAGCTGTGCCGATGTTCTGGAGAAAAAGCACTTTGACCTTATTCTGCTTGATGTTATGTTGCCGAAAATCAGTGGTTTTGAGCTTATGGACTACATCAAAGGCTTTGACACACCCGTAATTTTCATTACTGCAAAATCAGATATATCAGACAGGGTTTACGGGCTTAACCTGGGGGCTGACGATTACATAACAAAACCGTTCAACATTTCGGAACTTCAGGCAAGAGTTGATGCGGTACTGCGAAGATACAACAAGGCAAAAACAAAACTCAGCTTTAAAGACATAGTAATTGACACAAATTCAAGAATAGTCACCAAAAACGGAGTACAAATTGACCTTACATTAAAGGAATACGAAATACTCCTGCTTTTTGTACGCAACAAAAACATTGCCCTTTACCGTGAAATGATTTACGAAAGGGTATGGAATGAACCGTATATGGGTGACACAAGAACCGTGGATCTGCATATTCAGCGGTTAAGAAAAAAGCTTGATTTAAAAGACAACATTCAGTCTGTGTATAAAGTCGGTTACCGTCTTGTTGAATAAGCGGAGGGAAAGCCTTAATGAAATTTTCGTGGAAAATCTTTTTTATTACCTTTCTTATTATAATTACTTCCTTCGGTGTGGGAGGTTTTCTCCTCATCAACACCGTTTTTACAAACACGCTGAACAACCGCATTGACTCAGCCAAAAAGAACAACAATTACATCACAACAGCACTTTCGGTATATGCAGATAACAACAAACCCACCTACGGAAACTGGGAATATCTTCGTACTTCGGCAATCGGATTTGCAAAACAAATTGCAGGCAATTCGGATTCCAAAAGCAAAATCGGTTCAATAAACGAGCTCAGCTTTTCGGCAGAAAATGAATTTGCCCACGGTATGTCGGTAAACTCCAGAAAAAGCAGAATTGTTACGGAAAACAAAAAATACTATATTCAGACAATAAGCAAAATTCAGCTTGTAACCGCAAGCTGTTATATTGAAACGGTTGACGATATAACAAGCGTGTACAGCGACCGTGATATGTACTGCACAATTTATCAGTTCATTCTCATAGGGGTCGCACTGTTTGCGTCAATTTTGCTCGTAATCTTCTCAAAACTTTTGACAAGACCGCTTGTTAAATTAAAGGATGCGTCAAAAGAAATTGCCAAAGGCAACTTTAATATGAGAGTAAAGGAAAGCCACGGCATTACATCTTCAACCGAAATAACCGAGCTTTCACAGAGCTTTAACACCATGGCAGATTATGTTGAAGACTACATTGAACAGCTCAAACTTGCCGCACAAAATCGTGACAACTTTATTGCGGATTTTACCCATGAGTTAAAAACTCCGCTGACCTCTGTTATCGGCTATGCGGATATGCTCCGTTCCTACGAAATGGAGCCTGAACAACGCAGAGAATGTGCCGACCTTATCTACAAAGAGGGCAGTCGGCTTGAGGCGCTTTCGCTCAATCTGCTAAACCTTATAGTTTTGAAAAATGATGAAATCAAAACCGTAGACATAAGAACGGACATAATTGCCGATGACACAAAAAAGTCTGTTCTCTTTATTTTGAAAAAATACGGTGTGAAATTAAAATTAAATGTTGAAAAAGCAGAAGTCAACGCAGAGCCGTCGCTCTTGAAAACGCTCTTGTACAACCTGATTGACAATGCTTGTAAAGCGAGTGAGAGCGGAAAGCCTGTTACACTAACGGGATATGTTGACAGCGACAGATACCGTTTTTGCGTTACCGACAGCGGTTGCGGAATTGCGGAAGATGACCTTGCCAAAATTACCGAACCGTTTTATATGGTTGACAAATCCCGTTCAAGAAGTATGGGCGGAGCCGGACTCGGACTTTCAATCTGCAACGAAATTGCAAAGCTTCACGGCTCAACTCTTGAAATTGTCAGTGAAGTCGGCAAGGGTACGGACATCAGCTTTACGGTAAGCCTTGCCGATAATTCTGAGGAAAGTGAGGATTTTGAAGATGAAATTTAACCTTAAAAAATCCGCAAAATATATCATCTGCACTCTGCTCACCTTGACCGTAGTCGCAACCGTTGTGTTTCTCCCCCGCTTTTATTATTCGGTAACGGACAATCGGGATTCTGTCGGAAACACAGCCGAAACATTTAAACTTACCGCCGATATAACTACTTTGAGCGGCGGAGAATTTTTGAAACTCGTTTCAAGCGAAGATACCGTCTGGGTTCTTCAAAACAATGCTCCGAAAGCAGAAACTGTAATCAGCTATGCCAAAAAAGCGATAAGCAATCTTGCAAATTCGCTTAAAGACACAAATTTATTTTCCAATATTGCAGGCTACATTCCGCAGTTTTTTACATTTGACAGCTGTAGCGGTTACAAACTTACAATGCGTGGAACACTTGACGGCAATGTAATCGTTTCGTCCGATTTTATGTTTGTCGCATGCAACTATGCCAAAGAGGGCGCACGATACGGACTAAACATAACAATGCTGTTTGACACGGAAACCTTTACAATTTATGAGCTTAACATTGATACAACCTACCTGTCGGACAGCGGTACCGAGAGTGAAAATCCGCTGTATTCGGTTATTCCGTACAGCGACAGTTATGAACAGGAGTTGTCAGACGCACTCATAAAATACTGGGGTGTCAGTTCCGATTCAATAACGGTTAATGTACGTCCCGAATCTTTCAGCATCAACATCTGCCCGCAGCCGTTTTTGGAATACAGCAAAATAAACAACGAACAATTTGATTATTATGTGTTATGAAACAACTATGATACATTTTTGAACAATTTCAGAAACAAGCCTTTTGTATAGTATAGATACACTTACGAAAGGCTTGTTTTTATGGATATTAAAGAGTATGAGGAATTTTGTAAAAACAGTAAATACGGAAACTTTATGCAGTCGGCTGACTGGGCAAGGGTTAAAAAGGGTTGGATTCCCGAATATGTTGCAGTTCGTGACGAAAACGGAAAAATCAACGGCTGTACACTCGTGCTTGTAAAGAAAATACCGATTCTCAACACGGCAATGCTTTATGCACCGAGAGGCTTTGTATGCGACACTCACGACAGTAAAACCGTCAGAAAAATATTCGAGCAGATAAAACTGATTGCAGAAAAATATCACGCATACACGCTCAAAACCGATCCGCTGATTGACGAAACCGACTTTATCTCTATTAAAAATTTTGTTGACCTCGGATTTGTTTATCACGGTGAAAAGCAAGGATATGACAACACCCAATGCAGAGAAAATTATGTGCTTGACATAAAAGATAAATCGTGTGATGAAGTTTTTGCAAATTTTAAACCAAAATGGCGGTACAACATCCGCCTTGCAATGAGGAAAGGCGTTGAGTGTAAATTCTGCGGTGAAGATGAGCTTGACTATTTTATGGAGCTTATGAAAGAAACAGGCAAACGTGACGGCTTTGAAATTCGTTCGGAAGAATATTTCAGAAATTTTTTACAGGCATTTCACGGCAACGCAAAGCTATGTATCGCAAAACTTGACGGAAAAGTTTTGTCGGGTGCATTGCTTGTAAATTATGCAAATGTTGCAAGCTATGTTTACGGCTGTTCATCAAACGAATACAGAAAATATATGCCGAATTATCTTATGCAATGGACGATGATTAAGTACGCAATTGAGAGCGGCTGCCATACATACGATTTTTGCGGTATCCCCTATTGGTATGACGAAACGCATAAAAACTACGGTGTCTATCGCTTTAAACAGGGATTTAACGGCAAAGTCAAAACCTATGCCGGTGAGTTTGACTATGTTTTCAGAAACGGAGTAAATCACATTGCCGACCTTGCAATGAAACTGAAAAAGCTTGTGTGAAATATTCATCTGCGTTGAATTTGCAAACCGTATATGCTAAAATGGAGTGGGTAAAATTATCCCACTCCATTTTGTATCGGAGGAATTTTATGTTCTGCGATTTGCATACACATTCAACATTTTCGGACGGCACATTTTCACCCACGGAAATCGTTTTAAAAGCCAAAGAAATCGGGCTTGACGCTGTTGCACTCTGCGACCACAACACGGTTGCCGGACTTGACGAATTTGTTTCGGCAGGTAAAAAGTACGGCGTAACCACCGTTGCGGGGATTGAATTTTCAACCGAATACAATTCAAAGCAGCTGCACATTGTCGGTCTGTTTATCAAGAAAGAAAACTATTCCGACATAACCGAAATTATGGCTGAGTCGCAAAAATTAAAGGAAGAAAGCAACAAGCTGCTCGTTAAAAATCTTGCGAAAGACGGCTATATTCTCGACTATGACGAAATCAAAACAGCACGGTTGACGGCTTTGTAAACCGTGCAAACATCGCCGCCGCTCTTATGCAGAAGGGCTATGTTTCTTCTGTCAAAGAGGCTTTTCACACCTTGCTTATGTCGAAGTTCGGCTACTATGTTCCGCCGAAAAGACCGTCATCTCTGTATATAATTGAAAGGCTGAAGGGTTTCGGTTCAATATCCGTTCTTGCACACCCGTTTCTCAACATGAACGAAGATGAGTTGAGAGAATTTCTGCCAAAAGCAAAGGCTTGCGGTCTTAACGCAACGGAGGCGTACTATTCGCTTTTTGACAATGCCGAAACAGAGCTTGCCGAGAAAATCTGTGACGAATACGGTCTTTTGAAAAGCGGCGGAAGTGACTTTCACGGAGCAACAAAACCCGATATTTCGCTTGGAGTCGGAAAAGGAAATCTTGCGATACCGACAGAAATATACAAAGATCTTGCTAATTGTTATCACAACTTCCGATTATAAAATCATCGTCATTATGCAATGCTCCCTGCATTTTACAAGCACAACAATTTAATTTCGACCCAAACAACACAAAACAGCGATGAAGAATAATCACCGCTGTTTTTTGGTTTTAGATTTAAATTTTTTTCAATTCAGGCTTATTTTATTTTAAGTGAAATATCAAAAGCCTTAACCGAATGAGTGAGCGCACCCATTGAAATGATATCGACACCGGTTTCGGCAATTTCACGAAGAGTTTCGTCCGTGATGCCGCCGCTTGCCTCAAGAAGAGCCTTGCCTGCCGTGATGTCAACAGCCTGTTTCATAAGCTCGGGGCTCATATTGTCGAGCATAATAACATCAACGCCTGCCTCAAGAGCCTGATTGAGTTCGTCAAGGTTTCTTACTTCAAGCTCAACCTTGGTCATATGACCGAGTTTTGATTTAAGCTTTGAAACAGCGTTGGCAATTCCGCCGCCTGCGTCAACATGGTTATCCTTGAGCATTGCGGCATCGGAAAGATTGTAACGGTGATTTCTTCCGCCTCCGACCGTAACGGCATACTTCTGGAGCGGACGCATACCCGGGAGTGTCTTTCTTGTGTCGGCAATAGAAGCCTTTGTACCGCTGACAATTTCAACAGCCTTGTTTGTTGCGGTTGCAATACCGCTCATATGCTGAATAAGGTTGAGAGCCGTTCTCTCGCCCTTTAAAATTGTTCTTGTCTTACCGTGAATTTCAGCAATAATTTCGCCCTTTACAAGCTTGTCGCCGTCATGCTTATAAACCTTTGCCTCAAAACCTTTTGGCTGAAGAATTTCAAACACACGGAGCGCAACCTCGATACCGCAAAGAACACCTGAACTTTTTGCAAGGAAAATTGCCGTGTTTTCCTGATTTTCGTCAATAAGGTAATCGGTTGTGGTGTCAAGATAGTTGATATCCTCAAGCAATGCGGTTTTGATAAGATTGTCTACGTAAATGCTGTTAAGTGTCATCAGTCTGTACCCTCCATAATTTCATCAAAAATGATACTTGCAACAATTGCCGCACTTCTTGCCTCAACAAGGTCGGAATTGATTTCGTACTTTTCTGCAAACAGTTCACTCATAATCTCGTGAATCTGCTTACTGCTTTCTTCATATTTTTCAGGCTTTGGAAGAACAAAATATGCGTCCTGCAAAATCTCTCTGATTTTTGAACGACAGCCATGCGGCATGGTCTTGCCCTCAACAGGGCGGTAAACGGGTTCTTCACCAAGAATTCTTCTGCCGAATTTGTTGATTTTATCCGTAATATCAAGAGCGGCTGTTCTTGAATAAACAAGCGCCTCAAGGAGCGAGTTACTTGCAAGACGGTTCGCACCGTGAACACCTGTGTGCGAGCACTCTCCTGCGGCATACAAGCCCTCAACGGTTGTGCGTGAATGAAGGTCAACATCAATACCGCCCATAAGGTAATGCTGGCACGGAAATACAGGAATTCTGTCCTTTGTAATGTCAACGCCCTCTTCAAGCATCTTTCATAAATCATCGGAAAACGATTTCTTACAAAATCAGCCGGCTTGTGGGTTATGTCAAGATAGAAATTCTCGCTGTTTGTCTTAATTGATTCAAGCATAACCGCATTTGAAACAACATCTCTCGGAGCAAGCTCTCCTCTGCTGTCATAATTTGAGGCAAATCTCTCACCATTGCAGTTGAGCAGAACCGCACCCTCACCACGAACAGCCTCACTTATAAGAAAACGCTCTCTGCCATGATCAGCCGCAAATGCTGTCGGGTGAAACTGTATTCTCGAAAGATTTTTAATTCTTGCACCAAGCATATATGCAAACGCAATGCCGTCACCTGTTGCAATTGCGGAGTTGGTTGTGTATTTATAAACTCTGCCGATACCGCCTGTTGCAAGCAGACAGTAGTTACAGCCGTAGTGAAGCTTTTCACCGTTTCTCAAAATGCTTATATAAAAACCGTTCAGCACCTTGTCAATTGAATAAACAAGAGCGTTGTCACACACGGTAACATTTTTTAGCTGAGTAACCTTTGCGATAAGTCCGTCAACAATTGCCTTGCCTGTTGAATCCTTATGATGAACAATTCTGTTTCTGCTGTGACCTGCCTCAAGAGTTTTGCACATTGTGCCGTCCTCGTTAAGGTCAAAATCAACACCGAGGTCTTTTATTTTAAGAACATCCGAAGGTCCTTCGGTAACAAGCTTTTCAACAGCAGAAAGAGTATTTTTATACTTCCCGCAATCAATGTATCCGTAATATGCAGCTTGTAGCTGTCGTGAACCGTATCAAGCACACACGCAACACCGCCCTGCGCAAGAGAGCTGTTTGAAAGCTGAAGTTCACGCTTTGAAACAAGAAGAATATTCACGCTTTCTGGAAAATTAAGTGCCGCATAAAGTCCGGCCGCACCTGTGCCAACGATTACAACATCAAATTTCTTATCCATTTCCAAGTTCCTTTGAAAAAATTTATCTATTACACACGGCGTCACACAAAATACCGTTTACAAATTTGTACCTGTATATTATACTACTAATTGTAAGATTAGTAAATACAGTAAATAATTTTGAAAGGGCGATTATTATGGCTGAAAATACAATTCCGAACGATCCGATGATTCTTTTAAGCTTTGTTAATACAAAGCTGCGTGATTTCTACCCCAGCCTTGATAAAATGTGTGACGATCTCGGTTGCAGTAAAGAAGAAATTGAAAGCAAGCTTTCTGCAATTGACTACAAATACAACGCAGAACTCAATAAATTTGTCTGATTACAAAGGAAAGTCCGTTTTATCGTACACCTCATTTGATATGATTAACATATAGGATATCCCATATGTTAAGGAGGAAATTTTATGGGCATTTTCGATTTTGAAAGATTGTTTGATTTAAACCATGACGGAACGCTTGATCCGCTTGAAAAAGGTCTTGAGTTCACCGTGATTGAGGATATTATGAATGATGACGAAGATAATGACGACTTGTTTTCGTCTGATTTGGATGATGAATTTGACACGGATTTCGGCGATGATTTCTGATTTTATTCAGCAAACAATTTAATCTTCAAGTAAAAAGCGAGATGAATTTTTCGATTGAATTCATCTCGCTTATATTTTTATTTATCGTGATTTTGTTCAAGCGTTACAGCTTGTAATTGTCCATAACCTTTTCCAAGGTCTTGTAATCATCATCGGAAATTTTATACACGGTTGAATTGTCCTTGTCAACACAGATTTTGTCAGCGCCGCCGACACGGATATTGTGGGTAACAATTCCGTCTTTGCGTGTTTCAATAAGGATTCCGCCGTCAAACGCACCGCTTGTACCGCCTGTTTCGGCTGATTGCAGAATATTCTTGACCGTCTTGAAATCAACCTTGCCAAGCACGGCGGTTGACTCATCCGACATTACGACGGTTATTTCATCAACATCGGAAAAATTAACCTTGTCTGTAATTTTCGTATCACCGCAACCGCAAAGCATTACCGCAACGGATAACATCATCACAAAAGCCAAACAAACCGCTCTAAATTTTTCATATAATCTCCCCCACAACTAACTATTGATTATGAGAAAAGTATAAATAATAATTTTGGTAAAGTCAACGCCTAAATACACCGACTTACACTTTGTTCAAGCCTATTGCGTCACTTCTTTTGAAAATAAAAAAGGCTTTTATCAACCGGAAATTTTTGCGACGGATAAATTGTTGTATTGCCGGATGCGATAAAACTGATGAGGACTGCAAGCACAAAATACGGGGCGGCAGACGCACCGAAAACTTCGATACCGAGAACGATTGCTGTAATAGGTGTGTTGATTGCTGCGGCAAAAACACATACAAATCCGATTGCCGCAAAAAATGTGGGATCAAATCCGCAGACGCATCCGAACCAACTGCCGAATGACGCACCCATATCAAACATAGGAGTAACCTCTCCTCCCTGAAATCCTGCACCGAGGGTGAGTACGGTTAAAAGATATTTTGCCGGCATATCGTACCATTTTGCATCTCCCTTAAAGGCTGTGTTCTGCATCCATGTGCTTAAGCCCTCAAAATCGTTAAGTCCCAAAGCGAAAATTAAAAGGCTGACGATTGCCGCACCTACTGCTGCGGCAAGAAGGTAGTTCTTGAAAATTTTTGAGTATGTCAAGTTTACATACTTTATTCCGAGTGCAAACAGCTTGCCGAGTTAAGCCGAGCAAACTGCCGCAATTAAAAATACAAAAGAATCTTGCGTCAAATCTGGGATTGACGAGATTGCATATCTTTCATGTTTAAAGCCGAGAAGCTGTGTAACAAAATTTGCAAGATATGAACACGCAAAGCACGGAATCACCGCACCTGCCGACAATCTTCCGACACAGCAGACTTCCATTCCGAAAAATGCACCTGCAAACGGTGTGCCGAAAACCGAACCGAATGCAGAGCTGATTCCGCTGAGAACGATTGTACTTCGGTCATTATTTTTAAAGCCGAGATAATCGGCAACATTACTTGTCAGCGAACCGCCAATCTGAACGGCAGTTCCCTCTCTGCCGACAGAACCGCCGAAAAGGTGGGTTATGCAGGTAAATATAAATGTCAGCGATGCAAGTCGCTTTGGCACTTTTTCACCGTCATTTGCACTCTCAATAATAATGTTGTTGCCCATTGACGACTTTCCGCCGATACGCTTATATACAAAAGCGGTCACAATACCTGCTACGGGCAAAAACATATAGCACAACGGAAAGAAGCTCCTGAAATCTGCCGCATAATCAAGACATTTCAGAAATGCAAACGATATGAGTCCCATCACAACGGAACAGCACAGAGATGTTGCAAGCACCTTAAAATCAACAAATTTGTTCTTCATAAATTTCCTCCTCAAAATTTCCGCACAAAGAACATCGCATAAAAAAAGCCAATGCCCCTGTTCAAAAAACAGAAGTCATCAGCAAAAGCGGTTTCGACAAAAGCCGTGGGAGAACCTCATTCCCATTCATATTGACATATATAGTATATACCGAGCAGGTTAATTTTTCAAGTGATTTCGACAATTTTTGTAATTTTCCAAAAATCACCTTGCAATCATTTTGTTTAAGTAGTATGATACTCTATACCAAGCGGAAGAATATTTATTATTAAAAGAATCGGAGGCTGATGATATGTGTACAGCGGCAACATATAAAACAAAAGACTTTTACTTTGGCAGAACGCTTGATTATGAATTTTCATACGGTGACGAAATTACAATTACTCCACGAAATTTTCCGTTTAAGTTCCGCCATACAGACGAATGCAACAGCCACTTTGCGATGATTGGCATGGCTCACATTGCAGATGGTTATCCGCTCTATTACGATGCAATGAATGAAAAGGGCTTGTGTATGGCAGGGCTAAATTTTGTGGGCAATGCCGTATATTTTGAACCGAAAAACGGCAAGGAAAATATTGCACAATTTGAGTTCATTCCGTATATACTTTCACATTGCGACAGCGTTTTGCAGGCAAGAAAAAAGCTTGAAAACCTTAACATAACAAATACGCAGTTCAGCGACAAGCTCCCCTGTGCTCAATTGCATTGGATTATTTCCGACAGAAACGAATCGCTTACAGTTGAATCGACAAATGACGGACTCAAGGTCTATGACAACCCTGTCGGTGTGCTGACAAACAATCCTCCGTTTGACATTCAGATGTTCATGCTCAACAACTATATGTCACTCTCACCAAAGCAACCCGAAAACAACTTCGGCAAAAGTGCCGAGCTTACCACATACAGCCGTGGAATGGGTGCAATCGGACTGCCGGGCGACCTTTCATCCGCATCCCGTTTTGCAAAGGTTGCGTTCACAAAGCTGAACTCCGTTTCGGGTGACAGCGAGAGCGAAAGCGTGAACCAGTTTTTCCACATTCTCGGTTCTGTTGACCAGCAGAGAGGTTGTTGTGAGGTTTCAGACGGAAAGTATGAAATCACACTTTACACCTCCTGTTGCAATGCCGACAAGGGAATCTACTACTACACCACCTACAACAATCACCAAATTTGTGCGGTTGATATGCACAAAATCGACCTTGACATAGCCGAACTTACCGCATACACACCCATTACGGAAGGTAAGGTTTTATTTCAAAATTAAATACAAAAATTTCAGCCGTACACTTTTGAAATGTACGGCTGTTGTTTTATTTATTGTCTTTCTTCTGTTTTTTATGCTTATGCTTTTTGAGATGAACCTCTGGAACAGCGACAGTATCATAAACAACCGTGCTGTCTGTGTTATCCTCGGCAACATCATTCTGCTTTACTTTGCCCGTATGAATCTCGGGAAAAGCAAGGTTTTCGGAATCAAATGTAAATTTCCTGTCCTTCATAATACCTGCCTCCGATTCTAAATGCAATTTATAAAGAATGTTATCGTCAGACTGTTCAGGAAGTCGGCAAACAAACTGCGACAATCGGAACAATAAGATAAGCCTTTACGGACGGTGCGTATTTTTCGCAGATTGCCTGCATATTTGCCATTGCATTTGGCGTTGCGCCCATACCAAAACCGCAAGTACCTGCCGCAAGAACAGCGGCGTCGTAATCTCTGCCCATAATGTTGAACACAACAAAATACGTGAAAATGAACATAAGAACAACCTGACCTGCAAGAAGTATAATAAGCGGAAGCGCAAGGTCGGCAAGCTGCCAAAGCTTGAGTGTAATCATAGCAATACCGAGGAAAAGTGAGAGACATATACCGCCGAGGTCATTAATCTCGCCCATATGAATGGTGATTTTACCCGTGTATTCACCGATGTTTCTCATAATTGCGGCAACAATCATTGCACCGATATAAATCGGGAATGTCATGCCCGTAAGTGAAAGCAAATCTGAAACAACCGTACCGAGTCCGACCGCTATAATCAGCTGAAATACTGCCGGAGCATACATTGAAAAATGTCGTTCGTGCTTTTCTTCTTCTTCAACAAGAAGGCTGTCATCCTCTGTTTTGATTGTAGCAATAAGGTTGTGCTTTTTAATAAGTCTGTTTCCGACAGGTCCGCCCATGAGTGAGCCTGCGATAAGACCGAATGTTGCAGCGGCAGTACAAACAGTTGTCGCACCCTGAACGCCGAAATCCTCAAGTACAGGACCAAAAGCGCCCGCCGTACCGTGACCGCCTACCATAGGAATTGAACCCGTTGTCATACCCGTGAGCGAGTCAAGTCCAATCAAATTTGCAAGTCCGATTGCAGAGAAATTCTGCATTACAATGAGCATAATTACAAGAAACAAAAATACGATAAGGGATTTGCCTCCGCTTTTCAGTACCTTGAGATTCGCCTGAAATCCGACTGAGGTAAAGAAAAACACCATGCAGACTTCCTTTAGTGTATCATCAAAATCAATTACCGCAACACCTGTCATATAGAGAACCAGCGTAAGAATTGCAAAAAGCAAACCGCCGATTACAGGTGCGGGTATACAAAATTCTGCAAAAACGATATATGCTTTTTCAGAAATGCACCGGCCATCAGAACAATCACAGCAACTGCGATTGTCTGATACATATCAAGAGTTATATTCAATCAGCACCAATCCTTTCGCAGTTATCCTGCTGTTTTTACTGTTATTCCTCTTTCGGAATAATATTCTGCCGCACCCTTGTGAAAAGGAATTTTAACACCTTCAACGGCTTTTTCAAGTGTTATGTCAACATCCGCCGAAACAGTCAGCTGAAGTTCCTGCGCATTGTCAAAGACAAGCTGTGTAAGCTTCTTCACCTGTTCGACTGAAAGTCTGTCGTTCACAATCAGAACAGCCTTTACCGCAACTGTGCCGACTTCATCACTCTGCCGTTGTAAGTGTTTTTCGGAATTTTGCAGTCAACATAGCTGTAGGTGTTTTTAAGCTTTTTAACAGCTGCGTCATCAATTCCTATAAGCTTGATGTCACATTGCTTTGAAAGTTCCTCAACAACTGTTGCATTAAGTCCGAGTGTAAAGAATGCCGCATCAATTTCGCCGTTCTGTAACTGTTTTGCGGCATCGGCATAATTAAGATTTTTTTCCTTAACCATTTTTGAGTTAAGCCCGTATGCCGAAAGAATCTGCTTTGCGTTAAGCTCCGAACCCGATTCTTCTTCACCGATGCTCACGGTTTTGCCGAGCAAATCATCAACACTGTTAATATCAGAATCTTTTCTTACAACGATATGACAAGCCTCTGTAAACATACCTACAACAGCGCTGTAACCCTCAAGACTGCCGGATTTTTCAAAATTATTTTCGCCGTTAAATGCGTCGTGTGCAATGTCGGACTGAACAATTGCAGCGTCAAGATAATTCTGTGAAAGCAAGCGAACATTTGCCGCAGAACCGGCTGTTGTCTTTGTTTCAATTTTCAGAGTGCCGTCAGCATCGGCAATCGACTTTATCGAATTTGCCGCTTCGTTATAAATTCCGCCGGTACCTGCCGCACCGAATCGGATTGTTTCACCGCCTGATGAACAGCTGCACAAAAGAACAGTCATCAAGCAATCAAAAGTGCAAGTAGTTTTTTCATTTTTCCGCCTTCTTTGCTTTTGGATTTCGCTCAAAAAAGAGAAATTGTAAAAGCACAAAAGCTCACAATTCCCCTTTATTCCGTTCAAATTATACCATACGGAATTGCCGTTGTCAAACGAAAAGGCACTCCAGAAAAGGAGTGCCTCATTACATCAGAATGTATTACTTGTTGAAAATTGACATAATATCATAGAAGGTATCGTCGTCATCATCAGTCTTGTCCTTTGTTGTTGACTTTGGCTCTTCCTTAGCCGCAACAGGAGCTGACGCTGATGAAACTGCGTCCGTAAGATTCTTCTTAGCAATCTGACCGTCTGCGTTAAAGCCGGTTGCAATAACCGTTACGCTGATAGCATCTTCCATTTTGTCGTCAATAACAGCACCCCAAATGATGTTTGCATCATCTGAAACCTTATCCTTAATCATTGTCGATGCGGCATCGATATCATCAAGACTAACATCGGCAGATGCTGTGATGTTGATAATAAGACCCTTTGCGCCGTCAATTGAAGTTTCAAGAAGCGGACTTGAAATAGCCATATCTGCGGCAACGGTAGCCTTGTCCTTGCCTGTTGCACTGCCCATACCCATATGAGCGTAGCCTGCGTCCTTCATTACGGAAGTAACATCGGCAAAGTCGAGGTTTACAAGACCCGGGAGAAGGATAAGGTCAGAAATACTCTGAACACCCTGTCTGAGAACATCATCGGCAATAGCAAATGCGTTTTGGAGAGTGATGCTTGTATCAGAAACATACTTGAGTCTTTCGTTAGGAACGATGATAAGCGAGTCAACACAGGCAGAAAGCTCTGCAATACCCTGCTCAGCCTGAGTCATTCTTCTCTTGCCTTCAAAAGCAAACGCTTTGTAACAACGCCGACTGTAAGAATGCCCATATCCTTTGCGATTTTGGCAACTACGGGAGCAGCGCCTGTACCTGTACCGCCGCCCATGCCGGCAGTAACAAATACCATATCCGTATCCTTGAGAAGTGCTGCGATTTCATCTCTGCTCTCCTCGGCTGCCTCCTGTCCGATCTGTGGCATAGAGCCTGCGCCCTTACCTCTTGTAAGCTTTTCGCCGATCTGAATCTTCTGCGAAGCCTTTGAAAGTCTTAAAACATGTTCATCTGTATTTATTGCGATAAATTCAACATTCTTAACCTCGGTCGCAACCATGCGATTAACAGCGTTTCCGCCGCCTCCGCCGACACCGATCACTTTAATTTTAGGCATATACTCGTTTTCCAATTCCAGTTCAAAAGCCATTTTTTCGTCCTCCTTATATATTGACAACTTTCAGTCAGAAATCATTATTCTTCATAGTACACAATTATACTATCTTATACTATCATACTTTTTTCAAAATAGCAATGCTTTTCAGCCGTTTTTCTGCAAAATTATACGGAAAATTCTGCTGAAAAATTACTCGCCCGTGTAGGCGCCGTCCGCATTGCCGTAGTCATATCCGCCGTCACCGTTGTCATAGGCACCGTTATCATAGTTATTATAGCTGTTATTGCCGTAATAACCCGTGTCACCGCCCGAATATGTTCCGTCATCCCATGTGTAGTTTCCTGTGTAGCCGTCACCCGTATCGGCTGAAGAATCAGCCGCCTGCGTTGTTGCCTGTGTGGTTGCCTGTGTTGCGGCTGTGGGCTGGGTTGCGGCAGGTTTGTAGTGAGAAATTTTTGATGTACTGCAAGCCGAAACATCAAGCGTTCCTGCAACAAGTCCCGTGTTGTTCGGGTCAAGCTTTTCGTTGATGATTGTCATTGCAGTTCTGATTTTATAGTCGATATCATCGGGAAGTCCGATGTTAATGTCAATCCTTCCGTCATAAACGAGCTTTATGTTTGCCGTGTCGGTAACATCAAAGCCTGTGATATTCTTAACCTTGTTGTTGATAAGGCTCTGCGAAACATCTTCGAGAATATCGGGAACATTTGCGTCGCTGAATGACACATACTGTCCAACCTCTGTGGTCTTGATGTCGCCGCAGGTGAGTTCGGGAAGCTTGTCCTTATTTTCGGAAATTTTCTCAAGGATTCTGCCCTTTGAGCTTACAAGCAGATAGCCGTTACCGTTTGGAATAACATATGACGGTGTTGCGTCAACAACAGTAATTGTTATTGTGTCCGGAATGTTAAAGCTTACGCTTGCGCTCTCGATATACGAAAGATTCTTGACAATCTTGTCCGATGTATTGTACATTGCACCCATGAAGATGTTCTCCTGATATTCAACACCGCTGAATGCAATTATCTGTTTTTCGTCATAATACTTGTCCCCCACAACCTCAATTTTTTCGGTTTTAAAAAGGACTGTAAGGCTTAGTATAACACCGATTATAAGCACTGCCGCAAAATTGAACTGTACAGTGCGATTCTCCTGTGCTTAATCTGAGTGCTCGTCAGAGATTTTTTCCTTCTGCGAATTACTTCACGCTCCTGGGCACGGATTTCCTTTGCACGCTTTTCCTGTTTTTGCTTTTCTCCGAATTCGTCAACATAATAGCCGTCTTCATAATCCTTTGGTTTAAGGTTCTTGATTTTAGCCTTGCCTTTTCTCCTGAATTTTTCTTCACGGCTCATATTTTCGACTTGTCTTTGTGATTCCTGCTCTTCTTTTTGCTTGAGAAAAGCCTCCTCAATTTTACTTTTTGGAGCTTTTTTCTGCTGTTCCTTTTTCGGATTGGGGGATTTTTTAGCTCTCTTATCCTGCTTTGCTTTTTCCTTATGATACTTTTCTGCCTGCTTTGCGGCATTTTTACGCTGTTTTTCAAGACTCTTTCGCTCTTTTGATGTAAGCGGTCTTCTGTCTTTACCGTCGCTCAAAGCAAATCCTCCCTTCGTTTATGTTATCTGCCGAGGGCGGAAATCCGCCCTGCGACAGTTAAAAATCTGATTACCCTAAATTTTCTTGATATCTGCCCCGATTGATGTAAGAGTAGACTCAATACACTCGTAGCCTCTTTCAATATACTCCACGCCACCGATTTCGGTTTTGCCCTCTGCACAAAGGCCTGCAACAACAAGTGCCGCACCTCCACGCAAATCGGGAGCTTCAACCGACGCACCGTAAAGAATTTCCACACCCTCGACAACGGCTACCTTGCCTCTGTCTTAACGGCTGCACCCATTCTGACAAGCTCGGGGATGTGTCTGTATCTGTTTTCAAATATATTTTCAACAAAAACCGTTGTTCCGTCTGCAACACACGCTGTTGCAAGCAAGGGCGCCTGTGCGTCCGTGGGAAAGCCCGGAAACGGCATCGTTCTGATTGTTTTCATTGATTTAAGTCTTTCGGGAGCGTTTATCTCAAGATTTCCGTCCGAAATTCTTATCTTGCACCCTGCGTTTTTGAAGATTGGAATAAGTGCCGCAAGGTGGGACGAAATTATTCCGTTAAGTATAATTTTTGAACCCGTTACGGCGGCACAGCTCATCAGCGTTGCGGCAACAATTCTGTCCGGAATGATCGTGTGGACAGAGCCGCAGAGAGAGCTTACACCCTCAATGACGACAACACCCTCGCCTGCTCCGGAAATATCGGCACCGCAGGAATTGAGATAATCCGCAAGGTCGCAGATTTCAGGCTCACGGGCGGCATTGATGATTGTTGTTGTGCCTTTTGCAAGACAGGCGGCAATCATAATATCTTCCGTTGCACCCACACTCGGGAACGAAAGTGTTATCTTTGTTCCGCAAAGTCCGTTTGGAACGCAACATTCAAGATAGCCGTGTTTTTCACGAATATCAGCCCCCATTTCCCGAAGTGAATTGAGATGCAAATCAATCGGTCTTGAACCGATTTCACATCCGCCGGGAAATGAAATTCTCGCCCTTCCCGTTCGTGCAAGGATTGCACCGAGAAAAACAATTGAACTCCTTGTTTTACGCATCAATTCAACGGGAACATCAAAGCGGTTGATATCGTCACATTTTACGAGAAGTGTTTTATCACAGCGTGTAACGGCACAGCGAGATACCGAAGAATGTTGACAGATGCGTCAACATCGGAAAGCGAAGGACAATTGTGGATACATTTTCACCTTTTGTAAGAATCGAGGCGGCAATAATCGGCAAAGCGCTGTTTTTTGCCCCCTGAACTTCAACCTCTCCGTCAAGCTTTTTGCGTCCTGTAACAAGCAGTTTTGACACAATAACACCCTCTCAAAAGAATACCCTTCTATTCTATGAGAAAGCGTTATAAATGTTACCGTTACACAAGTCCGAGAACTTTTTTGACTACCGAATAAATTCTTTCGTTGGCGTCGGTAATTGCCATTTTGCGTGAATTTTCGCTGTACTTCTCAAGCTTTTCGGGATTGAGAAGCATTTTGTCAGTTTTACGCATAAGAGCCGCACCCGTGAGGTCTTTTTCCTCAATAATGTCAGCCGCACCTGCATTCACAAGTGCCATTGCATTGTGGTACTGGTGATTTTCGGCAACATTAGGTGACGGGATAAGGATTGCCGGTTTGCCCATAGCCTGAATTTCGCTGAGAGTAATTGCACCTGCACGGCAGATTACAAGGTCTGCCGCCGCCATGCAAGTCGGCATATTATCAATATACGGTCTTATATCAAGATTTGAACAATCGGCAATATCAGTACCCTTTTCCTCAACGAGCTGCGGAAACCAGTCACCGTAACTGCCGTATGCGTGAATGTGCTGATATCTGCCGTCAATACCGCTTCTTGCAACAAGGTCTGCAACAGCTTCATTTATTTTTCTTGCTCCGAGCTTCCGCCGAACGAAAGCACTACGGGACGGTTGTCAAGCCCGAGTTCTTTTCTCGACTCTTCTTTTTTGCCGTGAGGATTTCCTGTCTTACAGGATTTCCGGTAATGACAAAATCAACATTTTTGTCAAAATACTTTTTTGCATCCGGAACGGCAAGCATTACCTTTTTGACGCTCTTTGCAAGCATTTTATTTGTAATGCCCGGATATGCATTCTGCTCGTGAATAATGCACGGAATACCCATTTTTGCGGCTGTTCTGATAACGGGACCCGAAACATATCCGCCTGTTCCGATACAGATGTCAGGCTTAAACTCGGCAATTATTTTCTTTGCTTCTCTTGAAGAAGTGAAGGTTCTTGAAACTGTCTTAACATTTTCAAGCATACTCTTGGGAGAAAAGCTCCTCTTAAATCCGCTGATTGTGATTGACTTAATTTCAAAACCGGCTTGCGGGACAAGTCTTTGCTCCATTCCGCCACGGTTGCCGATAAACAAAAATTCGGCATCATTTCTTTTATTCTTTATATATCCGGCTATTGCAAGTGCAGGATTTATGTGTCCTGCCGTGCCGCCGCCTGCAAGCAATACTTTCATAATTTTCTTACCTTTCTTTTGAAAATTCTGCAAAACTCATGCAGGAGAAAACTATTTTTAAATTATTGTCTTTCGATATTTGCCGTTCTGGAAATTGAAAGCACAAGTCCCATCTGGGCAAGCAGCATAATAAGCGAACTGCGCCGTAGCTGAAAAACGGAAGGCTGATACCCGTGTTAGGCAGCCAGTCTGTGATAACGAGAATATTCAGCACAACCTGAATGCCGATCTGTGAGGTAAGACCGATACCGAGAAGTTTGCCAAACTTATCCTTTGCACGAAGTGAAAGTGTGATGCCTCTCCACACAAGAAGTGCAAAAATAAGGAGAATCATAAGTGCGCCCACAAGACCGAGCTCCTCAACAACAACGGCAAAGATAAAGTCGTTCTGCGGCTCAGGAATATAGAGGTACTTCATTCTTGATTGACCGAGACCAAGTCCCCAAAGTCCGCCCGAACCGATTGCATAGAGTGAATTTCGGGTTTGATATGTGGTCCACCACATATCATCTGTTGTATATTCAAGTGCCTGACCCCAACCGTCAAGACGGCTCATAGCATAGGACAGGCTGTTTGTGACGGCAAGTATAAGCACTACTCCGACAATAAGTCCAAGACCGATTCCGAGATACTTTGTCTGCATTCCGCCGATATAAAGCATTACAACCGAAAGAATGCCGATGATTACGATACCCGAATAGTGCGGTTCGAGAAAAAGCAGAAGTGCCGTTGAACCGAAAACAATTACACCCGGCAGAACGCTGTAACGGGCAAACTGCATTTTATTATAGTATTTACTGCACCAATGTGAGAAGAAAAGGATAATTGCAAACTTTGCAATCTCAGAAGGCTGAATGTTAAAAATGCCGAGAGGAATCCATCTTTTTACGCCTTCGGAACCCGGCAGTACAAGAACCACAAGCAGGCACAAATACGAAATTACAAGAACAATCGGTGCAACCTTGTGGAGCTTGTTATAGTTGAAGAACGAAAGAACAAACATTATGCCTACGCCGATAACGGCAAAAATGAGCTGTCTTACAAGGTAATAGTAGCTGTCGCCCTGATTGTAATAAGCATAGGCATAGCTTGCAGAAAACATCATAATCATTCCGATTGTGAGAAGTACAAGAATGATTATGCAAAACGGAAGGTCAAGTCCCATGCCAACGGAAAACAGCTTTCCTTTTTTCATCTTTCTCTGACGAGTAGGACGGACAAAAAACTTTTCTTCCCTGATCTTCTGCTCCGAGTAAACCTCTTCATCATATATTCTGTTTACATCAGCTTTAAGCATCATTCTTTTTTGTGGAGCCAAAGACCGTTCCTCCCTTAAAATTTATTTTAAACAAGTATTTCTGCGTTTATTTATGCACCAAAATATGCAAGTGCAAAAGCGATTGCACCGAAAACTGCGGTTACTGCACTGAACACCCCGACAATCTTAACCTCGCTCCAACCGCACATTTCAAAGTGGTGATGGATAGGCTCATCTTGAAAAGACGCTTGCCGTGTGTGATTTTGAAGTAGCTGACCTGAAGAATAACGGAAAGCTCCTCAGCAATATAGATAATGCCGATCGGAATAAGAAGAATAGGCATATCAATTGCAAAAGCAAGAGCGCATACAAGACCGCCGAGGAAAAGTGAACCCGTGTCGCCCATAAACACCTTTGCAGGGTGAAAGTTCCAAACGAGGAATCCGAGACAGGCACCCGCAGATGCGGCGCTCATGCTGTTATGCCGAGATAGCTCTTTACGCAGGCGATAAGCATAAATGCAACACACGCAAAGAATGTTACCGAACCGTCAAGACCGTCAATACCGTCTGTAAGGTTTACCGAGTTTACGATACCCACGATTGCAACGGCGGCAATAATATAATAGAAAAATCCGAGGTCAACCTTGCCGACAAAAGGAATGGTTGTTGTTGTACCGTAGCCTGCAATTGCCAGAACTGCAAGAAAAGCGGCGGCAACAAGGAACTGGAGAATCAGCTTTTGTGACGCTGTAAGACCGAGGTTACGCTTTTTTACAACCTTGATGTAATCATCAATAAAGCCGATAAAACCGTTTGCAACCGCAAGACCGAGTCCGCAGAAAATGAACATACATTCTCTTGGAATGTCTGCAAAGAATGAATTTACCAAATCAGCACCTGTAAAGGCATATATAACTGTGCTGATCATTGTGACAACCACAATTGCAACGATGAACATTATACCGCCCATTGTGGGAGTTCCCTGCTTACCCTTGTGCCACTTAGGACCTTCCTCAAGAATTGTTTGACCAAAGTGGAGTTTGCGAAGGTATGGAATCAAAAACTTGCCTGTAACGGCTGAGATTATAAAAGCAAGCAAAGCCGCACAAAATGTCCATATTCCGTAAATCATAGTTATCTTTCCTTTCAGACTAATAAATATTTTTGTTATTCGTTGAGTGTTGAAGAGGAATCCGCAAAAGATACCGTTATTACCGTACCGGGGCTGACCGAAGTTCCCGCCTCAACGTTCTGTGATGAGCTTGTTCCGGAGGATGTTGTTGCACCCGAGAAGCTAACATTCAATCCGTAGGCACTTGCAACATCGTTCACCTCATCGGGAGAAAGACCGATAAGACTCGGAACACTTACTGTTTCCGACTGGCTGTCGCTGTCTGTGTAGAGGACAATACTGCCGCCCTTCTGAAGTCCTGACGATACGGTCGGAATCTGTGAAATTACAGTTGAACCGTTACCCTTTACGGTTGCCGTAAAGCCGTCAGCCTCAACAGCTGTTTTAGCCTCGTCAACGCTGACTCCTGTGTAGTCGCCCGCAGATGCGTCAACATAACCGAGTTCCTCGTCTGTGTATGATGTCTTAACATCAAGATAAGGAAGAACCTCGCTCATAATATTTATAAATACAGGTGATGAAACCTGTGAACCGTAGTAGCGTCACCGTCGGGAGTATCAAAGAATACAAGCATTGCAATCTGCGGATCGTCTGCCGGAGCATAACCGCAGAATGATGATATATAGTCCTCAGAAAATGAGCTTTCAAACTTTGTTACACCCCTTTTTTCAGTTGTACCTGTTTTACCGGCTACCTTGTAGCCTGAAATATACCTGCGGCAGCACCCTGTCTTTCTGTGTTATATTCAAGGTATTCATTCATCTTCTTGGATGTATCGTCTGAAATAACCTGTCTTTTGATTTTTTTATCAACAGTCTTGATTACATTGCCCTTTGAGTCTGTGATTTTTGAAACCACATGAGCTGAACAACATAACCGCCGTTTGAAACAGCCGCACAGGCTGTAATCATTTGAATAGGAGTGATTGTGAAGTTCTGACCGAATGATGCAACCGCAAGGTCAACACCGCCCATTTTGCCTTCTTTCCAGAAGCTGTCCTCTGCCTCACCCGGGAGGTCGATTCCTGTTTTATCGCTGAAACCGAATCCCTGATAATATTGACGGAACTTGCCTGCACCGAGCATCTGACCGATCTGAATAAATGCAGGGTTACATGAGTTTGAAATTACCTCAACAAAGTTCTGTGTTCCGTGACCTGATATATTTGAACAATGAATTGTTTCGCCCTCAACTTCAATTGAACCTGTACAGGTAAAAGATGTTTTATCATTTACAAGGTTTTCTTCAAGAGCCGCTGACGCAACGCACATCTTAAATACAGAACCGGGCATATATGTGTCGGCAACAGCCTTGTTTCTCCACATATTGCTGAGAGCCGCACTTTCCGCCTCCGCCTGTTTCTTTTTTGAAGTTGATTTGATTTTCTTCTTATCCTTTGCAGAAAGCTCATAAGGATTGTTAAGATCGTAGCCGTCTGTTGTTACCATTGCAAGGATTGCGCCTGTGTTTACATCCATTGCAATGCAGACGCCCTTGTTAAGAACATTGTTGTCCTCAACGCCCTTTTGCATATATTTTTCACAAATTGACTGAATTGTTTCATCAATTGTGAGATACACATTGTTGCCGTCCTCAGATTCAACATTCTGTTCGTATCGGAACGGCATATCCGTACCTCTTGCATTCTGTGCCGTGATAATTCGACCGGGAGTACCCGACAAATAGCTGTCATATTCGTACTCGATACCCTCAAGTCCCTGATCGTCACTGCCCGTAAAACCGATTACGGAAGATGCAAGGCTGTTTTTCGGGTAATATCTCTTGTAATCATCAAGCAGCTGAATAACACCCGAACAGCTGTAATCCTTTTTCAGAGTGTCAATAAGCTTAAGAACCTTTTCACGCTCATCCGACTCGATTCTTCTTTTGACAACAACATAATGGCTCTGCTGTTTTGTATCGTCAAGCACATCGTTGTATTCAAGGTCAAAATTTCCGAAAGACCTTTTGCGGCAGCCTGACGCTGTTTGTCATTCTTAAAGTTGACAGGCGACATTACCACCTGCCAAACCGATGCGCTTTCGGCAAGAACATTGCCGTTTGCGTCATAAATTGTTCCTCGTTTTGCGGAAACAGTTGTGTCGGCAAGCTGAAGGTCAACAGCCGACTCCTGAAGTTCACTGCTCTGAACGGTGGTGAGGTATGTAAGTCTTAAAACAGCCGCACCGAAGCCAAGCACAAGTATGAGTAAAATCAATATTGCGGTACGCTGTCTCAGTCTTTGTGCAGGTCCCTTTTCGGCACGCTTTTTTGAGTTGTTTTTTGATCCTGGTGATTGCAATGTAAAGCTCCTTTCACCGCAAAATAGTGTCCGTTACGCTCCGTGTCAATCCGCATATATACCGAAAAAAGAGTCAAGACGCAGTCTTAACTCTCCATTCTTTCATAACATATCTATTAAATTAATCTAAATGTTATGACCAAAGATTCTGTACCGAACTCCAGAACTGTGTAAAGAGATTGTCACTTTCCTGACTTGCAGAAACCTCTGCTTTATCTCCGCCTGCAAGGGTAACAAATTCTTTCTGTGTGTTCGTAGCCTTGGTCATACCGAGTTTATCCTCGGCATACTTTTCAATATCCGATGTTGAAAGCTTTGATTCAAGCTTCATCTGTGTCTGTGTGTAAACGCTCTGTGCATTTGCAAGAGTTTCTTTAGCCGTAATAACTTCCTGATTAAGCTCGGTAAGTCTTACCTGTCCGACAATTATGATGCCGATTATGATTGTCGCTGCAGCACCGCTCACTGTTCCGAGAGCGATTTTAAACTTGTTATGTCTGCGGCGTCTGTTCTTCTGAAGTTCCTCCTTCGGAAGACTTACAACATTGTTTTTTCTTCTTTTTCTTTCCTGCTTTTTATGTACTTCTTCTTTTCTTTCAGGAGCGGCCGAACCCGGAACATAGTCGCTGCTGTCATCAAAAAGACTCAAATCATAAGCTGCATTTCTGTTTTCATAAGCCATTAAACGCACCTGATGCCTTTCTATATCAATTTCATAAAACACACATTTTTGCTTTATTTTTCGATAAAACAAAAAGTTTCAAACCTTTAATAAATTTATAAAATACACACAACACACAATCAATCCGATTTTATCGGACATATATTTCAAAGCCATACATTTTGTTATTAACAAACACGAAAGCACAATTGCTTGTGTCTGTAATAATCTTTACAACTTTGTTATATTTTACTACAAACAGGCAGTTTTGTCTATAGTCACAGAGAATTTTTTTAAATTTTTCGTCATATTCTCAACTTTGCACTTCTTGCTCTCGGGTTATTCCTCAATTCTGTTTCATTTGCACAAACCGGCTTTCTTACAACAAGCTTAGCCTTTGGCTTGTTTCCGCAAACACACACGGGAAAATCCTTTGGACAGGTACAGCCCTGACACCAAGATGCCATTTTCTGTTTTACGATTCTGTCCTCAAGCGAATGGAAGGTAATAACTGCAAGCCTTCCGCCGCTTCCGAGAAGTTCAAATGCACCGTCAAGACCTCTTTCAAGAACTCCGAGTTCATCGTTTACCGCAATTCTCAAAGCCTGAAAGCTTTTTCTCGCAGGATGTCCGTCACGGCGGACACGCTGTGGAACATTTTCTTTTATAATTTCCGCAAGCTCAAGGGTAGTTTCAATCGGCTTTTCGGCTCTTGCCTTTACGATTCCGTTTACAATTGCACCGGCAAATTTTTCTTCGCCGTAAACGCTGAGGATTCGTCTTAACTCACCTGCGGGGAGAGTGTTGACAAGCTCTGCGGCTGTTGTTCCGCTTTGGCTCATTCTCATATCGAGAGGTGCGTCCTCATGGAAGGAAAAACCCCTTTCGGCTGTATCAAGCTGATGAGAAGAAACACCGATGTCAAGCAGAACACCGTCAACTCTGCCCACTCCTCTTGAATGAAGAAGGCTAACCATATCGGCAAAATTACCCTTGATAATTATTGAATTTTCGTTTTTCTTAAAACGCTCTGTCAGCGTCAGTATTGCATCGGGATCCTGATCAATCGAAATGAGCTTGCCCGTAGTAAGTCGACTGAGGATTTCACTGCTGTGACCGCCTCCGCCCGCTGTGCCGTCAACATAAATGCCGTTTTCCTTAACGGCAAGAGCGTCAACAGCCTGCTCAAGAAGGACAGGAATATGAGAAAATTCCATAACAACCTCCTTAAAGCTTTAACTCCTTGAGAGCAAGTGCAAGATTTTCATTCTGAGAAGCAACATAGTCCTCATAATTTTTCTTGCTCCAGATTTCGAGTCTGTTTGTCATACCGATAACTACCGCATCGCCTTCAATCTCGGCAAACTCACGCAGGGACTGCGGAATAATCACCCTGCCCTGTGCGTTGGGAGTAACCTCAACCGCAGTAGCGTTAAAGGTGTACTGAACAGCCATGGAGAGGTTTGCGGGAAGTGCAAGAATCTTCTCGCACATTGCGTTGAACTGTTCGCTTGACATAACCTGAATGCACTTGTTGCCGAAGCCTCGTGCAAGATAGTATGTTTCGCCAAGCTGTTCACGGAACTTTGCGGGCAGTACAATTCTTCCTTTTGCATCAATAGAATGATTTGTCATTCCCGAAAACATCTGCCCACCTCCATACACTTTTCTTCATAAACCGTCACTCTGTGGTTTTAAAAGTCACTGAATGACACCTTCTGACACCTTTTGTCTTATTATAAACCATAGGTGCGAAAAAATCAATATCAAAGTTACGAAAAAACAAATAATATTTACAAATCATTTCAAATGCTTTCAACTTTGAAACCATATTTTTTCGTAAAAGAATATTATGCCCAAAAAAGCTGATTTTACAGAGGGTTTCACCCATTCCATAGCAAAAACAGCAGTCTTAAAAATTACAAAACGCACCGCACGGGTTACAAAAACCGACATTATTTTTATATTTTTCAACCGCCGATTCCGCAAGCATTCGTTTTAGTGTCATAATGTGGACACAACACATACGATAAAAACGGCATAAAAAAAGAACAGGCTCATATTGAGTCTGTCCTTTATAAGCTAAATTTAAATCAGCCCTGCTTTTTCTGTGAGCTGACTATGTTTGCATGAGTCTTTCTGAGAGCCTCAAGCTGTGTTGCAACGCCCTCTTCCGTGCGTTTCATAATGCTGTCAACATACACATTAGCAGCTTTTCTGATTTCTGCCGATTTTTGCTTTGCATCATCAACAATTTCCTTAGCCTTTGCC
>ENA-OQDE01000195-OQDE01000195.1-human-gut-metagenome-genome-assembly--contig:-NODE-195-length-38938-cov-2.910747_pt1 | contig 38938 bp, 37 predicted proteins | sample MGYA00242768_ERZ504595 | MGnify/ENA primary metagenome ERZ504595 (study PRJEB26092, sample SAMD00036307) | human gut metagenome | host: Homo sapiens | study: EMG produced TPA metagenomics assembly of... | reverse complement strand
TTGTTGTTAGGGTACGTGATATATTTGCTACGTAAAAACTACCTTCAGGAACGGATGATGAAAACACTGATGGGGACAGAAAGTTGCCGGAAATCCGAGACTGTATATACAAACCGTAGGATGCTTGAAGATTTTACTCTTATTTATAATTATTGTGACCAATTGCGTGCAGAGAATCTTTCTTATGAGCAATGTCTTGAGAAAGTGTCACTGATACGCGAAACTGTGATGAGCGCACTTCTTAATCCTGACGCTCTGTTTTTGGAAGAACTTAAACAATTCTTTCCGGATCGGTTTATTGTTTCTGCGCGTATGAGTATACAGGGAGTTTCTCAAGAGGTGTTGCGTACGTTGGAAGAACAAGGGATTGATCATTCTTCTATATCGTCAATGATTCCGGAACACTTAACATTTCCAGTTTACAAGAATGCGTTATACAGTATTCTTTATTGCTGCTATCTCCGGATTACTGAAATGAAGGGTACTCATGGCGTAATAGTAGAAATGTCAGAACAGGATGGTAAGATGCAGCTACATTTTTCTTCTAAAGATGCTACTGCGAAAGCGTTGTATGAATATCTTTCAGATAAAGCTTCTTCAGTGACGGAGAAAAATTCCGATCATGTGTTTACTGTGCATTTACTTTTAGGTTTTGTACGGTCAGCTTTGGAACGTATTCATGCCGTTCTTCGTTATGATAATGATGGGAGTGGTAGTCGGTTGACGATTATCTTTGAACCGGCGGTCTTGACAGTGGCAGGTGAACAAGGGAAGAAAACTGTGCTTTTGTTGGAAGACAGAGATGAAATGACTTGGTTGATTAGTAATTTCCTGGCTGATGAATACGTGGTTCATCAAGTAAAGAGTGTGCAGCTTGCTTTTGATGAAATTCGCCGGTCGGCTCCGGCTCTATTATTAGTGGATATGACAATGTATGCCAATGCTGAAAGTACTTTTATGGAGTATGTTAGCCGGAATCGTACTCTGCTTTCAAAAACAGCTTTTATTCCATTGTTAACCTGGAAAGTTGGTTCGGCCATTCAGCGGGAATTGGTCTTGTGGTCTGATTCTTATATTGTACTTCCTTATGATATATTATTCTTGCGGGAAGTTGTCCATAATGCTATTTATGGAAAGCGGGAAGCGAAGCAGATATATATGGAGGAACTGGGAGATTTGGCGGGACAGATTATCTGTACAACTACCGAACAAGCTGATTTTATTCGCAAATTGTTAAAGGTGATTGAAGAAAACCTGGACAAGGAAGAACTGGGCTCAACGTTGATCGCTGATCGTATGGCAATGAGTTCCCGTCAGTTCTATCGTAAATTCAAGGAAATCTCCAATACTGCTCCCGGTGATTTAATAAAGAGTTACCGCATGGAAAAGGCAGCCCGCCTGTTACTTGATGAAGAACTTTCTATTCAAGATGTTATTATGGAGGTCGGTATTTCCAGCCGGTCTTATTTTTATAAAGAGTTTACCCGTCGGTTCGGGATGACACCGAAAGATTATCGGGAACAGCGAAAGGTATGCTGATTGTCAGGTTAAATTCTTTCGTATAGGTGATTGGTTGGGAAACATTATTATTTATTTGTTTGTCACAACCTTGTGCTCTAAATCCCTTTTGCTAATTTTATTGTATTGATTATTAGGGTATTAATCTGTGCTCTAATTTGCCATTCTGTGCTTTAAATATGTGTCTTTATTTTGCCGTTTTTTTGGCAAGGTAGAGCATTGGAGTTTTATTCGAATAGCCTTTATTTGCAACAATCTTTTTAAAGGGAATTAACCTTATTACTAATCAAATTTAAAGGAATTATGAATGAAAAACTAAAGTATCTTACCTTATTTGTAATAGGTATGATGTTGAGTTTGGGCATGAATGCTCAATCTGTAAAATCAATCTCCGGTACGGTAACCGATGATCAGGGAGAGGCGGTTATCAGTGGTACGGTGAAAGTCAAAAACGGCAGTACTGGAACAATCACTGACATTAACGGTAAATACACCCTCTCTGTTCCTTCCAATGCCACCTTGGTATTTTCGTATATTGGTTATATCACACAAGAATTTAAAGTCTCGGAATTAAAGAGCAATGTTCTGAACGTAGTTCTGCAATCGGATACGAAAGCACTGGACGAAGTAGTCGTTGTAGGTTATGGTACCATGCGCAAATCAGACTTGACGGGTTCCATTTCCACAGCCAAAGGTAAAGATATGCTGAAAGCACAATCATTCAATGCGCTTGATGGATTGAAGGGTAAAGTGGCCGGTGTGAATATCTTCTCTAATACCGGTCAGCCGGGTGGAGAATCACGTGTCATCATTCGTGGTATTTCTACTATTAACGCATCAGCATCACCGCTGTACGTAGTCGATGGAGTGGTGATGTCAAACTTCGAATTGCTTAATCCGAATGATATCGAATCTATCGAAGTATTGAAAGATGCTTCCTCTGCTGCCATCTATGGTGCCCGTGGTGCGAATGGTGTTATCATGGTGACTACCAAGCGCGGTAATGCAGGAAAAGGAGTCCATGTTTCCTATGATGGTTCATTGTCTATCGGTAAGATGGCTAGAAAAATAGACGTAATGGATGCTAACGAATGGATGTCTACCTTCAAGCAGGGATTGGAAAATGCCAACGAATTTCAAGGCAAGAACTTCACAACTGATCTGTCACAGATATTCACAGACGAACGTTTGTTCAATGCAGACGGTTCTCCGAAATATAATACCAACTGGCAGGATGAAGCATCCCGCACTGCCATCTCTCATAACCATCAGATCAGTATCCAACGTACGGGAGAAGGATCTTCTATCGGAGCATTCATCAATTATACCGATCAACAGGGAATTTTGTTGAATTCTTACTTCAAACGTATCAATGCAAAATTGGCGTATGATGACAAACCGACTGATTGGCTGTCTACTTCCGTTAATTTATTAGTAAATCATACTTGGGGTAATAGAACTTCTGATAACCCTTACGGACAAGGCGCATTGCGTACAATGATCGAACAGTTGCCTTTCTTACCAGTTAAGCTGATGGTGAATATACGCAGACGAACATTATTAATACAAGCTCTATTCTCAATAATCAGACTGATCCTAATAACGGAAAACAAGGATTCAGCCCGGAAGGTGTAGGTAATCCCGTTGAGTTGCTCGAACGGATGCAGGCTATGCAATATCGTACGCAGATTTTTGGTAATGCTGCTTTGACTTTCCATCTCATGAAAGGATTGGATTTGAAGACCCAGTTCGGTATCGACTACCACAATAATCGTGATGCTAACTATACGCCGTTCACTCCGCGTCCGATGATTAATCAAAGTTCCGAGGGAGCAGCTTCTGCAAATAACTCCAACTCTTTGTATTGGCAGGAAGAAACCTATTTGACTTATGTGAAAGATATAAACAAACATCACATTAATGCAATGGCGGGTATGTCTTGGCAAGAGTATAATTATACCAAATTCGAAGCTTCCGACAGTAAGTATATTGATGACTTCTACGGATATTATAATTTAGGTTCCGGAACGAACCGTCCTTCTGTTGGCAGTGATTACGACAAGTGGGCAATGAACTCTTATTTCTTGCGTCTGGCGTATTCTTATGACAATAAGTATATGGCTACCGTAACCGGTCGTTATGATGGCTCTTCCAAATTCGGACAGAACAATAAATATGCATTTTTTCCGTCAGTAGGTTTGGGCTGGATGATTTCTAATGAAGACTTCTTGAAAGACAACTTATTGATTAGCAAACTAAAATTGCATACTTCTTACGGTGTGACAGGTAACTCGGAAATCGGTACTTATAAGTCATTAGCCACGGTGAGCCAGTCAAATACGATTATTGGTGATGCTTTGCACGTTGTGTCTTATCTGGATAATATGCCTAATCCTGACTTGAAATGGGAAAAGACTGGACAGTGGGACTTAGGATTCGAGTTGGGTTTATTCAATAACAGACTGAATTTCGATATTTCCTATTATTATAAATATACTTCAGATTTGTTGCTCGACCGTCCGGTTCCTGAATCCACAGGTTACTCTTCCATTATGGATAATATTGGAGCCGTTTCCAATCGTGGTGTAGATATTCTGGTTACAGCATATCCTATTCAGACACATGATTTCCAGTGGACTTCCACTCTTAATTTAGGTTTCAACAAAAACCGTGTAGAGAAACTGGATGAAAGTGCATCTGTTGATCCTGTCACCGGTAAGCGTCAGATTACAACCGATGGTTTTGTGGGTTACGATATGTTGATCCGTGAAGGTGAAGAGCTTTCTTCTTTCTATGGTTATAAGCGTGCCGGTATTTACGATGGTATTCCGTCTAACTGGGATCCGGAGACAATGAACATACCTTCCACTATCGGTGAAAAGGTAACTTATAAGAAACGCGAAATTATCGGTAACGGATTACCAGACTGGATGGGCTCATTTATCAATACCTTCAATTATAAAGGTTTCGATTTGACTTTAGACTTCCAGTTTACATGGGGGGTAGACGTGATGCAAGAATATTATCACTCAACTGTAGCCCGTTTCCTGACTAACGGTATAGACCGTCTTTATAAGGAAGCATGGCATCCAACTCTCAATCCGTCGGGTAAAGAACAGGCAATTCGTCTGAATAACTTTGGTCAGGGAGCTAATAACCAGGCAGATGATGACTGGGTTTGCAATGGTTCTTATTTGCGTTGTAACATGATTCAGCTCGGGTATACCTTCAATCCGACACTGATTAAGAAGATCGGTCTGTCTTCATTGCGTTTGTATGCGAATGTGAATAACGCATTCCTGATTACTTCTAAGGACTATAACGGATACGATCCGGATAACTCATCTCGTTTAGGTGACAACAAATGGGGGGCTAACCGCCAATTCTTCACCTATCCGCGTCCGAGAACGTTTACGTTCGGTCTTAATGTAGCATTTTAATTCACCGTTATAAAAACTATAAGAATTATGAAACTATTAAAAGTATATATATCTGCATTTTGTATGTGTTCACTTTCTGTGTTGCTGATTCATGCGACGATTTCCTGAAAGAAGAACCATTGGATATGAAGTCATCTGACCAATTCTGGAAGACGAAAGCTGATGCGGAGTCGGGTGTGAATGCATTGTATTTTGGTGGTGTGCCTTATTTACATAACACTGACGTAGGCGGTGGCTGGACTCCTAAAGCGACGATGTGGGGTGGTATTGTGTCCGGATTGTACGTTGATAAGCGTAAAGACAGAACATTTACTACGGCATCCGAAGGGTGTAACTTCAATATTGAATCTTTTGATGATATTGCAATGAAATACTGGCATGAGTTTTATAAAGGTATTTCACGTGCCAACTTTGTTATTGCCAATATTCCGACAATGACTGGGGTGCTGGATGAAGCTACTATTAATAATTATGTGGCTCAAGGTAAATTCTTCCGTGCATACGGATATTTCTGGCTGGTTAAAGAATTTGGTGGTGTTCCTTATATTTCAGAACCTTACACATCTACAGAAGGTATGTACAAAGAACGTCTTTCTGCTGAAGAGGTTTATAAGAAAATTGAAGCCGACTTGCTGGATATTGTCAACGGGGATGCATTACCCAATAAAACGTTTTATGAAAATGGCTGTTATGTCACTAGGGCAATGGCGCAGACTTTGCTGGCACAAGTTTATTTACAATGGCTGGTGCACCGTTAAACGGGGGGGCAGACTATTATGGAAAAGCTGCACAGATGGCATTAAAAGTGATTAATGATAGTCCTCACGGACTTATTCATCCGAATGGAACGACTGATGATTTGAACTCTGCGTATAATGTGATTAAGACAACGAAAGAATCTGCTGAAATCATTTATGCTAAAGAATATAATTATAGTGATTATAGTGTAGGTAACTCTTATGCTTGTCGTTCTATTGGTACAGATGCTTTTCAGTGGGGAGTGTTCCATCCGGGAGGAGACGTGCTGTATAATGCATACCTTCCCTGTGATATGTTGCTTAACAGCTATGCCTCTAATGATATTCGAGGACATGAGAAACAGTTCTTCTTTAAGCAATATACCGATGCTGAAGGAAATACTCATACTTTGAATAATGCAGGCAACTGGGCATGGTTTGATGAAAATGCTTTGATTAGCGGCCACGACGGTGATTATAATATGCCGGTATTCCGTTTTGCGGAAGTCTTGCTGATTGCGGCCGAAGGTCTGGCACGTACAAATCATGAAGATAATGCTGTCGGTGGAGCTAAATATTATCTCAATCAAGTGCGTAAACGTGCTGGATTGGCAGATGAGACGGCTACAGGAAACGATTTAATACAATCGATTTTGACTGAACGTTTGCATGAGTTACCGTTGGAATTTAAGATTTGGGATGACATTCGTCGTACTCGTTTGTATCCGGAAGCATCTACCGAATCAGGAAAATTGAAATGGACTGCTCTTGCATCGGCTCAAATCCAAAACAAGCCCGATGGAAGCACAAGAGCCGGCGCCATTCCTGAATATGCTTTGTTATGGCCTATCCCGTTAGATGAAATTCAGGCTAATCCTGCGTTGGAAGGACATCAGAACCCGGGATGGAATTAATTAGGTAATAATAAATATTTGTTTCTGATAGAATTGGAGAGAGGGTAAAGGCAAATTATCCTCTCTCTATTGCTTAAACAGTTAGTCCTCCGGTTGTACTCTCGTGGTATGCACATAAATATTACATCCTGATTCTCACTTATTTAACTTGTACTCTCGTTGACGCTCGTATCCTTTGGTTGACCATATGCTATTTTTTTCTTATTTTGGCGTATCAGAGGACTGATAATTACAGAAAGATGCTTTAATTTGTAACGTAAATAAAAAAGACTTGATAATCTAATTAATAGCTTAATTCGTAGACCATGAATAAAAAGAAACTACTATCTTTCGCAATAGCCCTGCTATTGGGAGCTTCTTCTACCTTTGCGCAAAAGCAACCGGTAGACTATGTGAATCCTTTAATGGGAACTGATTCGAAAATATCACTATCTAATGGGAATACATATCCTGCCATCGCGTTGCCTTGGGGAATGAACTTCTGGATGCCACAAACCGGAAAGATGGGTGACGGTTGGGCTTACACTTATGCATCCGACAAAATCAGAGGTTTCAAGCAAACCCATCAGCCTAGTCCGTGGATCAATGACTACGGTCAGTTCTCAATCATGCCGATGACTAAACAGTTGAAGATCGATCAGGACAGTCGTGCTTCCTGGTTCTCTCATAAGGCAGAGAAAGCCACTCCTTATTATTATAGTGTTTATTTGTCAGAGTATGACATGACAACTGAAATAGCTCCGACGGAACGTTGCGCATATTTCCGTTTCACTTTCCCTGAAACCTCCGATGCCTATGTGGTGGTAGATGCTTTCGACCGCGGTTCGTATGTGAAGGTGATTCCCGAAGAAAATAAAATAGTTGGTTATACGACACGCAATAGTGGCGGTGTTCCTCAAAACTTTAAGAATTACTTTGTGATAGAGTTCGACAAGCCTTTTACTTTCAATAAAGTATGGGCAGACTATCATTTGGTTGAAACACATCTCGAACTACAATCCAATCACGTGGGTGCTGCTATCGGATTTTCAACGAAGAAAGGAGAACAGGTACATGCAAAGGTGGCATCCTCATTCATCAGTCCTGAACAGGCGGAACTGAACTTGAAAGAAATTGGTAATAAGACCTTTGAACAGACAAAAGAGGCCGGTCGTAAGGCATGGAACAATGTCTTGGGGCGTATCAAGGTTGAAGACAGCGATGAGAACCGTATGCGTACGTTCTACTCTTGTTTGTATCGTTCGGTGTTGTTTCCTCGTATGTTTTACGAGGTAAACGGTAAGGGGGAAACTGTGCATTACAGCCCCTATAATGGTGAAATCCGTCCGGGATATATGTTTACCGACACTGGATTCTGGGATACTTTTCGTTGCTTGTTTCCATTTGTTAATTTGATATATCCTTCAATGGGTGAGAAGATGCAGGCAGGTCTGTTGAATACCTATCTTGAAAGTGGATTCTTTCCTGAATGGGCAAGCCCGGGCCATCGTGGTTGCATGGTTGGGAACAATTCTGCTTCTGTAGTGGCGGATGCTTTCATGAAGAATGTGACCAAAGCGGATGCAGAAAAAATGTACGATGGCCTACTGAAAGGGGCCAATAGCGTACATCCGAAGTTTCTACTACCGGACGCGTGGATATGAATATTATAACAAACTGGGCTATGTGCCATACGATGTGAAAATTAATGAGAATGCGGCACGCACATTGGAATATGCATACGATGACTGGTGCATTTACCGTATGGGTGAAAAATTAGCCGTCCGGCAGAAGAACTGGATGTTTATAAGAAAAGGAGTCAGAACTACCGTAATCTGTTCGATCCGGAAACTAAGTTGATGCGGGGAAAGAATTCCGACGGAACTTTCCAGACTCCTTTCAATCCTTTTAAATGGGGAGATGCCTTTACGGAAGGAAATAGTTGGCATTATACATGGTCGGTATTCCACGATGTACAAGGACTGGTTGATCTGATGGGCGGCAAGAAGATGTTTGTCAGTATGCTTGATTCTGTATTCAATCTTCCTCCTGTATTTGATGATAGCTATTATGGAGGAGTGATTCATGAGATTCGTGAAATGGAAATTGCTAACATGGGTAACTATGCACATGGCAACCAACCTATCCAGCACATGATTTACTTGTATAACTATGCCGGTGAGCCTTGGAAAGCCCAATATTGGTTGCGTGAGACGATGAACCGCCTCTATCTTCCTACTCCGGACGGTTATTGTGGAGATGAAGATAACGGTCAGACTTCGGCTTGGTATGTATTTACTGCATTGGGATTTTATCCGGTATGTCCCGGCAGCAATGAATATGTAATGGGAGCTCCTTACTTCAAGAAAGCAACGATTACACTGGAGAACGGCAAGAAACTGGAAATCTCCGCCCCGAAGAATAACGATGATAATCGTTATATTCGTTCATTGAATTATAATGGCAAGAATTATACAAAGAATTATCTGAACCATTTCGATCTGTTGAAAGGCGGTCGTCTGGTGTTTGATATGGATAACAAACCGAATAGGGGAAGAGGTATCAACGAATCAGACTTCCCGTATTCATTCTCTCGTGACGCAAAGTAAGCTGATATGAATAATTTGAGAAAGAAGTATTGATGATGACTATGGCGGCAGCAACTTTGTCCGCCATAGCTCAACAGCCGGTAGACTATGTGAATTCGATTATCGGGACCAATGGGATGGGGCACACTTTTCCCGGTGCTTGTACTCCTTTCGGATGGGTACAGTTGAGTCCGGACACAGACACAATTCCGCATAATGTAAATGGAGCTTATCAGAAAAATGCCTACGAGTATTGTGCCGGTTACCAATATAGGGACAAGACCATTGTTGGCTTCAGTCACACTCATCTTAGTGGTACGGGACATTCTGACTTGGGAGACATCTTGTTGATGCCTGCTGTTGGCGATGTGAAGTTAAATCCCGGTCGGGCGGATTATCCGGAAGAGGGATACCGTTCACGTTTTGACCATGCTACAGAAAAAGCTGTTCCCGGATATTATGAAGTGATACTGGACGATTATGGCATTAAAGCCCAACTGACAGCAACGCAACGAACGGGCATACATAAATATACCTTCCCGAAAGGAGAAGATGGGCATTTGATTTTGGATCTGGTGCATGGTATTTATAATTATGACGGCAAAGTTCTATGGGCCAACTTGAGAGTCGAAAACGATACTCTGTTGACCGGATATCGTATCACTAACGGATGGGCGCGTACGAATTATACCTATTTTGCTATCTCTTTGTCACAGCCGATTAAAGACTACGGATATAAGGATAAGGAAAAAGTATTGTACAATGGCTTCTGGCGTCGTTTTAAGTTGGAAAAGAACTTCCCCGAAATCACAGGTCGAAAAATCGTGGCTTACTTTAACTTCGATACCGCTAACAATTCGGAACTGGTTGTAAAAGTGGCATTGTCAGCAGTCAGTACGGAAGGGGCCATTAAGAATCTGCGTGCCGAGGCTTCCGGAAAGAGTTTCGAACAGTTGGCGGAAGCTGCTCGTACAGATTGGAATAGCGAACTGGAGCATTTCGAGATTGAAGGTACGCCCGATCAAAAAGCAATGTTCTACACTTCCCTTTATCACACCATGATTAATCCATCTGTGTATATGGATGTAGACGGTTCCTATCGTGGGCTGGATCATAACATACACCGGGCGAAAGGATTTACCAACTATACTATATTTTCCCTTTGGGATACCTATCGTGCGGAACATCCTTTCCTGAATCTGGTGAAACCGGGACGCAATGCGGATATGGTGGAATCATGATTAAACATGAGCAACAAAGCGTGCACGGAATGTTGCCGATATGGAGTCTGATGGGAAATGAAAACTGGTGTATGAGCGGTTATCATGCTGTGTCTGTACTGGCGGATGCAATAACCAAAGGTGTCTTTTTGAATGTGGATGAGGCATTGGCGGCAATGGTCAGTACATCCACCGTTCCGTATTATGAAGGTATAGCTGATTATATGAAGCTGGGATATATTCCGCTTGACAAAAGTGGTACAGCAGCCTCTTCTACTTTGGAGTATGCATACGATGATTGGACTATCTATCAGACAGCTTTGAAGGCAGGTAACAAGGAAATAGCGGAGACTTACCGAAAGCGTGCCCTCAATTATCGTACTATCTATGATACAAGTATTGGTTTTGCACGTCCCCGTTATAGTGATGGTTCTTTCAAGAAAGAGTTTGATGTATTACAAACCTATGGTGAAGGTTTTATTGAAGGCAATTCATGGAATTTCTCTTTTCATGTGCCGCACGATGTATTTGGCATGATCGACTTGATGGGAGGAGAAGGGACGTTCGTGCAGAAACTGGATGAACTGTTCTCCATGCATCTGCCGGAGAAGTACTATGAGCATAATGAGGATATTACGGAAGAATGTTTGGTAGGCGGATATGTGCATGGTAATGAACCGAGCACCATGTGCCTTATTTATATGCGTGGACTTCCCAGCCGTGGAAATCACAGTACTGGCTGCGTGAGATTCTGAATAAGATGTATAAGAATGATATTAACGGATTGGGTGGAAATGATGATTGTGGACAGATGTCAGCATGGTACCTTTTCTCTGTGATGGGCTTCTATCCGGTTTGTCCTGGTACAGACCAGTATGTATTAGGAGCGCCCTACCTGCCTTATCTGAAGATGACGCTTCCTAATGGAAAGACATTGGAGATCAAAGCGCCGGGTGTCAGCGACAAGAAACGTTACGTGCAGTCGCTGAAATTGAACGGCAAAGTATACGACAAGATGTATATTACACATGAAGACATTTTAAAAGGAGGCGTGCTTGAATTCAAGATGGGTGCGTCACCTAACAAACGCCGCGGATTATCACCGGAGGATAAACCTTATTCATTAACTAACGGAATCAACAAATAATCAATAAAGGAGTATGAAAAAGATACATTTAATCTATGCAGCCTGCCTGCTGGTAGGTATGGGGGCTTGTGCTGCAAGTGTGCAAAAACAGGTGAAGGATAATTTTGATGTATGGAAAGAGTACAATACAGGTGCTATATTGTTTGAGGATAAAGCACCGGAAACGTTGGGATCGGACATTTACCACCGGATTATTCCCGATGCTGAATCGTACATCAAGGAACAGGCACGTACTGTATTAGCTACTCTTTACAATTCTCCGGAAGATAGTATTCCCGCAGTGCACAAGATACATTATACTTTGGAAAATATCAATGGTATTTCTGCTAAAGGCGGTGGCAATGGTGATGTGACGATTTTCTACAGTACACGTCATATTGAAAAATCTTTTGCAGCGAATGATACGGCAAAGTTGTTTTTCGAAACGCGCGGGGTATTGTTGCATGAACTGACACATGCTTATCAGCTGGAACCGCAGGGAATTGGTTCTTATGGAACTAACCGTGTTTTCTGGGCATTTATTGAAGGCATGGCCGATGCTGTACGTGTGGCAAACGGTGGTTTCGATGGTCCTAATGCCCGTCCGAAAGGCGGGAACTATATGGACGGTTATCGTACAGCCGGTTATTTCTTTGTCTGGTTGCGTGATAACAAAGATCCTGAATTCCTGCGTAAGTTCAATCGCAGTACGTTGGAGGTGGTGCCTTGGTCGTTTGATGGTGCTATCAAACATATTTTAGGGAATGAATATAGTATTGACGAATTATGGCATGAGTATCAGGTCGCTGTAGGTGATATACAAGCATAATAATGTAAATATGGTGAGTGTAATGGGTAAAAGAGGATTGTTTTTAGTATGGCTGTGCCTGGTGAGTATTTTGCCGGGCATGGCTCAAACCGAGAAACTGATTGATTATGTGAATCCATTTGTGGGAACAGATGGTTATGGTAATGTGTATCCGGGTGCGCAGATTCCTTTCGGGGGAATTCAGATGAGTCCGGACACGGATAGTAAATACTATGATGCGGCTTCCGGTTATAAATATAATCATTCCACCTTGTTGGGGTTCAGTCTGACTCATTTAAGCGGGACTGGTATACCTGATTTGGGAGACTTCTTGTTTATTCCCGGAACAGGAGAGATGAAACTGGATCCGGGGACACGTGAGGAGCCGGAAAAGGGATACCGTTCACGTTATTCTCATGAAAAGGAATGGGCATCACCTAATTATTATGCGGTGGAACTGTCAGATTATGGAGTAAAGGCTGAAATGACGTCAGGGGTACGTAGTGGTATGTTCCGCTTCACCTATCCTCAATCGGATAAAGCTTTTATTATGATCGATATGAACCATACTTTATGGCAATCTTGTGAATGGGCGAATCTGCGCATGGAAAATGATTCTACCATCACCGGATATAAACTGGTGAAAGGCTGGGGACCGGAACGGCATATCTATTTCACGGCTACTTTCTCTAAAAAGTTGACCGGCTTGCGCTTTATGCAGAATAAGAAGCCGGTGATTTACAATACTTCCCGGTTTCGTAGCAGCTATGAGGCTTGGGGAAAGAATCTGATGGCTTGCATCTCTTTTGATACAAAAGCCGGAGAGGAGGTGATTGTAAAAACTGCTATTTCATCGGTCAGCACAAACGGGGCAAAAAACAATATGGCGGAACTTGCCGGACTCACTTTCGATGACCTGAAAGCTAAAGGAGAAGCACTATGGGAAAAAGAACTTGGAAAATATACCCTTACTGCCGACCGTAAAACGAAAAGAACTTTCTATACATCGGCTTATCATGCGGCTTTGCATCCGTTCATCTTTCAGGATGCAGACGGGCAGTTTCGAGGATTAGATAAAAATATAGAGAAAGCCGAAGGATTTACCAACTATACGGTATTCTCTCTTTGGGATACCTACCGGGCTTTGCATCCCTGGTTTAATCTGGTGCAGCAGGAAGTGAATGCCGATATAGCCAATTCCATGCTGGCTCATTATGATAAAAGTGTGGAGAAAATGCTTCCTATCTGGTCGTTTTATGGAAATGAGACTTGGTGTATGATTGGTTATCATGCAGTTTCCGTATTGGCTGACATGATTGTGAAGGGAGTGAAAGGATTCGATTACGAACGTGCGTATGAGGCTATGAAGACCACGGCGATGAATCCGAATTATGACTGTTTGCCGGAATATCGTATGATGGGATATGTGCCTTTTGATAAAGAGGCGGAATCAGTATCTAAAACATTGGAATATGCGTATGATGATTATTGCATGGCACAGGCTGCCAAGGCTTTGGTAAAGAGGATGATTACCGTTATTTCTTGAATCGTGCACTCTCTTATCAGACTTTGATTGATCCGGAAACGAAGTATATGCGTGGCAAGGACAGTCAGGGAAACTGGCGTACACCGTTTACTCCGGTAGCTTATCAGGGACCCGGATCTGTAAATGGATGGGGGGATATTACGGAAGGATTTACTGTACAATATACCTGGTATGTACCACAAGATGTACAAGGATATATGAACGAAGCTGGCGAAGATTGGTTCCGCAACCGGTTGGATGAACTGTTCACGGTAGAGTTGCCGGATGACATTCCGGGAGCACATGATATTCAAGGCCGTATCGGAGCCTATTGGCATGGAAATGAACCTTGCCATCATGTAGCATATCTTTATAATTACTTGAAAGAACCTTGGAAATGTCAGAAGTGGGTCCGTACGATTGTTGACCGTTTCTATGGCGATACTCCGGATGCATTAAGTGGCAATGACGATTGCGGACAGATGTCAGCTTGGTATATGTTCAATTGCATTGGCTTTTACCCGGTGGCTCCTTCAAGCAATATGTATAACATTGGTTCTCCTTGCGTTGAGGCAATAACAGTTCGGATGAGCAACGGAAAAGTTATTGAAATGGTAGCAGATAATTGGTCGCCGAAGAATGTGTATGTAAAGGAATTGTATGTGAATGGCAAGAAGTATGACAAATCTTATTTGAAATATGAGGATATACGTGATGGCGTGAAACTACGTTTTGTCATGAGCAGTAAACCGAACTATAAGCGTGCGGTATCGGATGAAGCGGTAGCTCCTTCTTTGTCGTTGCCTGGAAAGACAATGAAATATCAGGTAAATTTGATGAAAACGGGTATATCAAACCAGTGAAAATAACTTTTGAAGGAGTATTACCCAGTCCGTTTGATAGTACGAAGTGATGTTTTTATTACATTTGCCATTGTAAAACGATTATTAATTAAATATCTAAATCATGAGAAGATATTTCCTGTTAGTTGTGTGTTTGTGCTTGGCATCACTACTTCGTGCACAGAATAAGTTAGAGTTAATTTCTCCCAATGGAGAGCTGAAAGTGTCCTTGAATCTCTCGGATAAAATCTATTATAGTATAGATTATAACGGAGATGTATTGTTGAAAGACAATTCCCTTCAGTTGACATTGAGGAATCAGGTGTTGGGACAAAATCCCAAACTGCGCCGTCAGAAACGTACGAGTGTCGACGAGCAATTAACTCCTATTGTTCCTTTGAAATATGCGAAAGTCAATAATCGTTATAATCAATTGCTACTGACCTTTAAAGATTATTCAGTAGAATTCCGTGCTTTTGACGATGGAGTTGCTTACCGGTTTATTACCTCACAAAAAGGTGATGTTGAAGTAATGAACGAAGAGTTTGCTATCAACTTCCCGTCGGATTATCTTCTTCACTTGCAACAACCGGGAGGCTTCCATACAGCTTATGAGGAACCTTACACACATGTTCAAAGTAATGCGTGGAAGCCTGAAGAACGGATAGCTGTTTTGCCGGTATTGATTGACACACAAAAAGACTATAAAATATTAATTAGCGAGTCGGATCTGGCTGATTATCCATGTATGTTTCTCAAAGGAACGGGGACGAACGGAGCAATCTCTGTTTTTCCTAAAGCTCCGCTTGCGTTTGCCGAAAACAGTGATCGTAGTGTGAAGATTACTCAAGAAGCTGATTACATTGCTAAAACAAAAGGTACGAGAAATTATCCTTGGCGTTACTTTGTGATAAGTAAAAATGATAAGCAGTTGATTGAGAACACAATGACTTATAAACTGGCTGAAAAGAATCAACTTCAGGATGTTTCATGGATTAAGCCGGGACAGGTGAGCTGGGAATGGTGGAATGACGCTTCTCCTTACGGACCGGATGTGAATTTTGTTTCCGGTTATAACTTGGATACTTATAAGTATTACATTGATTTTGCTTCTAAATTTGGTATTCCATATATCATTATGGATGAAGGTTGGGCTAAAAGTACGCGTGATCCTTATACGCCTAATCCCAAAGTAGACTTGCACGAGTTGATTCGTTATGGCAAAGAAAAAAATGTAGGGATTGTGCTTTGGTTGACATGGTTGACGGTAGAAAACAATTTTGATCTCTTCAAGACTTTCAATGAATGGGGAGTAAAAGGACTTAAGATTGATTTTATGGACAGAAGCGATCAGTGGATGGTCAACTTTTACGAACGGGTAGCCCGGGAAGCAGCCAAACATCATTTGTTTGTCGATTTTCATGGCTCTTTCAAACCTGCCGGACTGGAATATAAATATCCGAATGTGCTGTCTTACGAAGGAGTGCGTGGCATGGAACAAATGGGCGGTTGTTATCCGGATAATAGTCTGTATTTACCGTTTATGCGTAATGCTGTCGGTCCGATGGATTATACTCCCGGAGCGATGATTAGTATGCAGCCTAATGTGTATCGGTCGGAACGTCCTAATGCTGCAAGTATCGGAACACGTGCTTATCAGTTGGCACTCTTTGTGGTTTTTGAAAGTGGTCTGCAAATGTTGGCGGATAATCCTACTCTTTATTATCGTAATGAAGATTGTACCGTTTCATCACACAAGTTCCCGTAACGTGGGACGAGACTGTGGCACTGGAAGCTAAAGCGGGTGAATATGTCGTTGTAGCAAAACGGAAAGGCGATAAGTGGTTTATAGGAGGAATGACTAACAATGGTGAAAAGGAACGTGAGTTTACCATAAAGTTAGATTTCTTGAATAAAGATCGCTCTTATCAAATGACATCTTTTGAGGATGGTATCAACGCAGGACGTCAGGCGATGGATTATCGTTGCAAGTCATCCCAGGTGAAAGCCGGAGAGCAGCTAGCTATAAAGATGGTTAGAAATGGTGGCTTTGCAGCTGTCATTGAATGATGGCACATATTCTAACTTTCCATACGTAAAAATGGAAATCATCTTTCAATCTATCACCATCCTTCTGAAACGTATTGTTCATCGAGCTTTCAGGGTGGTGATAGATTGTTCTCCACCTGTCACCTAATCATTCATCTATCACCGTCTGAAATGAACATGCCTGCATATAAATATAAGCTGGTATGTAAATAGAAGTTTCAACAGGGGATACCTTTGGTTTCAAGGCGGGAAACTGCAGTTTCATAGGCTTGAAACAAAGTGTTTTGCGGCTTGAAACTCTTTGTTTCAAGCGTTGAAACCAATCGTTTCACGGCACGAAACACTTTGTTTTGCTATTTGTTCTAAGAAGGCAATGCCTCGGAATCAACGCTTTCTCTTAGAGAACCACTCTTTAAACTCTGCTACTCGGGCTTTACTGACAAGTATTTTTTCTTTGATTCCTGAATAATACAAGTTGATGGACAGTCGCTGTTGAACCATAAGTCAATATCTTTGATAGCTTCTCGCGAAATAAGATATTGGCGGTTAGCCCGAAAGAAAAGAGAAGGATTGAGACACTCCGTAAGTTCATCTAATGTTTGAGAAAAACAGTATTCGGTTTCATCGGTTAAGACTACCTTGACCTGACAGTCCTTAATATAAAACAATTGTATCATATCTACAGAAACGGGCAATAGTTTGTCTCCTTTGCTAGGAATAAGGAAATGACTTTTATAGTTTTCTTGCTTTTGGAGTGAATGTATCAGTTTCAGTAGCTCATTCTCCTGTTGTGGAAAAGGAAACTGGTGTTTGTCAGCAGCATCCTGTAAACCTTGGAGCTTATCGAAAGCGTGTTCTATGTCTTCCTTACCGATGGGTTTTAATAAGTAGTCGATGCTGTTTACTTTAAATGCGCGTAATGCATATTCATCATAGGCAGTTGTAAAGATAATCGGACAAGTAATATTGATATGATTGAATATCTCGAAGGCGGAACCATCCGCCAGGTGAATATCCATGAATACCAGTTCCGGCATCGGATGAGAACTGAACCATTCGATAGTGGAACTGATACTATCCAGTATGGTCACGATTTCTCCATTCGGTTTTATCTCATTAAGCAGTGAAGTCAGGTTTCGTACTGCTGCTTTTTCGTCTTCTATAATGACAATCTTCATGGTGATTATTGTTCTAGTTGTGGTTTTTCAATCAAAGGAATACAAACTGTAAACTCTCTGTCCTCCGTTATTTGTATATCCCGTTTAAACAAAAGCCTGTATCGCTTGGCAAGGTTGGCAAGTCCGATACCGGTTCCGGAAGTTGCAGTCCATTTGGGCTGAATGTCGTTGCTGATAGACAAATTGCCGTTATCGTCCGTCGTGATATGAATAGTCAACGGCTTCCGGTTGCTGATTTCGTTGTGCTTTACTGCATTCTCAATCAACACTTGCACCGCCATTGGAGGGAGGAGATATTCTTCGTAGGCATTGCTTATCTGTATGTCGAATTGTAGATTGTTCTCAAAACGCATCTTTAATAGAAATATATAAGCGGAAACAAATTCCATTTCTTCCCGGAGACTGACACATTGTGACTCATTACTTTGCAAAGTATACCTTAGTACCCGGGAGAGTTCCTGAATGTAATCCTGCGCTTTATCCTGATTTTCGCGTACCAGCGAACGCAGGGTATTCAGCGAGTTGAACAGCATGTGTGGGTTCAGCTGATTCTTCAGTACTTCATACTGATTGCGGAGATTCTCTGCCTGAAGCTGTTCGTTTTCAATAAGTACCAGTTGCTGCTTGAATATAAGATGAATGATGCAGCAGCTACTGGTGACGAGACATGCTACAATGAAATCCCGCAATGGATGCAAATAATGATGTACCATGCATCGATGGCCGGAATATCAAACGTTCTGTGAAGGAAAACAAAAAACTGTCCTGACAAGTTACTCAATATCCATGTCACGATAAAGGAAAGCAAAATCTTTGTCCCTGTAATTTTAATGGACGCCTGATTGAAATGAAACAAACGGGTATTGATGGCAAAAAGTAACAATAACGACAGAAAGGTAAACAGTATTTCGTTTGCCACATCTATAAACTTCATCCCTGGGAATAAGGAATGGCTTTCGAAACGGTCGAAAAGAGATACTGATTCAGGAAAATGAATCAGTACAGCAACGGCCAAGGAGATGATGACTGTGGAAAGTATATACTTATCTTTTTTTATTGCTTTGGCTATCATACAACAAAGATAGTGGTAAATTATGAGTTACCGGTTATAAAATGTGAATGCTGTTGGCGCAGTTGGTCAATTATTGTTTCTGAATGTGTGCCGTGACATACATACCGGGGCGGAATTGCACATTTTCCTCCTTGATGGAAGCATATACCTCGAGCGAACGATTGGTTTCGTCCACTTTTTGTCCGATGGAAATCACGATGCCGTGAAAGGTTTGTGTTCCCATTCCGTTTACACGAAACTGTACCGGGCTGCCGACTTGTATGTCTGCGAGATCTTTCTCGTAAGTAGTCAGGCAAAGCATCGGGTTGCTTTTATCGATAAGTTCGCAAAGGGCTTCTCCCGGATTGATATATTTGCCGATGTTCATCGCTACATTAGCGGCATAACCACTAATGGGGGCTTTGACTTCCAGTAGCGGTTGTATTCCGTTCTTAAGTAATGCCTCCGTTTGAACGCCTAAAAGAGAAAGTTGTGCAGCAGCGGCGTCCTGGCGACTCTTCATGGAGAGAAAGTCTGCTTTACTTTGCTGGAATTTCTTTTGAGAAGCTGCTTGTTCGGCAGACAGATTTTTTTGCCGTTCGTATTCAGCTAAGAGATATTCGGTTTGTGCGTGACTGTCCAGATAAGTTTGTTGCAGGGTGATGAACTCCGGATTCTCTAACGTGGCGATTACACTGTTTGCAGCCACCCATTGCCCTGGAAGCAGAGAAGCTTTTTTTACAATGCCTCCCATGGTTAAAGCAATGGTTGCCTGACGTTGGGGAGGAAGAACGATTCGTCCGTTGAACGAAACCTGATTAGGTTTTGAGGTAGCTGAAGTGATGGCATCCACTTCGGGTTGTGCGATGGTATCCGCTATTGTTTCGGCAACGGGAATTGCGGCGGATTCGTTATTTGTAGTTTGCTGGTTTCCTTTGCAAGCCGTTAGAACTAGTAAAAGGATGGGATAAACTATCTTTTTCATATCTTATGTTTTATAATAATTATTCTGGGTGATGTATGTCATTCAATGTCTCGATCTTCCACCTACTTGAAAAGTTCATATTCCAGTGCAGCAATATTGTATTGGTAGACTGTTTCAATATAGCCTCTGCGGATCTCTCTGGCGGTGGTTATTGACTGTATATATTCGGCAATGCCTGTTTCGCTCTGCTGCAATTGCAGGTTGGCTGCCTTTGTCAGTTCGTCCGCTTCTTTCAAGGCCGATGAAGTATAATATCGTAAACTCTCGTTATATCTGCGGAGGGATACTTCCAGTTCGAATGTCTTGTTTCTTAACTCCCGGATGTTGGCGTCTGCCTGTATTTGCGCTGAAGCGGCAGTTAGGCGTGCCTGCTTCACTTTGCTCTTTTGTGGCAGGAAGTAGATGGGGAAAGAAACCCCGATCATCCAGGCATTCAGATTCTTAAGTGGGAGAATGTCCTGACGTGTATACCCCACACTGATTTCAGGAAAGAAATGACTTTGCTCTACACGGAGCATTGCTTTCGCTTCATCTGCCTGGCTTTGAAAGTAAGCAGTATGTGCTCCCGACAGGTTTCCATCCGAAATGCCGGTATAGAATAAAGATAAAGTGGAATCCACCGGAATAATGGGATCGTTGGAGTAGCAACTCCATTGGAAACGTGCCAATGCCATTTTCTCTTCTTCTTTTGCTTGGAACCAGCGGTTATGCAGATCGGCAGCTATGGTGGTCATCATATTTTTTTCTAGCAAGGTGATCTCTCCTTGTTGGTATCGTAATTCTCCGATGCGCTGCAGTTCTTCTGCCATTTTATCCTGATCCCGATACATTGAACAGAGATTAGTGGCATATTGATAGTAGGCCCACGCCCTTTTCACTTCTGCTGTGATTTCTTTTTCTACCATCTGCCGATAATAGGTGTTCGTTTTTACCTGACGGTTGACTAACGCATTCTTGTAGAATGGCGTTAGAAGGGAGCCCAGGCTTTGCTCGAAAGCCAGTTCCTTGTCTTTTTTGTTTTCTCCGTTAAGTTGACCCCAGGAATAGCTGAACGAGGTAGGCGTTGCTTCTATCACTTCTCCGCGAGTGGCTTTGGCTTGTTGAATAGCATTATTGGCTATTTTCAGGCGAGGATGATTTTGTTTGGCTATTTCTATCGCCTGTTCGAGACTGACTGTTTGTGTCTGTTGAGCGGAAACGAACGCGGGAAGAAACAAGAACAGGAGACACAATCCCCCGAAAGGCCGGCGCAGTTTGATTCCCGGACGTCTCCAGGTAGCAAATGAATTTACAATTTTGTAAAACACCGGAATGATGAGTAAAGTCAGTACGGTAGAAATAATCAACCACCGATGACCACTGTTGCCAACGGACGTTGTACTTCTGCGCCGGCTGAAGTGGCTATTGCCATCGGGACGAATCCCAGAGATGCAACCAGTCCTGTCAGGAATACAGGACGGAGCAAGTGTGGAGTCCCTCTTTTGATAATCTGGTTTGTAGTCATGGAATAGGTATTTTGTTTACGAAGTTCGTTGAAGTGATTTACCATCAGGATACCATTCAATACTGCTACCCCGAACAAAGCGATGAATCCTACTCCGGCCGATATGCTAAACGGAAGTCCGCGTAGCCAAAGTGCGGCGATACCACCGATGAGCGATAGGGGGACGGTTGAGAATACCATCAGGGTATAGGTGATGTTCTTGAATGCGAAGAACAGAATCAATAGAATGAGCATTAATGCTACGGGGATGACCACCAGTAAGGTATTGATGGCATTTTGCAAGTTTTCGAACTGGCCGCCGTATTCGAAGTAATATCCCGGCTTCAGTTTGATGTTCTTGTTCAGTGTCTCTTGAATATTGGCGACAACTTGCTGGATGTCTGCGTCACGCACATTGACACCGATGACGATGCGCCGTTTGGTTGCATCCCGGTTGATTTGCAGTGGCCCACTGACAAGGTCGATGCTTGCTACCTCTCCAACAGGGATTTGAATTCCTTCCGAAGTGCGTACAAATAACTTATCAAGATTCAAGTCGGCCACTTTCTCCTGGTCAAGCCGGACCACGAGATCGAATCTCCGTTCGTTTTCAAAGATTACACCTGTTGACTCTCCGGCATAGGCAGTTCGGATAATGGTGTTAAGCTCTTGTATGTTGATGCCGTAACGGGCTATTTTGCCACGGTTGTATTTCACTACCAATTGAGGTAATCCCATCGTCTGCTCAACGATGACATCCGCTGCTCCCGGCACTTTTTCTACAAAGGTAGCTGCTTCTTTGGCTCTTTCATATAATTCGTGCGTGTCTTCTCCATATAATTTGATGGCAATATCTGCTTTTGCTCCCGTCATCAGCTCGTTGAAGCGAAGTTGTATCGGTTGTGAGAAGTTGAATTCGGCACGTTCGGAGAGCGGAGCAAGTGCATCTTTCATTTTATCCACCATTTCTGCACGGTTTCCGGCACTTGTCCATTCTTTGAATGGTTTCATGATAATCATCACATCAGCATCTTCCACTGCCATCGGTCAGTGGGAACTTCCGCCGTTCCTATTTTGGCTACCACGTGTTTGATTTCAGGGAATTTATCCATTAATGCTTTCTCTGCCAAGCGGGAAACTTCGATACTTTCGGTCAGCGAACTTCCTGCGGGTAGTGTCATTTGCATGGCAAAATCACCTTCGTCCAAAGTGGGAATGAACTCTGCTCCCAGGCGGGTAAAGAGAAAAAGTGAACCGATCAGCGCGGAGAAGGCTATGATGACGGTACGCCATTTGTAACGAAGACAGGCGCGCAGGGTATGCTGGTAGATCTTGTTCAGTTTCTCGAAGAAGCGGTCGGCAAGGGTGGGTTTCACAACAATGGTATGCTTCAGAAAGAGGGAGGCCATCATAGGAACATAAGTCAGTGAGAGAATTAAGGCTCCGATAATGCAGAACACAAGTGTTTTAGCCATGGGGGTGAAGTATTTCCCTTCAATCCCGTTCAATGTAAGGATGGGGAAGAAGACGATAAGGATAATCAACACTGCAAAAGTGGCCGAACGTGCAACGCCGGAAGCTCCTTTTTCCACTTCTTTGTCCATCTCTTTGCGGGTCAGTGTGCGGCCTCGGAATTGTTTTCCGTAAATGTGGGCGAGGATACCTTCCAATATAACGATAGAGCCATCTACTACAATACCAAAGTCAATGGCACCGAGACTCATTAGATTGGCGGTGACATTGAATACACGCATCATGATAAAAGCGAAAAGCATTGCCAGCGGGATGACGGATGCGACAATCAGTCCGGCACGGAGGTTGCCGAGGAAGAGGATGAGTACAAGGAAGACGATAACCGCTCCTTCAATCAGGTTGTTGACAACCGTAGAGATGTTCCGGTTTACCAGTTCCGAACGGTTCAAGTAAGGTTCTATACTGACTCCTTCGGGTAATAGCTGCTGTATTTTTTCTACCCGTTTTTCGAGTTCTTGAGTCACTACATTTGCGTTGGCACCTTTCAGCATCATGGCAATTCCGCCGACACACTCGCCCTCACCATCCTTGGTCATGGCACCGAAACGCTTTGGAGAACCGAAGCGGACAACTCCTACATCACTGATATGTACCGGAATCCCATTCCGGTTGGTCACTACAATCTGTTCAATATCCTTGATGCGGGTAATCATACCTTCCGACCGGATATAGTAGGCGTTCTTTATCTTCTCAATGTAGCTTCCGCCGGTATTTTGGTTGTTGCTGCTAAGTGCTTCGAACACCTCACCGATAGTGATATTCAAAGAAAACAGGGCGTCCGGATCGACGGCTACTTCATATTGTTTCAAGTAACCGCCGAAACTATTGATTTCTACTATACCGGGTATACCGGACAACTGACGTTTCACCATCCAATCTTGAATGGTGCGGAGCTCCATTGCGTCATATTTCTTCTCATATCCGGGAGCTACCTTCAATATATACTGGTAAATCTCTCCCAGACCGGTAGTGATGGGCATCATCTCCGGTGTTCCGAGCTCGGAGGGAATTTCGCTTGTTACGCTTTGTATTTGTTCATTTATCAGCTGCCGTGCATCGAGTGTGGGGACACTTTCTTTAAAAACGACCGTTACGACCGATAGCCCGAAGCGGCTGACAGAACGGATATCTTCGACATTCATAATATTGCTCATCGCTATTTCGATAGGCATAGTGATGAGTTGTTCCACCTCTTGTGGCGCGAGTGTAGGAGATACGGTCACTATTTGTACCTGATTATTGGTAATGTCGGGCACGGCATCAATAGGTAGTGTCAGCATCGCATAGATACCTCCGATAAACAGGAAGAGAGTAGTGAGTCCTACAAATAGTTTCTTCTTGATTGAAAAACGTACAATAGCTGTAAACATGATTTTCGTTGTATTATTATTTCACAGTACAAAATTACTGCCTATCTTCATCCGTTATCACTAAGAATAAATGAAGCGGAAAGATTGTGGGGTGAAGTGACGGATTGGGGAATTGAAAGATGTAAAATCATAGTTCTTGTTTCACTGCTGAACAAACATTTCTTTCAGTTTACTCGTTTAATATAAAAACAAACTAAATGTATATTCAACATGAAAACATTCGTCTTGATGATGGTAAGCCTGTTGTTTGCAATTTCTTCGGAAGCGCAAAACAAGTCTTTTTATGATTTTACAGTGAAAACTATTGATGGTAAGGACTTTCCTCTTTCTTCACTGAAAGGTAAGAAAGTGCTGGTAGTCAACGTGGCATCTAAGTGTGGGCTGACGCCCCAGTATGCTCAACTGGAAAAACTATATGAGAAATATAAAGAAAAAGACTTTGTTGTTATCGGTTTTCCGGCGAATAACTTTATGGGACAAGAACCGGGTAGTAATGAGGAAATAGCCAAGTTCTGTTCTTTGAACTATGATGTTACTTTTCCGATGATGGCTAAGATTTCCGTTAAAGGAAAAGATATGGCTCCTCTTTACCAATGGTTGACGGAGAAAAAACAGAATGGGAAAGAAAATGCACCGGTTCAGTGGAACTTCAGAAGTTTATGATTGATGAGAACGGACATTGGGCGGGAGTTGTGTCTCCGAAAGAAAGTCCGTTCTCTGAAAAGATTATTACTTGGATAGAGAAGGAATAAGAGAGACTTTTTTCAGCTCTTCTTCGAAGTTGGGAGTGAAGATTCCTTTACCCAGATTTTCTTTTATTTCTTCGATCTTCCAAAATCGTCCACCGTCCAGTTCGTCGCTGGGATGGATTTCTTCCTCATAAACGGTTTTGTGGACAAAAACAAGCTCTTTTTCACGGCTGGATTCAAAAATATAACTGGTGAGAAGCTCGGGAGTGAGGTCTGTGATGCCTAATTCTTCACGGACTTCTCTCTTTAGGGCGATTTCTACGCTTTCGCCCAAATCAATATGTCCGCCCACAGCCGTATCCCATTTCCCCGGTTGAATGTCTTTCCATTCGGGGCGTTTCTGTAAGTAGATATCTCCTTGGGCATTGAATACGTGAAGGTGAACTACCGGATGAAGCAGTTTGCTACCGCTGTGACATTCTCCGCGAGTAGCGGCTCCGGTGATATTTCCCTGTTCGTCTACGATAGGGAACATTTCCTGGTTATTATCGCTTGGCATAGTGTCTTTTATATTGCGTAAAATCTTTCGGAGAGGAGGATTTCTTATGGTATTAATAAAGAAGAATCTCCATAACTTAGGAACCGGAAATCATGCGCCAGTGCATAATCATAAATAGTGCGCCAATTCCCTTTTACAAAAGCTGAAACCAAAAGCAGCAAGGTGCTTTGCGGCTGATGGAAATTAGTAACCATCGCTTTCACTATTTTATAATTGTATCCCGGTGCTATGATAATCTGTGTACTGGTGTGAAGGGTTTCCAAACCATTCCTGTCGAGATATCCTAATATCTTTTGCAACGCAACAACGGGAGGAATCTGGTCGTACTTTTCATAAGGCTGCCATTGTTTGACACGTAGTTCTTCTTCCGTAGCATACGGATTTTCAGCCAATGTAACTCCAATGTGATACAGGCTTTCCAGAGTCCGTACAGAAGTAGTCCCTACTGCAATAGCACAACCGTCGTGGTCAATCAGTTTTTTGATGGTGCTCCGGTTGACCGATATATATTCCGTGTGCATTTCGTGACCTTCGATTTCTTCACTTTTTACAGGTTTGAATGTGCCTGCTCCTACATGTAGAGTTAATTCTTCAAGATTAATCCCTTTTTCTTGAAGAGCATCCAATACTCGTGGAGTAAAATGTAATCCCGCCGTAGGCGCAGCTACCGAACCTTTAATCTTAGAATAAACAGTTTGATAAGTCTCCTTGTCACTTTCTTCCGTATCCCGGTTTAAGTAAGGAGGAATAGGAAGTTCTCCGAATACTTCAAGGATATCGGCAAACGTCACTTCCGGATTATCCCATGCAAAATCTACCCAATGGCTGGTTCCTTTACATTCTCCTCGGGTAGCGGTCAGAGTAATAGGGAATCCTTTGACGGTCATTTCGCGTTTCAACTGTCTGTCTTTCCATTTCTTCAGATTGCCGATCATGCAAAGCCAGGCGGCATGTACTGTCTGTTGGAAATTCAAGACATAATCGTTTGGCTGAATCGGTTCAAGACAAAACACTTCGATCAGTGCTCCCGTCTCTTTCGAAAATGGAGGCGTGCCTGAATGACTTTCGTATTATTGAATATCATCAGGCTGCCTTGCGGCAGATATCCCGGCAAAGAAGTGAAAACATCTTCACTGACTTCTCCACGACGGTATATTAAGAGTTTGGACTGGTCGCGGGTAGGCAACGGGAATTTTGCAATACGTTCATCCGGAAGAGGATAACTGTATTCACTGATATGGATATGTCTAGGATCTTCTTTCATTGTTTTCTAAAATAAAAAGAGGTTAGAACCCATTCGGTTTCTAACCTCTTTAACCAGTCGGGGTGACTGGATTCGAACCAGCGACCACACGCCCCCCAGACGCGTACTCTAACCGGGCTGAGCTACACCCCGAATTGCGGATGCAAAAGTACAGATTAATTTTTAATTAGCAAATAATCCGTTGATTTTTCTAGTATGAATTGTGCCGATTTATAGCTATTATTCTGATTATTAGTCTTTCTTGTGAACATACAAATCTTTATTTCAATGAGTTAGAAGTTTTTTTGATTGCCTCTTATGTGATATAAAAGTACATTTCTTTAATTTTGCTTGAATTAGAAAACAATCTGCTTATTTTTCATTTGAAAGCATTAATCCTTTTCTTGTCCTAAAAACACTATAAAAAACAGGTCAGTCTATAATAAAACGAAATAGGAAAATGATAAATGAACTAACAATCAGAGAGTTTGTTTATAAATTAATGCAAATAAAAGGTGTTTGACTTCCTTAGTATGATACTATATTTCCATTTTTGGTGCGTAGTAAATTAGGAAGTTATACATTTGTAAAAAGACTTAGTTTAGAAAGGTGTTAAATGTTAGACATTAAAATAGAGAGACATTAGAGATATACGTCCTGGGTGACGATTTTAAATTTTATCAGAATCTGAAGTATCTTCCTTTGACTTCTTATCCTTCTAATAATCAATCAGCTTTGATTATATATTGTTTAGGTGGAAAGGCCAAAATTACAGTGCATGAAGATGTACATTGGATACAACCGGAGGAATTGATTATATTATTACCCGGACAATTTGTCTCATTTAGTGAGCCAAGTGAAGATTTCTCGACCGTTACGATGGTTATATCTACTTCACTGTTTAGTGATGCGTTAAGTGGTGTGCCCAGATTTTCTCCGCATTTCTTTTTCTACATGCGGACTCATTACTGGTATCCGCAGTCAGAACGAGATATTCCCCGGATATATAATTATCTGGGTATGATAAAAGATAAAGTTACCTCTCAAGATATATATAGGCGGGAGCTGATTATTCATTTGTTGAGGTATCTGTATCTGGAATTGTTCAATGCTTATCAAAAGGAATCTACCTTGATGACTGCCCGCAGGGATACCCGTAAAGAAGAGTTGGCTAATAAATTCTTTGGGCTTATCATGAAGCATTTTAAGGAGAATAAGGATGTGGCTTTTTATGCGGATAAACTGTGTATTACTTCCAAATACCTGACTATGGTAATTAAGGAGACAAGCGGGAAGTCTGCCAAAGACTGGATTGTTGAATACATCATATTAGAAATCAAGCTTTGTTGAAAAACACAAGCCTGAACATTCAGGAAATAGCGATTAAAACGAACTTTGCGAATCAATCGTCGCTTGGACGTTTTTTTAGAAAGCATACAGGAATGTCGCTTTCACAATATCGAATGAGTAACTTAGAACAATAGTGCGGACAATTGCCTCACAATAGGCAATAATATCTATAGGGATTGGGAAGAGAAAGGGAATGAAGTCTATTTCATTCCCTTTTATTATGCGGTATATCTGATGTAGGATGGGTTAAATTCCCATACATTCGCGATAGAAGTCGAGCATTTCGAAGATAGTGTCCTTATCGGCAGTCTGATTGATGCAAATGTCTCCAATATCTTTTAGTAATGTGAAATTGATAGTGCCTGAAGTATTCTTTTTATCATGCGTCATAAATGCATACAGTTGGTCATATTTTTTGCAGTCGAAAGTAAATACGCCATAATTATCCTTGATAAACTGGATCGTTTGCCGCATTTTCTCTTTCGGGAAACCTACTTTGAGATGAGAAAGATACAGTTCGCACACAATTCCCCAAGCTACTGCATATCCATGTAATACAGGACGGTTTTCTGCCAGTGCCATACTTCGAACGCATGTCCTACGGTGTGTCCCAGATTTAATGCTTTGCGGATTCCATGTTCGAAGGGATCCTGTTCTACAATATCTTCTTTCACTTGTACCGATTGGCCTACCAATTGTTTGAGAGCTGCATAATCAATACTAGAGGAATCGAAATTGAGCAATTCTGCCCAATGTGCCGTATTGCTAATCAAACCATGCTTCAACATTTCAGCATATCCGGAGAAGAAATTGTGTGTGTCCAATGTGCGTAGGAATTCAGTTTCAATCAATACACTGTTTGCCGGAGCGAAAGCACCGATTTCATTTTTCAGTCCGTTGAAGTTGATTCCTGTTTTACCCCCCACTGATGCGTCCACCATGGCGAGCAGGGTGGTTGGTATATTGATATAGGAAATGCCCCGTTTGAATGTAGCTGCGGCAAAACCTCCGAGATCTGTCACCATCCTCCTCCAAGATTGATAAGTAAAGAGTGGCGGGTAGCCCCTTGAGTGCTTAATGCCATCCAGACGGAAGCGAGTGTTTCCAGAGTTTTATGCACATCTTCTGCTCCGATACAGATTTCTACAGCATCTTTCAACAGACCCGATTCCTTTAGAGAGGGGAGACAAAGACGCTGGGTATGCTCGTCTGTAAGGACGAATAATTTGTCATGCGGACATAGCTCAATGGCACGACCGAGGCTCGTTTCCAAGCTTTCGCAGAGAATAACTTCTTGTTTACTCATGATTCTTTTGCTTTTTTACTCTGCAAATGTATATAAAATATCTTTTTTTACTTACTTTTGTCTCATTAAAACGTTTAATCATGAAAGCATTATTACCTGTATATTGTCGTCCTTTAGGATATGTTGTCTTGTTGGTAGCTCTGTTTATCCCTTTTATTTTGGTGATGCAGGGAGTAGTAACTGATACTAATTTGCTGTTTTATAAAGAATGTACAAAGTTGTTGATGATGGCAGGATGCTTGTTGATAATCTTTGCATTGAGTAAGAATGAAAGCCGTGAAACGGAGCAAATCCGGAATTCGGCTGTTCGTAATGCCATCTTTTTGACATTCTTGTTCGTCTTTGGTGGTATGTTGTGGCGTGTTATGCAAGGAGATGTGATAAACGTCGATACTTCCTCTTTCCTGACTTTTCTGGTTTTTAATGTGCTTTGTCTGGAGTTTGGTCTGAAAAAAGCGCTTGTTGATCGATTCTTTAAAAGATAATTTTCTTTTTCAATTAAACCTTTTTGCGATTCGATTTGTCAAAAAGACATTGTTATTGCTACTAATATAATCGTAAATAAGGTAAATGAAAAGATTTTCAGCAGGGTTGGTGCTGATGTTGCTATGCACCTTCTCAATTTTTGCACAGAATAAGGTTATTACCGTTTCGGGACGTGTGGTGGAATCCGATACTAAAGAGCCCGCAGCGCAGGCTACAGTTCAATTGCTATCATTACCTGATAGTGCTTATGCCGCCGGTATAGCCAGTAGTAACCAGGGATGGTTTACTCTCCCCAAAGTAAAAGCCGGAAAATATGTGTTGAAAGTTTCCTATATTGGATTCCGAACCAAGCTCGTACCGGTACAATTATCTGCTAACGCCACTGATAAAAAATTGGGAACCATTACATTGGACCCTGATGCTGTCATGCTGAAGGAAGCGGTGATTACTGCCGAAGCTCCGCAGGTGGTCGTGAAAGAAGATACGCTGGAATATAACTCAACAGCTTACCGTACTCCCGAAGGGGCGATGCTCGAAGAGTTGGTGAAGAAACTTCCGGGAGCAGAAATAGACGATGACGGTAACGTCAAAATCAATGGTAAAGAAGTAAAGAAGATTATGGTGGATGGTAAAGAGTTCTTTGGCGGTGATGTGAAAACCGGATTGAAGAACTTACCGGTCAACATGATCGACAAACTGAAGACGTACGATAAAAAGTCTGATTTGGCACGTGTTACCGGAATAGATGACGGAGAAGAAGAAACTGTTCTTGACCTGAAAGTGAAGAAAGGTATGAATCAAGGTTGGTTTGGTAATGCAAGTGTTGCCGGTGGTACAGAAGATCGTTACGGAAGCAACTTGATGTTGAATCGTTTTGTCGATAATAGCCAATTCTCTTTAATCGGTTCTGCTAATAATGTGAACGATCAGGGATTCTCCGGTGGAGGTGGCGGACCTCGTTTCCGGAACAGCAATGGTTTGACTGCTACCAAGATGTTAGGGGCTAACTTTGCTACCCAGACTGAAAAATTGGAACTGGGAGGTAGTGCCCGTTATAATTTCAGTGATCGGGATGCAACATCTACAAACTACTCGGAACGTTTCCTGCAAAATGGAAATTCTTATTCAAATTCGAACAGTAAAGGCCGCAATAAGAATACGAACTTTAATGCAGACTTTCGGTTGGAGTGGAAACCGGACACATTGACAAATATCATTTTCCGTCCGAACGTTTCTTATGGAAAGTCTAATAGTTATTCTATTTCCGAATCGGGAACTTTTAATGGAGATCCATTTAATTTGGTGTCTAATCCTAATGAGTTTTTGAATAAGATTTTCTGGGGAAGTACGGATGATCCTTTAGAAGCTATTCGTGTCAACGCCAGTAATAGTGAATCAAAATCTGAAGGGCAGAATCTCTCTGCAAATGCTTCTTTGCAAGTGAATCGTAGATTGAATAATCAGGGACGAAACATCACTTTCCGTGGTACATTTAGTTATGGAGATAATGACAGCGAACAGTTTAGTGAATCATTGACGCGTTATTTTGATGATAATGCAAAAAAAGAAGATGATGAGCGTAAACAATATACTACTTCTCCAACCAAAAATTATGATTATACTGCCGAACTGACCTATAGCGAACCGATAGCGAGAGCTACCTTCTTACAGTTCCGCTATAAATTTCAATATAAATATAGTGAAAGTGACAGAAGTACATACAGCTTGATTCCTGATGCCGATAAAGGACAGGATTGGTTTTGGAATTTTGGTGATGGTCTGCCTGTAGGATATGAAGAGAATAAAGATAGAGATTTGAGTAAGTATGCTCAATATAAATATTATAACCATGATATTAATGCAGGACTAAATATTATCCGCGAGAAATATAGATTGAACTTTGGAGTATCTTTGCAACCGCAGAACACCAGATTGGATTATAAGAAAGCCGAAGTAGATACTGTAGTAAAAAGAAATGTGTTCAATTTTGCTCCTAACGTTGATTTTCGTTACAGATTTTCTAAAGTCAGCCAGTTGCGCTTTACCTATCGGGGACGTGCAAGCCAGCCGAGTATGGAAAATTTGCTTGATGTAACTGATGACTCTAATCCGTTGAATATCCGTAAGGGTAATCCGGGATTGAAACCTTCTTTCTCTCATTCTATGCGTTTGTTTTATAATACTTATAATGCAGATAAACAGCGTGGCATGATGGCTCATGTAAACTTGAATATGACTCAAAATAGCATTACTAATGCCACTACTTATAATCAGAGTACTGGTGGAGTGACTGTTAAACCGGAGAATATCAACGGAAACTGGAATGCGATGGGAATGTTTGGATTCAATACAGCATTGAGAGACAAGCGGTTTACCATAAATTCTTTCTCCCGTGCTAATTATACCAATGCAGTTTCTTATCTTTTTAATGACGATACTAAAATAAATGACAAGAACACTAGTACGACACTGACTTTCGGAGAGAATCTGAATGGAACTTTCCGTAACGACTGGTTTGAATTTACCTTGAATGGTTCAATCAACTATAACTTTGAGCGAAATCAACTGCGTCCGGAAAACAATCAAGAACCCTATACATTTGGTTATGGTGCAAGTACTAATATCTCTTTACCTTGGAGTATGACGTTGTCTACCAATATCACTAATAACGCTCGTCGTGGTTATCGTGATGCCAGTATGAATAAGAATGAACTTATTTGGAATGCACAGATTGCCCAAAACTTCCTGAAAGGCAATGCCGCAACCATCAGTTTTGAAGTATATGATATTCTGCGGCAGCAATCTAATATCAGCCGTTCGTTAACAGCCGATATGCGTTCTGTTTCTGAATATAACGGAATTAATAGCTACTGCATGCTTCGTTTCTCTTATCGTCTGAATGTTTTTGGAAATAAAGAAGCTCGCGGCAATATGCGTCATGGCGGTTTTGATGGTGGTGGACCTCGTGGCCCGCGTGGTGGCTTTGGAGGTGGCAGACCACACTAAAGCAGAGTAATAGGTTTAAATAAAACAGGAAGTCCCGGCACAACGATTCAATGTTGTTGCCGGGACTTCTTTGTTAATCCGAGAATTTACTCTATATTTGTTGTTTAGTATCCGTATGAAAGGAGATTCCTATGATTGATTGGAACTATATGCTTAGCCAGATAGCAACAGTGGCTTTTGATATTCTTTATTTTGGAGCCATTATCGGTACGATTGTCATCATCATTCTTGACAACCGGAATCCGGTTAAAACCATGGCATGGATACTCATATTACTTTCCTTCCTATTGTCGGACTTGTCTTTTATTTTTTCTTTGGGCGGAGTCAACGTCGCGAACGTATCATTGGGCAAAAAGCTACGACCGCTTATTGAAGAAACCAATGGCCGAATATCTCGCACAGGATTGTTCGGACGTTCCTTATGAATACTCCCGTCTTATTCAGCTTTTCCAGCAAACGAATCAAGCGTTTCCATTTGAGGGGAACCGTGTGGCAGTCTATACCGAAGGATATACCAAACTTCAATCATTGTTGCGTGAACTGCAAAAAGCGAAGCAGCATATCCACATGGAATATTACATCTTTGAAGATGACGCTATCGGGCGTATGGTCAGGGATGTGCTGATAGAAAAAGCTTCTCACGGGGTTGAAGTACGGGTTATCTATGATGATGTAGGTTGCTGGCATGTGCCTAATCGTTTTTTTGAAGAAATGCGCAATGCCGGTATTGAAGTCAGGAGCTTTTTGAAAGTACGTTTTCCTTTATTTACCAGTAGGGTGAATTACCGCAACCATAGAAAGATTGTCGTTATTGACGGACGCGTGGGCTTCGTTGGGGGAATGAACCTGGCAGAACGTTATATGCGTGGCTTTTCTTGGGGGATTTGGCGAGATACGCATATCATGTTGGAAGGCAAGGCAGTGCATGGTTTACAAACGGCTTTTTTGCTTGATTGGTATTTTGTAGACCGTACGTTGATAACCGCTTCCCGTTATTTTCCGAAGATTGACTCTTGCGGAAGTTCTTTAGTGCAAATTGTCACGAGTGAGCCTATCGGGCCTTGGAAAGAAATCATGCAGGGATTGACTGTTGCTATTACCAGTGCAAAAAAAATATTTCTATATGCAAACACCTTATTTTTTGCCTACAGAACCAATATTAGCAGCTATGCAAACAGCAGCATTGTCTGGGGTGGATATACGCTTGATGTTACCGGAACGTGCAGATAACTGGATAACTCATCTTGGATCGCGTTCTTATTTGGCAGATGTGATGCAGGCAGGTGTTAAAGTCTATTTTTATAAGAAAGGTTTTCTACATTCTAAGCTGATGGTTTCAGATGATATGCTTTCCACTGTAGGCTCTACCAATGTTGACTTCCGTAGCTTTGAGCATAACTTTGAGGTGAATGCTTTTATGTATGACGTAGAAACTGCCCTTGAAATGAAAGAAATATTTCTTCAGGACCAGCGCGAAAGTACACAGATCTTTTTGAAGAATTGGGGCAGACGTTCGTGGAGACAAAAAGCTGCGGAGTCTATCGTGCGTTTATTGGCTCCGCTGCTTTAATAAGGATGAAATTGTATTTGGATCTTATCTGAATAGTGAGAAGTTCACACTTCCATACACCCTTCTCTCAAGGAAATGTGGATTTTCTTCGAAATTATTATCTTTTCCATGCTCCAGTACCAATAATCCTCCTTCTTTGAGAAGATTATTCTGAAAGATTAATTCGGGTATTGTTTCCAACTCTTTTAAAGCGTAGGGAGGATCGGCAAAGATGAAGTCGAACTGTTCGCGGCCATTTTTGATAAACTTGAATACATCTCCGCGTATCGGCAGACATTTGTCTGTCTGCACCTCTTTCATAATTTTGCAGATGAATGAGTGATGTGCAGGATCTTTCTCAATGCTGATAACATGGTCACATCCACGGGATACCAGTTCGATACTGATGCTTCCTGTCCCGGCAAACAAATCAAGAGCTGTTATTCCTTCTTCAAAATCGATATAGTTATTGAGTACATTAAACAGATTTTCTTTGGCGAAATCTGTCGTAGGGCGTGCTTTAAATGTCCGAGGCACGTCAAATCTTCTTCGTTTGTAAATACCGCTGATTACTCGCATGTTAATAAGGCTTGCATGTCAATATTAGTTGCAGGATTCATGATGAATACCTGTAGGATAAACTTTTTCAATTCACTCATTAAAACGTCTTTTTCCGGAAGTATTCCGGTTAGGTGTAACTCATCCCGTTCCTGATTAAACTCCAGTTGTTTCCAGGCGTACAATAAATAGTAAATACGGTCTTCTGTGTGCGTACATTCAAAGGAATTAGCCAGAAGCAGATGTCCTCGTTCAAAGCAATAGATGTCAATGCCGTCTTTGCGTATAGAAGCATACATCTTCTTACTGTTTCCCAATCTGCTTTTTACAGAAAAATAATCGATGAATGGAGTAGATTGAGAATAGAAACGAGCTTCGGGATATTGTTCATTCAAAAAGGTCTGTGCGCTTTTGTCTATGCCGAAGATGACAGCTACATTATTCTTTCTTAGAATATTATAGAGCACCGTTTCATTTTCTTTTTTCTGATGATTATGATAAAACAGAAGTTCCGCCTGTTCCTCTTCAAACAATTCTAATGGCACAATCGTAAAACGCTTGCCTGCCATCATAATGTTTACTCGTTTGTAAGGATGATTGAGGAAATCCGATTCGTGAAAGAGTGTCTTTAGATTTGCTGTAAGGGATGAAGACGCATCTATCCCTTTCTCTATTATTGAAAGCGAATCGTCATGAATCGGGTTATAGATAGAAAAAGAAAATCCATCCGTACTAAGACGGATGGATAAAGTATATTGTTTTGATTTAGTAAAATCAATCATTATTCCAGTTACCAGCACCATTGTTTGGAGTATCGATAGAACCTACCATCAAGCCGCTATATTTGCCTAGTTTAGAATCCAGGTCTTTTAGGTTGATGATTTCTTGTTTGTTCAAGTCCGCTCAAATAAGTTTCGTATGGAGCTTTCACTTCAAACAAATATACCGGAGCACCAGACTTGGCAGTGTCATTTTTCACGTTCATCTCGAATTGAGCACCATTCCGTGAGGAATATATTTCATAGAGTCGGCATTGAATCCTTTTGGATAGATAGTATCCAATACAGCTACCCACATAGTGTCACGTTTGAAGTTTTCAAGTCCCCATTTCTTAACTTCATCGTATCTACCGGTTTTCTTTGCTTTTTCGATGATAGCCATGGCTTTCTTTTCAGTCAGTCCATCTTCCAATTGCTTGTCAGTTAACATTCCCATCTTCATAACGAACGGCAATTTTTGATTTTTAACGAAATCAATCAGTGTGTCTAATTTGGGTGCATACATTCCGCGGTGCAGCGAACGGTATTCCTGCTGTGCCTTACGGATGTCGATCAAACGGGCAATGACTGCTTTTTCTCTTTCTTTTTTTGCGTTTTCAAAATTGATAGGACCCATAATGCTGGTGTAACAGATGTAAATCAGTGCAGCAGCACAAAGCACCAATACAATATTAAATACTGTTTTCATGATAAATTATGTTTTTAGTTGTTATATTCGCATCGCAAAAATAGAATAAATAAATTTAAATACGATAGTTCCTCGAACTTTTTTCTCGTACAAAAATGATAAATAACTATTTAGAAAGCAAATTAAGGAAAATTTTCCTTATCAGCCAACTTTAGAGCAGGAAATTGCTGTAAAATCTCTTTCAGAGTTTCTGCTGTCCACACTGGCAGATGAAGTCTTTATCTTAAGAGGGTATGCTGGTACTGGTAAAACATCGTTGGTAGGGGCATTGGTGAAAACGATGGATCAGCTGCAGCAGAAATCTGTATTGTTGGCTCCTACAGGACGTGCGGCAAAAGTATTTTCAGTGTATGCAGGACATCCGGCTTTTACTATTCATAAAAAAATATATAGACAACAAGCTTTTTCTAATGAGCTTAGTAACTTTTCGATCAATGACAATTTAGCTACCAATACATTGTTTATTGTCGACGAGGCTTCCATGATTTCAAACGAAGGACTGTCGGGCAGTATGTTTGGAACAGGACGTTTATTGGATGATTTGGTGCAATTTGTGTATTCGGGACAAGGTTGCCGACTCTTGTTGATGGGAGATACAGCACAGCTTCCCCCGGTAGGGGAGGAGTTGAGTCCTGCGCTTTTTGCTGATGCATTGAAAGGTTATGGACTTGAAGTACGTGAGATTGATCTTACCCAAGTGGTTCGCCAGGTGCAAGAATCCGGAATATTGTGGAATGCCACGCAGTTGAGGCAACTGATAGCGGAGGATGATTGTTATTCTTTACCTAAAATAAAAATAACAGGTTTTCCTGATATTAAACTGGTACCCGGAACTGAACTGATAGAAGAACTGACTAATTGTTACGATCATGATGGTATGGATGAAACGATTGTTGTCTGTCGATCTAATAAACGTGCGAACTTATATAATAATGGAATACGTGCACAAATTCTTTGGCGTGAAGATGAATTGAACACTGGAGATATGTTGATGATAGCCAAAAATAATTACTATTGGACAGAGAAATATAAGGAGATGGATTTTATCGCTAATGGAGAAATTGCAGTTGTCCGACGTGTTCGTCGAACTCGTGAAATATACGGTTTTCGTTTTGCCGAAGTTACTCTTCGCTTTCCTGACCAGAATGATTTTGAATTGGATGCGAATCTATTATTGGATACTTTGCATTCGGACTCACCTGCATTACCGAAAGAAGACAATGACCGATTGTTCTATACAGTACTTGAAGATTATATAGATATTCCAAACAAAAGAGACCGGATGAAAAAGATGAAAGCCGATCCACATTACAATGCTTTGCAGGTGAAATATGCCTATGCAATAACCTGTCATAAAGCACAAGGCGGACAGTGCAGAATGTATTTTTAGATCAGGGGTATATGACAGATGAGTATTTGACTCCGGATTATTTCCGGTGGTTGTATACTGCCTTTACTCGGGCGACAAAGACATTGTATTTGGTGAATTATCCGAAAGAGCAGGTGGAATAATCATGTCATAGCATGAATCACAAAAAAATGGAAGGTTTTCTCATAGAAAACTTCCAAAAGGGAGAGGAATATAAAAGGGAGTTTAGTATAAATCTGATACTTTTGTGAAAGAAAATGGTCCAACAGGATGCTTATCTCCACTTTTTAGGTTATTATTGTCTTCATTTGAATCAGAACACAAAGGTACGATCATTAATTTCTTATCTGCTATTATACTTGTACCATTTAGTCCATATATGGTGAAGTTCGTATTAGATCTTAGTAATGTACTTTTTAAGAATGTGTCTGTTTTCTTTATTGTTGCAATGTTGCTTCCAAAAGATTGATAACGCCCATAAAGAGTATAAGTTTTACCATTTTCATTATAAGTTCTTGTCCTCCAGCTACTTCTAACCTACCAGTTTGGCTATTGTATTGCATTTCGAAGGATAGTCTTCTATTAACTCTTTAACATCTCCCCAACCATAAACATTATAAGTATGTCCCTTTTCTTTGGTTCTATTCTTATAGTAAATTCTTCAGCACCACCGAATTGCCAATAATCTCCTTCAGCAAACCAATAAAGGGATTCGAGAGGTTTTATTTTCCATGTTCCAATATATGAGTCATAATTTATTCGTTCGACTACCTTAGGTTCTGCAGACGTTTTATCATATGTTTTTCCACTCCATACAACTTCTTCTCCATATAGTTTTTTACCGACTTCATTCAAGCCAAAACTATAATCAATAGAAGGGAGTAAATTATAAAATACCATGGCCCCATATCCATTAGATACAACTTTACCAAGATTTGTTTCTAAGAAGCTAGTTGAAGTAAAATAATTTCGTTTTTTGTCCCCATCGTTCACTATGAAATTTAGATTTA
>ENA-OQDE01000194-OQDE01000194.1-human-gut-metagenome-genome-assembly--contig:-NODE-194-length-38939-cov-3.696666_pt1 | contig 38939 bp, 40 predicted proteins | sample MGYA00242768_ERZ504595 | MGnify/ENA primary metagenome ERZ504595 (study PRJEB26092, sample SAMD00036307) | human gut metagenome | host: Homo sapiens | study: EMG produced TPA metagenomics assembly of... | reverse complement strand
GGGAAATGATGCACCGCAGGTGGGACATTGAGGAGAATGGTTTCCATCAATTGAAAACGTATTATCACGCAAAGCACTGTTACTGTCGAGATGCGGTTGAAACCATATTTAATCTGATAATCATAGGCTTTAATGTAAGAGAGTTATATTTGTACCGAAGAAGCCGGAACTTTGCAGGAAGTGGTATAAGCCGAAAGAGCATAAACCGGATTTTTTGCGATGAGCTGCTAACAGAAAAGGTGAAACAGATTTTATATGAAAAAGGTGGATAGAAAATCACCAGAAAAAATATATAGGGAAAAAGCAGGGGGAATTTTGCGCGTATTGACCAGGAAGAAGGGTAACCGCAGATGGAATGCTGATAACTGGATTATTTATAAAAATGCATAGATAAAAAAGTTAAAAGCGAAATCCCTGAGAAAAAAGGGAATCGGTTTACACAAACAGAATAGATATGCTATAATAATGCTGTTATACCCTTGGGTATAACAGCATTTTGAATATAAAGGACAATAACAATAGATGAAACAGTTAATTCAAGATAGACAGTTATTTATGCGCCGTATTTTTTTGATGTGTTATGACATGCTTGCTGTATTTGTTGCGAGTATGTTTGCGCTGATAATACGGTTTGATCTGAACTTTTACAATGTACCGACAGAATATCTGAATGAAGTATGGAGAACACTTCCGTATATGATGGTGATCACATTGATCATCTTCTGGGCACTCCGATTATATTCAAGTCTGTGGAGTTATGCAGGGGCACTTGAAATGATGTATGTTGTTTCGGCATGTATACTGGATGCGATCGTGGTAGCTGCATTGATCTTGGTACGTAACTGGGGAGATATGTTCCCGGTTCCACGAAGCTTTTATATTTTATATGGGTTATTTTTACTTGTGCTGATCATGGGATGCAGATATTCCTATCGTGGACTTAGGGCAATCCGGAATATGCGAAGAGACGGCACATATCGTAGGAATGTACTGGTAATCGGTGCAGGTGAGGCTGGTATCAGCTGATTAAAGAGATTAACAATAGCCGTTATGTAAAGAAAAAAGTTGTCGGTGTAATTGATGATGATAAGACGAAGATTGGTAATTATATCCATGGAGCAAAGGTGATCGGTGACAGAAGCTGCATCCGGGATAAGGTGTTGGAACTGCATGTGCATGAGATCATTATAGCGATGCCATCAGCCTCCCCGAAACAGATGAAGGGGATTCTTGATATTTGTAAAGAGACCGGCTGCGAATTAAAACGTCTGCCTGGAATCTATCAGCTTGTCAATGGTGAAGTTGGTATCAGCAAATTAAAAGATGTTGATGTAAATGATCTGCTTGGAAGAGAACCGGTCATGGTGAATCTTGAGTCTATCATGGGTTATGTGTCCGGGAAAGTTATCATGGTAACCGGTGGGGGTGGTTCTATCGGAAGTGAGTTGTGCAGACAGATCGCGGGACACAAACCAAAGCAGCTGATTATTTTAGATATTTATGAGAATACCACATATGATATACAGAATGAATTAAAGGTAAAATTCCCGGATCTTGATCTGGTTGTGCTGATCGGTTCTGTGCGGAATACCAATCGAATGAACTGGATTTTTGAGACCTATCATCCGGAGATCATTTACCATGCGGCAGCTCATAAACATGTGCCGTTGATGGAGGAGAGTCCGAATGAAGCAATCAAGAACAATGTCCTTGGCACATGGAAAATCGTGCAGGCTGCAGACCGTTATCATGTAAAACGGTTTGTGATGATCTCTACCGATAAGGCGGTCAATCCGACCAATATCATGGGCGCAAGTAAAAGAATCTGTGAAATGATCATTCAGACTTACAATAAGCGCTCTGAGACGGAATATGTGGCAGTGCGTTTTGGAAATGTACTTGGCAGTAACGGAAGCGTGATCCCTTTATTTAAAAAACAGATCGAACGTGGAGGCCCGGTGACTGTCACAGATCCGAATATCGTGCGCTATTTTATGACAATACCAGAGGCTGTATCCTTAGTATTACAGGCGGGAGCTTATGCAAAAGGCGGAGAGATTTTTGTTCTGGATATGGGAGAACCGGTCAAAATCCTTGATCTAGCCAAAAACCTGATCCTGTTATCCGGTCATAAACCGGATGAAGATATCCAGATCGTGTTTACCGGACTACGTCCTGGGGAAAAATTATACGAAGAGATGCTGATGGATGAAGAAGGACTGCAGGATACCGAGAATAACCTGATCCACATCGGAAAACCAATCGAACTGGATGAAGGAAAGTTTTTAGAGCAGTTAGAAGAATTAAAAGAGTATGTAGTGACAGAGCCATCTGATATTCGTGAGTGGGTGAAAAAAATTGTGCCGACGTATCAGCGAAGGAGGAGTAGAAAGGGGAAAGTATGAGACTGGAAATTCAGCATTTTTCCAAAATTAAACAGGCATCTATCAAACTTGACGGAATTACTGTGATTGCCGGTGAAAATAATACGGGAAAGAGTACGGTAGGAAAGATTTTGTCATGTATGTTTAATTCCATGTATAAAGTGGATGAAAAAGCTTCACAGAAGAAGAAAGAACAGATAGAGTCACTGCTCCGTTATAACTGGCAGAATAGCTGGTATCATAATTTGAAAAATGATGATCAGAGAGTAACTGTGAATGTACCTTCCCGAACCAGCAGAAAAAGATATGCAAATGCAGCAGAATTGATTATGGCAGCAGATGAGGAGAGAAAAATAGAAATTATTTCTGAATTATATGATAATCTCAGAAATGTGATTGATGATGAAAGCAGAGATGCATTGTGCCATGAAGTTTTAGAGAAAGTAAATAGTATATTAAATTTAAAAAATGAGGCTGTGGAGCAGACCTTGATAGCAGACACTTTTGGCAGATATTTTTATGGTCAGATGAATGATCTGTATGAGCCAGAAAGCGAGGCGAAAGCAATATTGCTTATTCAAGGGAAAAAAATACAGGTTGGGATAAAACAGAATAGTGAATATATGATAGAAAGAGAAATATCTGTCATGCATGAAGCAATCTCAATTGATTCGCCGGCAATTATGGATTATATGAATTCGTGGGAGTACAGTGATGGGCTGAGTGAACAGGATTTGCACTTGCTTCAGAAATTAAGTGCGAATATACCGGACAATGCGATTGGAAAACTGATGGCAGAAGAAAAAATCAGTGATATACTGAAAATGTTATCTGAGGTAACGATCGGAAAAGTAATAAAAAATGAGGATGGGGATTTTTTCTGGCAGATGAAGAAATGCATTATTTTGAAATTGGAAATTTATCCATGGGAATCAAGGCATTTACAATTATTCGCACTTTGTTAGAAAAAGGCGAAATCCATGAGAAAGATGTGATGGTGCTAGATGAGCCGGAAATACACCTACATCCGGAATGGCAGCTTATATATGCAGAATTGATCGTATTACTGGAAAAATATCTTCATCTTACGATACTAATCACTACACACAGTCCTTATTTTCTAGAGGCGATTGAAACATATACGAAAAAACATAATGTGGATCATATTACGAATTATTACCTTGCACAGGCAGATGGAAAAGAAACGGTTATGAAAGATGTTACAGAAAATCTGCAGTCTGTGTATCAGTTGTTAGCAAAACCGTTTGAAAAATTAGAAAGTATTCAGATGTCTAAATAGCAGAAAGCAGGCAAGAATTTGATTTTGAAGAAATGGGGATATAATGACAAAAGAGGCAATAGAAAAACTTCCGGAAGTTATGCAGTCGATGACTGCAACATTAAAACACTGTTCTAAGACGATGCAAGTTTTGATTATATGACGGAAAGCAGATTACTTGCTGTCAATTTTGATCGTTTTTCAAAGTATTATTGCCAAGTGGTTAAAATAGCACAACAACCGAAAACCAATGATGCATTGTATTGTACAGAAGATGGAAAGTGGTATTTTGTGGAGTTTAAAAATGGCAGCATAAAAAAGGATGAAATTTACCGGAAAATATATGACAGTCTTATTATGCTGATAGAAGCAGGAATGATCCCTGATTATCAATTTTCCAGAGAAAATATAAGCTATATTCTTGTGTATAATAAAGAAAAAATCATGCAGGAGAAACAGATTAAGGTAAATAGTGCGAAAAATCAGATCCATCGGCATATAGAGCAAAAGCAGGAAAAATTATTCTGCCTTTTTGAACTTGAAAAGCTTCAGGGATATATTCTTGATGAAACCAATACATATACCAAAGAGCAATATGAACAATTGTTTGTAAAAAAGTTTGAAAAATTAGAAGGGACAGACAGAAAATGACAGGATACCGTTATATAAAACGAATCATAGATATCTTACTCAGCGGGCTTGCGATTATTATATTGTCCCCGCTGCTTTTGATCTTATGCATTGCGATCAAATTAGATTCACCGGGACCAATCTTCTTTACACAAAAGAGAGTCGGCATCCACAAGACATATTTCCAGATTTATAAATTCCGGACCATGCGCACCGATACACCGAAAGATATGCCGACACATATGCTGGCAAATCCGGAACAGTACATTACAAAAACCGGCAGATTTCTTCGTAAGACCAGCCTCGATGAGCTGCCACAGATCTTTAATATTTTTAAGGGGGATATGAGTATCGTAGGTCCTCGCCCGGCACTCTGGAATCAGGATGACCTTGTCGCAGAGCGTGACAAATACGGTGCAAATGATGTGACACCGGGATTAACCGGTTGGGCGCAGATCAACGGACGTGACGAACTTGAAATTCCGGTCAAGGCAAAATTAGATGGCGAGTATGTGAAAAAATATGGGTTTACAATGGATGTACGGTGTTTCTTTGGTACATTCTTAAGCGTTTTGAGACAGGATGGAGTGGTTGAAGGTGGAACAGGGAGCATGAAGGGGAAATGAAAAAGGTATTGATTTTAGGCGCCAACAGTTATATTGGCAACTCATTTCAAAAATATATTGGAGAAAATTATAATGACCAGTATGAGGTTCATAAAGTCAGTCTGCGTGGTGAGGCGTGGAAAGAGGATGACTGGTCAGGATATGACAGTATTTTAAACGTGACTGGCAAAGCACATGCGGATATTGGCATCCTGACAGAAGAACAAAAACAGGAATATTATGCCGTAAACTGTGATCTGGCATGTGAAGCTGCCCAAAAAGCTGTAAAGGATGGCGTGGGACAATATATTTACCTGAGCAGTGTAATTGTATACGGAGACAGCAGTAATGGCGGAGGGGCAATACATATCACAAAAGATACAAAGCCTGCTCCGTCAAATTTTTATGGGGACAGCAAGTGGCAGGCTGAGCAGAAACTACAGGTACTGTTTGAGGAGCTTAAGGAAGATGATGGAAAAAACAATACTGCACTTGCAATCGTCCGTCCGCCGATGATTTATGGAAAAAACAGCAAAGGTAATTTTAAGATGCTTGTAAAGTTAGCGGATAAGGTACCGGTATTTCCAAATGTAAAAAATGAGCGGAGCATGCTTTATGTGGAGAATCTTGCGGAGTTTTATATCTTTTGATCGAGAGTCAGAAGTCAGGGGTATTTCTGCCGCAGAATGCTTCCTGCGTGACCACGGCACAGATGGTAGCAGCGATTGCTACGGCAAAAGGGAAAAACGCACATCTGTGTAACTGGATGAATCCGTTTGTGGCGCTGGCAAAAAAAATGCCGGGGAAGATCGGCGGTATGGCAGGAAAGGCATTCGGTTCTATGGTGATTGAACAGGAACTAAGCAGAAAAGAGATAGATGGATATCAGCGGTTCGGATTGAAGGATAGTGTGGAGAGAAGTGTTTGAGGATGAGAGTCCCGTTTCTTTGCAACAGAATACATTTGTAGTATAATAAATTCTGATAATCGCTTATAACAATGAAAAGGTGGCAGGATGTTAAAAAGATTAACAATCGGTTCCTATCGCGGATTGCGCAATCTGACGATGGAGGATCTTGGTCAGATCAACATTATAATTGGCTATCTGAAGTGACATTGAGGGAATGTGAGATGTTAAAACGGCTGGATGAGGCTGTGGGAAAGTTTATTGGGGTATAAAAAGGAGATAAAAACTTCATGTCAGATAAAGTTTTACTGGTGGCTTCTGTAGCATCCATGATACAGCAGTTCAACATGAGAAATATCGATATTTTGTTGCAGATGGGATATCAGGTAGAGGTGGCATGTAATTTTGCAGAGGGAAATACGTGCGCACCAGAACAGATCGGTGAATTAAAAAAAGAACTGGAATCAAAACAGGTTGTGTGGCATCAGATTGATTTTGCCAGAAATGTATTTAAACTTGGACAAAATGCAAGAGCGTACCGGCAGTTGAAAGAATTATTCAAAAAGAATCAATATCATTTTGTACATTGCCACAGCCCGATCGGCGGGGTGCTTGGCAGACTGGCCGCACATAAATATAAGACGCATGCAATCTATACTGCACATGGGTTTCATTTTTTTAAAGGGGCGCCGGCAAAAAACTGGCTGCTGTTCTATCCGGTGGAAAAATATCTGTCACGATATACAGATGAACTGCTGGTGATCAATCAGGAAGATTATGAGCTTGCAAAAAAGAAATTTCATATGAAGCAGCTTACTTATATTCCGGGTATTGGAGTAAATGTAACACCACACGATATGCCACAGGAAGCAAAGAATAAAAAAAGACAGGAACTTGGTATACCTGAGAGTGCTTTTCTGATCGTACAGGTGGCAGAATTTACAGCAAATAAGAACCAGAGAACTGTCATAAAAGCATTGGAAAAAATGAAAAAAGCTGATATTTATTATGTGATGTGTGGGATTGGACCGGAAAAAGAAGAACTTGAACAGTATGTGAAAGAGCACCATTTAGAAAAAAATATACAATTTGCCGGATTCCGCAGTGATGTACATGAAATTCTACAGTGTGCGGACTGTTTTGTTTTGTCCTCGTTCAGAGAGGGGTTATCCGTGGCATTGATGGAAGCAATGACAGAAGGGCTTCCTGTTGTGTGCAGCAGAATCAGAGGAAATGTTGATCTGATCGAAGAGGGTGTGGGAGGCTATCTGGTGGCACCGGGAGAAGAAAGTGAGTACAGAATAGCATTTACAAAATTATATGAGATGAAAAAAAATGAACCACAGAAATTTGAAAAAACGGGACAGGCGAATCAGTGCAAAATAAAAGAGTTTAGCAAAGAAAATGTGGATGAAATCATGAAGAAAGTATATCAGGTGTGAGCAATATGTTCAGTGTTATTATTCCGGCATATAATAGTGAAAAAACGATAGAAAAGACATTGGATTCGTTGCAGAATCAGACAAAACCAGAACTGATTCAGGAAGTGATCATAATTAATGACGGATCTACAGACGGTACGAAAGATAAGGTGGAGCAGTATAAAAGCCGTCAAGATTGTATTTTGAACATTATTTTATATAATCAGCAAAACGCTGGTGTGGCGGCTGCAAGAAATGCGGGAATCCGTATGGCAACAGCAGATTATCTGGCATTTTTGGATTCGGATGACTGCTGGGCGCCTGAAAAATTAGAATGGCAGGAAAAAAATTTAAAAGAAAATCCACAGATCGACCTGCTCTGTGGCGGGCTGGAAGAAGGACCTTTAAGAATTTTTCTGCGAAAAGATTATTTGTTACATCGGTTATCGCTGAAAGAATATTGCACAAAGAGCGTTATATTTACCTCAACCGTTGTGATACGCAGGGCAAGAGTAAAAGATGCCGGATATTTTGATGAGTCTATGCAGTACTGTGAAGATATGAATTATTACCAGCGTTTTTTGAATGGAACCAGGTGTATTATTTACCCAAGAAACTGGTTGATTATGGTATTGGACGGAAATATTATGGGCAGAGTGGATTGTCGTCTCATTTGAAAGAGATGCATTGTGGGCGAAAAAGAAATTTTCAGATATTGAGAAGAAAAAAAAAAGATTTCTTTTACATTTTATATTGTGATGATTGTATTTGGTGAAATTAAGTTTTTGAGACGCAAGATGATTATAAACAGACAAAAGTAAATGTAAAGGCAACTATTGGAATTTAAAATAAGTTATGTTATAATATAGCAGTTTTATATGAAAAATATAGGAAGAAAAGAGGAATCAGAGCGAGTAATGAATAAAATGAAAACAAGATGTCAGGTGTTGTATAATTACAGATATCTGATCAAACAGCTGGTAACGAAAGATATAAAGTTAAAGTATAGAAGAAGTTTTCTGGGATATGTATGGAGCGTATTAAATCCATTAATGGTTATGGTCGTTATGTATTTAGTATTTTCCAAAATGTTCCGTTTTAATATAGACAATTATTCTGCATATCTTATCATTGGACAGACGTTGTTTACATTTATGACAGAAGCAACAAATCAGGCGATCTTTTCCATTACAGGAAATGGACCATTATTGAAAAAGGTTTATGTTCCTAAATATGTGTTTACCTTATCTAAGGTTACGAGTTCTTTGGTCAACTTAGTCTTTTCTCTGGGAGCTATGATTATTGTATTTGTTATTACTAAGGTACAGTTCTCATGGGCAATGCTGTTTTTTCCGGTTATTTTAATGGAAGTATATATTTTCAGCCTTGGTCTTGGCTTGTTTTTGGCGGAGGCAGCTGTATTCTTCAGAGATATACAGTATATTTATAATGTACTGACAACGGCATGGATGTATTTGACACCTATTTTCTATCCGATGGAACAGTTACCGGAATCAGTGCAGAAAGCAATTAAAATTTTTAATCCTATGTATCAGTATATCACACAGTTCCGTACGATATCACTTCATCAGACATTACCGGCTGCAGGAGATGTGGTATACGGATTTGCGATAGCATTTGTCTTTCTGATTGTTGGATCATGGGCATTTATAAGAAAACAGGACGATTTTATTTTATATATCTAGGAGAATGAAGATGGATGACAAGAATATTGTTATTGATGTGTCGGATGTAACAGTGCGTTTTAACCGTGCATCACAGCAGGTCAATAATTTAAAAGAATATGTAATAAAAATGGTAAAAAAAGAACTGATGTTTCAGGAATTCCTTGCCCTACAGAATGTAAGCCTTCAGGTTCGGAAAGGGGAAGCATGGGGAATCGTAGGAACGAATGGTTCCGGAAAATCCACATTGTTAAAGCTGATCTGTGGTATCTTAAAACCGTATAAGGGCAGTGTGATCCTTTCGGGAACGATCGCACCTCTGATTGAGTTGGGAGCCGGATTTGACGGTGAACTGACTGCCCGCGAGAATGTTCTGCTGAATGGAACACTGTTGGGGTACTCAGAGAGTTTTATGAAAGAGCAGTTTGAGGAAATCATTGATTTTGCTGAATTATGGGATTTTCTGGATATGCCGATCAAGAATTACTCTTCCGGTATGGCGGCAAGACTTGGATTTGCTGTGGCAACGATGGTTCAGCCGGATATCCTGATCTGTGACGAGGTATTATCCGTAGGAGATTATAAGTTTCAGGAAAAATGCGAAAAACGTATGAAACATATGTTAGAAACAGGAACAACATTATTATATGTGTCACATTCTATAACATCTGTACAGAATTTATGTGATCATGCATTGTGGCTTGACAAAGGACATGTGAAAATGTGTGGTGATGCTGATACAATTTGTGATGCATATATGAATTTCTAAACGAAGAATGATAAGAGGATTCTATGAGTGAGATAAAATTATTTGTAACCCATACGCCAAATCGCAATACAGTGAGAATAGAGCATCCACTGATGTATAATGTAATAGCGGGAAGTGCCTTTCTGACTCAGTCAGTTCCGGAAGGAATGCTTTTGGATAATGAGGGGGACAATATTTCATTTAAGAACAAATCTTATTGTGAACTGACGACACAATATTGGGCGTGGAAAAATCAAACTGCAGATTATTATGGTTTTTGCCATTACCGCAGATATTTTTCCTTTTCCAAAGTGAATCTGCAGGAAGCTGATTGTGGCTGCCTGATTTACCCGGTTTTGAGTGAAAACGTGAAACAGGAACTTTGTATGGATGAAGCATCCATGAGACAGACGATTGAGCAGTATGATTTTCTGATTGCAAAAGGGATTCCGGTAAATGCATTACAGGCGAAGTCTGTGTATCAGCATTATAAGAATGCACCGGAACTCCATATAGAAGATTTAGATCTTTTTCTTTCTATTATTCGTGAAAAATATCCCGAACTGAATGACGTGGCTGAAAAATATGTGCATGGGAAAATCTTTTACCCATGCAATATGTTTATTATGAATAAAGAATTATTCTTTCAGTATTCTAAGATGCTGTTTGATATTCTGGATGAATTTGAACAGAGATGTGATATGAGCAGATATTCCAGAGAAGGTTTGCGCACACCGGGGCATTTAGGGGAACGCATGACGGGAATCTTTTTTGAATATCTGAAACAAAAAGGCGGATATCGTCTGGGACAGCTGCAGATGGCACAGATTGAACAAAATGAAGGTACTTCAAAAATCAGTGTGTCAGAAGACGATGAAATACCGGTTGTGTTAGCTGCCAATCAAGGATATGTTCCAATTTTATATACATGTCTGCAGTCGATTGCAGACCATATATCGGAACAAAGAGATTATAAAATATATATTTTTCATACTGATATTGAGCCGGAAAGCCAAAATGAAATAAGAAAACTTAAAAAGAAAAATTTCGATGTTTCTTTTGTTAATGTAAGGAGCCGGGTGGCTGGATATCAGTTAAAAGCGAAAGAACATATTTCCACGGAAACATTTTATCGTTTTCTGATTCTTGATATTTTAAAGATGTATCCGAAAGTGGTATACTTGGATTGTGACATGATCATCCGGCGTGATATCGCAGAGCTATATGATGTTAAACTCGGTGATAATATGTTGGCAGCAGTGATTGATCCGGATTTCGCAGGACAATGTAACGGAGCGAATGCTGACACACTTGCTTATTGCAGAGACGTCTTAAAATTAAAGGATCCTCTTGCTTATTTTCAGGCTGGTGTATTAGTGTTCCATATGGGGCAAATAGCAGATAAGATTAGTGTTCAAAAATTATTTGAAATGTCAGATACTGGAATTTACAAATATTCCGACCAGGATATTTTGAATATCGTATGTGAGGGTAAAGTTACTTATCTGAATATGCAGTGGAATGTTTTGACAGACTGTAATAAATATCGCTGGCAGCATGTGATCAAATCGGCACCTTATTATGTTATGGATGCTTATGAGAATGCCAGAAAGGATCCATATATCATCCATTATGCAGGTGCGGCAAAGCCCTGGAAAAATCCAAAAGATGATTTTGCAAAGGAATTCTGGAAGGTGGCACGCAGGACGCCTTATTATGAAGAGTTAATTTATGATCTGTGTGGGCAGGAAAAAAGAAAAGGTAATCCGGGAACGGCTGTGGTAAATGTGATGAGAAAAACGGCGAAAAAGATTTTACCACAGGGAAGCTGGATACGGCGGACAGTCGGAAATTTATATTGGAAATTAAAATAAACAGGAGAAAAAAGTTATGATGTATGATTATCTGATTGTAGGAAGTGGACTTTATGGAGCGGTTTTTGCCTATGAAATGAAAAAGAGAGGGAAAAAGTGTCTGGTTATTGATAAGAGAAACCATATTGGTGGAAATATCTACTGTGAAAGATAGATGATATTAATGTACATAAATATGGCGCGCATATTTCCATACTTCAAATAAAAAAGTGTGGGAATACATTAACCAGTTTGCAGAGTTTAATAATTACATTAATTCACCGATTGAAGATATAAAGATGAATTATACAACCTTCCGTTTAATATGAATACATTCAGCAAAATGTGGGGGATTGTTACACCACAGGAAGCAAAAGACATCATTCAGTTACAGATCGCAGATTTAAATATTACGGAACCGAAAAACCTCGAAGAACAGGCATTATCCTTGTCGGACGTGATGTCTATGAAAAACTGATCAAGGGATATACGGAAAAACAGTGGGGAAGAGACTGCAAAGACCTGCCGGCTTTTATCATCAAACGTCTGCCGTTACGTTTTACTTATGACAACAATTATTTTAATGACCGCTATCAGGGAATCCCGATCGTGGATACACAGCCATCATTAAAAAAATGTTAGAGGAAACAGAGATATTACTTAATACAGATTATAAAGAGTTTACTGCAAAGAACGGACAGGTCGCAGATAAAGTTCTGTATACAGGAATGATCGATGAATATTATGACTATAAACTGGGTGTCTTAGAGTATCGTTCCGTCCGGTTTGAGCAGGAACGTTATGAGATGGAAAATTATCAGGGAAATGCTGTCGTGAATTACACAGACAGAGAAGTTCCATATACGAGAATCATCGAACATAAACATTTTGAATATGGAAAACAGCCTGTTACAATTATTTCCAAAGAGTACTCGAGTGAGTGGCATAAGGGAGATGAACCTTATTATCCGGTAAATAACGAGAAAAATAATTCACTTTATGAAAAATACCGCCAGCTTGCCGAGAGTGAGAACAATGTCATTTTTGGCGGAAGACTTGGTAATTATAAATATTATGATATGGACAAAGTGATCGAAGCGGCATTAGATAAAATTGAGGAGTTAAAATAAAAATGAGTGATATTAAGATTTTTGTGACACATACCCCGAACCGCGATACGATGCGTGTAAACAATTCATTACTGTACAATGTAATTGCAGGAAGTGATTTCCAGACAAAAGAAGTGCCGGAAGGTGTGTATCAGGATAATCAGGGAGATAATATTTCTTCTTTGAACAAATCTTACTGCGAACTGACAACCCAGTACTGGGCATGGAAAAATATGCAGGCAGATTATTATGGATTCTGTCATTACCGCCGTTTTTTTCTTTCAGTGAAACGAAACTTAAAGAGACATCCTGGGGAACGATCGAATACGATTATCTTGATCAAAAAGCAATGGATGAACTCGCCTTTAACGAAAAAGATATGCAGGCTTACATTGAAAAATATGACTTCCTGATCGCAAAAGGTGTGGCAACATCATGCATGAATGCAAAGAGTGTTTATGATCATTACAAGAAAGCTCCGGAGCTGCATATTGAAGATATAGAGCTGTTTTTAAAGATCATTGATGAAAAATATCCATATCTGAGTGAAACTGCAAGAGAGCTTTTTGACGGTCAGACATTTTATCCGTGCAATATGTTTATTGCCAAAAAAGAAGTATTTGAAGAATATTCCAAAATTCTTTTTGATGTACTGGGAGAATTTGAGAAATGTGCGGATATGAGTGAATATTCCAGAGAGGGATACCGCACAACCGGTCATCTTGGAGAACGAATGACCGGAATTTATTATATGTACCTGAAAAAACAGGGAAAATACCGCCTGGGAGAATTACAGATTGCATTGATTCACAATGCAGATGCAGAGACAGAAATTACACAGGCAGCGGACGGGGATGTAGTACCGGTAGTACTTGCAGCAAACCAGAAATATGTTCCGATTTTATATACCTGTGCACAGTCGATCGTGGAACATACAAGTCATGACCGGAAGTATGAGATTTATGTATTCCATACAGATATCAATGCTGACAGCCAGAAAATGTTTACGGACAGATTGAATAGAGCGAATGTGAGATTTATTTTCGTGAATGTGAGCAGCAGGGTCGCCGGCTACGTCTTGCAGGCAAAGCAGCACATTACAACAGAAACATTTTACCGTTTCCTGATCCTTGATATTCTAAAGGTATATCCGAAAGTAGTATATCTGGATTGTGATATGATCATCTGTCATGATGTAGCAGAACTTTACGATACAGATATGGGAAATAGTCTGATTGCGGGTGCACTTGATCCTGATTTTGCAGGACAGTGCAATATGAAAAATTCAGAAATGCGTCAGTATTGTAAAAATACACTGGGACTCGAAAATCCGTTTGTATATTTTCAGGCGGGAGTACTTGTGTTTAATGTTACAGAGATGAGTAAAGTTGTGACAGTGGACAAACTACTCGAAATGTCGGATACAGGAATTTACCGTTTTTCAGATCAGGATATTCTGAATGTGGTATGTAAAGACAGGGTAACTTATCTGGATATGAAATGGAATATGATCTTTGACTGTGATCATTTCCGCTGGCAGAAAGTGATTAAATACGCACCGTATTATATTTTGGATGACTATGAAAATGCGAGAAAAGATCCATATATTATTCATTATGCCGGATTTTTGAAGCCGTGGATGAAACCGGATGAAGATTTTGGATATGTATTCTGGGACATGGCGAGAAAAACACCATATTATGAGCAAATTTTAAGTGGAATGCAGCATCAGGGCGGCGGTCAGAATGTGACAGTAGATACAGTAATTGAAGCAAGAGCATTTAAGAGAACCAGAAAGTTACTGATGAAAATATTTCCACAGGGAAGTGGAATTCGAAGAACGTTAGGGAAGATGTATTGGAGAATTTTGGGATAAATAGTGGAGTAGTATGAAAATGGAAGAAGGAAAAATTAGTGTTATTGTTCCGATTTATAAGGTAGAGAATTATTTAAATCGTTGTGTAGAGTCAATTCGAAAGCAGACATACCGTAATTTGGAAATCATACTTGTAGATGATGGATCACCGGATGCATGTGGGGAGATGTGTGACAGGTATGCGCAGGAAGATTCGCGGATTCGGGTGATCCATAAGGAAAATGGTGGATTATCAGATGCACGGAATGCAGGCATTGAGGTGGCTGCCGGAGAGTACATAGCTTTTATTGACAGTGATGACTGGATAGATGATAAGATGTATGAGGTATTATATCATACTTTATTGAAATATGATGCTGATATTGCAGAATGCAGCTATCGAAATCTATATGCGGACTGTATTGTTGAAGAAACAGCCTGTACCGGGAATGTGGTAGAAGGCGATAATATTTTTGCGTTGGAGGCAATGCTTGACTGGCATTACTTTAAACCCAATGCGTGGAATAAGCTTTATAAGCGTAGTGTGATTGCGGATGTCAGATATCCGAAAGGCAAACTTCATGAAGATGAATATACGACCTATAAATATATGTATAATGCCAGAAAGTTAGTATATATAGATTTTTCATTTTATAACTATGACAGAAGACGAACAGACAGTATTACAGGTGAAAAATTCAGAGAGGCAAATCTTGATGCTTGCTGGGCATTTCGTGAGAGAGTAGATTTCTTTGATAAACATGGAATAAAGTCATTAGAGAGAAAAATGAATGATATCTATTGCTGGGTTATCTTAGACAGGATTTATCAATGCTATTGCCAACAGGTAAATGGACCGAAAGTAAAAGCTCTTGTAGAACTGGCAAAACAAGATGTGGAATATCTGCAACAGCATGATGTTGATCCGTGGTATATTGAGGAATTTAAACTTTTGTCAAAAGGGCTTGAGAAGTATGGTATGGCAAGGAGTGTGCGTGAAAGAAAATGAAAAATGAGAAGGTCAGTATTATTGTTCCAGTGTATAATGCAGAACAATATCTTGGGTATACGATCACATCGATACTGAAACAGACATATAAAAATATAGAAATTATTTTGGTTAATGATGGATCGAAGGATGATTCACTTATCATATGCCAGAACTATGCTGCAATTGATGACAGAGTTAAAGTTCTGGATGTCCCAAATGGTGGAGTCAGCAATGCGCGAAACTGTGGAATTGAGTCGGCGACAGGAGAGTATATCCAGTTTGTTGATTCAGATGATGTGATAACAGAAAATATGACGGAACGACTGGTAGATACAATGCATATCTATGAAGCTGATATGGTAGTCTGTGGAATGTGTTATATGGTATTAGAAGGAAACAGACCTGTCAGTTCCAATGACTGGCTGCCACAGTATCTTGGAAAAGAATGTGTACTTTCGAGAGAAAAGTTTCTGGGTGATTTTTCAAGAATATTATTGTATACTGTGCTGCTTGAAGGACCATGTAATAAATTATATAAACGGGAATATTTTGACAAGCACGGATTGCGTTTTCCACTTGATAAGGAACTGGGAGAAGATTTTTTACTGAACTTACAATATTTTTCCCGATTAAAAAGAATTGTATTTATTTCAGACGTTCTCTATTACTATCTGCAATGGGGAAAAAATTCACTGACAACATGTTACAGAAGCAAAATGTTTGACAATCAGGTTTCTTTGCTGCAGGAATATGAAAAATTTTTACGTGTGCAATGTGTGTGGAAAGATGAGAATATTACCTTTTTTTACCAGTATGCTGTGGGACATGTAGTTCGTTGTATGAATATGTTGTTTGATTCCAGAAATGATGGAGAAGATGGTCAGATTAAGGCGGAACTATTTCGGATATTAGATAATGATTCGGTTATTACATGGATTGAAAATGCTGAATGGATTCCGGAAGGCTATGAATGGCTGAAAGATTGTGTGAAAAATGTTGATGTCGGATTTGCATTTGACAGATTAATGGATATGAGCAGGCAAAAAAGTGTGCCTGATATTGTGGTTCAGGAGACGAAGCAGGTATATTATCCGGGTAAAGCGAATCAGAAAATGGATCAGATACTGCGGCGTGTAAACAGTGTTTTAGATAATGAGAGAATTGCCAAGACAATTGAGAGTTTAGAGCAGGATGGTATTAAAACGACAATCTCAAAAGTAGGAATAAGCTGCAGATACAGGATGTCAAGAGCTATATTTGGTGAAGATGAGAATAAATAAAAACAATGATATGGAGGTAAATATTTTATGAAGAACAGTGAATTGGAACAAAGATTAAAAGAATGTAATTATAGATTATCTAAAATGGATGAAAGAATAAAAAGACTGGAAGAAGAGAATGAGCAGTTGAAACAAAATAAAGAAGTGGAAGCTGTAAAGCCGGAAGCTGTAAAGCCGGAAGCTATAAAACCAGAAGCTGAAAAATTTCCAATGTCGTCAGAAGAAGTAGATAGATTGAATAACAGAATAAAGGCGTTAAGTGATGAACTGTATGAGTATATAGGAAATCAGATCAGACAGCAGGCTTCTTATACGGATGAAAATAAAGAGCATTTAGAGAAGAGAATCAAGGGACTTAGTGATGAGTTATATGAATATATTGGAGAGCAGATTCAGAGACAGAAAGAATTTATTGAAACAAATTTATGCAGATAAAAAATGGTATGTGAGTATTTTTCCATGTTTAATTTCAATATTTGGATGGATTCAGTTGGAATTAAGCTGCAGTTGGGATGATAAACAGTCTTTTTGGAATATGTCCGGCAAATATATAGGACTTAATATACTGACAATATTGGTTATAAATTTAATATTGTTAATGATTTGTAATAGGATATGGCTGTCCACTCTTTTAGGAGAGATTTTATGTTGTGTCTTATCAATAATTAATTATTTTGTGATAAAATTTCATGGATTACCATTTTCTATAATGGAAATAAAAAATACAAAAGCTGCTATAGATGTAATGCAGGGATATGATATAAAAATAAATGCTTGTATTAGTATAATACTCGTAATTTTTGCTGTTAGTTTTGTATTGATTTTATTTGTAAAAAAAGAGGAAAAAAACAGTGTTAAAACCAAAAAAAATATTTTTAAGCGTGATGCTATCATTGTTTTGGCTGCAGTGTGTGTTTTTTATTTTGGATATTTTTCTGCAAATCCTGTCAAACCTAAAAAACAATTGGATGGTCATGGAAAGAAGCTTATTTTCAATATGGATATACGGCATGTTCTATAGAAATGATTATTTCGACACGAAATGTCGTTAATAAACCAGAAGGATATTCATTAGAAAAGTTGAGAATATAAATATAGAAGAGAATGAACAACAAAGAGTGAATCAAACACCGGATGTTATTCTAATATTAAATGAGACATTTTATGATTTAAAAATGATAACAGATATAGAGACTGATCATGAGTATATGTCTGGAATCAAATCTTTAGATAATAGTGTTCATGGATATGCAGTTGTTCCATTACCAGGAGACGGAACAAATTGCTCGGAATATGAGTTCTTGACGAGTAACTCGTTACAATTAATGCCTGGAGTAACACCATTTAATGTTCTTGATTTAAAAAATGCAAATACTGTAGTTTCTCATATGAAAAATTTAGGATATAGGACATTAGGAGCACATGGTTCAGGTGCGCTTAGTTATTCTCGTAATCGGGCGTATCCAGACATTGGGTTTGATAGAATATATTTTATGGAAGATTTTGAAAATATTGAATATTATGGGGAACGTTGGTATGCAACAGATTTAAGTTTATATAACAATATGATCAACTGGTATGATAATAATAGTGAAGATCCTCAATTTATGTATTTATTAACAATGCAGAATCATGGTGGTTGGGATATGAATAATCCAGAAAAAGACACTGTTCATGTATTAAATGATTATGGTGAGTATACAGATCAAATTAATGAGTATCTAACAAGTATCAAATTATCAGATGAGGCATTTATGTATTTAGTAAATTATTTTAAAACAATAGACAGACCAGTTGTAATTTGTATGGTAGGAGATCATTCACCGGCATTTGCTAAGGACATTGTGGATAAAAAGTATGAAAATGATAAAAAAATAAGGTTGAGAGAAACTCCATTTATAATATGGTCTAATCAAAAAATAGATGAAACAACTCAGGAAACAATAAGTATGAATTATTTAGTTCCGCTCATTTTTGAAAAGATGGGAATAAAAGAGTCTTCATATTATACATATATGAACCAATTGAGAGAAGATATTCCAATATTAACATCCTATGGTGATTATTATGATTCAAAGGGAAATGAATATTCGTATGATGAAGAATCAGTTTATACAGATAGAGTTAACAATTATTTTTATTTAGAGTATAATAATTTAAATAAAAAACAGATAAAGGAAAATATTTGAATAAAAATACAGATATAGGAACGAGGAGTATACAAATGAAATTAGAAAAAAGGCTTTAGGAATATCACTATATCTTTTTATAGCATTCTTTTTTTCAGAAAGATTATGGTTTAATTCCGATCATTTAAATCTTCATAATAGTATATATATAATAACCAAAGTAATGCTGTTATTTGCGTTGATTATATTAGGACAGGTATTATATAAAGGAATTATTAGGGTTTTGCAAAAAGATGAAAATGCTGTTTTTTTCGCAAAAGTCTTTTTTGTTTATTTTATACTTCTCATAACAGTTCTATTATTGATTTGGCCTGGAATTTGGCGTTGGGATGAATTTTGGATGATTGATGGCAGTAAATGGTTTTATGTTGCGGCAGCGCAAAATTTTTTGATGTCTTTTTTTTACATTTGCTGTTTGAGTATTTTACCTTTTCCGGCAGGAATAATTATTATACAGTTACTTTGTGTTTCAGGAATGGTAACATATTTTGTGGTCAATATATATAAGTGGATAATAAAGGATAAAAAAATAGCATCTTTAACGCTTATTCCGTTTCTTTTGTTCCCAGTTATAGATAGTAATTTATATCCATTAAGATGTACTTGTATGCCTTTGTTGAATTAACATTATTGTCAATGATATTATTTAAGGTAATTGAATTTCAGAAGGAGCAAGAAAAAAAAGTTTCGAATATATTTATTTTTGTTTATATTATATTTAGTATAATTTTGTCAGTCATGAGAACAGAGGGAAAATATTATATCATTTTAGCTCCAGTACTTTATATATGGTTTTTAGGAAAGTATTCAAATTCAAGACAAAAATTAGCTGTTGTATGTGTTGTTCTTATATGTTCATTGGCAGGAAATAATTATCAAAATAAAATAATGCAAGAACAGATTGGAGATAGAAATACAATCGTATCTACACTTAATTATTTACAATATATTTTAAAGGATGATAACTTAAAAAATCAAGAAACAGAAATGCTTGATAATGTAAATAAGGTTGTGGCAATAGAAGTGTTAGAACAATATGGTCCCAATTCTGTATGGGATTCAACGAAAAATTTAATTCGTAAAGATGATTATAGTAGAGATGATTATAGTAACTTCATGAAAACATATGCAAAATTGGTATTCAAACATCCAATTGAATTTATGAAAGTACAGGTTCCTATCTTTTTTAAAGCAAATGCAATTAGTTTAGATTATCAAAATCAGTTTATTAAAGAAACCGAAAACTTATTTGATGAGAATTCACAAGATTATACTCAAGATATTGTAGTGTTATTTAGGGATGATTATTTTTCAAGGGCTTGCTTTAGCAACATAAGGAAAAAGGTAATACAAATTCTGGAATTTAAGGCAAGCATATTTTCGAATACACCGTTAGAAATTTTTCGGATACTTGGTTATAATTCGATACCAGCAATTTTGTGTTTAGTAGGTTTTTTTATTTGGTTTATTAAACAAAAAAGGATTAAGGCAGCATTTTTGTTTATTGTACCATTAATAAAACTCCCGTTAATTGTTGCAACAGCTCCGGATAGTTTTTTTATGTATTATTTTTCGATATATTTAATTGGACAATGTGTATTATTTGTGATTTTAATCAAAAAAGTTATATATGATAAAGCATCAAGATTACAGAAATAAGATGTGAAAAGACAGGAGAAAGGAAAAATGTTAATTATTGCAATTGTTCTGGTTTGTTTGGCCCATTTTATCCGAACGCTAAGATGGGAGCTTTTCGTAAAAACATATGAAAAACCAAATACGAAAAATTTATTACAGTCTTTGTCAATTGGATATTTTATCAATTCATTTATTCCATTCAAGGCGGGGGATTTAGTCAGAGCTGGATTTCAGGAAGAAAAATGAAGAATGGGAGAGGGTTTGCACTGGCAACCGTTATTGTAGACCGCTATTTAGACATTTTGGTTGTAGGTATTCTGTTTGCGATTTTTTCAGCTTTTAATTTAGACAGTGCAGATTCGGTCTGGTTTTATATGTTTTTGGCAGTCGGTGTTTTAGCAGTTACTTTACTGGTATACATATTACGTGGGTATGTAAAAAAAATATTGAAAAATATTGCGGGCATTTTCAATGCAAGAATTGAAATACGTTTGTTGAGATTTTTCTGGTCGTTGATCTGGAGTTTTAAAGATATTTTTAAAAAGATATCAAAGACCCGGTTATTATTGGAAACATTAGGAATGTGGATTTTGTACCTTACGTCTTATTATTGTTTTGCTGCATTTTTAAGCCACCAGGGATCTAATATGAACTGGCTGGATGTATTTTACATGCTATTTACAAAGAACAGTATTCATGTTGGAAGTCTCGGAGCAATAACGGTTACGCAGGGAATGTTGAATACGCAGATGATATGGACTGGCATTTATTTATTTGCTCCGATTGTGATATTATTTGTCATTTCCCTGTGTTTGAAGTCTAAAAATGATGGAAGTGTAGATTCGGAAGAATCGTATTTGAATTTGATACCGCAATTGGATGAGGATGAACGACGGAACTTTTTGGAAACCTATTTTTCAAATGAGCGGCGTGAGTATATAGAGAGTTATCTGAAGATCAATCAAAATATATTGATTATTCGTGACTATTCTGCAGGTTCTAATGCGACGACAATGCTTTGTATGAATAATGGAAAAAATTTCTTCCGTAAATATGCATTTGGCGCAGATGGAGATAAGTTATATCAGCAGATTGAGTGGCTGCAGCGTTTTAAGGATATTATACCTTTGCCGGATATTATGCAGTATCAAAAGCAGGATACTTTCTGTTACTACGATATGCCATATGACAGTCAGGCAGTTGGATTGTTTGATTATGCACATTCTATGCCAAAAGAAAATGCGTGGAAATTTATAAAAAAAGCGACGGAATGTCTGGAAAATTCTTTATACAAAGTAAATCAAAGACCGGCAGATAAAGCAACCATTGATGAATATATTAAGTCAAAGGTAAATAAAAATCTGGATAAAATTATGAACGCAAAGTATTTGAAGCGTCTTATGGAATATGATGAGATCATCATTAACGGACGAAGTTTTCATAATTTACCGTATTATTTGCCATATCTGTCGGAAGAACATTTATATGATATCTTCAAAAATGATACATATTCAGAGATTCATGGTGATCTGACGATTGAGAATATTATTTGTACAAGAAATGCAGATGGTGATGACGATTTTTATATCATAGATCCGAATACTGGAAATGTACATGATTCTTCCAATCTTGATTATGGAAAACTGTTGCAGTCGATACATGGTGGATATGAATTTTTGATGGCAACAAAGAATGTGAGCATTGAAAGGAATCGGATTAATTTCGTATTCACAAAATCAGAGGCATATACATATTTATATGATATGTTGGACAAGTATATGCGGGAACATTTTGAAGAAGAGCGTGTAAAGAGTATTTATTATCATGAGATCATACACTGGCTGAGATTAATGCCTTATAAAATTGAAAAAAATGGAAAAAGGGTATTGCTGTTTTACGCCGGAATGCTTATGGTAATGTATGATGTTGTCAATAATTTTGAAGAGGAAAAATAGATGAAAACACGACTGGCACTATTTGATCTGGATGGAACATTATATGATACGAGAAGAGTCAATTTTCTTTCATATCAAAAAGCATTAGAACAGTTTGGATATACGATGGATTATGAGTATTTTGCAAATCAGTGTAATGGGAGACATTATAAAACATTTCTTCCAGAGATTATGCAGAGTGAGACCCATATGGAAGAAGTGCATGAATTAAAAAAGAAATATTATGGTGATTTTCTTTCAGAAACAGTGGAAAACAAACACTTATTTGAGATTATCAATGCAATTCGTAACGAGTATTATATTGTTCTGGTTACGACTGCTTCGAGAAAAAACAGTGAGGATATATTAAAATATCATAATCGTCTTGATGAGTTTGATCTTATTATTTCGCAGGAAGATGTAAAAAAGAAAAAACCGGATCCGGAAGGATTTTGTAAGGCCATGGATTATTATCAGATTTTGAAAGAAGATACAATTATTTTTGAAGATTCGGATGTGGGAATAGAGGCAGCAGAGAAAAGTGGGGCAACAGTTTTTGTAGTCAGGGGCTTTGCTTAACAGGGAAAAGAGTATGAGAAAATTATTAAAGCAGGGAATTGCATTTGTTGGAATCAGTGGAATTGGCTGGATCATGGATTTTGTGATATTTAATCTGTTGAATTTAAGGTCATCCTATGTTGCGGTGAATAATATGATCAGTTCACTGGTCGCAGTATGCTTTGTATTTTGTGTATCTACCAGAAAAACATTTGTACAAAAGGATGGCGGAATTCCTCTGAAAGTAAATTTGTAATTTATATTTTATATCAGATCATATTGATATTATTGGTGTCGCAGCTTTTAGCGATAATTGCAGCAGGGTTGTATCAGACTTTTAGTGGAAGTATCATTGGCAATTTTTCTGCGATGGCTGCTAAGATTATAGTAACTCCAGTAACGATGTGTTTGAACTTTTTGGTAATGAAATTATTGATAGAAAGGATTTAGAGATGAAAGAAAAAATACTGGTTTTTATCCCCATGTATAACTGTGAAAAGCAGATTGTAAGAGTTTTAGATCAGTTGAATGGTGAAATAAAAAAATATATTTCAGAAGCGATAATTGTCAATAACAGGAGTACAGATAATGGAGAGCAGGCTGCTATAGAAAAGATAAAAAAATGAATGCAGGTTTTCCGATTAAAGTATTAAAAAACAGAGAAAATTATGGGTTGGGTGGATCGCATAAGGTAGCATTTAATTACGCGATAGAGAATAATTTTGATTATATTATCGTACTTCATGGAGATGATCAGGGAAGTATCAGTGATATGATACCGGTATTGAAAATGTGCATTTAAAAAGTATGACTGCTGTCTTGGAGGCAGATTTGCAAAGGGTTCAAAACTGGTTGGTTATTCAAAGTTCAGAACATTTGGAAATTTAGTGTTCAATGTGATTTTCTCAATTTCTGTTGGAAAAAGAATATTAGATTTGGGAGCCGGATTAAATCTTTATTCTACCAGAATGTTAAAATCAAAGTATTATGAAAAATTCCCGGATAATTTAACCTTTAACTGTTACATGCTTTTTGCACTTGCTTCATATAAACAAACATACAGATTTGTTCCGATCGTGTGGAGGGAAGAGGATCAGGTGTCAAATGTAAAAATGACAAGACAGGCATGGCAGACTTTAAAGATGGCAGTGAGCTATTTCTTTGGCAGAAAGAAATTTATGTTAAAGGATGCAAGAGAAAAGAAGTTTAAAGAATACAAATCAGATGTTGTTTTTTCTACGGAGGACTGAATATGAAATTAAATGTAATAATGCCTATGGGTGGTGGTGGCACCAGATTTGGAAATCATGGATTTAATGTACCAAAACCTTTAATTGAGATTTATGGGAAACCGTTTTTTACTGGGCAACACAGTCACTGGTCAAAAATATTGAAATCGAAAGCCTTACATTTGTTGTATTAAAAGAACATATTGAGAAATTTGCGATTGACCAGAGAATTAAAGAATTTTATCCGGATGCCAGAATTAATGTGATTCCAGAAGTATTACCTGGAGCTGTACTGACTTGCAAGGCGGGTGTGACCAATATAGAGAATGATAAACCGATCATTTTTAATGATTGTGACCATTTGTTTTTATGCAGTTCATTTTATGAATTCTGTAAAAACGATGAATTTGAGACAATCGATGGTGGCTTACTGACTTTTAAATCACATGATCCAAAGTTCAGTTTTGTTGCATATGATGAAAATGGATACGTGAATCACACAGTTGAAAAACAGGCAATCAGTGAAGATGCGATTTGTGGAGCTTATTATTTTAGAAATAAGCAGATATTTGAAGAAGCTGTGGAGATTTATTTGAAAAATTGTTCCTATAACGAGTTTTTTGTCAGTGGTGTATATAATGTGATGGCAGAACAGGCAAAAAAATCAAAAGTTTTAATGTGGATCAGCATGTTTCGTTTGGTACTCCGGATGAGTTTGAAGAGGCCAAGGGGGATGTGACGTATAATAAATTGTTGTAGATAAAATGCATTGAATAACAATAGTGGAGGAAAATAAAGTTGGAAAAGGTAGTAAAATTTATTGATTGTTATATTGAGACGGAAACCTGTAATTTGAAATGCCATTATTGTTATATTGCATTGCGTAATAAATTTAAGAACCATATCATTGAATTGCAACGTTCTCCGAAAGAAATTCAAAGTGCACTGTCAAAAGAACGTATGGGAGGGATTTGTCTTATTAATTTGTGTGCTGGTGGAGAGACTTTATTAGGGGAAACCATTTTGCCAGTAGTAAAAGCATTATTAGAAGAGGGACATTATGTATGGTGGTCACAAATGGCACTATGACAAAGCGGTTTGACGAAATCATCACATGGGATAAAGCATTGTTAAGCCATCTTTTTATAAAATTTTCATTTCATTATTTAGAGATGACCCGTCTGAATATGCTGGATATCTTTATTGACAATGTCAAGAATTGCACATTCGGCTTGTTCCTATACGGTAGAGGTTACTCCCAATGATAAATTGATTCCACATATTGATGAGGTAAAAAAGGTGTGTGTGGATAATTTTGGAGCACCTTGCCATATAACGATAGCCAGAGATGACAGAACAGGTGGAATAGAGTTATTATCCGAACATTCTCTGACAGAATTTTATGATATCTGGAGTACATTTGATTCAAAATTGTTGGATTTTAAGTATTCGATATTTAAGAAAAAGAGAACAGAATTTTGTCATGCTGGAATGTGGAGTTATTGGGTAAACTTAAATACAGGTGAGTATAAACAATGTTATACCGGAAATACATTGGGAAATATCTACGAAAATTGTGATAAAGGTCTGGTGGAATGCCCAGTAGGAACAAAATGTGGATTAGCACATTGTTATAATGGTCATGCTTTTTTAACACTAGGAGATATACCGGGATTAGATACGGTAACTTATGCAGAAACAAGAAATCGTTTGGATGGAACAGAAAAAGAATGGCTGAAGCCGGAAATGAAAGCAGCAATGAGTTGTAAACTTTATGAAACCAATTATGATTGGACACTGTTTACATCATATAATAAGGAGCGGAAAGTGGCATACTTGGATTATTATCATGTTATAAAAAACAAGTACCATATGGAAGCTGATAAGCAAAATGTATTTATCATTGGAACTCCGAATCATGGAAATATGGGAGATCAGGCAATATGGTATGCGACACAGAAATTGCTGGAAAAATATTTTATGAATGCCAATGTGGTTGATGTGGATATGAGTGATTTTGAGACGGATATAGAGGGGATTGCACATCTGATTCAAAATCAGGATATTCTGATCCTGCAGGGGGGCGGTAATTTTGGTAATTATTATATGGATGATGAGATGATTCGCAGATCTGTGATTAGCAGATTTAAAAATAACCGGATTATTATGTTCCCACAGACTGTATATTTTTTCAGGGATAAAGAAGGAGAAGAAGAATTAAAGCGGAGTGTAAGTATCTATAATAAAAATAAAAATCTGATTTTAATTGCCAGGGATGCAGAATCTTTTGAGTGTTTGAAAGCAAATTTTACAAACGATATGTACATGCTTCCTGATGTTGTACTTTCTTTAAATGCAATTAATATGGAAAAGGAACGTAAGGGAGTCTTAATTTGTTTACGTAGTGATAAAGAAAGTGTTATGAATCATCAGAATGTTGATGAAATAGAAAGCTTTTTAAAGGATAGGATTTCGGAAATAAGATATACAGATACGCAGATGGATAATTATTGCAAAGAGAATAGAGAATTATTACTAAAGCAGAAGATTAAAGAATTTCAGTCAGCTGAATTAGTGATTACGGATAGATTGCATGGTATGATATTTGCTGCTATAACGGGAACTCCTTGTATTGCATTTGATAATTTTAATGCTAAGGTAAAAAATGTTTATGCATATTTAAAAGATACATGCATTGTGAAATTAGTGCATGATTTTAAAGAATTTACGGAAGCATATGGTGAATTGAAGGTAAATGCGAAGAATAATTATGATGAAAAATCTGTAATACAGCAATTTGTGGATGTGTTAGATCAGATAAAATTGAAGTGTGTAGAAGCTAATGAAACAGATATTTATCAGAAGAGCATGGAGGAAATCTTACGTTACTGGAGTTTAAAAAATTATCAGACAAGTATAAGATGTACTGAGTTAAAGGAGTGGAATGAGAAGCTGCAGAAACAGAACGAGGACAGGATACAGGAATTACAGACATACAAGGACTGGGTCGAAAATTTACAGAAACAAAATGAAGAGAGAATGAAAGATACAGAAGTATACAAGGACTGGGTGAATAATCTGCAGAAACAGAATGAAGAACGGATGAAAGAATTAGAAGTATACAAAGACTGGGTCAATAATCTGCAAAAGCAGATAGAGGATATGAAAAGGTAATAAATATATGAAATTATTGAATTGGAGTTGTCAAAAATCCACTGTTCGGTCGATGATACGTTATGGATATTTAAGGATCTAACGGAGCATAAAGAGTATGTTTCCATATTTGAGAATCCAATTTTAAATAAAATAAAAGAATTACATTTGAAATTTGGGGCTGTATTTACCTGTTATTGTTTTTTTAATGCTTGGTATAATTTTACACTTGCCGATGCGACAGATCGATTTACAAAAGAATTTGAAAAAAATGCAGACTGGCTTAAATTTGGATTTCATGGATATGGTTTTGATGAATCAGAGACTGACAGGACGTATGAAGCTGCTGATAGCGCTGAATTAATGTTAAAAGACTATAGGCAGGTTACAAAAGAACTGTGCCGTATAACATCTGAAAAAATTTAGCACAGTATCTAAGATTATCCTCTTTTAAAGGAAATAGAGAGGGAATCAGGCTGTTACACAAAGAGGGGATAAAAGGTTTTTTATGTGCCGAAACAATGGAGAGAGAAAGTTATTATCTTGATGCTGAGGCTAGAACGAAATTATATTCTGATGGAAAATATTATGATAAAAAACTTGGTGTGAAATTTTTGCCTACATGGTTAAGAATGGAAAAAGAAGAATCTATAGAGGAAAAACGGGACTATCTGATAAAGAAAAAGTATCCAATTACAGTATTTACGCACGAATGGGCAATTATGGATGATGAGCAGAAAATATGGTCAAATTTTGAGCAGGTATTTGAGGGCGTGAATCATATTGAAAGAAAAATAGGATTTTTCTAAAATATAAATAGGAGGTGACATTTTATGCTAATATCCTATCGGTTTAAAAACTTTTGTTCGTTTGCTGAAGAAGCAGAATTTGATATGATGGCACCTGGAAATAAAGTAAAACATAGATTCCCGGATAATTATGTTAAAACAGAAGAGGGATATGATATTTTAAAAACTGCGGTAGTGATTGGGGAAAATGCCGGAGGAAAGACAAACTTTATTAACAGCCTTTCTTTTTTGAAAAGTATGTTTGAAGATAACAAGGTAAAACATTCGTATCGCTCGCTGATCAATATTAATAATCTGCAGTCTGAATGTCCGGCTGAGTGTGAAACAAAGCAGGAATTTGATATAAGTGTTATTGGTGAAAGTGGAACGATATATCATTATAATCTGCAGATTGATGAATTTTGTATTGTGCAGGAAAGTTTTTCTTTTAAACAGTCGAAAACCGGAAAAGAAAAAAGATAATATATGCAAAAAGAGAGCATCTAAAGCAGATTGGGGATAAGCCATCTTCTATGGCTGTTGAATTTGAGATAAAGATAGATAATTGTGATAAAGAGATACAGACTGTATTGAACAGACAGCATATAATAAAGGAGCAATGGGATTATTTGTATCGAAATTAGCCATTGTTGGGGATTCACATGCAATAGAATTTGTTAACTGGATGAATGATAAACTCGTCGTTGAAAGTAAAAATTATAATTATTATCTTTACAAAAATATTCAAAATGAAGAAGACGATTTAAGAATTTTAAAAGAAGACCGTTTTTTAGAGATATTACGGATGGTTGATTACAGTATTTGTGGAATTGAGATAGATGATGAAAAACCATTTAGTATGACAAAGATTATCAGAAAAACAAAAGATGGAAATATTCTATCAAGGGAGCTTAGAAGAGATTCAGGAGGTGTTGGGGAGTTCTTTGCATGGGCTGTTCAGATTTTCAGGGTTGTGTATGAAAATAAGATGGTTTTTGCGGATGAAGTGGATCGGGTGCTCAATCCGATATTAGCAGAGCGGATGATTGCATTTATTAATGGAAAAGATCATAAGGGACAGTTTGTTTTTTCAAGCCATAATGTATTGCATTTAGATTTGAAAAATTATATGAAAGAACAGATTTATTTTGTTACAAAAAATCGTGATACATTGGATTCTGAATTGTATTCTTTAGCAGACTTTCCTGAGATAAAATATGATACAACAAAAATATACGAATTTTATATGAAAGGGATTTTGGGAGGCACTGCGTTTGAGTAGACCAAAGAGAAATTTACGAAAAAAATTTGTTATATTTTGTGAAGGAGACACAGAATATAATTATATTGATGCAATGCGTTTGAAGCAGGGGGTAGAATTAGCACTCAGACCCGTGAATATGCATGGTGGAGGATATTCAAGTTTTTTAGAAGAAATCAAAAAAGAGGCAAGTAATAATTGTCTGGCAAAGTTTATTATAATAGATTTTGACAGAGTTAAAACGAATATAGGAGAATTGCAGAAACTAAAAGAAATAATAGGATATTGTGCACTTCAAAATATCAGTAAAAGAATACCGCATTTTTTGATTATAGATAATCCGGATTTTGAGTATATTGCATGTTTGCATGTTGATAATTATAATGGGCAGAATGTAAAGAAATATATTGAACAGACATTGGAATTTGGAAATGTTGATAATTTCAAAGCAAAAAAAGATGTATATGATTATCTTAATACAAAGGGAAATTCATATAAGCAAATGCTTGCAAGACTGAGAGAGAAGATAATAGTTAATCATTATCAAATTAATAAACAGAATTTTGAAATTACAATATCTAAGATGGATGTTATGTGGGATAATGAAAATAGACGAGGATCTAATATCAATGAATTTTTCGAAGTGATCGATTGGTAATGCTATTGTTGATACAAGGGAGAAGTAAATGGAAAAGTACGAAGAAGCGGCAGTATCACGCTTTGATGACTGGGAGGTACTGAGTAAGGGAGAAAATAGACGTAAAGCTTGTTCGATTCATTTAGGTGGAATCTATATAGAGTGTTTGTTGAAAGGAATGTTATGTAGTCAATGTAGTGTCACAGCAGGCACGAATCAATCACAATGGATTATTAATGGATGTGAAAAGGCAGGTAGAGATGGAAAGAATCTGGGAAAACATAGAACAAATAATTCAAAGTAAATATCAGCTGAAAGGGGATGAATGGGTACAGGTAAGCGTGAGCAAAAGGGGAAAAATTCATGTGACAGTTGTATCTGATTCCAATATAAAAAGAACTGATATAAAAAAGCTGCTGGAAGAAGAGTTAGACAAGAGATCAGATAGTTACCAGATAGGTTTTATAAATATTTATTCCACAGAGCAGGCAGAAGAACTCCATATTGAAAAGATAAGAAAAAATGATGACTACTTATCCTGGTCAGATGCATTATATGCAGATAATATTGCCAAGGAGAACAAGACGGAGACTCAGGTGATCAGTTTTTATTCATATAAAGGTGGAGTTGGCAGGACAATTGCTTTGATTGAAACAGCATATAATCTTGCAGATGCAGGAAAAAGGGTATTACTGCTTGATTTAGATGTTGAGGCACCAAGTCTGCACAATATTTTTTATGACAAAGTAAATGATGAAATCAACGGAGTACAGTACGGAACTATAGAGTATCTGTACAGAAAAGTTATACAGGGAAGTGAAGATGTCAGAATAAATGATATTTTCTGCTCACTTCAGTTGAAGAATGTTTCTGGTGAAATTTTTGTAATGCCTGCATTGAAATCTATGAATAAGGATTATGTTTACCAGATTGAACGTTTACAGACACAGCAGATCCAGGAAAAAGATGTGTTTAGAGAAATATTTGCGTACGTGCAGAAAGAACTGAATGTTGATATTATTTTGATTGATACGAGAGCGGGATTTAATCAATGGGGATCGCTCTCTCTTTTGACATTATCAAATCAGGTCATATTTATTGCATATCCAAATAATGAAAATGTCGAAGGTTTAAATATGGCATTGCAGTTAATGCAGAACATAGGAAAGAAGAGATATGCCGTTGCAATGTCAAAGGTTGTTGCGTCTGAGGAAGGTGTAAAAAAGACGAGAAGTCTGTTTGAAGGACTGAATGTTGCACAGGAAGATTTGATTCCGGTCTATTATAAACAAGAGATTGCGTTAAGTAACCGATATCCGATTGATAGTGTGGATATTTTAGTATCCTATAAGGAACTTTCGGATTATATTTTGAATAATGAAAAAATAGAACGTAATAAAAAGTTGCTTATGAATGGAATGAAAGAGCAAATGCTAGGGCAGATGTTTATAGAAAAACAGCGTTTGGTAAGATTTCTTGCCGTAGAACAGTTTCTGAATCAAGAAGCAAATATGTTTTTAAAATATCGATATAGGGAAGAATTGTTTGGCATACGGAATACACAAATAAAAAGAAGGTATAAAAAAGGGGGAATGCGTATGTTCCAACAACTATATATTCAGTTGTAAGTGATGAAAAAGATCGGGAATGTACTGCGATATTAAAAGATAAAAATAGTAATATTGAAATAGTGGGTGTAAAACTGATTCGGCTGCTGATCGAAAATTTGAACAAAAAGGCAAAATGGCGGAATGGTGATCAGCCGGAGATAACTACTGTATCACAGTTGCTGGATATGCTTACGCACAAAGTGAACAATAGTTCTGTTTTGTTTTTTTTCAAAAAAAGGAGAGCCTGTATCGAGAGCAGAGAAAGATAAGCAGGAATATGAAACGACAGATGAAATACGTTTGATGATCAATATTAAAGAAGAAATGCTTCAGGAAAATGCAGAACAGGTAATGGAAAATATCAGAGGTTTAATATCTTTTTTTAACAAAGATAGAGAAGAAATCCAGTTCAATTTTATAGTTCATGAACAGGTATGGGAAAAATATTCAGAATTTTTTTCGATATTTAAAGGCAATATGATAGAAACGAATGTGACAGTGAGAGATATCAAAAATTTCATTATTGAGAATATTGATGAAAAAGAGTTTTTACCATTTATGCAAAATATAAATGCATTACACTAGGTGACAGAAAGCAGATCTGAGGATAATATGGAAGATTTATGGGATGATATGGAGAACGATGATTTTGAAGAAATTATTGATGTCATCCTTGGAATCCGTGAAGATGTCAAAATGTATAGCAGGTCAGTTGTGAGATATTTGTATCAATTTTTACAGAAACATAAAGAAGTAAAATATAGTGATTTGCTGGAAGTTTTAAAACGGGCTGCGGAAAGAGAATTAAATGATCCAGATGAACAATATCCGGATCGTCTGATAAGTTTTTCGAAGCTAAAACAGGAACTGGAAAGGTTATAGGAGAAAAAGAGGGCTGCCAAAATAAGATTGCGATAGTCCTTTTTGAGGGAAAAAAGATGGCAAAAATATCAATTATCATACCAGTATATAATGTTGAAAAGTACTTACAACAGTGTATTGACAGTTTACTGTCGCAAACACTATCAGATATTGAAATTATCTGTATAGATGATGCATCGCAAGATGCGTCCGGAAAGATTTTAAATGATTATGCTGCACGGGATGATCGTATGAAAGTGATCCATGCAGATGAGAACATGGGGACATTGCGTGCAAGAATCAAAGGTATTACAGATGCGGCTGGTCAGTATGTAATGTTTGTAGATAGTGATGACTATCTTGAAGTATCTGCCTGTGAAGAACTTTTAAAACTGCTTACAGAACATCCTGTAGATGTGTTGCATTTTGGTACGGTTTTACACGCAAATGAGAATGTATCGGATGATTTAAAAAACTGGGTTACCAATTTCCTCACGCCATATGAGGGAGAATTGGAAGGAAATCTGATTGAAAAATGTTTTGTGGATGAAAAGTTTGACTTTAATATTACAAATAAGATCTGGAGACGGGAAGTATGTGAAGAGGCATTTGCAAATGTTGAACAGATCAGACTGGTTGCATCTGAGGATCGGTATATTTTTTTCCTTCTCATGTACTATGCAAAAAATTATTATGGCATAATAGAAAAATATTATAATTATAATCTGGGCATAGGAGTAACTGGTGGAGATATTTTATCACTGGATCAGTTTGAAAAAAGATGTTCCGGTGCAGAGGCATCTGAGTTAGTAAAGAGATTTCTTGAAAAAACAGGATCAATTGAAAAGTTCCGGAAAGAATCAAAATGTTTTGCGGACAAGATATTGTGGGATTGTGTGGACTGCTGGCATAATAAGCTGGAAAAAAAGGACGAACAGCAGGGATTTGAGATTTTAAGAAAATATTTCAGACCTGATGAGATTACCAGTGCGGTGGCAAGAGTATATTTTGAACAGGGACAGGATATCTATAACAGGGCAAAAATAACGGGGCATAAAAAATTGCAATTTATTATCGTTATTTAGGATATGACAATATGGATGAAAAGGTTCTGGAGTGTATGCAGTATTTGATACAGCGAGGAAATGATGTCATATTATATACGGATCAGGATCGGAAAGAATTGACAGAGGGGACAGATAAGTATGGAAAGGAGCTCGTGTATCTGCCGGATGCTGTCAGTGCTAACTGGGGAGATTATGAGGCACGGTGCAATGCCTTTTATAAGCAGATGCTGAAAGATAAAATAGAGGTTTTAGTGTATGCTTCGCCTACGTCGCATATATGCTGGCTGGATACATTGCTTTCATCTTTATCGGATATCGTGACTGTTGACATGCAGGATGAAGTATATCTGAATATGTTTGGTGAGATAAGGGAAGAGAATGAAAAGAAAATAGAGGAAAAGACAAGAATTGTAGATGAGAAGACCAAAGTTATAGAGGAAAAACTATAGATGAAAAAGTAAGAATCATTGATGAGCTGCAGAGAGAGAACAATATGTTAAAGCTGCAGCAGGAAAGTCCGAGGATTATGTGGAAATATTTTTGGAGGAGTTTGAAAAACAAGCTTCTTAGAAGTTGACAATGTATTGATACAGTGTGAGAAATGTTTTAATATATGAGAATGTAGATGATAAAAGTAAGAATTAAAAATTTTATGAAGATATTATATTAGGTAATTGATAAATGGTTTTATCGATTCCTGTGGATAACTCTCCCTTAGGTAAGGAGATAAAAAGGGTCAGTATTCAGAATTATTTCTGAATTGACATAGATCATCAGATTTTGGGCGAATTTTAATAAGCCCAAATAAGTATTATGACAATTGAAAAGTTTTTCAGGCAATTAAAGTTTTTTTAGGAATGAATTTGTCCAAATCAAAATACTCCGAAGGAGCTGGAAAAACGAAGGGGGATATTTAGCATTCATAAATTTTCTCATTCATAGGTGGTTGAAATTGTTGGTGTGGTTATCTATATTTTACCATTTGTGGAGAGAAAATTTATATAAATCAAGCAAGAAAACCCAATAAAACCAAGGACTTGTGGCATTTGTCAAATGCCTAAAGTATTATACGATAAGGAGAAAAGTGATGGAATATTGTGCAATATTGATACCATGTTATAACGAGGAAAAACAATCCGCAAAGTAGTAAGGGACTGGAAGAAAGAAATTCCTGAAGCAACGATTTATGTTTACGATAATAATTCAACAGATAACACAGCAAAAATTGCAAAAGAAGAAGGAGCGGTCGTAAGAGGGAATATAAACAGGGAAAAGGAAATGTAATACGTAGGATGTTTCGGGAGATTGATGCACAATGTTACATCATGATAGATGGGGATGATACATACCCTGTTGAATATGGCAGACAGATGATGCAGGAAGTTTTGGAAAAGAAGACTGATATGGTTGTAGGAGACCGGTTATCTTCAACTTATTTTGAGGAAAATAAAAGACCTTTTCATAATTTTGGAAATAGTTTGGTAAGGTTTTCAATTAATCATTTGTTTAAAAGTGACATCAGAGATATCATGACAGGATACAGGGCTTTCAGTTTTCAGTTTGTAAAGACGTTTCCGGTATTGTCAAAAGGTTTTGAAATTGAAACAGAATGAGTATTCATGCAGTTGATAAAAATATGCAGATTAGTAATATTATTATTGAATACAGGGACAGACCGGAGGGAAGTGAATCCAAACTCAATACGTACAGTGATGGGTTTAAAGTGTTAAAGACGATTGGACGTTTATATAAAAATTATAAACCTATGAATTTCTTTGGAATTTTATCATTGCTTTTAATTATTATAGCAGCAATTTTATTTGTACCAATTTTTGTTACATATGTTCAGACAGGACTTGTACCAAGATTTCCTACGCTAATAGCATCCGGTTTTATTGTCTTGGCTGCATTACAGAGTTTTTTCTCTGGAATGATATTGGATACTTTTGCACAGAAAAACAGACAGGAATTTGAATCGGAACTTAATACAATGGAAATGAATTATAAAGACTTATTGAAAAAAGAGTAGACTTATATAGTCATGGAATAGATATGCAAGCAGTTTCTTTACGGTTAAATAAAACGGATTTAGTTTTATCAGTGCGGAAGGAATCTGTTTTTGACTGAGGAGGGTATAGATTGAGTATAAAAGATAAAACAGTAGAACGTGGAGTGTTAATCAGTAAAATTGCTGTAATAGTGTTTGCAATGGTATGTGGGAGATACTTTATAGAATATATGCGATTGCCTAAGGCAGGGATTGTTTGGGCATGTGCTTTCATTATTATGTATTATTTGTTTTCAGGGTGGAGATTAGAAAAACAACAGATTCCATATATGATTTTTTCGGGTATATTAAGTATTGCTGTCATTTTAGGATATCATATGGAATTACATGGTTCAATGTATACGGGTTTAATGACTGAGAATTATATGACAAGTTTGACAGTAAATGATGTAATAGCTTTTTTATTATTAACAATAACAATAACAGCGTTATTGGAAAAAATTATTACACGATTTACACGAAAAGTAGAAAGTATTGAAATAAAATGTACATATGGTATTAGTAATAAAAAGGCATGGTTAGGAGCAGCACTGATAATTTTTATATTATGGATACCTTATTTAGTGATATACTATCCAGGATTTATATTTGGAGATTCACTGGGATCAATTGCACAGGCACTTGGTGTAGCCAAATTATATAATCATCATCCGATTTTTTATACTTTATTTTTGAAAATGTGCTTATCACTAGGAATTTTTATAAAGGATATTACATTTGGTTGTGCGGTGTATACGATTGTACAGATGATTTATATAGCATTGTGCCTTGGATATCAGATATGTTGGATTAGAAATAAAGGTATTGGTATAAAAATATGTATAATTTTAACTGTATTTTTTGGTTGTATTCCTTTTTTTGCACAGAATAGTATTGCTATGTGGAAAGATCCAATATTTTCATCAACGTTGGCCGTATGGTCTCTTGTACTAGCAGATTTTGCATTATCTAAAGGGAAAATTATATCAGATAATAGATTTTTCTTGGTAAAGAGTAATTTATTGTTAGTGGTATTATGTTTTTCAAGAAATAATGGATTTTATATCGGATTGTTTTGCGAATTAGTGATAATTTTGATATGGATATTGAATCGGAGAAAAAAAATAATAACAGGTTTGAAAAAACTTATGGTAAGTACGGGTTGTATTTTATTGATTATAAGCATTGTTATAGGACCGGTATACACAAAATTAGATTTAAATGGAGAGCCGGTAGAGAGCCTGGGTATATTTTTAAATCAAATGGCGAGTGTTGTTGCATATGATGGAGATATGACAGAGGAAGATAGAGAATACATGAATGGTTTATTACCATTGGAAAATTATAAAGATACATATCGACCTTGTGTAGTAGATCTTTTAAAATGGGATCAGAATTTTAGTCAGAAGTATTTAAATGAGCATTTAAACGGATTTATGAAAACATATATTTCAATGTTTATAAGAAATCCATATACATATATAGAAGCATGGGCGCTTAACACATATGGATATTGGGCATTAAACCGTTGGGAATTAAATACAGATGCTAATAATATATATAAAGGAAATTTGGGAGATATTGAAAATGGAGAAAATTATGGTATAGTTCCTCACAGTTTATTAGAAATTCAAAAAGTGGATTTAAAAAGCATTTTTGAAATAGGAGACGCACCTGTGGCACTTGCTATACTAACATGGTTTGTATTTTAATAGTATTATTAATTATAAAAAGCAAAATGGGACTGGGATTGGCAATTGCACCGACATTGGGGCTTGCCATAACACTTTTTGTTGCAACACCATATGCTTATTGGCAGAGATATGGATTGGCACAGTACTACTTAGTTCCATTTTATATATTTATAGTTGTATATTTACTAAAAGAGAAAAAGGAATGAAGGTACATAGGAAAGTAAGATTATATGAAAAAAAATTAATATTATTGATTTTTAGTTTGTTTGTATTATTGATTTGCTCTGAAAGTTATTTTTATATAATGAGTAAAAAGTATCCCGAAATAAAAATAAGTCAAGAACAGTTCTATGGAAAACAAAATGAAAATTTAAAAGACTTTAAGGTGGAAGATGGAAAAATAATTTCATTGTCTGGTGACCCATGGGTTACATGGTAAGCGCCCAATAATCGGGCGGATTGTTTAATTCTTCTATATTCTCCATAATTATTGATAGTAAAGCGAGCGTTTTACTCTAATAATTATGGGAGGTATCTATCAATGAGTCGTAACTCAAAAACTTCAGCTGCCCAGCAGCTTAAATTTGTAATGGAATGCCGCAAAAGCGGCAAAACCGATGCACAGTGGTGCATCGAAAACGGAATTCGTCCAGCTACGTTTTACAACTGGGTATCCAGACTCCGCACCCTCCGGTGTGAAATTTTTTCTGTAAATTTAGATCTTCTATGATAATTGATGCGGCTTGACAGCGGTTTCTGCTATTAAGCCGTTGTTTATTTGTAAGTACGTAATCATCCGTATCTGTCCGCAACTATATTTTTCTGATACACTCTTTTCATAACAAAGAAAGGAAACTGTATCATTATGAAAACAGATGAAAAAATCACGCTGTGGTCTGAACGAATCCATGAATTTCAATTCAGTTGTTACTGACCTCATGAGCTGTCACGGATTTGCTCACATGAACTGTCATCAGATTGACTGGTTTTCTGTCATCAGCCAGCCCCACAGGGCTGCCGCCTGAACCCAGGCGGCAATAATCTTTACGTCGTTATGGTTCCAAGCATTTCATGCTCTATGACGAACTTGATCATATAATCATCGATCAGGCGCTTCTGGTTTTGAAATGCATACATAAGAGCTTTTTCACAGATCCGGTTGACCATACGTGGGATCCCGGCCGATGCTTTATGGATCTCATCCAGCGCTTTGGCTGTAAAGACCTCCTGGGTACATCCGGAGTAATCCATATGGCTTGCGATATACTGTTCTGTCTCAGATCTGTCCAGGTGTGGCAGGGTACAGTACATATCAATGCGCTGGCGGACTGCGGCATACCGCTGCAGTTTCAGCTTGTTTTCCCACAGTTCGGTCTGACCGACCAGTACAACAGCCATAGGACTCATGGAATCAAATCTGTAGTTGAGCAGAAAACGGAATTCTTCCAGTGTTTCCTTTTCAAGCAGATGAGCTTCATCAAGGATGCAGACGACCTTTTTGTGCTGCACTCCCCGGATGATCTCGA
>ENA-OQDE01000192-OQDE01000192.1-human-gut-metagenome-genome-assembly--contig:-NODE-192-length-39203-cov-28.804970_pt1 | contig 39203 bp, 39 predicted proteins | sample MGYA00242768_ERZ504595 | MGnify/ENA primary metagenome ERZ504595 (study PRJEB26092, sample SAMD00036307) | human gut metagenome | host: Homo sapiens | study: EMG produced TPA metagenomics assembly of... | reverse complement strand
CGGCGGCGGGCAAGAGCTCGTGCAAGGCAAACGCCGCCGTCGCGCGCGAGCTCGCCTGCTGGGTCTGGGAGATCGGGCGCCGGGCGGAGGGGACCCTCAGCTGACCCCGTCGGACAACAAGCCTCCCGCCGGGAGGGCCCGCGCCTCGACGCATCGCCGCGCGCGTTCACGAGCCTTTTTGGGCAGCCCAAGGGCCGCGCCCGTGAACAAGACTGGTTTCGGACGAGCGCGCCGGACGGAGAATCGAAATGCGGTGGGGTGTGCGGACATACCGGGCTGACCGCCGGCAGCGCGCCCGCAAGAGCCCGCGGATATTAGCTTGCCAGGCAAGCGTCGACTAAACGTGCAGCGTGCGCGGTCCCTCCCGACGGGAAACGAAAAAGCCCGGTTTAAAACCGGGCTCGAACAAACACGCCTATTGACAATGGCTTTCTCATATTAGAGGGTCTTTATAGGTAGAACTAACATCTCTACCGCCTCTTTCAGTTCACTAATGTTATTTAGTGAACTAAGATGTTTGATATAAAGTATCCTTTTATAAACGTATTGTCAAACATATATTGCTAAAACAGAAACAATTTATAGACTGAGTTGGTCGTATTCTTTGGGCGATTGCTCCTATAATCTAGCCTTCGCTGCTGTCGGGAGGGAAGGACTAGGACTCCGTTATTATGTTGAAACGCTTTAACAATTTTGACGTTCTCACGTGTTTTTTGTTTCAAAAGCGTTAGGATGGGACTCATAGCGTGGGGCGTAATGGGCGCCCCGCACACGATGGGAGGCTATCAATGGCTAATCGTTTCGTTCTCAATACCATCTCTTATCATGGTTCCGGCGCCATCAAGGAGATCCCCGGCGAGCTCCAGCGTCGCGGCTACAAGAAGATCTTCGTCTGCTCCGATCCCGACCTGGTCAAGTTTGGCGTTACCGCAAGGTGACCGACGAGCTCGACGCCGCCGGCATCGCTTGGAGCCTCTACTCCGAGATTAAGCCCAACCCCACCATCCAGAACGTCAAGGACGGCGTCGAGGCCTTCAAGGCCGCCGAAGCTGACGCTATCGTGACCATCGGTGGCGGCTCCTCCATGGACACCGCCAAGGCCATTGGCATCATCATCAACAACCCCGAGTTCGCCGATGTCCGTAGCCTCGAGGGCGTTGCTCCCACCAAGAACCACGCCGTGTTCACCATCGCCGTGCCGACGACCGCCGGTACCGCCGCCGAGGTGACCATCAACTACGTTATCACCGACCCCGAGAAGGTCCGCAAGTTCGTGTGCGTCGACACCAACGACGCCCCCGAGGTTGCTGTCGTCGACCCCGACATGATGGCTTCCATGCCCGCCGGCCTGACCGCTTCTACCGGCATGGATGCTCTGACCCACGCCATCGAGGGCTACACCACCAAGGGTGCTTGGGAGCTCTCCGACATGTTCCACTTTGAGGCCATTAAGCTGATCAGCGAGAACCTGCGCGACTCCGTTGCCGAGGCCAAGTCCGGTCAGCCCGGCTCCGGCCGCGAGGGCATGGCTCTTGGCCAGTATGTCGCCGGCATGGGCTTCTCCAATGTCGGCCTGGGCATCGACCACGCCATGGCTCACACCCTGTCCGCTCACTACGACACCCCGCACGGCGTCGCTTGCGCCATGCTGCTGCCGATCGCTATGGAGTTCAACAAGCCGGTTTGCGCCGAGCGCCTGGCCAAGGTTGCCGTTGCCATGGGTGTTGACACCACGGGCATGAGCACCGACGAGGCTGCCGACGCCGCCATCGCCGCCGTCAAGCAACTCTCCGCCGACGTGAACATCCCGCATGTCTGCGAGGCCATGAAGGCCGACGAGATCGAGGTCCTGGCCAAGGACGCCATGGCTGACGCCTGCTTCCCGGGCAACCCGCGCGAGGCGACGCTCGACGACGTCATCGAGCTCTTCAAGAAGATCTGCCCGGCTGCCTAACATGGTTCGGCGGGCCCCTGCCCGTTAGCCCCAGAATCGTCCTCGGACATGTCGGAGGCCCCGCTGCGCACTACGTGCGGCGGGGCCTCCTTCTGTCCTGCGGAAAGATTCTGGGGCTAACGGGCAGGGACCCGCCGGCTCGTTATTGTGGCGGGCGCTGCTCTGGGAAGCTCGATGGGTCATCTCGCTAGGTAAAAAGATGGTTCGCGGTGGTATTGTTGCTGTGGGTTTAATTCGATATGAAGGGTGACTTTGGTGTCCCAGATGGATTCTTCGCTTGGTTTTATTACTGACCAGTTGAAGGCGCTTACCTCGATTGCTTCGCCTACGGGCTATACCCGTGCGGCGACTGATTATCTGATGGAGACGTTGCGCGATATGGGCTTTGGGCCCGAGCGTTCTAACAAGGGCAATGTGCTCGTTGAGCTTGGTGGTGAGGGTGAGCCGCTCGTGTTGGCGAGCCATGTCGATACCCTGGGCGCATGGTGCGCTCCATCAAGGACAATGGTCGCCTGCGTCCCACGACGCTTGGCGGGCATCAGTGGTCTACGGCCGATGGCGAGAACTGCACCGTTTACACGCGCGATGGCAATGTCTACACGGGTGTGGTTCTCAATACCGAGCCTTCGGCGCATGTGGCCGATGAGCCGGTCAAGACCATCGAGAAGAACATGGAAATCCTGCTCGACGAGAACGTCGACAGCAAGGACGACGTGCTCGAGCTGGGCATTCAGGCTGGAGACATCATCGCTATGGATCCGCGCACCACGGTGACGGAGAGCGGCTACATCAAGAGCCGCTTCCTTGACGACAAGCTGTCCGCGTCGATTCTGCTGGGTCTGGCTCGCGCCGTTGCTGGCGGCGAGGTGACCCTTTCGCGCAAGGTGTCGCTGCTCTTTACCGTGTACGAGGAGGTCGGCCACGGCGGTGCCTTTGTGCCGGCTGATACGCGCGAGATGATCAGCGTGGACATGGGCTGCGTGGGCGACGACCTGGGCTGCACGGAGCGCATGGTGTCGATTTGCGCCAAGGATTCGGGCGGTCCGTACAACTACGACCTGGTGACCACGCTGTCCAACATCGCGCGCGAGCTTGAACTCGATTACGCCATCGATGTGTACCCGCATTACGGCTCGGACGTCGAGGCCACGCTTTCGGCCGGTTACGACATTCGCCATGGCCTGATCGGCCCCGGCGTGTACGCGAGCCACAACTACGAACGCAGCCACACCGACGGTGTGCGCAATACCTACGAGCTGGTTCGCGCCTACGTGCAGCGCTAAGGGGCAGTCCGTAACTCAGCCGAGCAATCACTAAGGCCCGATTTTTCGGGCCTTTTTTCAATTCAGTCCGTTTAGTATTATCTTATATAAGATAAGTTATCTTAACGCGTGAAATACTTAACGAGGTGATGCGGCGCATGGATACATCGGAATACTTATCTATGGGTGATGCCGCCCGCCTGCTAGGCGTCACGAAGGCTCGCATATCGCAACTGGCGGCATCCGGAACGCTCGCATGCAATACTGTGGGTGGACGGAAGATGGCTGAGTATAATTCCGCGATCGCCTATCAAAAGGTTCGCAAACGCGGCCGCCGTCCTGCAGCCGATGTGGGACGCAAATTTACGCTGATGTCGGCTGACTATGAGGTCGCGCATGTCTCGTTTGATCCGACGCGTGAGTTCTCCTTTGAAATTGCTGAGGTGCTCGATGCGCAAAGGATGCCGCTGGGCACGTGCTCGAGCGCTTCTCCAACGGTGAATAAGCGGGCGCTCAATGCATGGTGGAGCCATCGGTCGGTGCCCGACGCCCGCCCCGGACTTATCTCGCGCTATCGCGAACTGGGAATTGCCAGCGGCATCGAGGTGCCGGTTGAGTGCCTGGGGCTGTCGCTTTCGGATTGCTATTGGTTGCGGCCGGCCGATTGCGAGGGACTCGAATGGCGAGACCTCAATTACTTCGAGAATGATTTTGAGCGGTCTGCGCCCGAGGGGCGTTCGGGTTGGCTGGAGGCATCGGCCTTAAAAACCCCGACAACACGTCCGAGGGCGAGCTCCCTAAATCATGGATGATCCGCCGCGGCGTTCGCGTCTTGGCTAAAGGATGCGGCATGGATGACCAGCGTCCCTTTAACGAGGCGGTTGCAACGGTTCTACATCGTCGCTTGCTGTCGGAGGGCGAGTTTGTTCCTTATACGGTTGAGCGGATGTTCGATGGCCCTGTGTGTCTGTGCGACGACTTTCTTGACGGCCGCGAGGAATACGTTCCGGCTGTTTACGTTAAGGGCGCACTTGGTAGCAGCGGGGAGACTCGACATACGATCGATACTGTCGCTACCTTGGCAAGCATGGTGCCGATGAGGTCGCTGTGAGAAGGTCTATGTCGCAGATGATTGTCTGCGATGCCCTTTTGGCCAACAGCGACCGCCATTGGCGAAACTTCGGCATCATCCGTAATGTCGACACCCTGGAGATAAAACCTGCACCGCTGTTCGATAGCGGCAACTGTCTGTGGTATAACGTGCCAACCGTCTTGCTCGCGGCTGGGGAGTTTGGGTTTTCCGCTAAGCCGTTTGGGCCCGACCCTTCCGCTCAGCTGGCGCTTGCGGACTCGCTCGATTGGTTCGATTCATCTCGGCTCAACGGATTTGTTGATGAGGCGATCGAGATTCTTTCGCAGAGCGAATGGGCGACGGCGGAGGGTCGACTCGAGGCCATTTGCCGCGGCCTCGAGCGTCGCGTAATCGAGGTTGGTGCCGCTGTTGAGGTACTTCGACACATGCAGCGATAAACCCACGGCTACTTAAGTGCGCCGGTCACGGTACCGCCGCCCAGGACGATGTCGCCGCGATAGACTACAACGGCCTGGCCGGGGGCGATGGCTCGTTGCGGCTCGTCAAAAGTTAGCAGCATTTGTCCGCCGGCGCCACGTGTAAGGGTTGCTGCCTGGTCTTTCTGACGGTAGCGGTACTTGGCGCCCACGCGGATGCCGCCGGCGTCGAGCTCCGCCTCCATGTGGTCGGCGGGGGCGCTCCAGATCCAGTCGTTGGCCGTGAGCGCTGTGGCCGCCAGGTCCTCGGCCTCGCCAGATGCACGGTGTTGTTGGCGGCGTCGACGCCCGTTACGTACACGGGATGCGCCAGCGCAACGCCCAGGCCCTTGCGCTGGCCGATGGTGTAGCGCAGCGCGCCGTTGTGGCGCCCGACCACGCTGCCGTCGCGCCACACAATGTCGCCCGGTGCGGCGGGATGTCCGCAGCGGCGCTCGATATAGCCCGCGTAGTTACCGTCTGGAATAAAGCAGATATCCTCGCTTTCGGCCTTCTTGGCGTTGATGAAGCCCTGCTCGGCGGCAATCCGGCGCACGTCGCGCTCCTTGTCCAGACCCGCCAGCGGAAAAATCGTGCGCGCCAGACGCTCCTGCGTAAGCGAATACAAAAAGTAACTCTGGTCCTTTTTGGGGTCCTCGCCGCGATGCAGCTGCCAGGTGCCGTCTGCCGCCTGGCTTGTTTTGGCATAATGGCCCGTGGCGATGTAGTCGCAGCCCATGTCCAGCGCTGCATCGAGCAGCGCGCCAAACTTAATGTGGCGGTTGCAGATAATGCACGGATTGGGCGTCAGCCCCTCCTGGTAGGCGTTCACAAAGCGCTCGATTACGTTACGGTCGAAGGTTTGCTGCAAGTCGAGCACATGGTGGGGAATGCCTATGCGCTCGGCGACGGCCTCTGCGTCGGCGATGTCGCGGTCGACCTTACTCATGCCCGTGGCGGGGTCGGGTGCGGGGCAGGTGAGGCGCATGGTGGCGCCGACACATTCGTAGCCCTGGCTTTTGAGCAGATACGCGGTCACGCTGGAATCGACGCCGCCGCTCATGGCGACGAGCACGCGCTTGTTGTGCATGAGGAGGTTCTCCTTGGTGGCATGTGGCCAAAAAAGAAAAGCGGCGCGGGAGGCTGGTTCCGCGCCGCAGACATTGTAGCAAGTTCGGACGTCTCGTGGGGCATCCTGTTGGGATGAGCTCAGGCTGCCAGAAGAGAGGGGAGACCGGCGTGCCTTGGACTCGTTCTAAGAACGAGAAGCTCTAGTCCTGGAAGAGCGCCGTGGACAGGTAGCGCTCGCCGGTGTCGGCGAGCAGCGCCACGATGGTCTTGCCTTCGTTCTCGGGGCGCTTGGCCAGCTGCAGAGCGGCCCAGACGGCGGCGCCGGACGAAATGCCCACGAGCACGCCTTCCTTGTGGCCCACGGCGCGGCCGGTGGCAAAGGCATCGTCGTTCTCGACGGGGATGATCTCGTCATAGACCTGGGTGTCGAGGACGTCGGGCACAAAGCCGGCACCGATACCCTGGATCTTGTGCGGGCCGGCCTGGCCCTTGGAGAGCACCGGGGAGGTGGCGGGCTCGACGGCGACGACCTGAATCTCAGGGTTTTGCTCCTTGAGGAACTCGCCCACGCCGGTCACGGTGCCGCCGGTGCCGACGCCGGCGACGAAGATGTCGACCTTGCCGTCGGTGTCGTCCCAGATCTCGGGGCCGGTCGTGGCCTTGTGAATGGCCGGGTTCGCGGGGTTCACAAACTGGCCGGCGATGATGCTGTTGGGGGTCTCCTTCTGCAACTCTTCGGCCTTGGCGATAGCGCCTTCATGCCTTTGGAGCCGTCGGTGAGCACGAGCTGCGCACCGTATGCCTGCATGAGCTTGCGGCGCTCGACGGACATGGTCTCGGGCATGGTGATGATCACCTTGTAGCCGCGGGCCGCCGCCACCGAAGCGATGCCGACGCCGGTGTTGCCGCTCGTGGGCTCGATGATGGTGTAGTCGCCACCGCGCACGAGCTTGCCGGCCTTCTCGGCCCCGTCAATCATGTTCTTGGCGACGCGGTCTTTAACGGACCCGGCGGGGTTGAAGTATTCCAGCTTGACGAGCACGCGGGCCTTGAGGTCCTCATCGGCCTCAAAGTGGGTGAGCTCCAGGAGCGGGGTGTGGCCGATAAGCTGATCGATGGACGTGTAAACCTTGCTCATGATGAACCTCCAAAGCGTTCAAATGACTGGATACCGTGTGGTTTTACGGTGCGTCTAGCAGCTAAACCCATAAACCTTATAGGTTGTTCGTTTAGCTGTTGGGAAGCATAGTAGACACCAAAGCCTAGTAATGCAATAGGAAATAGGAGATTATTGCAAGTTGATTAACCATCTTGACCGGAACGGGTATTTTCAAAGCCAATTTTTCGGCTAGAATTTCAACGGACTAAAAGACCGAAAGGCAGCACTATATATGTTGGTTTCTACTAAGGGCAGGTACGCCCTGCGCGTTATGGTCGACTTGGCCGAGCACCAGGCGACAGGCCGTATCCCGCTTAAAGAGATTGCGGCGCGTCAGGGTATTTCGGAGAAGTACCTCGAGAGTATTCTGGCGACGCTCGTGCGCGCCAACATGCTCTCGGGCATGCGCGGCAAGGGTGGCGGCTATGTGCTCACGCGCCCGCCCGAGCAGTACACGGTGGGCGAGATCTTGCGCCTGACCGAGGGCAGTCTGGCGCCGGTCGCCTGCCTGGATGGCGACTGCAAGGGTTGCTCGCGAGCTGATGAGTGCCCCACGCTCGACGTGTGGAAGAACCTGGACAAGCTCATCAACGACTACCTCGACGGCGTGACGCTCGATCAACTTGTCGCTCCCAACCATGGCTACGACTACGTCATCTAACCCCACCTGCCATGTTGGGATGGGGTGGAAATGGTAGATTTTCTTGCCCTCTGAGACTTGGCAAATAAGAAGGCCGCCCATTTTGCGATGGGCGGCCTTTGATTTGGTCCGATGCGTTTGTGTGTCGGGGGCGTTCTACTCTTCGGCAATACTATCGAGGATACTGCGCATGATGGACACTAGGATGCTGCCCATAAAGGCCGATCCAAAGCTGGCGATGGAGATACCCGCGCCCAGCAGATTGACCGACAGATAGCTGGCCAGCTCGAGCATAAAGCTGTTGACTACGAGCTGAAAAATACCAAGCGTGATAATAGTGAGCGGCAGCGAGATAACCGTCAGGAACGGCTTGACGAGCGAATCGACGATGTTCAAGAACAGTCCCACGAAGCGAAACAGACCCAGGCCTCGGCAAAACCGAAGGCTGGATGCCGGGGACGAGGAACGTGGCAATCGCGATGGCGATAGAGGTAAAGAGCCAGTTAAGCATAAAGCGCATGGTGTGAATCCTTTCTTGCGCAGGGTGCGTCGGTGTCGCGTGAAGCGGTTTGCTGCGGCAGCTTGGACGGCCGCTCGGGTGTGCCGCCTTGTTCGGCCGCCCATTGTCTCAGATATTCGTGGAGCTTACGTGCGCATTCGGTTTCAAAACGGCGTTCGTCCTAGAAAACGCGCCGCTGGCAGAGAGTTTTGTCGCTTTAGTTTGGTGGTGTGCTAAACTGCTACGGGCAAAAGCCACAGGCGTTGCCCTATTGCATAGAACGGGCGAACGATGCCCGATGTCAGTATCAACTTCGATGCCTTTTGGCGGGTTTGGCGGTGATCGATGAATATCGAGAACATGTTTGACAAGCCTGATGTCAAGCAGCTGGTCCACGCATTTAGTCTTTTGGATGACGAGAAGGATATCCAGGCGTTTTTGACCGATATCTGCACGCCGCGCGAGATCTGCGATCTTTCGCAACGTCTGCAGGTTGCGCGTTATCTGGATGAGGGCGAGCCTTATGTTGAGGTTCAGGCCCGCACCGGCGCTTCGTCCACTACGGTGAGCCGCGTTTCAAAGGCACTCAACGGCGAGTACGGCGGCTATCGCAAGATCCTCATCAAACTGGAGGATGGCGAGTAGGCCAGCGGCAACAAACGAATTGCGCAGAACCGTCCCTTCGGGGGCGGTTTTTTGATCCTTTGGGGACGGAGGAAAACGGATCACTGGGTTAGACTGACCTCCTCGGTGATCCATTTTCCTCTGTCTCCAAGGGGTCAAATCTGTTGGCGTGGGGCAAATCTGTCCGCGCGGGCGGGTAGGATGGAAGCATTGAATATTGCGAACGGTTTGAGTGGAGGACCATGCCTGTTCGAATCTATACCACCAACGCCGGCGCGGATTTGAGCGATGCCGAGGCGGCGCTGCTTGCCGACCTTATTGCCCGCCACGGGCGTGCCGTGCTGCTGGCGCCAACGTTTGCCGAGCTCGACCTGTGCCGTCATGATGCGGCGGAAGCCGGCGTTTCGCTGGGTATTGACTACAAGACGCCTACATCGTGGCTTCGCTCGCTTTGGGAGCTTTTGGGCGACGGGCGCGGTTTCGTCGACAACCTGCAGCGCCAGATGCTGTTTTCGGACATGGTAGCGCGCCTCGACGACGCCGACCTGCAGCCGCTTTCGCGCAGCCAGGGCACGGTGCGTATGCTCGCGCGTATGGCTCGCGATGTGCTGCCGGGTGTGGCAGGGACAGGTGCCGAGCGTTGCTGCGACAACGTTTGCAAGCCCAAGCCCAGAAGCGACGCCGAGGCTCGCGTGTTTGAACTTTTGTGCGCCTATGCGCGCGGTTTGGACCGTCGAGATATGGTCGAGCCCTGCGAGGCGGCTGACATTATGGCCGGCGCTTTGGCCGACAACCTGCCGGGGTGCGCCCGCGCCGTTTGCGTGCGCGGCGTCACGTCATTTACGTATAGCCTGCTCGAGCTGCTGTCCGCCGTGGCAAACAACGGGGGAGAGGTTGTCGTGCTGCTTGCCCGCGAGCAAGCGGCGATGCGCGAGGAGCTTGCCGCGGCATTTGATGTCCGCGGTGTGCTGTTTGAGATCGCGCCGCTGGGGGAGGGCGCCGCCGCGCCCCAGACTGCCTCCAAGTCCGCTGCTCAGCCTGCCTTTATTGAGGTCGCCGGCCCCCATGCCCGTGCCCATGCTTATGCGGACGTCATCGATAAGTTGGTGAAAGCGCACAAGGAGTCCAAGGACGATAAAGCTGCTGCAACACCCGCCGACCCCGTACGCGTGCTCGTTGTTTCTGCCCGGCACCCCAGCTGTTCGGCGAGCTTGCCGCTCGTTTGGCGGCGCGCCACGTTGCTGCCGAGACGGCCGAGTTCACGGCGTTTCCCAATCCATTGCGGGCAGGCAGTTCACGGCGCTCGCAACCTGATCGAGCGTATGAAGGCCGCCGACGAAGGGGCAGCTTCTAAGACTGAGTGGTGGCCCGCTCCGGAGCTTACCGACTGGATTTACAGCCCGCTTTCGGGTGCCGACGCCGCCAGCGCGCGCACGTTCGACAAGAATATGCGACTGTCGCGCAGCAAGACCACTGCGGGCGTCAAGAGCCTGCTGCAGAGCGTGCAGGGCCAGGTGAGGGGCGCGCGTAAAGCGGCGAGCGACGAGAACTGGTTTAAGAACGTGCCGTGCGTGATCTCGGACGTGTTCCAGGCGCTGTGGCGCGACAAACCCGTGACGGCGCTCAAGGCCATGCTTGCCGTTGCCGAGGCACTGCCCGATCGCGCACTTGGCGGTCTCGACGGTCAGGCCCGTCGCCAGGCGGAGGTGGCCCTGCTGCGCCACGTCATCGACATCCTTATGAATGGCGCCCGTGCGCTCGACGTGTCGCAGGCCGCGACCGTGCCCGTGCTCGATGACATTCGCACCAAGGTGGACAAGCGTAGCGCCGCCTACGATTACGAGACCTACGAGGTTGACCGTGCGCCACGCGCCCAGGTTCGCTTTGCTTCGCTTGCCGATGCGGCGGCCCTGCGCCCCGGCAGCTACGATGCCGTGCTGTTTGCCGACGTCGACCTGGACAGTTATCCGCTCTCACACGAAGAGGGGCCGCTGGCCACGCTGACGGCGAGCCTCGATCGCGAGGGTGTGACGCTTGAGCCTGCCGCCTTGTTGCGCGTGCGCTTTGGCCGCGCGATGCAGGCCGCGCGCGGTCCGGTTGCGCTTGCCCGCGTGACGCACGATCGCCAGGCGCGCGAGTGCTACCCGGCTGCCGTGTGGACCGAGTTGCGGGCGCATGCCGAGGCCGCTAACGATGCTAAGGCCGCTGACGCCGACAAGGCCGCTGACGACGCTAAGGCCGTTGGCGCCGACAAGGCGAAGTGTGTGGGTGAGGGCGATATCGTAAGGGACTTCGATCCCGCGGCAGGCGAAGGTCTTAGGCGCGAGCGCGTGACCTGCGAAGCTCCTCAGCATCTGAGCGATGAAGCCATTCCGTATTTGGTCCTGCGTCGTCGCGATGGCGAGGGCGAGGATGCGCCGCTGGTGCCGCGCCTGACGTCTGCCTCGCAGATCGAGGCCTATTCGACCTGCCCGCTATGCTGGTTCGTCTCGTACCGCGTGAAGCCCCAGTCGATCGACGCTGGCTTTGGCAATATGGAGAAGGGCAACTTTGTCCACGACGTGCTGGAACACTTGCATGCCCGTCTGCCCCAGGAGGGCATGGAGCGCGTGACACCCATGAATCTGCCACGCGCGAAGGAGCTGCTGCGCGAGGTCTTTGACGAGACCTTGGCCGAGCATGCGGGCAAGCGCGGTACCGAGGGCCCGCTCGTGCCGCTCTCCCCGGTGGAGGAGCGCCAGGTGGCCGAGATTTTGCCGCAGCTGGAGGGCGTGCTTGCCTACGAGTCCGAGGCGCTCGCGCCCTTCGCGCCGCGCTACCTGGAGTTTGCGTTCAACGAGCTCCAGGTCGAGTATGCCGGTTGGCCGCTTGGCGGGCGCATCGACCGCGTTGATGTGGATGTCGAGAATCGCGCCGTGGTAATCGACTATAAGCATCGTTCGGGTGTCGAGGAGTTTAAACTCGCCGACCCCACGGTGCGCGACGAGGAGTCGGGCGAGGCCCCCATCGACGACCCGCGCTGCTGCCGCCCCATACCCAGACGCTCATCTACGCACAGGCCATGCGTCGGGCGCTGGGCCTAGATACCCGTGCTGCGCTCTATTTTTCGACCAAGGGTGGCAAGCCCGCGCTGCGCGGTGCGGCGAGCGCCGAGTTGCTTGAGGAAGAGCGTGGTGACGGCCGCATCCCGGGGCTTAAGAAGGGCTTTCCCGGCGAGGGCGGCAGCATGGACTTCGATGCGCTGCTCGATCGAGTGGAGACCGGCATTGCCGAGCGTCTGCGCGAGCTCGAGGCAGGCAACGTTGCCGCCGTCGACCCGACGTCGGCTCAGGCCGCGCATGCGCGCTGCTCGTATAACCACGAAGGAACGTTTGTAAGGAGGGACGTGTAGACCATGGATCTTTCGACTTTGATGCCGCAACAACTGCAAGTCGTCAAAACGCTCGACCGCCCGCTGTTTGTCTCGGCAGGTGCCGGCTCGGGCAAGACCTTTACCCTCACGCGCCGCATCGTCTACGCGCTCTCGCCCGAATCCGGTCCGTTCGTTGAGCATCTGGATCAGGTGCTCGCCATTACCTTTACCAAAGACGCCGCGGCCGAGATCCGTGACCGTGTGCGCCGCGCGCTCATCGACGAGGGCATGGACGAGGAAGCCCTGACCGTCGACGATGCGTGGATCTCGACCATTCACGGCATGTGCTCGCGTATCCTGCGCGCACATGCGTTGGAGCTGGGCATCGATCCCGAGTTCACGGTGCTCACCGATACCGACGAGCTTATGGACCAGGCTGTTGAGCATGTGCTGGCCCGCGCGACGCGCCCGATGCCGCCCCCGAGCTCGCCGCTTCGCTTAAGGCCCTCTACGCTTGGTATCCCATGGCGGGCGAGGGTGGGCCGTTTGGCGCCGGTACCACCATTAAAGGACTGGTGCGCGACCTGCTGGAGCTATCGAGCCAGCTGCCGGGCGGCATGGACGATGTGTGCGTGGCGCGCGGCCAGGCTGACACCTCGGCGCTTGCCGACGCCTATCGCGCGGCGTTGGGTGCGAGCAAGGCCGCGACCGAAAAGGCACAGGTGGCACTCGACGCCATCGAGCGTTTGAGGCGAGTGGCAAAACCATGGAGGATGCGGCGCGACTCATGATGTCGTGCAGCATGCCTCGGGCGAGCAAGGCGTTTCCTAAGGAGCAGGTGGAGCTGCTCAAGGCCGAGGCCGCCGATGCATTTATCAATATCGTGCTTGCCTGCGGTGCCCCCGCGCTCGATGCGCTGGTGGGCCTGGCCCGTTCCGTGGAGGCCGAGTATCGCGCGCTGAAGGCCGGCCAATCCGCGCTCGATAACAACGACCTGCTGCGCATGGCGTACGAGGCTCTGCGCGACTACCCGGCTATTCGAGCAGCCTATGAGGGCCGCTTTAAGATGGTCATGATCGATGAGTTCCAGGATACCGACCAGATGCAGGTTGACCTGATCCGTTACCTGACCGGCGCGGGTGAGCGTGCGCTGTGTACCGTGGGCGATGCGCAGCAGTCGATCTATCGCTTCCGTGGCGCCGAGGTCGAGGTGTTCCGTCGCCAAGAGCGCAAGGTGGGCTCGTCTGCCGCGCCCGAGGCGACTGCCGTGGCCGACGCCCCTGCTGGCGAGCTCGTTAAACTCGTGCGTAACTTCCGCAGCCACGACGAGGTGCTGCGCTACGTGGCGCGCGTCTTTGATGGCAACGACGGCGGCCTGATGCAGGGCTTTTTGGATCTGGAGGCGAGCGACGGCCGCAAGGATACGCTGGTGGCAGACGCCTCGCGTCGTCAGGCGATTTTCGTCGCCGGCGGCACGACGCAGGAACGCACGCAGGCAAAGGCGCGAGCGATTGCCGAGCGATTCCGCGTACTTGCCAAAGCCGGTCAGCCCCAGGGCGGCATGGTGCTGCTGCTGGGCCGCATGACTAACGCCGACGTCTATGCGCAGGCCTTTCGCGACCAAGGGCTCGATTGCGTTATCGCGGGCGGCTCGGTCTTTGCGCAGGCAGCCGAGGTGCAGACGGTGCGTGCCCTGATCTGCGCGCTTGCCAACCCGGCCGATACGGCACAGGGCCTCATGCCGTTGCTGGCCTCGCCGATGTTTGCGCTCGGTGCGCAGGAGTTCTTGGCACTGGCGACCAAGCTCGATGAAGAAACGGGTGAGACGTCGCGCCGCAACATTGATGCAGGCATCATGAGCGATTCCGATGTACCGGGCTTGCAGGACTTGCCGCTGGTGACGCGCGCCCGCGAGGTGCTGCGCTACGCGCTTCGCCGCGTGGGACGTGATTCGTTTGCCGCCATCGCGCGTGACGTGGTCAATGCCTCTGGCTGGTTTGTGCGCCTGGCACAGCGCGGTCCCGAGGCAAAGCCATTGCTGCCAATGTGCTCAAAGCGCTCGACGCCGTGGCCGAGGCAGAAGCCGAGCTCGGTAATTCCCCGCGCTCCATTGCGCTCGCCTTCGACCGCTTCTTGGCGGGCAAGGAGGCGCCGGGCGCGCTCAGCGAAGAGGGCGACGGCGCGGTGCGCATCATGACGGTGCATGCCTCCAAGGGCCTGGAGTATCCGGTCGTGGCGGTTGCGGAGTGCTTTGGCGTGCGTAAGTCCTCGGGTGCGGCTCAGATGGGGCGTGTCGAGGGTGGAGCGCAGGTCGTGGCGCTGCCGGCACGCTTCGACGGCGTTAAACTCGCGGACGGCACGTTCGTAAAGGGCGATGACGTCAAAAAGCAGTTTGAGCATGCGTTTAAGGGTAAGGGCACGTCGCTATGGTTGCCGCCGGAGCTCATGGAGGATGTCTGCGCGACGGGTTCTCCCGCCGAGGCATTCGTTCGCCTGCGCAACGACGACCTGCAGCTTTCGCTCGAGGAGCGGGCTCGCTTGCTCTATGTCGCCATGACGCGAGCGCGCGAGCTGGTCATTCTGGCGATGGATATCGGCGTGAGCGCGGCAAGGTGATGGCGCCGACCTTCGATGTCGAGACGGATCTGACCTACGACGTGCTGCGCCGCATCCTGCGACCGACAGCTGGACATACCGCAGCTCGATAGCGACCGTTTGGTGTTCGACAACTCCAAGCCGGGCGACTACGAGCTCATCTCGCTGGCGGACTTTACGTTTGGCGAGCAGGCGTTTGAGGTCAACGCTTCGCTGGATGTCGAGGGCAGGCTTGTCCGCGGCGATGCGGAGCCGGAGGGTGCCGGTGCGGATGCCCACGCCGCTGTTCCCGGTCCAGCCGACCCCGAGCCCGATGCGTTTGAGCTCGTGTATCCCCAGGCGGTGGGCGTGCGCATGGGCACCTGCCCGTATCCGGCGCGCGATTCGTACAGCTACTCGTCAATTGCCGCGGCGCTGCATGCCGAGTCCGAGGACCGAGCCGCCGAGGCGCATGTGCCCATGGACGAGGCTGGCGATGATGCGGAGTCGGATGGTTCCGAGATGACGGATGCAGGCGTGGCCGCCGTTGAGCCCGCCGGCAACCCCATGGCGCTGGCTCGGCGTTCCATGCCGCCTGCCAGTGGCTGATCGAGATGGGTGCCGATGCGCTGCCCGCCGAGCGTGCCGACGCCTGGCTCGCCTGTGGCGCCTGACGCTGGAACAGCGCGAACGCTTCGACGTTGCCTGGATCGCTGGCTCAAGTCGGCGGTCCGTGCCGAGCTGCTTGCCTGGCCGTGCGTTCGCGCCGAGGTGCCGTTCTTTTCGCTGGGCTGCGAGGATGAGGACATCGCTCGCTACGGTGCATATGCCGAGGGCGCCATCGATGCTTTGGCGACGAACCCGGCGGATTCGTCACGCGCGCTGGTCATCGACTACAAGACGGGCGGCACACCGGACGAGACGCCGGAACAGCTGCAGGAGAAGCACGCCCTGCAGGCGCGCGTTTACGCTGATGTTCTGCACAAGGCGGGCTTTGAGGCCGTGACCGTCAAGTTCGTCCGCGTGGAGCAAGTCGACCAGATTTCCTCTGCCGAGCCCACCGAGCCCCAAGTGGTCACCTACAACCTCTAGTCCAACCGGCGCCGCCCGCGCTCCATCCTCACCATAACTTGCGGTGGAATAGTTCCTGTTTACGGCCTAGATTGCCCAAACCGGAACTATTTCACCGCAACTCAATAGGAGCCGTGTGGGTTTGGCTAGGTTCGGGTGCTGTCCGTGCCGTGGGGTAAAATCGTTCAGTCAGAACACGAACCCGCATCGGAGCTCATCACATGGCATTCGTCCATCTGCACAACCACACCGTCTTTTCCATGCTCGACGGCGCAACCCGTATCCAGGATATGGTCAACCGCGCCGTTGAGCTGGGCATGCCCGCCGTCGCCATTACCGACCACGGCTACATGTATGGCGTGCCCGACCTAGCGCTGGCCTGTGACGCCGTTAACCACAACACGCCCGAGTACAAAACCTGGAGCCACGACAAGGCCTTCTTGGAAAAGGACCGCCGCGACGAGTTGGTGGAGCCCGATCCCGAGGCAAACCCGCGCGAGCATGCCCAGTATGTGAAGGACATGGCCATGTGGGACGAGAAGGGCAACATCGACGAGCTCAAGCCGCCCCTGGTCATCAAGCCCATCTTTGGCTGCGAGGTCTACTTTACGCCGGACGAGACGCTCGCCCGCGACCATAAGCCCGAGCTCTACCACATGATCCTTCTGGCCAAGGACCAGGAAGGCTACGTCAACCTGATGCAGACGGTTTCCGAGGCCGCCGTGCAGGGCTTTTACTATAAGCCGCGCGTGACGCTCGACAACCTGCGCCGCCACGCCAAGGGTATGATCTGCACGAGCGCCTGCATCGCGGGCATCATCCCCAAATACATCGACCGCGGTGACATGGAGGGCGCCATCAAGTGGGCCGAGACCTTCCGCGACACCTTTGACCCCGGCGACTTTTACATCGAGATCCAGGAACACGGCATCACCACCGACAACGGCCTGACCGACGAGCAGATGGACCGCACGCTCATCGATATCGCCAAGCAGGTGGGTGTCAAGGTCATCGCCACCAACGACTTCCACTACTTGCGTCGCGAGGACGCGCCCGTACAGGACGTCATTATGTGCATCGGCATGAACGCCAAGGTCGACGACCCCAACCGCATGCGCATGACCGGCTCGGAGTTCTATATGAAGACCGAGGAGGAGATGCGGGCGATGTTCCCGTATTGCCCCGAAGCCTGCGACAACACGCTCGAGATCGCCGACAAGTGCTACGTGGAGCTGGACTGGGACTCCATCATCCTGCCGCGCTTCCCGTTGCTCGATCCCGGCGAGACGCACGAGAGCCAGTTCCGCCGCGAGTGCGAGAAGGGCCTGCGCCAGCACTACGGCGACGACTGGGCCACGCGCGAGATCGGCGGCGTCAACATCAAAGAGCGCTTTGAGTACGAATACAAGGTCATCTGCGATAAGGGCTTTGCCGCCTACTTTTTGATTGTTGCCGAGTACGTGCAATGGGCCAAGGACAATGGCATCGGCGTCGGCCCCGGCCGTGGCTCGGCCGCCGGCGCTATCGTCGCCTACGCCATGAACATCACCGCGTTCGACCCGCTCGAGAACGGCCTGATGTTCGAGAGGTTCCTGTCCCCGCAGCGTACCGAGATGCCCGATATCGATATGGACTTCGACGATGAGCGGCGCCTCGAGGTCGTGGAGCACGTTCGCCAGCTCTACGGCCCCGAGAAGGTAACTCACGTCATCACCTACTCGACCATTAAGGCCAAGCAGGCCATCAACGACGCCGCGCGCGTTCTGGACTACCCGGTCTACATGGGCCAGCGCCTGTCCAAGATGGTCTCGAGCGACCCCAAGGTCAAGCTCAAGCAGGTGCTCGAAAAGCAACCCGGCAAAGAGGATCTGTTTAACCCCGATTTTGCCGAGGCATATAAAAAGGACGACGACGCCCGCCGCATCATCGACACGGCACTCTCGATCGAGGGTCTCACCCGTGGCGAGGGCGTGCACGCGTGCGCCGTTCTGATCTGCCGCGATCCCGTCAACGAGCACGTGCCCACCAAGCTCGATACCAAGGGCGGCGTCGAGATTACCCAGTACGAGGGCCATACCGTCGCCGACATGGGCCTGCTCAAGATGGACTTCTTGGGCCTGCGCACGCTGACGGTTATCTCCAAGGCCAAGGCAAACATCAAAAAGAACTTTGGCATCGACATCAAAGAGGAAGAGATTCCCTTTGACGATCCCGAGATCTTTAAGCTCATGGGCTCCGGCCACACCGCCGGCGTCTTCCAGGTCGAGTCCGCCGGCATGACGGCCACGATCAAGAACATGAAGCCCACCGAGTACAAACACGTCGTGGCATTGATCGCCCTGTACCGCCCGGGCCCGCTGGGCGCCGGCATGGTCTCGTCCTACATCAACCGTATGAACGGCAAGGAGCCGGCCGTCTCCTACGACGACCGTCTGGACGACATCCTGGGCGAAACCTACGGCACCATGGTCTACCAGGAGCAGGTTATGCTCATCTCCGTCGAGATGTGCGGCTTCTCCAAGGGCGAATCGGACTCGCGTATCCGTAAGCCCGTGGCTAAGAAAAAGATCAAGCTGCTCACGTCGACGGTGCTGCACTGGGAGGATGGCTCGGACGAGACCACCTACGACCACTGGATGAACGGCGCTATCAAGAACAACTACACGCGCGAGGTCGCCCAGAAGATTTGGGACGATGTTCTCGAGTTCGCGTCCTACGCCTTCAACAAGTCGCACTCCGCCGGCTACGCCATCCTGGTTATGCAGACGGCGTGGCTCAAGGCGCACTATCCGCATGAGTACATGGCGGCCGTTCTGACCTCCTATACGGGCAAGACCGACAAGATCGTGCACTACGTCTCGGCGTGCCGTCACGACGGCATCCCCGTGCTTTCGCCAGATGTCAACGAGTCCGGTACCGAGTTCACGGCTACTAAGGAGGGCGTGCGCTTTGGTCTGGCCGGCATCCGCGGCGTGGGCACCGGCGTGGCGCAGGCGATTATCGCCGAGCGCGAGGCGGGTGGTCCGTTTAAGACGCTGCACGACTTTGTCGAGCGCGTGGACTCGAGCCAGGCCAACCGTCGCGTGATCGAATCGCTGATCAAGGCAGGCGCCTTTGACTCCACGGGGTATCCGCGTCGCCAGATGATGCACTTTGTGGATAAGAACAACCCCGAGAACATCATCGATGCCGCGGTGAAGCGCCAGAAGGATCGCGCAAGCGGTCAAACGTCGTTCTTCGATATGTTTGGCGACGTTGAGGCTCGGGCTTCGAGGTGAGCGTGCCCGATCCGGATGGCCAGGAGTGGGACCGCCACCTTAAGCTGAGCCAGGAGAAGGAGGTTCTGGGCATCTATGTCTCGGACCACCCGCTGCGCCCGTTTGAGTATGCGCTAGCCAAGGCGCGCGACTTCTCGTTCTCGCAGATCGATACCGGCTACGAAGTGCAGAACTACGGGCGGCACCATCAACCAGGAGATTCCCGAGGGCAAGGCGCTGTGGTGGGCCGGCATGGTCTCGAGCGTGTCCAAGCGCGTGACCAAAAACGGCGACCCCATGGGCATCGTGCAGCTCGAGGACATGGAAGGCGAGGCCACCGTCGTCGTGTTCCCCAAGACCTACAAGGAGGCCGAGGGGTACCTGTACGGCGAGGTCGATCCCGAGACCGGTGCACAGCTGTCCGATGCGTTTGTGCGCATTAAGGGCAAGCTCGAGCGCTCGGACCGCGGCGACCAGATCATCGCGCAGGAGATCGTGCCGCTGGAGCTCAACGAGGAGAACAACAAGCCCAAGGTGTTTGAAGTCATGGTGCCCAACAGTCGCTTTAGCCAGGGCAATATGGCACGCTTGGCCACGGTGCTCACCACCAACCCGGGCGGCGATCGCGTGGAGATCTTTATCGAGCAGGTGGACGGGCGCGTACTGCGTGCCGAGGTGCCGGCCAAGGTCAACGCGCGCTCGATTCCACTGCTGGCAGAGGCAAAGGCCATCGTCGGCAACCAGGGTCGTGTGACGGTTATCTAGCTACCCTGTGTGGATTGGAGGAAGTGATGACGCAGGGGACGTTTGCGCAGGCGCTTCGTAAAGAGGCGGCGTTGAGCGGCACCTTTATGAAGGGCCGCTCGCTCATGCTCAACGGCGCCGTGCTGTCGATTGAGGACAGCGGCTCGCGCTTCTCCAAAAACGTGACGGTTGAGGGCTCGGTGTGCGGCTCGCGCGGCGACCTGTACAAGACGCACGTGGCGCTCGATATGGACGAGCACGAGGTTATCGACTACGACTGCGACTGCCCCGCCGCATACCGCTATCCCGGTATGTGCAAGCACGCCATCGCCACAGCGCTGGCGTACCTGGACACCAGCGGCATTGAGCCTGTTGAGGGGCTGCGCACGCCGGTTCGCACGTTTACGGCGCAGCCGAAACAGCCCGCGCGCGCCGCGTCCGCCGCGCCGGCCGTCAACCCCAACTTTCCCTTCCCGGCGCCCGTCCCCACGAGCCCGAGCCTTGTGGCGGCGCTTTCCGATCTTTCGGACGCGCGCATGGATGAGCTGGCGAGCATGCGCCGCAAACTAGCCGGTGCCGTTGATCCCGACGCCCCCAAAGCGGCGTTGGAGCCTCGTTGGTGCCGTACTACAATCCGCTGTTCGCTGACCGCTTTAGCTGGGCGCTCGAGTTCCGCATTCGCTGTGGATCGGTCTCCTACGTGGTCAAGGACATCGACGGCATGGCCGATGCTACGTGCGCGGCGGCACGTTCTCCTATGGCAAGAAGCTCACGTTTGTCCATTCACCTGAGGCCTTTGACGAAACATCGGCAAAGCTGCTCAACCTTGTTGTGACGACAGTTGCCTATCTCGATGACATCACAAGCTCGCGTTCGGCGTCGTACGACTTTGCCGCAGTGGTTTTGTTGCCGAGCGTCAGTTGCCGCTGTCCGAGCATAGCATCGTATATGTGCTGGACCTGCTGCGCGGCCAGACCATCTCCTTTGAGCCCGCCTGGTCGCGGGGGATGACGACGCATCGCACCTACGACGTGGCGGTTGAGCTGTCTCCGCAAGGGGAGGACGAGGCATCCGCTAAGCGCCCACCGCTGCTTGCCGCCAAAATCGCGCCGGCGGCTGGTGGTAGCTATGACCTGCGCCTGCCCGCCGATATGTACTGCTTTGCGTCGGGCGATGCCGCCTACTTGGTTGACACGCGCCGCGCGCGCCGTACCGACGCTGCATTTGCTCAGCATGCCGCACCTTTTTTGTCGCGCTTGCTGCCGTGCCGCACGCCCGCCCATATTGCCGCCGAGCAGGTGGGTGAGTTCTGCCGTATGGCGCTGCCCATTTTGCGCGACTACACCGACCTCACCGCGCCCGCCGCGCTCGATACCGTGGCACCCGAGCCGAGCTTTGCTATGGCGATCGGCGTCGACGATGGGCTCGTGACCTGCAAAATTACGGTTACCTACGGCGATTGGTCGGCGGATCTCTTTAGCCTGGGCGCTCCGGGCAGCCCCTTCGAAGAGCAGCGCCCCGGTGTGCCGCCCCGCGACGAGGTGGCGGAGTTTCGCGTTATGGATACGGCGGCCCTGTACTTCGATTTCTACGAGCGCGGTCTGGCGTTTGAGGAGCGCGATGACGCCCGCTTGTTCTGCCTGCTGACCGAGGGCCTGTCTGCCCTGTCCGAACTGGGTGAGATCATGCTCAGCGACCGTCTGCGCCAGATCTCGGTCCGCCCCGCGCCCAAGCTCTCGGTTCGTGCGACCGTTAAGAGCAATCTGCTCGATGTCGAGCTGGGCGCGAGCGGGCTTTCGGCCGCGGACCTTGCCGTCTATCTCGATTCGTACAAGCGCCATCAAACGTTTGCGCGCCTTACGTCCGGCGACATCATTCGCCTGGACGAGGGGGCGCGCGCCGCGTTTGGCCTTGCCGAGGACCTGGGTGTCGATGCCGTCGACCTGCTCGACGGCGTGTCGCTTCCCGCGTCGAGCACCCTGTTCGTCGACAGCATGCTCGCACGCACGCCGGCGCTCGAGGCCGATCGCGACGCTGCGTTCCGCCGTACCGTCGAGCGCCTGGACACGCTCGGCAAGATGGACTTTACGGTGCCGGCATCGCTCAAGGCAACGATGCGCGGCTACCAGGTCGACGGATACCAGTGGCTCGGCTCGCTCGAACACCTGGGCCTTGGCGGCATCTTGGCCGACGACATGGGCCTGGGCAAAACGCTCCAGATGATTGCGCATATTCTGGCGCGCGTGGAGGCGGGGGACACCAAGCCCACGCTCGTGGTATGCCCGGCCTCACTCGTGTACAACTGGACTGCCGAGCTGGAGCGCTTTGCCCCGTCGCTCGATGTGTGCGCCATTGTGGGCGCCAAGGCTCAACGCCGCGTGCAGATCGCCGGCGTGGCCGAGCATAGCGTGGTCGTGACGTCGTATGACTTATGCGGCGCGATATCGACGAGTACGTCGAGCGGGATTTTGCCCGCGTGGTGCTCGATGAGGCACAGTACATTAAAAATCCGCTCACGCAGGTGGCGCGCGCCGCCAAGCGCCTGCCTGCCGGCGTGCGCTTTGCCCTGACGGGCACGCCCATCGAAAACCGCCTGTCCGAGCTCTGGAGCATCTTCGACTTTTTGATGCCGGGCCTTTTGGGGACGCGCGAGTCGTTTGCCAAGCGCTTTGAGAGCCCCGTCGAGCATGCCGAGGGCGATAGCGCCGCTCGCCTGCAGGCGCTCGTGTCGCCGTTTGTGCTGCGCCGTGTTAAGGAAGACGTGGTGGCCGACCTGCCGAGAAGATCGAAGACACCGTCATGGCGCAGCTTACCGGCGAGCAGCGCAAGCTCTACCTGGCCAACCAGGACCGCATCGCCCAGCAGGTGCAGCACCGCGAGGCTGGGGAGTTTAAGAAGGACAAACTCAAGGTGCTCGCCGAGCTCACCAAGCTGCGCCAGATCTGCTGCGACCCGCGTCTACACTACGAGGATTACAAGGCGGGGAGCGCCAAGCTCGATACGTGTATGGAGCTCGTGCACGGCGCACTCGACGGCGGGCATCGCATCCTGTTGTTCAGCCAGTTTACGGGTATGCTCGATATCATCGGTAAGCGCTTGGCCAAGGAGGACATCGCCTTCCTTAAGCTCACGGGCGCTTCGTCTAAGGAGAGCCGCGCCAAGATGGTCGCGCAGTTCCAAGCGGGCGAGGTTCCGGTCTTTTTGATTTCGCTCAAGGCGGGCGGCGTGGGCCTTAACCTGACGGCGGCCGACGTGGTCATCCACTACGACCCGTGGTGGAACGTGGCAGCGCAGGACCAGGCGACCGACCGCGCGCACCGTATTGGCCAGCAACATACCGTGACCGTGTACAAGCTCATCGCCAAGGACACGATCGAGGAGCGCATTATGCAGATGCAGGAGTCCAAGCGCGACCTGGTCAACAGCGTGCTCGGCGGCGACGGCATCTCGTCGGCGCTGTTTACCCGCGAAGATGTTCTGGCGCTGCTGGGCGGCGACGGGCGCTAACCCGCTCGGGTGGGGCCGCCAGGGCGGATAGCGCACGCTGCCCCATCGTCCCCGCCCGTTGTGTGTTCATTTGCAATGCCGTGGATGGTTTGTCTGCCTTTGGGCATAAGAACCATCAAGAACATTGGCACGTCAGCAAAGGAGAACATCATGGCGAAATTCTTTAAGGACCCCGACGGTAAGCTCATTGCCGCCCTTGGCAACGACGTTGCAACCCCTGCCGGTTGCACGGAACTGACCGCAAACACTGAGGACGCGGCGCACGAGAAGCACGTGCCTGTTGTCGAGACCGAGCGCGACGGTCACGTGATTCGCGCACGCGTTGGCTCGGTCGAGCACCCCAGCCTGCCCGAGCACTATATTGAGTGGATCGCCCTTGAGGCCGAGGGCCGCTTAGAGGTCCATTACCTTGAGCCCGGCATGAAGCCCGCGACGTTTTTTGCCGGCGGTTCCAAGACCGGTACCGTCTATGCCTACTGCAACCTGCACGGGCTGTGGTCCGCGACGTTCTAGGAGCGCGCCCCCGCTCGGGGTATCATAGCTAGCATATGCACATGCGAGCGCCGACTGCATCATGCGGCCGGCGCTTTTACTACGATTTCGATGGTTTACGACGGAAAGGGCTGAGCCATGAAGCTCGCGCTTGCACAGATCGATATGCGCCTGGGTGATATTGAGGGCATTTGCGGCCGCATCGAGGACCAGGCTCGTCTGGCCCACGAGCGCGGGGCGCGCGTGCTGTGCGTTCCGGCTCCGCTCTTTATGGGCGCCATGCCCGGTGGCCTGGTGGGCGCTGCCGACTTTGAGCACGACATGCTTGCCGGCTTGACTGGTGTCGCCGAGCGCATCCAGGAGCTTGACATGATCTGCATCGTGCCCGCGGCGGTTTCGTTTGAGGGTCAGCCGCTGCTCGACTACATGATGCTCAAGGACGGTCATGTGGTGCCGGCGCGTTCGAGCATTGCCCTGCAGCGTGGCGAGAACAACGACACGCGTTGGGCGCCGCCGGTGTTCGACGTGGACGGCGTGCGCATCGCCGTGATTTTTGACTTGGACCGCGAACTCGAGATGTTGCCGACCGGTGTTGACCTCATTGCGTATTTCCAATTCAATGCGTTTGACATGACCGACCGCGAGGCTGCCGCCATTGCCGCCGTTCGCAGCGGCGCCTACCGCAAGATCGCATCCAAGCGCAGCGTGTGGTTTGCCTGTATGGCGCCGGTCGGTGCTTATGACGAGTCGGTGTATACCGGCGGTTCGTTTGTGCTCGACGACTGTGGTCGTGTGGTGGCCCAGGCGCCGTGTTTTGAGGAGAGCCTGCTGGTTCAGGAGATTCAGCGCGGCGTGATGCTCGATGCCCTGGAAGATCACGAACTGCCCGAGTTCCGTTCCGAGGAGTGGCTGTGGCAGGCGCTGGTGCTCGCCGTGCGCGACAACGCCCGAGCCCACGGTGCGTCGCGTGCTGTGGTGGCGCTCGAGGGCGACTTGCCGTCGTCCCTGCTGGCGGCGCTGACCGTCGACGCTCTGGGCCCGCGTAATGTGATTGGCCTGGTGCTGGGGCGCAACCGTATCTTTACGCCGGCGCAGGAAGAGGCCGAGGCTGCCCGCTGTGCCGCCGTCCGCGCCATCGCCGAGCGTCTGCACATTCGCACCGTCGAGCGCGATGCACCGGATGCGGCGCGTGTGCTCGATCGCGACGTGTCGGCGGGCGATGCCGAGCGTCTGCGCTCGCGCACGCTGGGCCTCATGCTGGAGGACACGGCGCTCGAGCTGGGTGCGATGGCGCTGAGCCCGCTGTCCAAAACCGAGTACGCGCTGGCGGCGCCGGCGCTTTGCGGCGGCTACCAGGGCGATTACGCGCCCTTTGGCGATGTGTACCTGTCGACGCTTGAGTTTGTGGCGCGTGTGCGCAACCGCACGTCTGCCGTGGTGCCCCAAGAGCTCGTGACGCTCAACGCGGTGGAAGATTGTATGGAGCGAGTGCTGGCGCAGGCGCTCTCGACGCTCGACGGTCCGGTCGATATGCTCGACCGCGCGGCACAGCTGCTCGGCGGGCTTGAGCCGGGTGAGGTCGATGGCGCGCTCGAGGCGCACGTGGACCGCAATCGATCTTTCGACGACATCCCGATGGCCGCTGGAAAGCCTGAGGCCTGCTCGCTGCTGCTGATGCTTGTGCGTCAGGGCGAGGCCGCCCGCCGCATGCTGCCGACGGCGTCGATCGTCTCAGCCCGTTCGTTTGTCGAGCGCGCCTGGCCGTACATGCTCGCGTGGTCCGACCTGGGGCTTAACGGCAAGGAGCGTATGACGGTCGATTCGCTGGCGCGCGCCGAGGTGCGCCGTTTTGCTGACGAGGATACGAGCGAGCGCGTGCGAAACGAGATGATGGGCGTGCTGGGCGAGCTACTGGGTATTTCGCCCGAGCAGATGGAGGAGCTGCGCTCCGAGGACGGCCAGCGCCGCCTGCACGAGGGTATGAAGAAGTTTGAGGGCGAGGTCCAGGACGCCATCGATAAGATGATGGGCGGCCAGGGTGGCCCGCAGGGTGGGCCCCAGGGTGGCCCGATGCCGCATCCGCCGGTGGATCCGAGGCAGTTTCCCTTTTTCTCTCAAAACTAACTATGGGATAGGATTCGCTTCCAACCCCGACACTTCAACTAAGCATCTTGGCCCCGTTGTGTTATTCTAGAACAGACGTTCGTGAATGATGCTCGGGGCCTTGCCTTGTGCTGTACTTGTGACGAGGGGAGGTTGGCTTGGTCATTTTGGGTATCGACCCCGGTTTGGCCCATACGGTTGGGGGATTATCGAGGAGCGGCGCGGCGAGGTTCGCTGCCGTGCCTACGGTTGTATCGAGACCAGCGCGGGTAGTCCGCTCGCGGTGCGCCTGTCGCATATCGCCCGCGACCTCAAGGGCGTCGTGGAGCGTTATCGACCCGATACTGCTGCTATCGAGAGCATCTACTTTGGCGCTAATGTCCGCTCGGCAATCCCCACGGCACATGCCCGCGGTGCCGCGCTCGTGGCGCTTTCGGAGTGCGCGCTCGAGATCGGCGAGTACACGCCTATGCAGATCAAGCAGGCTGTGGTGGGTACCGGCGCCGCGGACAAGCGGCAGGTCGCTACATGGTGCGCACGCTCACGCAGCTCGACCACGACCCTCATCCCGACCATGCCGCCGATGCCCTGGCTTGCGCCATCTGCCACGTAAACCTCAGCCGCACCCGCGCCCTCACCGGTGGCGAGTTCTATCAACAGAGAGGAACCGGATACTGATGATTTCCCAGCTCCACGGAACGCTTGTCGAGGCCACGATGAGCTCTGCTGTCGTCGACGTGTCGGGCGTTGGCTTTGAACTCGGCATTTCTGGCGGCACTGCGGCCACGCTGCCTACGCCCGGCGGTGAGGTGCGCCTCTATACCCGTATGCAGGTGCGCGAGGACGCTATGACACTTTTCGGTTTTTCCTCTAAGGATGAGCGCACGATGTTCGACCGGCTTGTGTCCGTCTCGGGCGTTGGCCCGCGCTTGGCGCTCGCCGTACTTTCCACCTATACCGTGGGACAGCTGTATTCCCTGGTGATGGCCGAGGACGACAAGGGCATGGCCAAGGTGCCCGGCGTGGGCAAAAAGACCGCCCAGCGCCTCATCTTGGAGCTCAAGAGCACCTTTGCCAAGGACAAGGGCTTTGTGCCGGTCGATGCGATCCCCGGTCAGGTTGCGATGCCCGTGCCCGCCGCCGCTCCTTCGGCGATCGATGACGCCCGTGCGGCACTCCTTTCCATGGGCTTTAGCCCGCAGGAGACCGATGTCGCTCTGAGCGGGTATGATGGGCAGGATATGCGTGTCGAGGATTTGCTCGGCGCGGCGCTTAAGCGACTCGGAATGGATGCGTGATGTGGGAAGCCGATGACTCTCAGGACCTGTGGGCGACGCCCGGCAACTCGCCGGCGGCATCCATGGCGCACGGCGAGCGCATGGTGGGCTCGGAGCTGACGGCCGAGGACCTCGATGTCGATCGCACTTTGCGCCCCCAGCGCCTGGACGATTACTGCGGCCAGGAGCATATCAAGCAGAGCCTGCGCGTGTTGATCGAAGCGGCGCAGAGCCGTGGGGAGACGCTCGACCACGTGATCTTCTCGGGTCCTCCGGGCCTGGGCAAGACCACGCTGGCCACCGTAATCGCCAACGAGTTGGGCGCTCAGATAAAAACGACGAGTGGCCCGGCCATCGCGCGTACGGGCGACCTGGCGGCCATCCTTACCAACTTGCAGCCGGGTGATGTGCTGTTTATCGACGAGATCCACCGCCTCAACCGTTCGGTCGAGGAAGTCCTGTACCCCGCGATGGAGGACTTTGCCCTCGATATCGTGATTGGCAAGGGTCCGGCGGCGCGCTCGATTCGCCTGGATATCCCCAAGTTTACGCTGGTAGCAGCAACGACCCGCTCAGGCATGTTGACCGGCCCGTTGCGCGACCGCTTTGGCATTTCATATCGCTGGATTACTACACGGTCGAAGAGCTCGCGCAGATTGTGACGCGCTCGGCAACTATTCTGGGCGTGGCGATCGACCATCCCAGTGCACTTGAGATCGGCTCGCGTTCGCGCGGCACGCCGCGTCTTGCCAACCGCCTGCTCAAGCGCGTGCGCGATTACGCACAGGTGCGCGGCAACGGTCCCATCGAGCTCGATATCTGTCGCCAGGCGCTCGAGTTCTTCGAGATCGACGAGCTCGGCCTGGACTGGATGGATATTCGTATCTTGGAGACGCTTGCCAAGACGTTCTCCGGTCGTGCCGTGGGACTTACGACCCTTGCCAGCGCGGTGGGCGAGGACCCGGGCACGCTCGAGGATGTCTATGAGCCCTATTTGCTGCAGTGCGGTTGATGATTCGTACGCCGCAGGGCCGTCAGGCAACCCTGCGCACCTTTGAGCACCTGGGGATTGAACCTACCGTTTAGGGCGCTTTGTTTTGGCGGGCTGTTGGGCTATCGCCGGGCATCGGGTAAACATATCGCCGTTCATCGGTTATGGGCGTTTTACTATTGCGCGCCCGTGCTATGCTGAATTGGTCTTTTTCTCATTCGGTAACGAAAGGACCGCCCATGCCTACTGACATCGAAATCGCACGTTCTGTCACGCCGCTGCCTATTACCGAGGTGGCCAAGAACGCCGGCGTCGACGTTAAGCACCTTATTCCGTACGGCTTCGACAAGGCTAAGGTCGACTATTCACTGCTCAACGAGCCGACCGATCACCAGGCCAAGCTCGTCCTCGTGACCGCTATCAACCCACGCCTGCGGGCGAGGGCAAGACCACCACGACCATCGGTCTGGCCGATGGCCTGCGTCGTCGCGGCGTCAAGAGTGCCGTGGCCCTGCGCGAGCCTTCGCTCGGCCCCGTCTTTGGTGTTAAGGGCGGTGCTGCCGGCGGCGGCTGGCTCAGGTGATCCCCATGGAGGATATCAACCTGCACTTTACCGGCGACTTCCATGCCATCGGTGCTGCCAACAACCTGCTGGCCGCCATGCTTGATAACCACATCCAGCAGGGCAACCAGCTTGGCATCGACGTTAAACGCATCACTTGGAAGCGCGTCGTCGATATGAACGACCGTCAGCTGCGCCACGTCATCGACGGTATTGGCGGTAAGGCCCAGGGCGTGCCGCGCGAGGACGGCTTCGATATCACCGTCGCCTCCGAGGTCATGGCAATCCTGTGCCTGTCTACGAGCATCAGCGACCTCAAGGAGCGCCTGGGCGAGATCGTCGTCGGCTACAGCTTTGCCGGCGAGCCCGTCCGTGCCCGCGACCTTAAGGCCCAGGGTGCCATGGCCGCGTTGCTTAAGGACGCGCTCAAGCCCAACCTGGTGCAAACGCTCGAGGGCACGCCCGCGTTTGTCCACGGCGGCCCCTTCGCCAACATCGCCCACGGCTGCAACTCTATCATGGCCACGCGTATGGCGATGCGCTTTGGCGATGTTGCCATTACCGAGGCCGGCTTCGGTGCCGATCTGGGTGCCGAGAAGTTCCTCGACATCAAGTGCCGTATGACGGGCGTTCGCCCCAGCGCCGTCGTGGTCGTCGCGACCGCTCGTGCGCTGAAGTACAACGGTGGCGTCGCCAAGGCCGACCTCAACGAGGAGAACCTCGAGGCACTCAAGGCCGGCATGCCCAACCTGCTGCGTCACGTCGACAACATCCAGAACGTTTATGGTCTGCCCTGCGTGGTCGCCATCAACCGCTTCCCGACGGACACCGAGGCCGAGCTTGCGCTCATCGAGTCCGAGTGCCAGAAGCTCGGCGTCAACGTTAAGCTTTCCGAGGTCTGGGCCAAGGGCGGCGAGGGCGCGCTCGAGCTTGCCGATGAGGTCATGCGTCTGATTGAGCAGCCGAGCGAGCTCAAGTTTGCCTATGAGGACGGCGCCGATGTGGCCGACGCTCTTGAGGCCATTGCCACCAAGGTCTACCGCGCCGACGGTGTTGACTTTACGCCGGCCGCCAAGCGCCAGCTCGCCGAGCTGCGCGAGAACGGCTTTGGCAACCTGCCGGTGTGCGTGGCCAAGACGCAGTACAGCTTTAGCGACAACGCCAAGGCCCTGGGCGCTCCCGAGAACTTCCGCATCACGGTGCGCGAGCTCAAGGTTTCCGCCGGTGCCCACTTTGTGGTCGCACTGACTGGCAGTGTTCTGACCATGCCGGGCCTGCCCAAGGTCCCTGCGGCCGAGAACATCGACGTCGACAACGACGGCAACATCACCGGCCTGTTCTAAGCCTGCTGCCCATAGCTGCTTGTCCGCCCCGCCGTGCCCACAAGGCCCGGCGGGGCTTTTTTATCCTTAGGCCCGCGCATGTCTTGTAGATACCGACGGGCTCTGCCCATCATAGGCTTTTGCGCGGTAGAATGCATGGATAACTTGATGCTCACGCGCGACGGAAAGGAATCGTTGCATGGATCAGGACAAGACAACCGTGATGGGCGGCTACGGTTCCGCGCAGGCTGGCGATAGCGCCGATGCGACCCGCGTTGTTCCCAACCCCGGATATACCGACCCCGCCGCGACGCAGCCTTCTGCCGAGCCCACCCGGGTTATGGGCTATGGCGACACGGCGCAGGATTCTTGCGCTGCATCTTCGCAAGGCCCCTATGGCAACGCAGCTCCGGACCCGTTTGATTATGCGTCGCAGGATTCTTATGCCGCTTCGACACCGAATCCCTATGATGACCTGCCGCAGAATCCCATTCCGCAGCCTCAGCAGACGACGTATATGCCTCGCACGGCGCAGCCTCGCTACGAGTCGCGCGAGCCGTATCGCGAGTACCCCAAGTCGATTCCGCAATATGGCGAGGACGAGGAGAAGAAGCCGTCGCGTTCGTCGAGCGTGATCAAGAAGATCCTCATCGTGCTGGCGATCTTCTTTGCGCTGTCGGTTGTGTTTGCCATCGTGTCGGGCATGCTCAACAAGCGAGGGAGTTCAACGGCCGATACCACTGCCGAGCAAACCGAGTCCGCCTCGTCTAGCACCGTCGATCTGAGCGATATCCCGGGGCAGTACTGGTCCAACGCCAAAAAGCTTCTCAAGTCGCGCGGCGCCGATCTTTCGAATGCCGTGGTCCTGACTGATGATGGCTCAACGCCCGTCATCGATGCCAACTGGGTCGTTACTTCTGCCTACTATAACGACAACGGCAACCTCGAAATTCAACTCACGCACAAGAACAGCTCGGGCAACTCGTCCGGCGGCCAAAGCGGTACCGACAGCTCGAGCTCCAATACGCTGGAGGACTTGAGCAACAAGGCACAGGAGTTGGGAGACAAGGCGCAAGAGCTGGGCGATACGGCACAAAACCTGGGCGACACCGCGCAGAACTTGGGCGACATGGCGACGGATGCCTGGAACGCACTGCAAAACGGCATCTCGGGCGCGCAGGGAAACTAGCTGTTAAGCGGGCTACAGCTGCTCTGCTGGACGGTCGGGCGAACTAAAGCCCGAGTCAAACGTAACGACGCATGAGACGTTGGGCCGGCGCTCGTGCACGATGCGCGTGACGAGCTCCAGCAGCTCCTCGTCGGATATGTCAAAGCCGTCGGGGCGCACCAGGTCAAACGAAACGAACCCGTCGTGCTCGTGCAGGTCGTGGATGGAGAGCGCGGGATCGATCTGCATGACGCCGCGCTTGACCCAGCCGCGCAGATCATCGCCGGTTGTCGCGATGGGGTCGCAGTGCAGCGTGATGCCAATGCCCATCTGGCGCTTGATGTCGTGCTCGATGGTGTCCAGGATCTCGTGGTGCTCAAATGCGTCGCCCTCGCCGGGCATCTCCACGTGGGCGCTGGCAAACTGACGACCGGGGCCGTAGTCGTGCACCATCAGGTCGTGTGTGCCCAAGACCTGCGGATAGGACATGATCTTGTCGCGGATTGCCTGGACGAGCTTGGGGTCGGGCGCTTGCCCCAGCAACGGGCTGATGGCGTCGCGCACCAGGCCCATGCCACTGATGCAGATGAAGACGCCCACGCCCAGGCCCGCCCAGCCGTCGAGGTCAAAGCCGGTCGTCTGCGAAATAAGCGCTGCGGCCAGGACCGATCCCGAGGTGATGACGTCGTTTTTGGAGTCCTGTGCTGTGGCGATGAGTGTTTCGGAATCGATACGGTTGCCCAGCGCACGGTTGAATGCGGCCATCCAGAATTTGACGAGCATGGACAAGACGAGAGCGGCTAGGGAGACCAGCGTGTAGGCGGTGGGGGAGGGCTTGATGATCTTAGTGACCGACTCGAGGATCAGGTTGATGCCGACGGCGCAAACCAGGACGGCGACAAACAAGCCGGCTAGGTACTCGTAGCGGCCGTGGCCATAGGGGTGGCCTTCGTCTGCAGGGCGGCTGGCAAGGCGGAACCCGAGCAGGCTCACGATGTTGCTCGAGGCATCGGAGAGGTTGTTGAAAGCGTCGGCGATGAGGGAGACGGAGCCGGCGAGCAGGCCTGCGATGCCTTGGCCAGGCACAGGGTGATGTTGAGGCCAATGCAGATGAGGCTTGCGGCGAAGCCCGCGTTGGTGCGACAGGAGCATCGACGGCTCGCCCTCGCTGCCGGGAACAAGCGTATGTACCAGCTGATTTACAAATAGCATAGCGGTCGTCCTCACAATCATGTTTAAGGGGATAGTGTAGCTCGCATGGGCGCACCGTGCGCCGGTGCTCAGAAAATGCAGCAATGGTCTGCCCGCGCTAACGAGCAGGCCTTCCCGTCTGCCTGGGTGGTCCATTTTGGGCCACATGGGTATGGGCATGTGCCAGTTTGCTCGACATACTTAATGTCGACAGCCCCTGTGCAAAGGAGGACGTTTCCATGGACGAGATGTTTGCCATTAAATGCCAAAACTGCGGCGGCCCTATGTACTCACACCAGGCTAAACGCAGCTTTGAGTGCGCCTATTGCGGCACGGTCGTTCCGTGGCAGGCCGATGCGGGGGAGCCCAAGAGCGCTTTGGCATTCGCCATGCGCCGCTGACGGTTGTCGATGGGCTACTTAAGCTCACCCATGTGTCGCAGCTCGAGCGCCCGGAGGACCCGGACTGGTATTTCTTTAATTCGCACTGGCGCAATCAGTCGGTTCTGGAGCATCTGCTATGGGAGGACCGCGGCACGGCGCAGGAGTTCCAAGAAGCCACGCACGTGAGCATTCCCTGCCCCTTCTGCGGCGCGTCCTTTGAGGGCGAGTCAACGCAGCGTGTGTTTGAGTGCCCGTCCTGCGGCAACAAGATCGGCATTGCCGACCTGCTCAAGCCCGGTACGTTTAGCAAACGTCTGACCATGGGCGTGGGTGCGGAGTATGTGCCGGAGCAGGGTATTCCCTGCGAAATCTCACCGCAGCAGGCACGTGCCAACGCGCTGCAGCTGGTGCGCCAGTACCCGGATGCCTTTGCCGGGCACGACGTGGAAGACGCGATCCAAAACGACATGATGCTCTTCTATTTCCCCATGGCGCTGGCGGACCTGCGTATGATGGCGAGCTTCTCGGGCAAGGGCCTGAGCAAGGAGACCTTGGTGTACTACGAGGTACTCGATTGGGCGTATCCGCGGGCAAACTACCTGGACGTTCGTCTTATGGGCATTTTGGAGCGTGGGACTTTGGCAAGGTGGGGCCGTTCGATCCTGCCATGCAGGAGGGCGACTTTCGCGTTGTCTCCGTCGATGCATCTACCAAGGACCAGGTGGTCATTGATAAGCTGGCGCTCGACATTGCCGGCAACGATGCCGAGGCGGTACTGGGGCTCAATAAAAAGAGCATTCGCATGTGGGCGCGCAAGGCCCGCAAGCAAAAGGACGGTCTGGTGATGGTGCCGGTCTACTTTGTCGATCGTCCGGCGACGGATAGCCGCGACGGCGAGCAGGTGCGCATCGCCGTGAACGGCCAGACGGGCCGCGCGGCCGCGGTGGTGTTTAGCGACAAGCGCGAGACGCATATCGTGGCGCCGCTCAACCTGAGCCTTCATCTGTCCGGCGAGAGCACCGTGCACGCCACGCCCATCGAGGTCAAATACGTTAAGTCGCCGTTTCTGTACCAGATCGTGCGCCGTGGAGGCGGCGAGCAACCGCGCCAGGTTGCAGCCGCGTCGAGGGTTCCTACCGAGAAGAAAAGCCCAAACGCAAGGGCTTGCTCGCTGCGATCTTTGGGAAGTAGGGAAGCGCAGCGCGGGACGGCTCACAGGCGTGCGGGCGTTTCGGTCGCAACGTGCTGCTACCCTTGCGTTTCGCCATTGGTCGCTTCGTTGATGGCGCGGTACTCGGCACTCAGCTCGCGCGCCAGCTCTTCCTTGCTTGGAAGATACGGCAGGTATTTGGCGGCAAACACTTGGTCGTTGTCTTCGGGCAGCGTGTACTCGACGATCGAATCGCTTTTGTCCGCGCAGAGCACGATGCCTATGGGCGGATTGTCGCCTTCGTTCATGAGCTCACGCGTGTAGTAGTTCACATACATTTGCATCTGGCCCAGGTCCTGATGCGTAAGGTCATCGGTCTTAAGGTCGATGAGCACGAAGCAGCGCATCAGATAGTTGTAAAAAACAAGGTCAATATAGAAATGGCGCCCATCAAAGGTGATGCGCTTTTGGCGCGCCTCGAAAGCGAAGCCACGGCCAAGCTCCAGCAGGAACTTCTGAAGATGTGTGATGAGCGCCTGCTCTAGATCGCTCTCGCGAAACGCAGTATCGTCCGAGAAACCTAAAAACTCCAGTACATATGGATCGCGGATGATATCCTCGGGGCGACGAGCTGGGGCGCTCTTTTGGATTTCTTGGGTGACAGCCTCCTTGTCTTTGCTGGCAAGTAGGCGCTCGCGGAACATGGTGTTGATCTGGCGTTCGAGCTGGCGCGTGCTCCAGCGAGAGTCGGCGCATTCGTTCATGTACCAGGTGCGAGCTTCGGGGTCAGGAATGCGTATTAACCTGCGGTAATGTGTCCAGCTCAATTCGGGACGCAGTGAGTCCCGAATTGGAAATGCAAGATAGAACTGACGCATTTTGCGCAGCTCTCTTGCTCCAAAACCTTTACCAAAATCCTTGGTAAGTCTGATTGCGAGGGCCTTGAGCAGCGCCTCTCCATACTTGGCGCGCTCCTCTCCGCCCTGCTCATCAACTATGCTCTTGCCGATCTCCCAATACGCCTCAACCATCGCAAAGTTAACGGCGGTATAGGCCTTGTCGCGAGCGGCGTTGAGAATCGAGGAAACCTGCTTGTAAAAACCTTCGGGCACGATTGCCGATTCTCCACGGTTTACCAGTTCGCCCATCACTGTCGCCCCACTTTCCTCTTGTGGAATGCATCTTTATCGCATCTAGTTTAAAGCCTCGCGCGGACACGAATTGCTGTGCTGTCTGGCACCTTCGCATGGGAGCCTTGCGGTGACTAAAATGTGACCATAAAGGCAGTTTTAGCGAACCCCACGGGAGTGACATGCATGGACAAGAACACGCTGCTATTCCAGGATAAAGGTTCGGGTAGGTTTAAAGACGTCAAGATCTACCCTAACCGTATTGAGGTGCTCAAGAAGGGCACGTTTGGTGGCAAGCACACCGAGATTGTTTACCTTAAGGACATCACTGGGGTCAACAGGATCAAGGGTCGCGACGTTTTCCTGCGCAATCGACTGTTAACCGCTTGCGTCTTTAGTCTGAGCAGTCGTGCGAAGGCCCAGGAGTTTGTTAACGCGCTGAACATGGTGATGTAGCCCATGGCGGCGTTCGGGCCAAGGTAAAAATCGGGGGCACAGAACGGTGTCCTGCGCCCCCCGATTGAGTCGATGTGTCTAAAAGGCGGGCTTGCTACTCGCTGTCGTCCCCAGCGTTGTCGCGGTCACTGGCAAGCATTGCTGCACCTGCGACCGTTGTCGCCACGGCGGCGGCAGCGAGCCCGGCGGCAACGCCAGAGCTGTCGCCCGTGTCGGCGAGCTTTCCGCCCGAGCCCTTGCCCTGGCCTCTCTTGTTGCTCTTGCCGTTCTTGTCGGCGCCGCCTGCGTTGGAACCCGTGTCGCTGCCGGTGCCGCCCGCACTGCCCGAGGCCGCTACGGTAAAGCTTGCGGCTCCGTCACTGGCGAGCGTGTAGTTCTGCGCCGCGTCGCCCAAGAGACCGTTCACGCGCACCCAGTACGTTCCTGCGGCAAATGTTTCGCCCTCGGCCATTGCCGTGCCCGGAGCGCCGTCCGCGTCGTGCACAAACTCGAGCTGGGCCGTGCAGGCATCGGTTTCGAGCTTGCCCTCGAGTGATGCCGCAATCTTGGCGCGCACGTCTTCGCCGGCCTTAAGGCCTTCGAGTCCCTCAAAATGGGGCGTCAGCGCGCGTGGATCGATATCGATGGGCACAGAGCCTGCAGCCCCGTAACGGTCTCGTTGCCCAGGCGTCGACATCCACGTATTCAATGGCAAACGCATGGCCCGAAGCTGTCGCGTTGAGCGCGTTGCTGCTGTCAGCAAGGCGGAAATGACCCTCGCCAACGGTCTTGCCATCCTGGAATGAGGCATCGCTCAGCGAGTCGCCGTACGTCATGCGCATGCGGGTCGGGAGATAGTACGGGAGATAGTACGAAGCCGTCTGCTTGTGCTCCGTATCGTAATTGCGCTGGTAGATGCTCCGGGCCAGCGCCGCATCAACAAAGTCGGATGCGATGATGCCAATGTGCTTGAGGTAATCTGACTTTGTATCCTCGGTGCCGCTGGGGTTGATGTACGGGCTCTTATACAGATGCTCGTTGACTACTCGTGCCGAGGTAAAAGGATTGCCTCCGTGCGACAAGCCCGTGCAGCTGGTGTAGTTGATAGACCAGCAGCGCTCCAGGACTTGCTCCTTGGCCCCGTTATCGTCCTCGACATCTACCTCGTTGCGCGTGCGCCCGGTCGTTTCCTTCAGCGCATTATCGACCCAGCTGAGCTTGTCGGTTCCCGTGAGTTTGTACTTGTCCTGGGCGTATACCTTGGTGCAATAGGGCTCTTTGTCGCCTGTTTCCCCCGCGGCTTCAAAGCCCCGCGCGTCTTGGACGAGACACATAGTGGCGCTGTCGGAGTGAGCCTTGATCTTGTCATCCCATTCGGTAAGGTCGAGGCCCCACGTGTGGCCGCTTACACTGTTGCCGGCGAGCCTAAATCGACGCAGCAGAACGATCTTTCCGCGCACCTCGTGTAGCGCGGGGATTCGGCTCGACGTATAGAACAGTTTGGGGTTGTCGTCCAAAACCTTGGCGAAAGCCGTCGTAACACTTTCGTCGGTAGCCTCGTCGTTGCCTCGTGATACAAGCATGATGAGCGCTTCTGTCGGGTTTTCGTTCAAAAACGTTTTGAAGTAGCCTATGACATCGGAAAGATGCATAAAGTACGCGTCTTTTTTGAGCAGGTAGTAATCCCCGTGGTCGATACCGGGGTCGTCGCCCTTTCCGAGCCGGATATCAAAATAGCGAATGCCTTCGAGCAACTGCGTGGGAATGTAATCCTGCTGGCATTTTACTTGCGAGGATTGGGGCTCAGTGTCGTTGTCCACGCTGCAGGTGCCCGAATCGTGCGTACCCGGGATGCTCAGCTCGTCGAGGAACTTGTTGTCGTCGACGTATTTCATCCAACATGGCCCATCGACGTAGCTGCTGTACGTGATCCAGTCGAGGCTGCTAACCGTGGCATCGTTCTTTTTCATGTCGTAACCGATAAGTTCGAGCTCTCACGGAATGCTCTTACTCTTATGGCAGATCTTATTGTTGTCCTGGTCTTCGCCGTTCGATTCTATTGCCAGGTACTTAATGTCTTTTTTCTCGGTTTCTTTCTCGACCGTGCGGTCTCGGATGATATAGGTTCCGTTTGATTGACGCTCGAACGCAAAAGCGCGGCTGGGCTTGTTGTCATACTCGCCGCCCCATACGTGGATGACCTTTCCATCTTTGTCAGAGTCGTCGTCGACCGACCAAATGCTGTAGCCCGTCTTTTTATGCTCTTCGAAATTGAGCAAGGTGCGGATAGCATACCAGTTTGTATCGTCATTCTTGGTCGTTACGTTCTCAAGGATGAGCTTGCTGGACGTGCCGTCGTTAAACAGGTGGCAGACGTTGCCGCGAACGTTGCCGTCTTGGTTGACGCTCGCGGTGCGAAAATAGCCCGCGGGGCGAAGGCGAATGACGAAATTGTCGAGGCTGACTGACGCTGTGGCAGCGTCTTCTGCAAATGCCGCGCGCACGGGAAGGCCCAATCCCGCGGTTTCGGGCAGGCTTACAAATGGCGACAATGCTGCGAGTCCTAGGCCCAACGTGAATGCTCGACGGCTGATGGCGTGGTGTTCGGTCATAACTCCTCCGTTCGCAGGGTGCGGTTATGCACTCATTTTGTTCACTATACTGCCCGGATGTCTAAACGTGTTGGCTTAATTGTCTGCGTGGCGCCATAAATCGGCGGGCGGACGCGTTGGGGCGCTTGTTTATTTGTGCTGCTACCGCGCTGGGGGTGGTTTTGCCGCCCGGCACCCTCGCGTTCGCCGGCTATCGGCATAAGAAAAGGAGGGTCGGTTTACCGGCCCTCCCTGGGTACGAAGCGCTGGGGTACCGTCGCTTGTTTGCTCTGCGACCGTGTTTCCCGTTGCGCTCGCCAGTCGCTTAGCGCTTGATCTCGATATCGTCGAGCTTGACGTCCATGGCCTCGGTCTTGGCCTTGGCAATGTCATCGGCAAACTCCAGAGACTTCATCATGGTCTCGACGGCGTCCTTGTGCTCCTCGACATTGTCGATGCTCACGTAAACGCTGCCGCCGCCTGCTTCGGTGAAGTACTCAGTCGTTACGCCGCCCGAGTGTGTATAGGAAGCGTTGCGCCAAGTCTTGCCGTTGTACTTGACGGGATCATTCTCGGTCCACTCAAAGTTGGCCTTCCATTTGGCCTCGTAGTCGAACAGCTCGTCAGCGTTCTTGTCAGAGTCGAAGACAGGGATGAAGCGATCGCTGGCGTGCTCGCTCTCGGTGAACTTAAACTGGGCCCTGTCGGCGGTGTCGCCGGCAACGTCGGTGATCTCGACGCCCTCGGGCACCTCGACCTTAAACCAAATGAAGTCGGTCCTCATATCCACGGCTGGCTTTTCTGCGCCGCCGCCACCGCCACTGCCGGTAGCGCCGCCGCTTCCGCCGCAACCCACCAGGCAACCGCGGCAAGGAGACTGATGCAGAGCGTGAGAATCGCAAAGGCCTTCTTTTTCATGGTCGTGTCCTCCTCGATCTGTAACCGCCCATGGATTACCTGCCTTTACTGTACGCGTGGACGGCTCGCTAGGGTGGGCCATGTGTCCCATTCTGAGGGCCGGGACTGCGGACAAAAAGTTGGACCATCAGGTCCGGTTTGGAGTCCGCATGACATACAGTAGAGCCGTAGTGGAGAGGGCCGGGGAGCTACGCCGCTCCGGGCTCTCGTGCAGGGAGATAGCCCGGG
>ENA-OQDE01000191-OQDE01000191.1-human-gut-metagenome-genome-assembly--contig:-NODE-191-length-39318-cov-4.836059_pt1 | contig 39318 bp, 46 predicted proteins | sample MGYA00242768_ERZ504595 | MGnify/ENA primary metagenome ERZ504595 (study PRJEB26092, sample SAMD00036307) | human gut metagenome | host: Homo sapiens | study: EMG produced TPA metagenomics assembly of... | reverse complement strand
CCGTGGCGTTTTAAAAATGTGCCGCTGATGTATTCAAAAGAAAAAATGCCAACGGAATAGATACAGCCGCGAAGAAGTGCCGGAAGATTTTTGATACTGTGGTACAACGGTGCAATTACGGCAGCAGTCCCGTAGATGGGAAACATCCATACGGATGTCCGCCCAATCAGACGTTTATCCTGTTTCAAAAGAGCCTGTGGAGGTAAAAAGAATCTCCATGCACCAGCCGGTCAGTCCGCAGACAAAGAAGTTTTTTGTAATCATATTTGCATGTCCCTTTTATATAAAATCATGGTATCAGTATGTCACACGGAATTTAAAAATATGTAACTTTTTTCTAAAATAAAAGCGGAAAACTTGTAAAAACAGGCGTTCTGTCATATAATAAAAAAAAGTGTATTCTTGAGGAAAGAGAATGCGGTTAGATCAATTACTCAAACATTTTTCATACGAAAGCGTGCAGGGGAGCCACGACCTTATCATTACGGATATCTGTTATCATTCCGGAAAAGTAAAGCGGGGGTCCCTGTTTGTCTGTATAAAGGGGCAGTACACGGATGGACATGATTATATTATGGATGCGGTAAAAGCGGGGGCATTTGCAGTGGTGGTGGATGAAAGCTGTATGGTAAATGTCCGCTGGGAATGTTTCATTTACACAGAACATGGAAAAGTGCGCGTGCATGAACTCGTGCGCAATTACGGTATGGCTGTGATAGGTGTGAAGGATACCAGGCAGGCTCTTGCGCAGATTTCGGCTGCATTTTACGATTACCCGGCAAAAAAGCTTAAGATCATCGGGATCACCGGAACAAAAGGAAAGACGACGACGGCGTTTCTTACGGCAGGAATTTTAAAAGAAGCGGGATACAAGACCGGCATGGTAGGTACGATATGGACATATAACGGGAAAGATGTAAAAAGGCCGGACATACGACACCGGAATCTAGCGACCTGCAAAGAGAATTAGCGCAGATGGTAAGCAACGGATGTGTGTGCTGTGTGATGGAGATATCCTCACAGGGAATCAAGATGCAGCGTGTGGAAGGGATTTTTTTGATATCGGGGTGTTTTTAAACATTGAACCGGATCATATCGGACCGGGAGAACACGCATCATTTGCAGAGTATCTGTACTGTAAAAGCCGGCTGCTTCGGCAGTGTCAGGCAGGAATTGTCAACCGTGATGACCGGAATACGGAAAAAATACTGTTTGGTCATACCTGTGACATAGAAACTTTTTCCGTGCTGGGAGAAAACGGTGTGGATGCCCCGGGACAAAAGGCGGATATCGTGGCAGAAAGGATCACTTTTTCCATGAAAGAAGGAAGGTTATACAGCCACTTTTTTACGGATGGAAAAGAAGAATTCCTATTGCAGATGCCCGGAATTTTTAATGTTTCCAATGCGTTAGCTGCGATCCTTGTGGCACGTCATTTTAAAATAGCACAGGATGTGGTAAAGGATGCACTGCAAAGACAGACTGTGCCGGGGCGGTGTGAAAACGTCAGGATATCAGATAAATTTGTATTTCTGGTCGATTATGCACACAATGAGATGAGCTTGCGCAATCTGCTTGGAACATTGCGGGGCTTTGATCCGGGGCGGCTTGTTGTGATCTTTGGCTGTGGGGGCAACCGCTCAAAATTAAGGAGAGGCAGGATGGGTGAGACAGCGGGAAGACTCGCGGATTTTACGATCCTGACATCCGATAATCCAAGGTGGGAAGATCCGGAACTGATCTTAGATGACATTGAGAGCGGGATAAAGGGTACGAGCGGGGCATACATACGCATTGCTGACCGGAGAGCAGCGGTGGCATATGCATTCGATCATGCCAGGGAGGGCGATATTATCGTCCTCGCAGGAAAAGGGCATGAGGACTATCAGGAGATCGGTGGTGTCCGTTATCCGATGGAGGACAAAGAACTGGTAAAGAAAGCAGCAGAAGGACGTGGCAGATAGAAAGAAAGGCATGGAAATTGGAATGGCAGAATATGCAAATATCATTGTGGATATTTATCAGGGAAAATTAGATAAGACGTTTCAATACCGGGTGCCGGAGAGACTAAAGAGTACAATCGCAGTTGGTATGCTGGTAGCAGTTCCGTTTGGATCAAGAAAAATGCAGGGTTATGTGATCGAGCTGACGGATGTCTGCGAGTATGAGGAAGATAAGATCAAAGAGATCCTTTCGATTGTAAAGGGCGGTGTCCTGATCGAGTCGCAGATGATCGCCCTTGCAGGATGGATGAGGGAAAACTATGGCGGCACCATGAATCATGCCTTAAAGACAGTACTGCCGGTCAAAGAAAAAAAGAAGGCAAAAGAACAGAAAACGATAAGACTTGCACTGCATCCGGTCGAAGCGAAAAATGAGCTTGCGGAATGCGAGAGAAAGCATAAAACGGCAAGGGCAAAACTTCTTGTGGCATTGTTAGAACAGCGGGAGTTAGAGTGGGAGACGGCAACGCAGCAGATGTCTGTTTCCGCGTCCGTGATTCGTGCGATGGAGGAAGCCGGTATTGTAAAAGTGGTGAGTAAGACCGCATACCGCAATCCGGTCGGCGGTCTTGATCCGGGCGGGGAACAAAAGAAGCTGAATGAGGAGCAGCAGAATGTCGTCTCGAAAATTACGATGGAGTACGATGCAGGTGAGCGGAAGACTTACCTGATCAAGGGTGTCACCGGAAGCGGAAAGACGGAAGTCTACATGGAACTGATTGCACATGTGCTTGCGCAGGGAAAACAGGCGATCGTTCTGATCCCGGAGATTGCGCTGACCTATCAGACGGTGCGGCGTTTTTACAACCGTTTTGGTGCACAGGTATCCATCATCAATTCAAAACTTTCGGCCGGGGAGCGGTATGACCAGTTTGAACGCGCAAAAAACGGAGAAATTTCTGTGATGATCGGACCACGTTCGGCACTTTTTACACCATTTCCGGCGCTGGGAATCATCATCATAGACGAGGAGCATGAGGCTTCCTATAAGAGTGAGACCGTGCCAAGATATCACGCGAGAGAAACCGCAATACAGCGGGCAAAAATGACAGATGCGGTCGTGGTGCTAGGCTCCGCGACGCCTTCCCTTGAGAGTTATTATAAGGCAGAAAATGACGAGTACTGCCTGTTGGAATTAAAACACAGGTACAAAAGCGCCCCATGCCTTTGTGTGAGATCATCGACCTGCGCGAGGAGTTAAGGAGGGGCAACCGCTCGATCTTAAGTGACCGTCTGAGTGAGCTGATGGAGGACCGTCTGAAAAAGGGAGAACAGACGATGCTTTTTATCAACCGGCGCGGTATGGCAGGCTTTGTCTCTTGCAGAGCCTGCGGTCATGTGATAAAATGTCCGCATTGCGATGTTTCACTGAGCCAGCATGGAAGCGGCGCGGCGACACGTCTAGTCTGCCATTACTGCGGATATACGACGATACAGCCCGGTTTGTGTCCGGTCTGTGGCTCTAAGTATATCAGTGGTTTTAAGGCGGGCACGCAGAAAATAGAACAGGTGGTAAAGGCGCGTTTCCCACAGGCGCGTGTGCTCCGGATGGATATGGATACCACCAGAACCAAAGATGGGTATGAGCAGATATTATCTGCATTTTCAAATCACGAGGCAGATATACTGATCGGTACACAGATGATCGTAAAGGGACATGATTTTCCGGGGGTTACGTTAGTGGGTGTGCTTGCGGCAGACCTTTCACTTTATATCAGTGACTATCGTGCGTCAGAGCGGACTTTCCAGCTCCTGACGCAGGCGGCAGGACGTGCCGGCAGAGGTGACATTCCCGGCAATGTCATCATACAGACGTATGATCCGGATCATTACAGTATCACGACTGCAAAAGAGCAGAACTATGAGGCTTTTTACGGGCAGGAGATCGAGTACCGCAAAATGATGCGGTATCCGCCGGTGTGGAACATGCTTTATATTTTGTGCGCGTCGAAAAACGAGGCGGCAGCAAGTGAGGCGGCGGTGGCATTGATGGGGAAAATCGATCAGATAGTGAGAGAAAACAGTGAAAAGATTTTTTTCAATCGGGCCGTCAGATGCACCGGTTGCAAAAATTTCCGATGTCTACCGCAAAGTGATCTATGTGAAAACCCGAGAGCATCAGACGCTTGTCATATTGAAAGATGGTCTGGAAGCTTTTATAAAAGACAACCGTCTGTATCAGAATGTAGCAGTAGGATTTGACTTTAACCCGGTCAACGGATTTTAAAATTGTAAAATACAAAATGGAGGATAAAAAATGGCACTTAGAACAATCAGAATACAGGGAGATCCTGTACTTACCAAAAAATGCAGAGAAATCACCGAAATGACACCAAAGATCAAAGAACTGATCGACGATATGCTTGATACCATGTATGAGGCAAACGGAGTCGGACTTGCAGGACCACAGGTCGGTGTTTTAAAAAGAATCGTAGTCATCGATATCGGGGAAGGCCCGGTTGTTATGATCAATCCGGTGATTCTGGAAAAGTCAGGCGAGCAGACCGGGGATGAGGGCTGTTTAAGTCTTCCGGGAAAAGCAGGTACCGTTACAAGACCGAATTATGTGAAGGCACGCGCGTTTGATGAAAATATGGAAGAATATGAGATCGAGGGGACCGAGCTTATGGCACGTGCAATCTGTCATGAGTTAGACCACCTTGACGGACATATGTACACGGAGATCGTAGAAGGACCGTTACATGATGTAACTTATGATGATCCGGAGGAATAAACAATGAGAGTAATTTTCATGGGAACACCGGATTTTTCGGTGGGGACATTAGAAGAGATCATAAAAGCCGGTCATGAGGTTGTGCTGGTTGTCTCACAGCCGGATAAAGCGGTGGGAAGAAGTAAGGCATTAAAATATACGCCGGTGAAGGAATGTGCCATGCACACGGCATTGAGGTCTATCAGCCGGAGCGTGTCAGGGACAGCGCATGTATCGAGTATCTGAAATCGTTCCATGCGGATATTATGATCGTGGTGGCTTTTGGACAGATTATACCAAAGGCAGTGTTAGACATGCCAAAATATGGCTGTGTGAATGTACATGCATCGCTACTGCCAAAATATCGTGGCGCAGCACCGATCCAGTGGGCTGTCATCAACGGCGATCCGTATACCGGAGTGTCCACACAGCGCATGGACGAAGGTGTTGATACGGGAGATATCATTTTAGAAGAAAAAGTGGAGATCCGGCCGGATGAGACAGGTGGAAGTTTATTTGACCGCCTTGCAGAGGTTGGAGCAGAACTCTGCGTAAAGACGATCGAAGCAATCGAAAATGGAACGGCTGTTTACACACCACAGGATAACAGTAAAGCCACACATACAGCAAAGATCCATAAAGAGTTGGGAAGTATTGACTGGACGAAGAGTGCGAAAGAGATCGAATGTCTGATCCGCGGTTTAAATCCGTGGCCAAGTGCATATACGAGACTTGACGGAAAGACACTTAAGATATGGAGGGCAAATGTGCTGCCGGATGAAAAGAAAGCGGCTCCGGGATGCATCATAAAAGCGGAAAAGGGAAGTTTTCTGGTACAGACAGGAGACGGTGTCTTAGAGCTTCTTGAGGTACAGTTAGAAGGAAAAAAACGTATGACCACGGATGCATTTTTAAATGGCTATACGGTGGAAGAGGGAACTTATTTTACACGTGGTTAATGAATGGAGGTAACCTGATATGCCTTATTACTATTATGGTTTTGATCCGACTTATGTTTTGGTTCTGATCGGCGCAGTGATCTGCCTGATCGCATCTGCAAGAGTAAAGAGTACTTTCAATAAATATTCCCGGTACCGCAGTATGAGCGGTATGACCGGGGCACAGGCGGCGGAACGTATTTTAAATTCAGCCGGTATCTATGATGTGACGGTCTGCCATATATCGGGAAGTCTGACCGATCACTACAATCCGTCAAAAAAGACACTGAATCTGTCTGACTCCGTATACGGAAGCAATTCTGTCGCAGCGATCGGTGTTGCAGCGCACGAATGTGGACATGCGATCCAGCATCAGAAAAACTATGTGCCTCTGACACTCCGCACGGCGATCGTTCCGGTTGCAAACATTGGATCTACACTTGCATGGCCGTTAATTCTGATCGGTCTGTTTTTTAACCGCTCAACCGGTGCAATGCTGATCAATCTTGGAATCTTATGTTTTTCATTTGCAGTATTATTCCAGCTTGTCACTCTTCCGGTAGAGTTTAATGCTTCACGCCGGGCACTCCATATTTTAGGTGAGCAGGGAATTTTATCAGACAGTGAACTGCCTTATACCAGAAAAGTATTGAAGGCTGCGGCATTGACCTATGTTGCAAGTGCTGCGGCAGCAATCTTACAGCTGTTAAGGCTGGTTCTTTTATTTGGAGGACGTAATCGTGATGACTGATACCGTAAATACAAGAAGACTTGCACTTGATGTTCTGCTTGAGGTGACGGAACATGGGGCATACAGCAATCAGGTGCTCCGTGCCGTGCTCGAAAAATATCAGTATATGGAAAAATATGAGCGGGCGTTTCTGACAAGACTGGTGGAGGGAACGATCCAGCACATGATCGAACTTGATTATGTGATCGACCAGTTCTCAAAAGTGAAAGTGAAAAAAATGAAACCGGTCATCCGCAATATTTTAAGAATGGGTGTGTATCAGATACAGTATATGGATTCCGTACCGGATTCGGCAGCCTGCAATGAGGCGGTAAAACTGGCAAGAAAAAGCGGTTTTTCCACACTGAGCGGTTTTGTGAACGGAGTGCTTCGAAATATTGCAAGAAACAGTGGTTCCATCCGGTATCCGGATGAAGAAAAGGAGCCGGTTCTGGCGTTAAGTGTGCGTTATTCCATGCCGGAGTGGATTGTGGAAGAATGGCTTAACGCCTATGGCATGGAGCAGACAAAGGCAATTTTAGATGCTTTTTCAAAGGAAGCACCGATTACGATCCGTACCAATGTGACCAAAATTACGCCGGATGCGTTAAAGGAACAGTTAAAAGCCGAAGGCGTGACGGTGCAGACGTTAGAAGAACTTTCTTATGCCGGACTGCCATATACGGATGCATATCACTATGCATTTGCAATTTCAGGTTTTGATCATCTGATGGCACTTCCATCATTTCAGGACGGTCTTTTTTATGTGCAGGATATCAGTTCCATGATGGTGGCTGAGGCCGCAGCACCGGAGAAAGGCGCACATGTGATCGATGTCTGTGCGGCTCCCGGAGGCAAGAGCATTCATCTTGCGGAGATGCTGGACGGCACCGGAAGTGTGGAGTCGCGTGACCTGACAGGGTATAAGACCGGACTGATCGAGGAAAATATCAGCCGTTACCAGATAAAAAATATGACGACAAAAGTGTGGGATGCCACGGTGCCGGACGAGAGTGCAGAAGATACAGCGGACGTGCTGGTCGCAGATCTGCCATGCTCCGGTCTGGGGGTTCTGCGCAAAAAGACAGACATCCGCTATAAAATGAGCCGGGGGCAGCAGGAAGAGTTAGAAGCACTTCAGCGTCGGATTCTAGATACGGTCTGTTCTTATGTCAAAAAGGACGGGATCATGGTATATTCTACCTGTACGATCAACCGGGAGAAAATCAGGAGAATGTCGCGTGGTTTTTAGGAAAACATCCTGAATTTGAACTGCTTGATATGGAACAGATTTATCCGGGAACACAGGTGGGAGATGGATTTTTCTACGCCAGATTAAGACGTATCTCATAGCCACCCGGAAAGAAAATGGAAAAGAGGAAATTATGCAGCAGGAAAAAACAGATATCAAATCCATGAATCTGGAAGAACTAAAATCATATATGGAATCTATCGGGGAAAAACCGTTTCGTGCCAAACAGCTGTATCAGTGGATGCATGAAAAACAGGCAGCATCTTTCGATGAAATGACAAATCTGTCAAAATCCCTTCAGGAAAAACTGAAAAATGAATGCCGCTTTGTAAGTTTAAAGCAGGAGGCGGTACAGATCTCAAAGATAGACGGTACCAGAAAATATCTGTTTGCATTAGATGACGGAAACGTGATCGAGAGCGTTCTGATGCGATATAAACATGGCAATTCGGTCTGTATTTCTTCACAGGTCGGCTGCCGGATGGGCTGCCGGTTCTGTGCATCCACGTTAGACGGACTGGTGCGGGGACTGACGCCGTCAGAGATGTTAGACCAGATATATCGGATCACAAGAGATACCGGGGAGAGGGTTGCAAATGTTGTTGTGATGGGAACCGGAGAACCGATGGATAATTTTGACAATCTGCTCAAATTCATCGAACTTCTGACAGATGAAAACGGACTGAACATCAGCCGGCGGAATGTGACGGTGTCGACCTGCGGTATTGTTCCGAAAATGCGGGAACTGGCGGATAAAAAACTGCAGATCACTCTGGCACTTTCGCTGCATGCATCTTCGCAGGAAAAGAGACTTGAACTGATGCCGGTTGCCAATAAATATGAGATACATGAAGTAATTGAGGCATGTCGTTATTATTTTGAACAGACAGGAAGGCGTGTCACATTTGAATATAGTTTAGTCGGTGGTGTCAATGATACCGATGAGGATGTAAGAAGGCTTGCAGACCTGATCCATGGCATGAATTGTCATGTAAACCTGATCCCGGTCAATCCGATCAAAGAGCGTTCATATGTGCAGCCGGATCATGAAGCAATTCTTAATTTTAAAAATAGGCTTGAAAAAAATGCGATTAACGTTACAATTAGAAGGGAAATGGGCAGGGATATAGACGGTGCATGCGGACAGCTGCGCAAACGTTATATCAGCCATGCAGAAAGGTAGGAAGTAGAGAAGATGAAGACGTTTTCCATGACGCACATCGGGCAGCGACGGGAAATGAATCAGGATTATATGTTTACATCAGAGACCGCTGTGGGAAATCTGCCGAATCTTTTTTTAGTAGCGGATGGAATGGGTGGTCACGCTGCAGGTGATTATGCTTCCAGATTTACAGTTGAGAAACTTGTGGAACTGATTGGTAAATCGGGTGAAAAAGAACCGGTGGCGATTATGAAGAGTGCTGTTTCCATGACGAACAGTCTGCTTTTGACAGAGGCACAGGCAGATCCGGCCAAAAATGGAATGGGTACAACGATCGTTGCTGCAACGGTGATCGGGAATACACTCTATGCCGCAAATGTTGGAAGACAGCAGGCTGTATGTGATCAATCAGGAAGATATTACACAGATTACAAGGGATCATTCTCTGGTTGAGGAAATGGTTCGTTTAGGTGAAGTGAGAAAAGAAGATGCGAAAGATCATCCGGATAAAAATATCATTACACGGGCAGTCGGTGTATTGCCGGAGGTGACAGCTGATTTCTTTGAGATCAGTTTAAAACCTGGGGATGAGATTTTGATGTGTTCCGACGGACTGACAAATATGATTGAAGATGATGAGATCCGGCATATTGTGTTGGGACAGAGGGACATTGTTGAGAAAGCAGAGAAACTGATTGAGACTGCCAATCGAAATGGTGGTAAGGATAATATTACGGTTGTATTGATAGAACCATTTTCTGATGAGGTGAAAGAATGTTGACAGAAGGTATGTACATAGCAGACCGCTATGAAATTTTAGGTAAAGTTGGCGCTGGCGGAATGTCAGATGTATATAAAGCAAAAGATCTTACACTGGGAAGATTTGTAGCAATCAAGGTATTAAAGGCAGAATTTTCCGAGGATATTAATTTCGTAACGAAATTCCGTTCCGAGCACAGGCAGCTGCAGGGTTAGAGCACCCGAATATTGTAAATATTTATGATGTCGGCAGTGAGAATGGCCTGCATTATATCGTGATGGAATATGTGGAAGGAATCACATTAAAGACCTACATTGAGAAAAAAGGACAGCTTTCTTTTAAGGAGCAGTCAGCATCGCAATTCAGGTGGGCAGAGGTATTGAAGCCGCCCATAATAAAAATATCGTGCATCGTGATATCAAACCGCAGAATATCATGATCTCCACAGAGGGAAAAGTAAAAGTAACAGATTTTGGTATTGCGCGGGCAGCAACATCAAATACGATCAGTTCGGATGTGATGGGATCCGTACATTATTCTTCTCCGGAACAGGCGAGAAATGGATTTGTGGATGGCAAGAGTGATATCTATTCACTGGGTATCGTGATGTATGAGATGGTAACAGGCCGTGTTCCGTTTGACGGGGATACGACGGTCGCAGTTGCAATCCAGCATCTGCAGGAAGAGATAGTACCGCCAAGTGTTTATGCACCAAATCTTCCAATCAGTATGGAAAGATCATCTTAAAATGTACACAGAAAAACCCTGACAGAAGATATGCTTCCATGACAGCGCTTCTGGCCGATCTTAGAAAAGCACTGATCAGCCCGAACGAGGATTTTGTTGTGATGGTACCTCTTGCAAATCAGGATAAGACGAGGGTGATCGGAGCAGATGATTTAAATCAGATCAAGAAACAGACTGCAAACGTCTATATAGATCCGGCGTCGATCAAAATACAGGAGCCGGTGATCGATGATGATGACGAGGACGACGATGATGATATTGATGACGAGGATGGTGATATCAATCCGAAGATGGAAAAGGCAATCACGATCATGGGAATCGCAGCAGGTGTAGTGATCATTATCATCATTATTTACCTGTGCATCACGTTAGCCGGGGGTATGAAGTCTAACAAGAACAATTCTTCGAATACAGAAACAACAAAAACGGAAACACAGACGGGAGACAGTCAGAGTACCCAGATCAAGGACGGTGTAGTAGTACCTTCCCTGACAGGAAAAACCATGGATCAGGCAAAACAGGAGTTAAACGGAACCGGACTCGGCATCAGACAGGCTGGAACCGCATCCTCTGATACCGTAGAAAAGGGACAGATCATAAGCCAGGATCCGGCAGATGGTAAGACTGTTGAAAAGAATACAACGATCGAAGTTATCATCAGCAGCGGATCTGCCGCCGGAACCAGTGAGAATACGGTCGAAATACCAAACGTTGTGGGACAGAGTGAAACGGATGCCAGTGCGGCATTGACGGCAAAGGGATTTCAGGTCACAAAGACAACTTCCTACAGTTCCTCCGTTGCGGAAGGATATGTAATTTCCCAGACACCAAATGGGGATACCCAGGGAAAAGAGGGCGATACGATCACACTTGAGATCAGCTTGGCTCAGAGAAGATTACAGTACCTGATGTATCGACAAGCTATAAGTCAGAGGAACAGGCGAAAGAACTTTTATCACAGTTTAATGTTTCAACGGTCACAAAATACAGTGATACGGATGCCGGAATCGTAATCGGACAGTCACTTGCGGTGGGAACACAGGCAGATCCGGGAGCATCCATCACGATCACAGTCAGTCTTGGACCGGAACCGGCACAGCAGATCACCACAAAGACTTATAAGCTGAATGTCAGCCTGCAGCTTCCATCAGATACATCGAATATCTCCGGTGCAGACATTGTTTTATATGATGATCAGGGCAATGTTTTACAGACTGGTACGGCAAAACGATTGCAGATTTTGGTACTGGCGGACTGATTCTGACAAAGACCGGTATTCTTTCGGACAGTGGTAAAATCGTAGTTACCTGGCTGGACTTAAACGGAAATGATTTAAAAGATCAGACAATTGATGTACAGTTTCAGGAAGAATAAAAACAATAGGAATATTTATGCGGGGAAAGATTATCAAAGGAATTTCCGGATTCTACTACATTCATGCAGCGGGATCCGGAATTTATGAGTGTAAGGCAAAAGGCATATTCCGAAATCAGAATATCAAGCCACTGGTGGGGGACAATGTCGAGATTGCTGTGTTAGATGAGGAACATAAAAAAGGAAATATTGAAAAGATCCTGCCGAGGGAAAATGAGCTGATTCGTCCTGCGGTTGCAAATATCGATCTTGCGCTGATCATTTTTGCGGCGGCAAAACCACAGCCTAATTTTAATCTGTTAGACCGTTTCCTTGTTATGATGGAATATCAGAATGTACCGGTTGCAATCTGTTTTAACAAAACAGATCTGGTTACGGAGGAGGAACTGCATGCGTTTGCAGACATCTATGCGGCGTGCGGCTACCAGACACTCTATGTCAGTGCAAAAGAGGAAAAGGGTGTGGACGCACTGTTAGAACTTTTGAAAGGAAAAACAGCGGCGGTGGCAGGACCATCGGGAGTTGGCAAATCTTCTCTTGTGAACCGCCTGCAGCCGAACATCACCATGCAGACAGGGGAAGTCAGCCGCAAGATCGAGCGCGGAAGACATACCACACGTCATTCTGAAATCATACCGATCGGCGGGGATACTTATATTATGGATACACCGGGATTCTCCACACTTACATTCCGGGAATGGAAAAAGAAGACTTAAAAGGGTTTTATCCGGAATTCCGGAAATGGGAACCATATTGCAGATTTCAGGGATGTAATCATATCAGTGAGCCGGACTGCGGTGTAAGACAGGGGTTAGAAGAAGGAAGTATCAGTTTGCTGCGGTATGAAAACTATAAATTGCTGTATGAGGAATTAAAGGCTGTCCGAAAGTATTAAAATAAATGACTAAGATTACGGAGAAAAAAATGAACTGTTTATCGCCATCTATATTATCGGCTGATTTCAGCCGTCTTGGAGAACAGATAAAAGAGCTTGATGAAGCCGGGGCACAGTATGTCCATATTGATGTTATGGACGGAATGTTTGTTCCGAGTATTTCATTTGGAATGCCGGTCATCCGTGCTATAAGAGCATGTACAGACCGTATTTTTGATGTTCATCTGATGATTGAGGAACCGGGACGCTATATTGATGAGTTTGCCGAGGCTGGTGCAGATCTTATCACTGTTCATGCAGAGAGCTGCAGACATCTTGACCGTACTATTGAAAAAATCAAAGAAAAAGGACTTTTAGCAGGTGTTGCCATCAATCCTGCAACACCAGTTTCTGCAATATCCTGTGTCCTTGAAAAAGTGGATATGGTTCTTGTTATGACGGTAAATCCGGGATTCGGAGGACAGAAACTGATTCCCTATACGGTGGAGAAAGTCCGTGAATTAAGAAAAATCGTGGATGAGAAGGGATTAAAAACGGACATTGAAGTAGATGGCGGCGTAAATCTGTCAAACGTGGAAGAATTGATGGATGCAGGAGCAAATATTATTGTTGCTGGCAGCGCAATTTTTCCGGGGATGTGACCGAGAATACGATTCGTTTCTTAAATATTATTAATGAATGATGGGAGCCGATGGATGAAACATTTTTTATCATAGCGGGTGGAAAAATTGAAGATGCATTTGCGATAGAGGTTTTAAAAGGCTTTGCTGAAAAAACAGTGATCGCTGCAGATTCCGGTATGGAATTTTTGCGGAGAAATGAAATTGTTCCACAGGTCATTATCGGCGATTTTGATTCGGTAAGCAAAGAGACACTGGAATGGTTTCAGAAAAAAGAAGGGATCGTCTGGCACAGATTGAATCCTCAAAAGGATGACACAGATACAGAATTTGCGCTGCGTCTTGCAATTTCCATGGGAGCGGAGTGCATCACAGTGCTTGGTGGTACCGGTTCAAGGTTAGATCATGTGCTGGGGAATATTGAACTTCTGGGCATAGGGTTAGAGCTGGGAGTTGAAATTGAACTGCTGGATGCAAATAACCGTATCCGTATGACAGATCACGGCATGGTACTAAAAAAAGAGGAACAGTTTGGAAAATATGTTTCCCTGATTCCGTATACCGCGCAGGTAGAGCATCTGTATCTTGCGGGATTTAAATATCCGCTTGCCGATTATTGCTTAAAGGGTTTCTGTTCAATTGGTGTGAGTAATGAGATAACTGAAGAACAGGCAGAAATTACATTTGAAAATGGAATATTGATCGTCATTGAATCGCGGGATGATGCGGCAATGGCGGATGAATCATAGAAAAAGACGGAATCAGCCAATTTTTATGGCGGGTTCCGTCTTTTTGCAAAACAGTTATTGTTTTCGGCAGCCAGTGTGGTAGTCAGCGGAGGATTGGTTCTTCTGCTTTACAGGTATATCGGGCTTACAGGTGCAGCAAGGGAAAAACTCTGACGGAGAATGGAGTTCCAGTTGCTTTTCTGATATAGAAATCGTACAACAATTACCGTTTGCTTTTCTTTATCAATAGTGTAAAAGGCAAGGTAATTATTGATTATAATAAAACGAATTTCCCAACTCGCCAGAACGGGGTCATCTACAAGATAGTATTTTTCGGGCATATCCGAGAGTGAGTTGATTTGTTTTGTAGCTGCATCAAGCAGATGCTCGGCTGCGGTGGGGTTCTTCAGTGTAAATTTGATGTAGTCAGCGGCACGCAGGATATCACGTTCTGCGGTAGCTGTGATGTGGATGCTATAACTCATCTGCGACGTTTGCTCCGAATATCAGCCATTGCTTCAGAGAATGGTCGTGTGTTGTCAGAGGCAATATCATTCATACCCTCTTTAATCTGGCTATATAATTCAAAGCGACTGGTTAATTCTTCGTAGGCTTCAATGCTCATAACGGCAAGGTCACCTTTTCCATAAATGATGACCAAGAAATATGCTTCTGGGTCATTTCATTTACCCTATGGCGGGGAGGATTTTTCTTGAATATTAGCACTAGCCATGTTAATATACTATTTGTCATATGGTGGCTTCTTTTATTTAATGAAGGGAGCAAATAAGAATATGGGAGTTGATTTAAAAGAGATTTAGGTCTAAATCTAAGCCAACGAAAAAAAGATGGTAAATATAGAGCACGTTTTATAACGGCTAGTGGAAAAAGAGTAGACAGGATATTTGATAATGTAAAAGAAGCCAAACAATGGAATGGATTTAAAGAAAACAACAAGAGACCTAATACGGTTAGAAATGGAAACTACCCAAAACTAAAAAAAAGAAATAGAACCATTTGCAACACGATTTCTGGAAAGTGCATCAGGAGAGTATGCAAAAAGTTATAAAATGCTATCCCAAATGATGGGACATAGCTCAATAAAAATCACATTAGATTTATATAGTCACTTGACCGAAGAAACAGTGAAAACCGAGATAGATAAGTTTTCCAATTATATGGATAGAATGGTTTTTGCATAAGGTCATGAAAGGTCATAAAAGGAATATATAAAAATGGGGGACAAGATGGGGGACAACCCCATGAAAAGTCCTTGAAACACTAGAAAAATAAGAAAGAAGGAAAATAAAATGAAACTTGGAATCGTCGGACTCCCAAATGTCGGAAAGTCTACATTATTTAATTCACTTACGAAGGCAGGCGCACTTTCGGCGAATTATCCATTCGCTACGATCGATCCGAATGTGGGAATTGTATCCGTGCCGGATGAGAGAATTGTAAAGCTTGGTGAACTCTACCACACGAAAAAAGTTACACCAGCAACGATTGAATTTGTTGATATTGCAGGACTTGTAAAGGGTGCAAGTAAGGGGGAAGGATTGGGAAACCAGTTTCTTGCAAACATTCGTGAAGTAGATGCAATCGTTCATGTCGTACGCTGCTTTGAGGATACAAATATCATCCATGTGGATGGATCCATTGACCCGGCAAGAGATATTGAAACGATCAATCTTGAACTTATTTTCTCAGATATTGAGATCCTTGACAGAAGAATCTCAAAAATTGCAAAGCAGGCAAGAATGGATAAGACGCTTGCGAAAGAGCTTGAACTTGTAGAGGCAGTAAAGAAGCATCTTGAAGATGGCAAGATGGCAAGAACGTTTGAAGTACCGGACGATGATGATGCACAGATCTGGTTTAAGGGATACAACCTTCTTACAGCAAAACCTACGATCTATGCGCAAACGTGGCAGAGGATGATCTTGCAGATGACGGAGCATCGAATCCGCACGTTGCGAAAGTCAGAGAGATGGCGAAAGAAGAAGGCGCAGAAGTATTCGTAATCTGTGCGCAGATAGAGCAGGAACTTGCAGAGCTTGATGAGGATGAGAAAAAAGAATATCTTGAGGATCTCGGTGTTGAGTCAAGCGGACTTGACAAGCTTGTAGCTGCAAGCTATTCACTTCTTGGACTGATATCATTCCTCACTGCCGGGGAAGATGAGTGCCGTGCATGGACGATCAAAAAAGGCACAAAAGCTCCACAGGCAGCAGGAAAGATCCACACGGATTTTGAACGTGGATTTATCAAGGCTGAGGTTGTAAACTATCAGGATCTATTAGATAATGGAAGTCTTTCCGCAGCGCGTGAAAAAGGAATCGTCGGAATGGAAGGAAAGGATTATGTGGTCAAAGACGGAGATGTAATCTTATTCCGCTTTAATGTATAAAAAATAGTCTAAAAATATACCGGGACGCATATGGTTTTCTAAATGAACGGATTTGGAAGACTATATGCGTTTTTGTGAATTTCAGAAAAAAGAAGTGATCAATGTCTGTGACTGCAAGTGTCTTGGAAATGTCTGTGATCTGGAGTTTGATGAGCATGATGGATGTATCCGGACGATTATTGTTCCTGGACCGGCAAAGTTTTTTGGATGTGTGGGAAGAGAATTTGAACTGCATATTCCATGGTGCAAAATCGTAAAAATCGGACCCGATATCATATTGGTTGATATAGAAGAAAAAGAAGTTCGTAAGAAAATACAGTAAAACGAAAATATTTCGAAACTTTTCGTTGAAATAACCAAAAACAGGTGGACATAACAGGGAAAATTATGTTGACAATTACAAAAACAATGGATATACTTTTAATAAATGGGGTCTGTGCATAGGAGGTAGCTTATGAAGTGTCCGTTTTGCAGCAGTGAGAATACGAGAGTCATTGATTCAAGACCGGCAGACGATAACAATTCGATTCGCCGCAGACGGTTATGCGATGAATGTGGGAAGCGCTTCACAACATATGAGAAGGTTGAAACGATACCGCTTATCGTGATTAAAAAGGACAATAACAGGGAGCAGTATGACCGTTCCAAAATTGAAGCAGGGGTACTGCGGGCATGTCATAAGAGACCAATTTCTGTCAATCAGATCAATCAGTTAGTCGATGAGGTTGAGACGGAAATATTTAATCGTGAGGAGAAGGAGATCCCGAGCAGTCTGATCGGAGAACTTGTGATGGATAAGCTGAAAGATCTCGAGGCAGTTGCATATGTAAGGTTTGCTTCGGTATATCGTGAGTTTAAAGATGTGAATACATTTATGAGCGAATTGAAAAAGATGTTAGACAAGTAACGGAACGCTAAAAATATGCTAAAGTATTTACAAAGGCAGACCGATATAGTTTTTGTCAAGTAGAAGATGCAGATGGATGGGATTGGGTGGTATGAATATTTCAGGTATCCGTATACACGCGGGGTTTTATGATTACAATACCATAAAGAATACTCAGATTCAGGAGGAAAGTGTACCAAATGTCATAGATGCGGTGGGGGAAGATACCCGTGTGGCTGAGGTTACAGAGAGTGAGAGGGATAACAAGCCGGATCATGGTGCCACAGAGTATGCGAAACAATACCAGCCGGATGCAGAGTATGATCTGAAAGGAATCGCGAGCGATATTACGAGTCTGGATGTTGAGAAAGCTATCTCCGATATGAAGAAGGATCAGGTGTTACAGCAGTATCAGTTTTTTGTTGGAGAGCGTATGAGCCAGACCGGATTATTATATATTCGTCCGAATGAGAATTTCTCATTGTAAACAGAACATTGATGATGGAAAGGGGATTGCCTGTGGGTGATTCTCTTTTTTACTGGATATTTTTTTGAAAATATAGTACACTGTATTTTGTATGAAAATTTACATGAAAAAATATGTATGCAGACAAAAATTTGCAGGCAAATAAAAATATACATACCCCAAAAAATTTGTATGAAAATGAGGATAAGAAAATATGATGGAAAAGTTCTATCCGGATGAGTATCTGGATTCGACCTACGAGATAGATTTTGATGAATTGTATGCACAGGGGTATCGCGGTGTGATTTTTGATATAGACAACACACTGGTGCGGCATGGAGCACCGGCGGATGAGCGTGCATGTGCACTGTTTGCACATTTAAAAGAACTGGGATTTGCGTGTATGCTGTTGTCAAACAACAAGGAACCGCGTGTGAAAATGTTTAATGATGCAGTCAATGTTTCTTATATCTATAAGGCGGGCAAACCGAATCCGGCAAATTATAAAAAGGCGATGGAGAAACTGGGGACAGATACCGGCAATACCATTTTTGTCGGAGATCAGATTTTTACGGATGTATATGGTGCAAAGCGTGCCGGTATCCGCTCGATCCTGGTAAAACCGATTCATCCGAAAGAGGAGATACAGATCGTGTTAAAACGGTATCTGGAAAAGATCGTGCTGTATTTCTACAGAAGAGATCTGGAAAAAATAAAGAAAAACAATAGACAGCATATTTTTGGGCAGCGCTTTTGTTATGGATAAAATGCTCATTTAAGAGTAAATAAAATAGAAAGAAATGAGGAAAAAAATGAAAATTGCGATTGGAAATGATCATGCAGCAACAGAGTTAAAATTTGTCATCATGGATTATTTGAAAGAATTAGGTCATGAGGTCATTAATTTTGGAACAGATACCTTAGACAGCTGCAATTATCCGGAGTACGGTGAAAAAGTCGGACGTGCTGTTGTGGCAGGAGAGGCAGACTGCGGAGTGCTGATCTGCGGAACCGGAGTTGGTATTTCGATTGCTGCGAATAAAGTAAAGGGAGTACGTGCGGCTGTATGTTCTGACTGTGCAACTGCAAGACTTGTCAAAGAGCATAATAATGCAAACATTATTGCATTCGGTGCAAGAATCGTAGGAACAGAGCTTGCAAAAGACATCGTAAAAGCATATTTAGATGCAGAGTTTTCAGGCGGAAGACACCAGACGAGAATTGATCTGATCCATGAGATTGAGGAGCGAAATGAATAAATCCGCAGTTTTTTTGTCAATTTGATGGAGCAAAACGAAAAAAAGCTTGAAATGTACAGGCATTTATTATAAAATAGAAAAATCAGAGAGTCCAAAACTCGGGCGTATGTTTAAGGAGGAAGTTACATGATTTCAGCAGGAGATTTCAGAAATGGTATTACCATCGAGTTAGAGGGTAACATTTACCAGATCATTGAATTCCAGCACGTTAAACCAGGTAAAGGTGCAGCGTTTGTTAGAACTAAGTTAAAAAATATTAAGAGTGGCGGTGTTGTTGAGAAAACATTCCGTCCTACAGAGAAATGCCCACAGGCACGTATTGACAGAAAAGATTATCAGTATCTGTATGCAGATGGTGATTTATTCTACTTTATGGATGTTGAGACATATGACCAGATCGCTTTATCCAAAGACGATATCGGTGATGCCTTAAAGTTCGTAAAAGAGAACGAAATGGTTAAAATGTGCTCCCACAACGGAAGCGTATTCGCAGTAGAGCCACCTCTGTTCGTAGAGTTAAGAATTACTGACACAGAGCCAGGATTCAAAGGCGATACAGCAACAGGTGCTACAAAACCGGCAGTTGTTGAGACTGGTGCAACTGTATCTGTTCCATTATTCGTTGAGCAGGATGATGTGATCAAGATCGATACAAGAACAGGTGAGTACTTATCCAGAGTTTAATGGGTGCGAGTGCTGATTTGGCATAGAAGACCCCGGAAGCGTTTTGTTTCCGGGGTTTTTTCGTCTGGTACATCGTTTCGTAAATAACTATACCAATCCGCAGGCAAGTGAATGGTGTAGTTATTTTGAAAACGATGTACTAGTATAGTACCCTATCAGGATTAAGGTGGACAGGAGAGAGTCATGAAGAAAATTGCACTGATTATGGATGGCTGGAAAAGGTGGTTTACTTTTGCATGGCCGGCAGGAATTCTTCAGAGAATCAGACAGACCGGCGAGGAAGTGAGTCTGTACATCTTTAACAGTTCGGGCGGATGGAGCTGCGATGAGGAGTATAATACCGGTGAGTATAATATATACCGGCTTCCGGATCTGCGTGAGTTTGACGGAATCATTCTTGATCTCAATAACATTGGCTATCCGGAGGTGTGGGAAGATGTGATACGGCGGGCAAAAGAGTCCGGTGTACCGGTCATTTCCATTGCAAATGAGATTGAAGATTTTTATTATGTCGGAATCAACAATGAAAAAGCAATGCGGATGATGATTGAACACCTTTATGAGAAACACGGATGTAAAAAATACTGGTTTGTCATGGGCCCGGAAGATAATTATGAGAATGTAAAAAGAATTGCTGCCTTAAGGCATATATGGATGAAAAGCAGCTTACATATTCGGAGTCTGATTTTTATTGTGAGAGCTTTGAATATCAGTGCGGAGTCAACGGATTTGAAAAATTGCTTGAAACACACGATAAAGGCAGGCTGCCACAGGCGATTATCTGTGGAAATGATAATATTGCAGTTGGCGTGTGCGAGGCAGCCACGGCGCACGGATACCAGGTGCCGGAAGATTTTTGTGTGACAGGTTTTGATAATTTTGACAAAGCGGCATATTATGAACCGAGGATTTCCACAATCAGTCATATCCGGGAAAATGTCGGAATCGCATGTGTAGATCTGTTTCTTCACATCTGGAAAGGGGAAAAACCGGACCGGTTTTATTATACGGATACAGAAGCATTTTCTGGGACAGCTGTGGCTGTATGCCAGCAGAAGTGCCGGATCAGGCAGAATATTTAAAAGGGCAGGTCATGTATGGAATTGAGACAGCACGGTTTGAGGATGAAGTATTTTCCCTGGAATACGAGCTTCTCAAATGCAATACAGTCCGTGAGATGATGTATTGTATCCCACAATGTATCCCGTCTTTAAAGTGTGATGCGATGTATTTGATACTGGATTCACATATGGATACGTATAAGGAACAGGTGAAAACACATCGGAGCCTCAGCTTTTTTGAGGAGGAAGATTTTCATGAGGAGGGCTATCCGAAATGCATGCAGGTAAAGTTTGCATATAAAAATGGTAAAATGCTGGATACAGACCAGATGGAGATCGAAGGTATTTTTCCATTTTTTGAACCACAAAAGGGCGGAACGGATTTTCTGTTTCTGCCAATGCATTTCAGAAACCGTACAGTCGGGTATTTTGTTATTGAAAATGCAGTTTATCTGATGGAAAAACAATATCTGTTCCAGGTGATAAAAACACTGACCAATGCGATGGAAAATCTCCATAAAAAAGAAAAATTAGAGCATATGAACCAGATCCTTTCCGATCTTTATGTCAGGGATTCTGTGACGGGACTTTATAACCGCATGGGATACCAGAAGTTGTCGATAAGTTACTTCACGATTATGCGTGAGAAAAAAATGCCTGTGTTAGTGATGTTTATCGATTTAGACCGGTTGAAATACATTAACGATACTTTTGGGCATGAGTATGGGGATTTGCAATCGTTTCCATTGCAAAAGCGATGTTGAAACACTGTGATGCAGATGCAATCGCAGCGCGGACAGGCGGCGATGAGTTTATTGTATTAGAGGGCGCAAAGGACGAGGAATCCGGCAGGGTATTAGCACAGAAGATCCGGACGGAATTGAGTAAGACACAGAGAGCAATGCAGCTCCCTTTTGATTTGAGCGCAAGTATCGGTGTTGTGGTCGCACATCCCGGGGAAGAAAACGTGTTAGAGAGTTATGTAAAACGGGCTGAGATGCTGATGTATGAGGAAAAAGCGGAGAAAAAAGTAAGCAGGGACAGTTGACAGATGAGAAAATTTTTGCGTGGCAGACTGCAGGGATATGGCAGGGCATACCGGTTGAATCTGAAAGATACCGGATGGGGAATGAAATTGGTGGTGCTTGTGATCACGGGATTTTTCTGCGGTGCACTGGCATCTGAATATTTTGGAACGAAACTGATTTTTTTCGTTGGAGGAGTGATCTTAGGCGATATGCTGTTCGCGGGGGCAGCATGTCTGTTTTCACGCATCGGCGGCCGCATCTGGCATCGCAATATTGAGAGTTTTTTGTATGGGATTGCAGGATTTTTGATATTTGTCTGCTGCTGTGTATATGGAAGTGTTGGCAATGAACATATGGTCAGCACTTTTTTGCTGCATTGATTTATTTTTTGCTGCTGTTATCGGGAAGATTTATCTGGGCGTGGCTTGTGAAACGACGGCATACACTGTTTAGCGGAATCCACTTTGCAGCGGGCTGCATCGTCTGGTGCGCATTTTTGGCATTTTTGTTTGGACAGGGATTTTCGGACAGATATATTTCGGATTATCTCAAAAAAAATATCTATGTGACACAGGCAGGTGAGGTGGCAGGATTTGCAGATTACTGTGCAAAAGGAGCATATACGCCCGTCTGTTTGACCTATGGTCCGGATGGTGGAACCGATATGACGACGGGGACAGTGGATTTAAGTCCATATGTGGCAAAAGAGAAAAAGTGGCACAGAATCTATCGCAGTTTCTTTACGAAACATACCAGAAAAGATGCACCAATCGCGGGAAAAATCTGGTTTCCTAAGGAGGCAGAAAACTGTCCGGTCGTGTTTATGGCGCACGGCAACCACAGCATTACGGCAGAGTCATATCGTGGATATGATTATCTCGGAGAGTATCTGGCATCACACGGCTATGTGTTCGTCTCTGTGGATGAAAATATTTTAAATGAGAGAAGTGGGGAAAATGATGCGCGCGCTGTTCTTCTTTTGGAAAATCTCGGGGAGATCTTAGAGAAAAACGGGGATGAATCGCAGCCAGTCTACAGTAAGATCGATGAGGACAATATTGCACTGATGGGACATTCGCGGGGCGGTGAGATGATCGCGGATGCATATCTTTTTAATGAGTATGATGCATATCCGAGCAATGGAATGTTTATGTTTGATTATCATTACAGAATCCGGGCACTTATCGCAGTTGCACCGTCTGTCAGCCAGTATCTGCCGGCGGGGCATGAAACGGAATTGTCAGATGTCGATTATCTGGTGCTGCAGGGGGCAAACGATCAGGACATCAGTGTTTTTCTCGGAAATGAGCAGTATGAGAATGTTTCATTTTCAAAAGACGGATCGTATATAGCATCCTCGCTCTATATTGCCGGTGCAAATCACGGGCAATTCAATACGGAATGGGGAGAATATGATATCGGGAGGCCGTTTTCCCTGTGGCTGAATGTAAAAAATTTTATTACAGCGGAGGATCAGCAGGAGATCTTAAAAATTGCCTCGCTTGTTTTTTAGATAAGAGCTTAAAGGAAAAAGACACCTATGCGGATTTTCTGACAGATTATGCAAAGTATGCGGAATATCTGCCGGAAACACTCTATGTGCAGCAGTATGAAACGTCAGACGCTTTGTTTATCACTGATTATGAGGAGGACTCTGATTTAGAAACGGCACCATGTGGCAGCGTATCAGCGGAGCATTTTACAATGTGGACGGAGGAAGAATTGGCGGATTCTGAATCGGCGATGGGAAAGAGGGAGAACCATGCAGTGCGCCTGAAATGGAAGGACACTAAAGCGGCATATTATGAGATCGCACTGGATGAGCCGATGGCAATGGGAGAGGGCGGAATCTGTTTTGATGCCATGGATTTGAGGGAGAAAGCGGAGAATGAACCGATGGATTTTTCTGTGGTGCTGACAGATATCCATGGAAATCGTGCGGTCAGTACTTTATGCGATTCTACGATCCTGTATCTGGCATTTCCGGTAAAATTATCCAAGATCCAGTATATCACAGGAAAAAATGAATATAAGAGGCAGCTTCAGACCGTGCATATCACGGAAAAGCAGTTTACGGAGGAAAACGGATTTGACAGGAGTCAGATCAGAAGTGTACGGTTTGCGTTTGACAGGATAGAAAACGGTGCGGTGAACATGGATAATATCGCTTTTGTAAAATAGAAAAAAGAAAATTTTCCGGGAAGATGCATATAATAGTGGAAAGAATGATACAAAGGGGAAAATATGCAATTTTTAATACAGGGAGACCGTGGTATCTGGGTGGAATATTTGCAGCTTGCATTGACCAGAGCGGGATATCCGACGAGAATTGACGGAATTTTCGGGGAGCACACCTGTCAGGCGCTGAAAGATTTTACCGGAAATACGGATGTGTGTACGGTAAACCGTGCGGTATGGGAGCAGTTAAAACCATATCTGACCGGATACCGCATGCATACGATCGAAAAGGGAGATACGGTCTTTGGACTGTCGCGCAGATATGGGACAACGGAGGAGGCAATCCTTGTGGCAAATCCGCTGATCGATCCGGATGATCTGGTTGTTGATGCCGTTTTGGCGATCCCGCTTGGATTTCCGTTAGTTCCGCAGATGGTAAAATATACGTCAGTCCTGACACAGTGGATCGTAGAGGGGCTTGTGGTGCGCTATCCGTTTCTGTCCGCCGGTGTCATCGGAAAAAGTGTGATGGGAAAGGATATTCACAGCCTTTGGATTGGAACCGGTGAGAAACAGGTATTTTACAGCGCTTCCTATCATGCAAATGAGAGTATTACAACGCCGGTGCTCTTAACGTTTGCAGAGGAGTACGCGGCGGCTTATGCGGCGGGCGGAAACATTGCTTTTTCATCGGCCGCCCGGGAGGAAAATGACGGACAGACGGGCATGGGGCAGGAATCGGTGGATGCGCGGACTTTGTTTGATGAATTCAGGCTCTGCATGGTGCCGCTTGTGAATCCGGACGGGGTGGATTTAGTCAATGGTCTGTTAAACAGTGGTGTATATTACCGCAGGGCAAAACGGATCGCAGATGATTATCCGTCGATCCCGTTTCCGGATGGCTGGAAGGCAAATATTGACGGGGTAGATTTAAATCTGCAGTTTCCGGCGGGCTGGGAGATGGCAAAACAGATCAAGTTTTCTCAGGGCTATGACAAACCTGCACCACGGGACTACGTCGGAAAAGCACCGCTCACGGCACCGGAGAGTGTTGCAGTCTATGAACTGACAAAAGAGAATGATTTTTTACTGATCCTTGCATACCACACGCAGGGTGAAGTCATTTACTGGAAATATCTTGATTATGAACCGGCAAGGTCAAAAGAGATCGCAGATTATTTCGGCAGTGTGAGTGGCTATGCGGTGGAAGAAACACCGGGTGCCTCCGGCTATGCCGGATACAAAGACTGGTTTATCGAGGAATATGACAGACCGGGCTATACAGTTGAGGCGGGCATGGGAGAAAATCCACTGCCGATGACACAGTTTGAGAGAATTTATCATGACAATAAGGGAATTTTGGTTGGCGGCATGACGCAGCTGCGTTAAAATCAAAAGAAAAAGGGAGGCAGAATAAGAAAGAATCCTGGTTTACAGGATTCTCTGCCTGCTTTATAGAAAATTTTTCACGGCTGGGACTAATGTAAAAACTATAGCTTATGAGATAGTTCGTGGCAGATTATTTGAAAAGGAGAATGTGAAAAATGGTAAAAATAGATCTGATCACCGGATTTTTAGGTTCCGGGAAAACAACGTTTTTAAGGAAGTATGCCTCTTATCTGATCACGCAGGGGCAGAATATCGGAATACTGGAAAATGATTTTGGAGCCGTCAATGTGGACATGATGCTGCTTGGCGATCTAAGGGGGGACAACTGTGAACTTGAGATGATATCGGGCGGATGTGATGCTGATACGCACCGGAGACGTTTTAAAACCAAGCTGATCTCGATGGGAATGTGCGGTTATGACCGCGTGATCGTGGAGCCATCCGGGATCTATGATGTGGACGAGTTCTTTGACACGCTCCATGAGGAGCCGCTAGACGGCTGGTATCAGATCGGAAATGTCATCACCGTCTTAGATTCGAATCTGGAAGAAAACCTGCCGGAAGGTGCAGATTTTCTGCTTGCGTCGCAGGCAGCGAATGCAGGGTGTATTATTCTTAGTAAGACACAGGAGACAACAGAACCGGATCAGAAAAATGCGGTTGACCATTTAAACCGTGCACTGGAAAAAATCGGGTGTAAGAGACAGTTTGATAAAGTTTTCGCAAAAGACTGGGATAAGCTGACGGATGAGGACTTTAAAAAGCTGTTATCCTGTGGCTATCGCATGGAAAACTACCTCAAGCCGGATCTGACACAGGAGAAAACATTTCAGTCTCTCTATTTTATGAATATGCACCTGACGGAGGTCAAATTACAGGAAGCCGCACAAAAATTGTTCTCGGACAAGTCCTGTGGAAATGTATTCCGCGTCAAGGGATTTATGAAGAATGAAAAAGAGCAGTGGATCGAACTCAATGCGACCCAAAAGAATCTGGTGATCTCACCAATCAAAATGGGGCAGGAGGTCATCATCGTGATCGGGGAACAGCTGGTGGAGGATGCAATCCGCAGCTGTCTGGAAGTATAGGATCTTAATTGCATTGAACAGTACAGAAATGAGGAGTACCATGCAGACATATTATCAGTTTTACTGGAACAAAATCGATGAGGAAAGTATAAGGATTTTGAGGATATTTGGAGAGTCAGAGGACGTCATCGTGCCGGAGACGATAGGCGGACGTGCAGTCATGGAGGCGGGGGATTACTGCTTTGCGGCGTCGAAACACCTGCCGTCAGAATACGAGTGCACGGTCTGTATTTATGACACGGAGGGAAAAAAGTGGCAGGAGATACCGGCAGATGATGCAGACTGGAACACACGCCTCGTGGAACTTAGCGGTGACAGGTTAAAAAAGGTGACACTGCCAGATAATATGCACAAAGTGGGAAACTATGCATTTTACAACTGCACCGCATTAGAAATGCTTGTGACCGGAAAGTATCTGGAAGAGATCGGAAGCGATGCTTTTATGAACTGTAAAAAGTTTCATTTTCTGACGGTACGCTGTGATGTGGGGGAGCGCAGCGGGGCAAATCAGATCTTAAGCCGGATTTCTGCAGATATGGAAGTGACATTTCAAGGAAAAACTGGGCAGACAGCCGTCTTTTATCCTGAATATTATGAGAACTATGATGAGATCGCTCCGGCACATATTTTTGGGCGGAGTATCGAGGGAGAAGGCTTCCGGGCAAGGCAGTGTTTTAAGGAGGGAGTCCCGGATTTAAGCCAGTATGATACGATTTTTCCGAAAGCATGTGCGGAGGAAAAAGAAAATACGCTGCTTCACATTTTAAGCCTGCGGCTGCGTTATCCGGTCAGTCTCACGGATGAGGCGAAGGAGCGGTATGTGGCACATTTAAGGGAGCAGGAATTATATATCATACCCAAACTTGTAGGACAAAAAAACATGGAACGGATCACATTTTTCTGTGAAAATGGCTGGATCACACAGGCGGCAGTCAAAGCCGGATTAGAACAGGCTTCCCGGATGGAGTGGGCAGAGGGAACGGCAGAACTTTTGCATCTGCAGAGAAAATACTTTACAGAACAGAAAAAAGAACGATATTCATTTGATGAACTGTGGTAAAAGAATGTTAATCTACTGTAATTTAAAGGAGAAACCCAAATGGCGCATATACAGACAGAGTCAGAGTGGCAGGAAGAGATGTCGGCAAAGATCGTGGAATTTGTACGGCATGAATTATACATGGAACTGCGGTATTTAAAACTGGCATTATCGCAGTTACAGTTAAAGTCCGATCCAGATCTGCGGGCATTTGCGACGGACGGTGCGTATCTTTATGTGGCACCGGAATGGCTGATCGGGATTTTTGAGAAAAATGCACAGTATTTAGGCCGTGCATATCTGCACACGGTATTACACTGCATTTTTCCCATCTGTGGATCGGCGGAAACAGGGACAGAAAAACGTGGCATTTAGCGTGTGATATTGCGGTGGAATACACGATCGACCAGATGCAGGCGGAGTGTACAAAACGTATTTTAAGCTGGACGAGAAAACAGATGTATGACAGGCTGAAAGAGCAGAAACAGCAGAAACAGGGGATTTCCGCGGCAGTGATATACCGGATGATCGAGAATGAAGAGCTGGAACAAAAGATTCTGCTCCAAAAGGAATTTTACACGGATGACCATTGTTATTGGCCGAAAAAAGAGGACGGACAGGCAAAGCAGGAACAGGCGGTAAGAAACCAGAACCAGTGGAACAAGATCGCAAGGCAGACGAAGATGGAACAGGAGATGCGCGGCGGCGAGACGACGGACGGCGAAGATTTATTTCTGGCGCAGGCGGCAGCGGAAAAGAGCAGAAGAAGTTATAAGGATTTTTTGCAGCGTTTTTCCGTGCTGCGCGAGGAAATCGGAGTGGATCCGGAGGAGTTTGACTTAAACTACTATACCTATGGATTGAAATTATATGGAAATATGCCGCTGATGGAGCCGCTTGAGAGTCGTGAGGTAAAAAAGATCCGCGAGTTTGTAATCGCGATCGACACCAGTTACTCGACGAGTGGTACTCTGGTGGAACAGTTTTTAAAGGAGACGTTTTCTATTCTGACGCAGAAAAACAGCTTTTTGCGCAGTCAAAGATCCGTGTGATCCAGTGTGATAATCAGGTCCGGTCGGATGTGGAATTAAGAAGCGAGCGGGATATTGCGGCACTGATGCAGGAGTTTACGTTTGCGGGCGGCGGAAGCACAGATTTCCGGCCGGTGTTTTCATATATCAACGATCTGATCGAGCGTGGGGAACTGAAAAATCTAGGAGGGCTTTTGTATTTTACGGATGGCAGGGGGGCTTATCCGAAAATAAGACCGGAGTATCAGACGGCATTTTTGTTTTTAGAGGATTATGACGACGCGGTGGTTCCGCCGTGGGCGATCCGGCTGAAGTTAGAGCCGGAGGAATTTGAAGGACAGAACGCTAAAGGATAAATGTATATATATATTTTTGGGAATGGCGGAAGTGGACAAGAGAAGATATATTTTAAAAGAGGGGGAAGTATGATGCCTCTGCGGATGGTGTGCTGAATGATAAGTTTGTGCTGTCGGCGGACACTGCAGGAAATGAGAGTACCGATCAGTTTGACGCTTCCGAAAAAATAAGTACCAATGATATCGACCAGATGATGGAAAAACTGTATGCAAAATATATCAGTAATGAGATCCCGGTCGTGATCGGGGAGTTTGGTGCCCGCGATAAGAACGGAAACCTGCAGAGCCGTGTGGATTATGCAGCGTATTACATTGCGGCGGCGCGTGCTTACGGCATGAACTGTAACTGGTGGTTTCTGAAATAAATTCCAAAAATGATTGGAAAAACCGCTAAAATGTATTAAGATAATAGGCGAAAGAATAAAGGAACGAGATTTCAAAATGAACATAAAACAGGCAAAAGAAGAAATTAAACATACCGTGGCGGCGTATCTTTCTAAGGATGCACAGGGAGAATACCGTATCCCTGTGGTCAGGCAGCGTCCGATTCTTTTGATGGGACCGCCGGGTATTGGAAAGACACAGATCATGGAACAGATCGCCATGGAATGTAAGATCGGGCTGGTCGCCTACACGATCACGCATCACACGAGACAAAGTGCAGTCGGACTTCCAATGATCAAGGAAGAGTCCTTTGACGGAAAGATTTATCCGGTCACGGAATACACCATGAGTGAGATCATTGCAAGTATTTACCGCAAGATGAAAAAGACCGGACAGAGGGAGGGAATCCTGTTTATCGATGAGATCAACTGTGTTTCGGAAACTTTGGCACCGACAATGCTGCAGTTTTTACAGTGCAAGACATTTGGCAATCAGGCAATACCGGAAGGATGGCTGATCGTTGCAGCTGGAAATCCGCCGGAATACAATAAGTCGGTCCGCGATTTTGATATGGTCACATTAGACCGCGTCCGTTATCTGAATATCGAGGCTGACTATAAAGTCTGGAAAGAATATGCGAGAGCGAAACATCTCCATAATGCCATCTTGAGTTATCTGGAACTGAGGCAGCGAAACTTCTACCGTGTGGAGGCAGATGTGGACGGCATCCGCTTTGTGACGGCGCGTGGCTGGGAGGATTTAAGCAGTCTGATGCAGGTTTACGAGGAGATGGATCTGCCGGTGGATGAGAGTGTCATCCGTGAATTTATCCATCACGAGGATGTGGCGGAGGATGTGGCAGCGTATTTTGAACTGTACCGCAAGTACCGGGATGATTACGGGATCGCAGATATCCTTGCCGGAAAAGTAAGACCGGAGACTTTTGCAAGGATCTATGCGGCGGCGTTCGATGAAAGACTTAGCGTGGTAAATCTGCTGCTTGACGGTCTGTCGGCATTTTTTGAAAAAGTGCAGGAAAACAAGCAGATCACAGATACTGGTACGAATTTTTAAAAGAATATCAAAGAAGACTCAAAGAAGGCGAAGTGCCGGTGGACTGCTATCAGGCATTGCTTGAGGAGAGAATGGCAGTGGTGGAAGCAGAGAAGCAGGCGGAAGTCTGCACCAGGCACAGGCAGCCAGATGGGAACGTATTTTTGCGCTCTGGAAAGAAAATGTACCGAACGGCGGATTGGATGAAAAAGAGAGTTTTACACAGGCAAAAGCCGGATTTGACAGACAAAGAGAAACTTTAGAGAATACGGAACAGGAAGCGGTGAATGCGTTAGAGCATGCATTTGATTTTATGGAACAGGCGTTTGAAAATGGTGAAGAGATGGTCGTGTTTGTGACAGAACTGACTTTAACACCCGAAGCGGCAATGTTTTTATCAGAGCATACCTGTGAGCGGTATATGACATATAACGAACAGCTCCTGATCGGAAAGAGAAAACGGGAAATCTTATCAGAACTGAATCGATAGGAAATACAGACTGCGCAGAGAACAGCGCATGTATGGAGGATTAAGATGAAACAGAGTGAAACAAGAAATCTTACAATGATGATGGATCTGTATGAAATGACGATGGCAAATGGTTATTTCAACGATCAGGACAAGGATACCAGGGTAGCATTTGATGTATTTTACCGCAGTAATCCGGACGGCGGTGGATTTGCGATCTTTGCAGGATTAGAGCAGATTTTGGAGTACATTGAAAATCTTCATTTTGATGAGGAGGACATTGCATATTTCCGTTCACTTCACATTTTTACCGAAGATTTTCTCACTTATCTGAAAGATTTTAAATTCAGCGGTGATATTTATGCGTTCCGGGAAGGAACGATCATGTACCCGAATGAGCCGGTCATTACGGTAGTTGCACCGTTAATCGATGCACAGCTTATTGAGACCGCTTTGCTTGCGCAGGTGAATCATCAGTCGCTGATCGCAACAAAAACAAGACGTATCGTGAGTGCGGCAGAGGGACGTGCAGTTTCTGATTTTGGTGCACGCCGTGCCCATAATATGGATGCTGCAGTTTATGGTGCGAGAGCCGCATATATTGGTGGCGCAGTCGGAACGGCAACTGTGCTTGCCGGTCAGATGTTTGATATTCCGGTCAGCGGGACCATGGCACATAGCTGGGTGATGTATTATAAGGATGAATTTGAGGCATTTAAACATTATGCAGAGAATTATCCAGATGGGACAGTGCTTTTAGTGGATACTTATGATGTCATCGGTTCCGGTATCCCGAATGCGATCCGTGTGGCAAAAGAAGTTTTAGAGCCGATGGGAAAAAGATTAAAGGGAATCCGTATCGACAGCGGTGACCTTGCATACCTTTCCAAAAAATCCGTAAGATGTTAGATGATGTGGGATTAGAGGATTGCAAGATCGTTGTTTCAAACAGCTTAGATGAGTATACGATCACATCCATTTTACAGCAGGGCGGAAAGATCGACAGTTTTGGTGTCGGTGAACGTCTGATTACTGCAAAATCAGATCCTGTCTTTGGTGCCGTATATAAGATTTCGGCAGTGGAGGAAAACGGTACATTTGCTCCGCGTATCAAGATCTCTGAAAACGTGGAGAAGATCACAAATCCGGGACTCAAAGATGTGTACCGTATCTATGATGAAGCAGGACACTCCGTTGCGGATCTGATCACAAAAGCGGGCGAGACGGTTGATATGTCCGCACCATACCATTATGCAGATCCGGTAAAACCGTGGAAAAACCGTTCTTTTGAAAATTGTACAGCGAAAAAACTTCAGCAGCAGGTCGTAAAGGCAGGAAAACGTATTGTGGAGCCGGAAACCTTAGAAGATATCAGAGCTTATGTGGAAAAACAGCTTAATACCGAAGTGTGGGAAGAAGAACAGCGTTTTGAAAATCCACATGAACATTATCTGGATATGAGTCCAGCATATTACGAGATGAAGATGGATATGCTGCATGAATCACGCACCAGATAAAGTGTGTGCAGACGGATATGCTGCATGCATTGTGCAAAAATAAGACGTGTGCAGATACAGATAAGCAGTGTATCATGAGATTGTAAGAAATGATAGTAAGGAAAGAATAACGTGAAATTGATATACGACATCCCAGCATCTTTCTGGGGCCTGTTCCGGTCCGTAAACCGGGACATCTATATAGAAGCACTTCTGACCATCAATGACGAATACCAGTACAACAATTACTTTTTAAGCAGAGAAGCATGTGTCCAGATCTTAAGCGACATGTGCTCCTCTCGTCGTTATGCCTTTATGAGGGAGGATAACGAGACGGAGGAAGATGAGGAGACCGCATTGCCGGGGCGAATTTTAAACTGGCTGGTGCGTACAAAATGGCTCAGAAAAATCGAAGATTATGAGGCGATGACCACCAATATCGTCATACCGGATTATGCGGCAGTGATGATCGAGGCATTTGAAAAATTGGCAGAGGAGCCGTTAGATGACACGGATCTTTATATCCAGAATGTCTATGCGACGCTGTTTTCCTTTAAAAATGACCACCGCATGAATCTTACCATGTTAAAAACGGCGCTTGTCAATACGAAAAAGCTGAATAAGGCATTGCAGGACATGCTCCACAACATGGATAAATTTTTTGAGCGTCTTTTGAATAAGCAGTCCTACGATGAACTTTTAAAAGAGCATTTAGAGGGTTATGTGGAGGAAGTGGTCAGACGCAAATACCACATTTTAAAGACAAGTGACAATTTTTATATTTATAAAATGGATATCAAACGCTGGTTAAAAGAAATGCGGGAAGATGATGCCTGGGTGGAGCGCATCCGGCAGAAACAGCAGATGGAACAAAAGAGTGCAGAAAACAGATCTTCCGTATTAGATTCCAGGCGGACCGAAGAGGAACTTCCATTTTTATATACGCGAAGAAACAGGCAGGAAGATGTGTTGGATCTGATTGACCAGATCGAGCGTGGATTTGATGATATTGAACACCGGATCTCAAATATGGATAAAGAACACAGTAAGTATATCCGTGCGACCGTGAGCCGGTTAAATTATCTGCTCAGCGATGAGACAGAACGCCACGGCATGCTGATCCTGCTTTTGAACAAACTTGGATCGGCTGAGACAGAAAGCGAACAGAGTGAGATGTTAAAAGAGGTGGCGGAACATATGAATCTGTCATCTTTTGATGTTTTGAGTGACAATCCTCTTTACAAGAGAAGACGCCGCAGAAAATTTGAGGATGATCTGCAGGAAGAGGAGGAGCCGGCAGAACTTTCACGGGAAGATGTCCTGCGCTTAAATAAGATTGAGCACCGTTATACGGCAAAACAGATCGAGGAATTTATCGACGAACAGATGACAGATGGCATTTTAGAGACAGACCGGATGGATATTTCGGATGACGAATCCTTTGAAAAGCTGATCCTCGCCTACGATATCAGTATGCGCAAAAACAGCAGATACCGGGTACAGGTGGAGGAGAAACAGGTTCAGAATGGAAACTATTGTTATCCAAAGATGACTTTTAGTGTAAAACAAAAATCAATAGAAAGTGAACGGAATTAATGTTTGAAGGTTACGAAGAGTTAAACACGCAGGATGTGGAATGGATGCAGGAAGTGATAAGAACCTTACTTGCCCAGACATTTCTGCCGGAACGAAAATATGATAAAAAATACGGACGAATGATGCCGGACCGTATGTATGATTTCAGTGACAGGCATTTGGAATTTCTGACGGAGTATTTTGCGGTTGCAGGGATAAAACTTTGTCAGGATACGGAGCTTGGCATCATTTATTTAGAGGGAGCAGACGGAATCGGTGAGAAACTGCCGAAACTTGCGACATTTATCTGCTGCTGTTAAAACTGATCTATGATGAAAAAATGGCGGCTGTTTCTTCCAGTGTCAATGTAATAACGACGTTGGAGAATTAAATGGAAAAGCGGGAGAATTCCGTCTCATCAAGGGACCGTCATCGATGACGGAGATCAAAAGAGCGTTTGCCATTCTGAAAAAATATCAGATGGTAGAGTTTCTGGATGTGTTTGACGAACAGCTTGAAAATACGAGGATCATGATCTATCCGTGTATCAATTAGTATTGATGAGAGAAGATGTGAACGGGCTTCTTGGCAGTTTTTTCCGATGAGGTAAAAGATAACGAGGTAGACGGGCAGGAGAATCTGGAGTGGAGCAGTGAGGAAACACTTTCAGAAAATGATATGACGGATGAAGAAAGTGATCTTGAACCAGAAGAAATGAATGTGGATGAGGAAGGAGAGACAGAAGATGGAACAGATGAATCAGGCATATAAAGTTTTTACCAGAATCTGCCTCAACAACTGGCATTATATTGACCGCAAGGTGTTAGGCTTAAATGAGAGCATCAACTTTTTTACCGGTCATTCCGGAAGTGGAAAATCAACAGTGATCGATGCAATGCAGATCGTGCTTTATGCGAACACGGACGGACGTGGATTTTTCAACAAGGCGGCGGCAGATGACTCTGACCGAAGCCTGATCGAGTACCTGCGCGGTATGATCAACATTGGCGAGAATAATCAGGCGGAATATAAGCGGAACAAAAACTTTTCCACGACGATCGTTCTTGAGATGGAACAGACGATCACGAAGGAAAAAGAATGCATCGGGGTTGTGTTTGACGTGGAGACAGCGACCAACGAGATCAATCGTTTATTTTTCTGGCACAAGGGAGAACTGATCCCGGGGGATTACCGGACAGAGAGCCGCGCAATGACGATCGGTGAAGTGCGCAGCTATTTACAGCAGAATTTCCCCAAAGATGAGATGTTTTACACTTCTAATAATGAGAGATTCCGCAGAAACCTTTATGATGTCTATTTAGGCGGACTGGATATGGAAAAATTCCCGCGCCTGTTTAAGCGTGCGATCCCATTTAAAATGAATATCCGGTTAGAGGATTTTGTAAAAGAATATATCTGCATGGAGCAGGACATCCATATCGAGGACATGCAGGAGGGCGCGATGCTCTATGGCAGGATGTGCCGCAAGATCGAAGCCACGATGCAGGAGATCGAAGAGTTAAAGCAGATCAGTGCGCAGTATCAGGTGATGGAGGAGAAGAAAAAAGAACTTTTAAACTGCCATTACCGGATGGATAAACTGACGATCTTACAGTTAGAGCAGACCATAGAGGAAATGCAGCACCGTGTGGAAAACTGGAAAAAGGATGTTGTACTGCAGAATGAAAGTCTTACAGAATTGCTTCAGGTAAAAGAAAATTATGAAAAAGAATACGGCGAGATCAATGAGCAGATCGCCGGAACCGGTTATGCAAGATTAGAAGAGCAGTTAAAGAGTTTGGAAGAAAACCTAAGCCTTCTGGAGCGAAGTAAAAATAAATGGGACGGTATCTGTGCAAGATTAAACGGCTGGGAAGATGTAGATATCGTTTCGAATCAGATTCTATGGGATATCGAGAAGTTCAAAGAAGGCACGATCACCGGAGAGGAGATCGAACGTTTGAAACGAAGTCTGGTCGAAGTGCAGAAAGAGGCAGAAAAGGACAGGCAGGAGGCTTCCTCGGAGATCCGTTCCATGAATAAAGAAGCGGATGTGTTAGAGAAAGAACTCACAGAGTTAAAACTTGGTAAAAAAGCATATCCGAGAGAGTTAGAACTTGCGAGATCCGAAATTGCAAGAAAACTTTCTGAACAGACCGGAAAAAATATCCAGGTCCGTATTTTTGCAGATCTCATTGATATTAAAGATGAAACATGGCGTAATGCGATCGAGGGTTATCTTTCCTGGAACAAACTTGCGCTGATCGTGGAGCCTGCCTATGTCAAACAGGCGATGGAAGTATACGAAACACTCGACGAGAAGCGTTTCTTCCGTGTATCTTTAGTGGATACGGAAAAACTGATGCAGGAGGATTGGCGCGTAAAAGACAATGCGCTTGCAGAAGAAGTAGAAGCAAAAGAGCCATATGTGAGGGCATTTGTGGACTTCTTACTCGGAAATGTCATCAAGTGTACTTCGGTGGACGAACTGCGCCAGTGCAAGATCGGTGTGACAGCAGACTGTTTATTATACCAGAGTTATCAGTTACGCCGTTTAAATCCGGACAATTATAAGAAACATGTATATATTGGTGAAAAGAGTAAGAAACAGCGCCAGAAGGAACTTGCAGCCAGCCTGGAGAAATTAGAGCAGAACAGAGCAGAATACAGAGAGCGTGAGACAGAGGCGAAAAATATTCTTGCCCAGGAATTTTTAAATGATACGGTCGAGGAATACCAGAACCTGATATCAGATCTTTCGGAGAAGAAAGAAAAGGAAAAACAAAAGGCAAAAACAGAAAAGAAAATGGCAGAGATCGGTGCCGGTACTGTTGAGATCTTAAAGAAACAGGCAGAAGAGATTCACAAAAAACAAAAAGATCTGGAAGATAAGATCGATGACTTAAAATACCAGATCCGGAAAAAAGAAGATGCCATTGAAAAAGACAGCAGTGATTTCATTACAAAAAATGAGGAACTTCTTACGAAAAAAAGAGAGCTTCGCGGTTCGCTGCGGAAGAAGAGGCATTTGAGGTTTATATTGCCGGGCAGAAAAATAAAAAATATGACAGCCTGAAAGCATCGACACAGGAAGAAATGGAACAGGTGTCCGGTCAGTGTGATGTACAGAAAAATAAACTGGTGGATGTACGTATGAATTATCTTCAGAATCATCCAAAACGTGATTTCTCAGCGAGCGCAGAGAATAATGACGATTATGACAGCCTGCTGTCAGAGCTTTCCTGCAATGAACTGGAAGAATACCAGAAAAAGGCAGCCGAGCAGGCAAAGGCAGCAGTGGAGCATTTTAAGGAGGATTTTGTATACAAGATCCGCAGCGCTATCAAAGAAGCCTATGTGCGCAGGGATGAATTAAACCGTATCATCCGCAACCTGAATTTTGGTAAAGACCGCTATCAGTTTAAGATCACGAGAAATAAGGGAGCCGACGGCGCATTTTATGATATGTTTATGGATGAGGACTTAGATATCGATCCGTCCTCACTTGCATCGCCAATGGAGCATCAGATGAATCTGTTTTCGATGGAGCATGAAAATAAATATGGTATGTTGATGAGTGATCTGATCCATATCTTTATTCCGCCGGAAAATGCCACGCAGCAGGAACTTGATGAGGCAAAACAGAACATGGTGAAGTATGCAGATTACCGTACGTATCTTTCATTTGAGATGGAACAGATCGTGGAAGGTGACGAACGTCTTGTCATTGGTCTTAGCAAGATGATCAAGAAAAATTCCGGTGGAGAGGGTCAGAACCCGCTTTACATTGCACTGCTTGCAAGTTTTGCACAGGCGTACCACATCAATCTGTCTGCAAGACTGACAAGACGCCCGACGATCCGGCTTGTTGTGCTGGACGAGGCGTTTTCCAAGATGGATGCCGAGAAGGTGGCAAGCTGTATCGAGCTCATCCGCGGACTCGGTTTCCAGGCGATCATCAGTGCGACGAACGACAAGATTCAGAACTATATTGAAAATGTAGATAAGACATTTGTTTATGCGAATCCGAATAAGAAGAGCATATCGATCCAGGAGTTTGAGAAGAAGGATTTTTCACAGCTGGTTGTGGAGGAGGAGTAAGACTATGCAGACATCGGCAGAGTTAAAAAATTTATTACAGCGTATCGATCATAAGGGATATCCGGCATATAAGGACACAAGAGGTTCTTATGAATTTCCGGGATATGTGCTTTCCATTGACCATGTGCAGGGAGATCCGTTTGCAGCACCGTCGAAGGTAAGTATCCATGTCCGCGGGAAACAGGCGGGATTCCAGGAACATCTTTATCAGAAAGACTGCAGAAGGATCGCCGTGCAGGATTATCTGCTGCGCCAGTTTGCGCGCCAGGTCGAGAAAGTTTCCTTTAAAGCGAAAGGATCTGGAAAGAGCGGCCTTATGGCGGTCAACTGTCCGGGACAGGAAGTGTTAGAGCGCAGTGCCTGCCAGATGGATGCAAAGAACGGCGATATCGTGCTGCGTATGGAGATCGGTTTCCCGGCAAACGGGAGAACGGTCAATTCCAGGGAGTTAGAAAAGATCTTCTTCGATTTCCTGCCGGAGTGCGTAAAAGGCTCCCTTTATTTCCGTTCTCTGAGAAAAGAAGCGGTGGAGGCAGCCGCAGATCTCGCCGAGGATCAGGCGTATATCAGGGAGCAGTTAGATCCGATGGGACTCTGTGCGTTTGTGGCGGACGGTGCAATCCTGCCGCGGGAGTCCGGTGTCTCCGGCAGACCGATGAAAGATGCGGTGCGTTTTCAGTCACCGGAAGTCTCTCCGTCACGCTGACGCTGCCGCACCACGGAAAACTGACCGGAATGGGAATCAAGAAGGGCATCACGCTGATCGTCGGCGGTGGTTACCATGGAAAATCAACACTGTTAAAAGCGCTTGAGACAGGTGTCTATAACCACATTGCAGGGGATGGCAGGGAGTATGTCATCACGGACGATACAGCAATGAAGATCCGTGCCGAGGATGGAAGAAGCATCCGTGACGTGGATATTTCCATGTTTATCCATGACCTGCCAAACGGGAAAGATACGGTATCCTTTTATACGGAGGATGCCAGCGGGAGTACTTCCCAGGCGGCAAATGTGATCGAGGCGATGGAGGCAGGCACAAGAGCATTTCTGATCGACGAGGATACCAGTGCAACGAACTTTATGATCCGTGATGAGCTGATGCAGCGCGTGGTCAACCGTGATGCAGAGCCGATCGTGCCTTTTATTGACCGGGTAGAGGAGCTGTATCACACATACGGTATCTCGACGGTCCTTGTTGCCGGAAGCTCCGGTTCCTATTTTCACAAGGCGGACTGCATCATCCAGATGAACCGTTACGAGCCGTTTGAGATCACAGAGTCAGCAAAGCAGGCAGCGACAGAGTTCCCGCTTCCAAAACAGGACATTGCCCCTCAAAGCAGCCTGATTTGACAGAAAATAAAGCCGGACCGGATGTTTCAAGAGGACAACCGCTTAAAGATGAAAACGATGGGAAGGGATTCCATCTCTATCCAACCGGGA
>ENA-OQDE01000189-OQDE01000189.1-human-gut-metagenome-genome-assembly--contig:-NODE-189-length-39414-cov-2.852292_pt1 | contig 39414 bp, 36 predicted proteins | sample MGYA00242768_ERZ504595 | MGnify/ENA primary metagenome ERZ504595 (study PRJEB26092, sample SAMD00036307) | human gut metagenome | host: Homo sapiens | study: EMG produced TPA metagenomics assembly of... | reverse complement strand
AATGTACCTTTGTGGACGAAAAGAACAATCAATTTGATAAAAGTGTTTCTATAAAATGATAGATAAAAAACAATCCTCCGAAAACAGACGAATATTACGGATAGCCATACCATCGATTATATCAAATATTACCGTCCCGCTACTGGGACTTATCGATGTTACCATCGTAGGACACCTCGGTTCTCCGGCCTACATTGGAGCCATCGCTGTAGGGGGAATGTTGTTTAATATTATCTATTGGATTTTCGGATTCCTACGCATGGGGACGAGTGGCATGACCTCACAAGCGTATGGGCAGCATGATCTAAATGAAATCACCCGGTTACTGTTACGTTCCGTTGGCGTAGGATTGTTTATAGCTCTTTGCCTGTTGATACTCCAATACCCCATCCTGAAATTGGCATTCACTCTGATACAAACCACACCGGAAGTCGAGCAACTGGCAACTACTTATTTCTATATCTGTATCTGGGGAGCTCCCGCCACATTAGGACTTTATGGATTCGCCGGTTGGTTTATCGGAATGCAGAATTCACGCTTTCCCATGTATATCGCTATTACTCAAAACATTGTCAATATTGTAGCCAGCCTATCCTTTGTCTACTTGCTGGATATGAAAGTGGCAGGAGTGGCAACAGGAACTTTAATAGCCCAATATGCAGGTTTCTTCATGGCCATATTGCTATATATGCGCTATTATAGTGCACTAAGAAAGCGGATCGTATGGAAAGAAATTATACAGAAACAAGCCATGTACCGTTTCTTCCAAGTCAACCGGGACATCTTCTTCCGTACCTTTGCCTGGTTGTAGTCACCATGTTTTTCACCTCTGCAGGAGCCGCCCAAGGAGAAATTGTATTAGCCGTAAACACCTTGCTCATGCAACTATTCACTCTGTTTTCTTACATCATGGACGGATTTGCTTATGCTGGTGAAGCACTGGCCGGCCGTTACATAGGTGCCAAGAATCAAACAGCCTTACGCAACACTGTACATCACCTTTTCTATTGGGGATTGGGTCTTTCATTGATATTCACCATCCTTTATGCAATCGGTGGAAAAGAATTTCTGGGTCTACTAACCAATGACACTTCAGTAATCAACGCTTCAGACACTTATTTTTACTGGGCACTTATCATTCCGCTAGCTGGCTTTTCTGCTTTCCTGTGGGATGGAGTATTTATTGGTGCCACCGCTACCCGTCAGATGCTTTACTCCATGTTAGTCGCTTCCGCCAGCTTCTTCGGAGTATATTACGCTTTCCATCCTCTCCTGGGAAATCACGCCCTGTGGCTGGCTTTTCTCATTTATCTTTCCCTGCGAGGGGTTGTACAAACCTTTTTGGAAGGCAAATAATGAAAAAAGTAATCGCATCCCAGTGAGGCTATCCGATAAATTATCTCTATATTTGCGGCAAACAATAAAAAGCAAAAGGTATGGCAAAGTATAAAAGAATCTTACTAAAGCTCAGTGGAGAGAGCTTGATGGGCGAAAAGCAATACGGCATTGACGAAAAAAGACTGGCAGAATATGCTCAACAAATCAAAGAAATCCACGAACAAGGGGTACAGATTGGTATCGTCATCGGAGGAGGTAATATATTCCGCGGATTAAGCGGAGCTAATAAAGGTTTTGACCGTGTGAAAGGTGACCAAATGGGAATGTTGGCTACCGTTATCAATAGCCTCGCTCTAAGTTCTGCTCTTGTGGCTACCGGTGTAAAAGCACGTGTATTGACAGCAGTACGGATGGAACCTATCGGTGAATTCTACAGTAAATGGAAAGCCATCGAATGTATGGAAAACGGTGAAGTGGTCATCATGTCTGCAGGAACAGGAAATCCTTTCTTTACTACAGATACCGGTTCTTCACTTAGAGGAATAGAAATCGAAGCAGACGTTATGCTGAAAGGTACTCGCGTAGATGGCATTTACACAGCTGATCCTGAAAAAGATCCTACCGCAACCAAATTCGATGACATTACGTATGATGAAGTGTTGAAACGTGGTCTAAAAGTTATGGATTTAACTGCGACTTGTATGTGCAAAGAAAATAACCTGCCTATCGTCGTATTTGATATGGACACAGTAGGCAACTTAAAGAAAGTAATCAGTGGAGAAGAGATAGGTACGTTAGTACACAACTAATCAGAAAATAAAAAGTGCGAATTTTGCAATAGTAGTTTTTATCAAAGCTATATAGCGAAATTCGCACTTTGTCTTTCTTTTCAAATATTATATCGAAACGAATACCTATTTATCAAAATACTGGATCAAATCATACGCATTAAAATTCAATTCGCGGGCAAAGAAAGATAAATAAGGAAACAACTGATAAGAGTTATCATAAAGACCCTTATTGGCAGGTTTCGACGAATTATCCGTACCATCATCATCCTGATATTTAAACCAATGCCATCCGATACAATTCTTAGCCTCAAGCAATCCTAATGTAAAATGCTGATAAGCATAAGCCCTCTCATTTTGTGTAGGAACAGAATACCCGGCTCCCGACTGGTTATTCAGATCGGAATCCTCCACCCCTTTCGTATAAAACTCACTTACAAGAAACGGCTTATCCGCCAACTTGCCCAGTCTGCAATCGCTGTTGTCAGTTCGGGACTCCAACGGCTATAATAGTTGATAGAAATGACATCACAATATTTTCCGGCAGCTCTCATCACTCCCTCCATATATTTAGGAGTTCCATGCAATCGAGTCCCCAGATAAAGCAGCTTATCATCTACTTTCATCACTGCCTCTTTCACTGCTTTATAATATTTCTCTGCTACGATACCTGCAAACTCATTATTCAAGGCATCCGTCACACTTTGCACGCCCTTGGAATCCATAAAGCCTTTTGCCGCAACATAAGCCGATCATTCGAACTGTTGATAGCCAGGAAACGATCCAAAATCCGGGAACTGTTTGAAGAGAAGTTTATCTCATTATCCGAAAAGAACCCCAAGACATTAGGATCACGCAAATAATCTGCGAAAGCACTACCTGCCAAATATGAATCACACCATTCGGCCCATCCATTATAAAACACAAGACCTGCAGCATTATCATCGCTTCCTCCGGGATAATTATAAGACTTCGCACTCTTGAACTGGCTTAGAAAAGCAAATGAAGGCGCCAAAGTCAACGGACTGCTCGGATTAGAAGCATTATGAATCTGAATCAGTGAATAAGTACCTGTACAGAAGGCACCTGTACCATGAAAGCCAATCTCGCTCAATTCACGTTGAGTAGTAGACAGCCATTTCTCATCAGTTCCAAACCTACTATTCCAAGCCGCTTTATTACGACTGGAAGTTCCTTTGCGCAAAGAAGTCGCACTACGTTCAAGATGCAGGCAGCCTTCCGGATCAACCAACCACCAACGTCCATCTATCTTCTTCGTATAAAACCTGCCCGTAGCTGCTTGTTTCGGAAGCGTTGTCGAACTTCCATACTTATTCACCGACTCCTGATATGCTTTCAATGTCTTAATAGCCGGTTTATACCCGTCCATATACGCAATAATACGTGTATTCTCTGTTTTCCAACTGGATATGGGAGGATAAGCACTGGAATACTTGACACTGATAGGGCGATACATATTGGCATTTAATGACGGAGCATATACCACAGAGGCTCCAGGAACGGGTAAATCTTCCGGGTATTCCGACTCCACATCTCCCCCACCCATCACTATATCAGGAGGCATAAAATTAGGTCCTTATCATCATCATCCGTACAAGAAACCATAGGAATAGAAGTTATAAACAGTAAAGCTCCCAGTATAAATATTTTTTTCATGGTATGTATTTTATTGATTGTTATTTGATTGTTGATCGAACCAGTCGGCCAAACGATAGGCATTGATATTCAATTCTTTCATAGCATCGGCCAACGGTTTATAAAGATTGTATTCATTATCTATCAGTCCCTTGTTAGAGTCCAGGTTCGAAGGATCTGCCCCTTTTGCTGTCGGATCATTATCCTGATAACGAAACCAGTGCCATCCGACACAATTTCCACTTTCCAATAATCCTAAAACAAAATGCTGATAGGCATATCCACGCTCCTGTTGAGTTTGAACGGTAAAACCTGCTCCTGTCGTATTCGCCAGTCCGGAATCCATTCCTTTCGTATAAAATTCCGTAATGATGAAAGGCTTTTGAGCCCATTCTCCCCAATGTTTCATGGTCTTTTCACTCGGCGTCCACGCTCCATAGTAGTTAATTGCAACAACATCACAATACCTGCCTGCCGCTTCCACAATCTGGCGGATAAACTTCGGTTTTCCATGTAAACGACTGCCTAGATAGAGATGATTGGGATCATACTTCCGAATCGCTTCCGATACTACTTTATAATATCGTTCAGCTACCACCCTGCAAACTCCTCCCGGTGCTCATCGGTTATTTGCTGCAAAGTAATTCCCTGCTTTTTCAACCAGGATTCCGCATACACTCTTCCCGGATCACCAGGGTTCTGTAAAGTCAGATAACCTTCCAGATTCTTGGGTCCGAACGGAAGTTCATTATCCGAAAAATAACCAATGATGTTTTTATCCATTTTATTCGCAACCAGTTTTTGTGCCATCTCATCGCAATAAGTCTCGAATTCCGGGTCAAAAACGAAAATACACTGATTAGGATATCCTGTGTTACCAGGCAACTGATAAGTTCCTCCCCGTTTCTTTCCGTATCCGCTCATCAGGTTAAGAATGATTGAACGGGTCAGTACTTCCTTGTGAGATGCGTTGTAAGAAGCAATAACTTCTTCATTACTCCAAGAACCAGCCCCGGAAAAGCCCAATGAATGAATCATCTGTGCTGTTCTTTCGATCCATTTTTCTTCCGTACCAAATTTGTCCAGCATCGCTTGTTTATTGCGTTCGGAAGTCCCCAAACGTACTCCAACCACCACTTTTTGCAAATGCCGATATCCGTCGGGATCAATCATCCACCAACGATTTCCAATACGTTCTACTCTAAAAAATCCAGTAGCCCGGTGTTTCGGAGCATTCCAATCACTTCCATACTCATTTACATGCACTTTATCAGTAGCTTTAAAACCATCCAATTGAGCAATGGTACGGGTATCATACTCCTTCCATGGAAGATCTTTCTGTCCTTTCACCCACGGACGCAGTGACCTTAAATGTACGCCCCTGCCCATAACCCAACTGGGATAACAGCAGTAAAAACAATATAACTATACTATTTTTCATCTTCTAATATTCTTTTACGATTCGTATTGCATTTAAAATAGGCACAGACTCTACCGCTCCAAAACGAACGACAAGCCCTTTTCCCTGTGAAACCGGAACAATATACTTTTTAATGACCGCACGTTCGGAACCGTATTCTTCTGCAATATTCATTTGCCCGGCAACAGATACCCCATTTATATCCACAGAAAATACCCGGTTTGCATACTCCTCTTTCACCACATCATTTCCTAAATTATACACCAAAGCCTCTCTCTTATTTTCAGAAGTAAGTTCCGTCCAATACAAATATATAGCATAGACACCATCCGGCACATCCGCTTTAAAGGCCTCAATACCTACCCGTTGCGTCTGAAAGATAGGATCCTGATCCGTTCCCAGTATATCAGTGTCGCTGGCAGGCAAAGAACCGTAACGAGTCTTGTTCGGAGCCACTTCTCCGCCAATATATCCCCATGAGCCTTTTTCATAAGCCTGTTCCGGTATCCAGCACAGTTCTGCTGTCCGATCCTCGAAATAACGTTGAGCACCCAGTAATACATTGACTTCCGTAAAGCCGTTCTTCACATTGACACATTGGAAATTGCAAACATACTGGTCACGATATTCGCGTCCCTCTTTTTCAATTACAGCATCTACCACATTCTCTCCGTTAACAAAAGGAATATCCACAGAAACGACCTTATCCGATACCGGATATACTCCCAAACTCTTTCCATTTAAAAAGACTTCCACCCTATCTGCATTGGTATACACCTTCAAAGGTTGCGTACAACTCTTTCCATCCCGACTGGCTCCTGCCCTGTTCTTCCACGATTTAGAAGCAATGTGCAGGACAGGTGCCTCTTTCAGATAAGCCTGATAAAGATAATATCCATCTTTACGTTCTCTATCCGTACTTACCAACCCTTTATTGTTCACATGAGGCATAGCGTTTCTTCTGGCTTCGGAATAAAAATCATTCAAGTTCCAAACCATAGCTCCCACGATATAATCCCTCTTTAGAATTTCAGGCAAGTAATGTTCGTGGTAGATGGAACCAAATTCACAACTAAAGTCAAACCGCATCGGCGAAAAAGAGTGAATACGAGTATCCACATCCGCCCCATATTCGGTAATGAGCAACGGTTTGTGAGGAAACTCCCTGTGAAGTTCTTCCAGTTTCTCTTCAAATCCACTCAAGCTACCACCATACCATCCATTATAAAGATTAAAACCCAATAGCATCGGTAATTCTGCAATTCCTGCTTCCTGATAGATTTGAGAAGTAGAATGACAAGGCAACATGGTATAGCGTTCCGAATCCAGACTTCTGATCTGCGCCTCAACCGCCGAAGCTATTTGATGAAGGAATGTCATGTAGTCCGCCCGTTCCGTCCTATTTTCCGGATTAAAAGGAGGACGCAAAAGCACTTCATTCATATAAGCCCAAATAATAACAGATGGATAATTATAGTTCTGATAAACCATCTCTGTCACCTGTTCCACGCAATTATCCATAAATGCCTTACTTTGAGTGATGGCATTCACTACTGGAATTTCAACCGAAGTCAATAGCCCTAACTTATCACACATCTGCATCACAACCGGATCTTGCGGATAATGAGCCACTCGCAGGAAATTACTTCCCATATCCTTACTCAACTGTACATCCCGGATATGCATTTCATCCCGCAAAGCATTTCCCATTCCTTTGTAATCCTGATGCCGACTGGTACCAATCAATTTCCGATATTTCCCATTCAAGAAAAAACCTTTCTCCGCATCAAAACGATATTCACGAATTCCCAGCGGATTGACAACACAATCGAGCACCTCCTCTTTTTTATTCTTCAGACGGCTATACACCTTATATATATAAGGAGAGTCTACATCCCAACGTTTAGGCTGCGTAATAGTCATGAGCGATTCAAAAGCTACATTCTTTTCTTCTGCCTTCACATTTACTTTCTTTTGTGAAAGCGCTACTCTGTTACCATCTGCATCCAAAATCTCCGTTTCAAGAATCAATGATTGATTACTCTTCAAAGCATTGGACAAGAATGTCTTCACTGAAATATTTGCTTGCAATCCGTAATCTTCGATGCTTTGAGATACACACCACTAGAAGCATAATGAGTAGTAGACAGTTGCACAGGAGAAGTATACACCAGATAAACATCCCGATAGATTCCCCCGAAGAAAGTAAAGTCCGCCGAAAGAGGAGCAATATCCGGATGATGCGAGTTGTCAACACTCACAGCTATCAGATTGCGTCCGGCATGGACATAATCAGTCACGTCAAACGTAAAAGCGGAATAACCACCTTTATGATTTCCAACAAACGTTCCATTCACAAACACATTCGTTTCTTGATTGGCTCCCTCAAAACTAAGATAGACTCTTTGTTCGGGAATCAGTTCCTCCACTGTCACCACTTTCCTGTACCAGCCTTTTCCCCGGAAATAACCGGGAATTTCATCATCTGCATCTTTTGCATTCCATGTATGAGGAATGGAAACATCAGTCCAACCGGAAATATCAAAGTCAGCAGTGGACGCGTCTCCCTCAAAGAGGGAGAACTTCCAACCATCATTAATCGTTTGCGTCACACGCTGACTATAAACCGTGCCGGTCATAACCAGTAACAAACAGGCTAAAATTATTTTTTGATATACCTTATACATACCTAATACCATTATTTCGAGATTGAACGGACTGCACGAACAAATCTTTTACCGTCTTTTTTAGCATTCGATTTATCCCAGGCAAGCGGTTTTCCAAAACGTACATAAAATGCGCTTGTACCGCTCGACGTTTCACGACTAGCCCAATAAGAATCTCCGGTAGCAGATGCTGCTGCCGTATTCATGATAGTTCCTCCTGCACCAGTAATCACTTGATCCCAAGCTGTACGGTTTGCTTTCTCAAAATCAGTAATCGCATCCGGGTTATTCTCCGTTGCATCTGCCACTGCAGTCCCATTATAAGTTTCAAACATCTGTTCCAAATCCCTTCTCGTAGGCCAATACCATCCGGAACCTTTATCCATACAATATTTAAGCGCGGGCATTTCTGCTGCATTCGGCAATGCTGCCAACGCAGTAGTATTTGCCAGGCCATTGTCATTGGATAAAGTTAAACCGGTAGAAGCCGGAGAACTTACCGTAGACCATGCCAGATTCTCTCTGTCCAACGACATAATCTTAGCCTTACCACGATTAGTGCCATCTACCCAGAACACAATGCCCCCTTTTAACGAACCATTATCCGCAATCACCTGTCCCACCGCAAACTCGGAACTTAAAAGCCCTCTTTGTGTAATAGTAACTTCTTGTTTAGGTGCATTCGCTCCGCTTCCGGCTATTACCGTAGCAGTCGTTACCCGGTTAGAACTATTCAAATTAGGCGATAATGTCCAGAAATAAAGAGTTTTACTTGTTATATCAACATACGCTTTCACCCAAGACTCATCAGTTATATTTACTGTAAATTCTGTTTCATCAGAAATCATCGTTATTCCTTCTGATTTCGTCACAGCATCAGGAGTAATAGTCACGGCATTTGTGCTTAACTCGAGAGAAGCGCCTCCTTCAGCCGCAACATTCTGATTCACCGTTACCTCCACCGACTTAGCGGCTGTGCCAGTACCGGCTGTAACCGTAGCAACAGTCGTACGAACATCGCCAGTGGTATTTTTAGATTTTGCCTTGAACGTAACTGTTGTGCCCGAAATAGTATACGAAAGCCAGGAATCATTTGCCAAAGCCACACTAAATACCGTTTTATTGGATGTCAATGTCACATTTGCTTCCGCTTCATTAGCTCCTTCCAATGTCACAGGATTTGGATTAACCGTCAATGTTGCCGGTTCTTCAGGATAAGTATAATCACCGATTGTACGCATACATCTTACAAAACGGTTAGTAGCAGTCTTATTTCCTGCATCAGCTCCCGATTTACCGAAACGTACCCAATAAGCCTGATTACCTGCTGCGTTTTCCGTACTCGACCAATAGCTTTCGCCATTACCCGAACCGGCAGCCTCGTTCATCACATCACCTTGTAAATCAGTCAACATCTTATCAAATGCAGCACGTGCCGCCTTCTCTACTTCCGTCAGTTTATCAGGTACGGCTGAAACAAAATCCGGATCAGTATGTCCAACACCATTATAGGTATCAAACAATTCCCATAATTCATCGCGGGCAGGCAGATACCACCCGTCACCCAACGACTGGCAATATGCTACCGCATCATTTGCCGACGGAGAAGTGAACAAGGCAGAATTAGCATATCCGTTGACGGTGGAAAGTGCACTATGAGGCATCACAGAAGCCTCAAAAGGATTCCCTCCCTGACGTTTCACTGAAACCGCTTTTCCTACCATATTATCCGAAGGATCCACCCAGAAAATCATACCGATACCCTCATCCACACTTTGTCCTATCTTCAAAGAAAGATCCGGTTCTTTAGAATCCTGGGTAACCGTCACTTCTACTGTATATGAGCCGCAAGTCAGTTTCACGACAGCCGTTCTTGCATCTTCACCATCATTTTGTGTCAAGGCCGTGTAGACAACACTTTTTGAACTTACATCTACAGAAAGCCATTCCGCTTCGTACTGTACAGCAACCTGACCGACATTGGTATATAACAGCGACGTAAAAGAAGAACCCGCCGCTTTTCGCCAAATTTACTTTTGTATCTTTACAATTAAATTCAGGCATCACGCGTACCGATGCATCATCGACACAGGAAAGTAACCCCAGATTTAAAATCAATAAGAAGTATATTATTTTTTTCATATTCATTCATGTTTTACAGATAATCAATCGCTTAATACCAGTTCTCATTCTGTGGGAAATTCTCTTTTCCCATCAAGTCAATCTGTTCCTGTGGAATAGGCCAACATTCGTGCTTTCCAACCACAAAACTGGTACGGCATTCCGCATAATCTTTATCCAGATAAGGGTTTTCAGCCTTCGTCTCGCCATAATGCGCTTTCACTCTTTCGCCCAAGAGTCCCAAACGTTTCAACAAAGGCCAGCGAACGCCTTCAAAATTCAACTCACGGGCATATTCATCCAAAAGTATATCCTGTGTCAGAGGACCTGCAAATTTATCATTTCCCGCACGTTCCCATGTTTTATTGTAACAGCGCAAAGCATCCGTACTCATACCTCCGTCACGACGCATATATGCCTCTGCCGCCATTAAGTAAGTTTCTGCCAGTCGATAGACAATCAGATCCTTGAAACCTGTTGTCCGGTCCGGATTATCAGCCATCGTCCATTGGTCAAAGTATTTTTTCGACATAAAATGCAGTGTTTCACAATAGCTGGAACTCTGTGTAAGAGGAATCAATCTCCATATTTAGGAGAAGTAGGGTCATTGTATTTGAAACGGTGAACAAACAACTCATTATATCGCGTATCTTTTGCCTGATCGTACAGACTCAACAGATAGGTATTCGGATAAATACGTCCCCAACCATATCCACCCTGATCGGCCGTATTGATACAACCTGAAATTTTATTGATTCGGGTAGTGGTTTGAATAGAGACACGATGTCCGGCAACCGGAGTTCCGGAACCACCTCCACCCAAGTTTTGTGAATATTGGAAACTCCATAACACTTCCGGAGATTTCAAATCTGCCCCATTAAATACATTCTCGGCTTTCTTTTCCATCGAGTAGATGCCTTCCTGCTTAAAGATATCCTCACATTCCTCAATGGCTGTATCCCAATCTGACTCCCACATGGCAACCTGTGCACGAACATGCTTGGCAGTAGCTTTTGTTACCCGTCCATACAATACATTTCCATTATTTTGAGGAAGCGACCAGTCCAGCCCTTTCATGGCATCGTCCAAGTCAGTTGTAATCAGCGTCATCAGTTCTTCGTGAGAAGCAGGTTTGTATTCCCGTTTCAGATTGTCGACGGTGGTCGGGGTGATATTCAGATAAAGACGGTCAAAGCGTTTCCAGAGTTCAAAATAGCTCCGTCCTCTGAAGAATTTCGCTTCACTCCATGCATGGAGCACATCGCTGTCATCCAGTCCCAGGCTTCTGCGGCTACAATAATTTCATTTGCTTTTCCAATAATACCATAGTGATGTTTCCAGAACTTATTGACATCACCAGTACTTGGAGTAAAGCTCGTATTCAAACGTCCGATTGAAGTAGAAACACCTGCTCTAAGTATCGCAATATCCGTATTAAAGTCACACATAGTAACGATGTACAGATTGGATTCATTATTATCCGCTCCACCCGGCAATTCACGAGCCAGGGAGTACAGACCTGTAACAGCTGTATTCAACCCTTCGGGAGTAGTGAACAGATAATTGTTCGTCACATCTGTCTTTGATTCCAGATTTAATAAATCCGAGCAGGAAGCGGTCAACATTCCGCAGATGACAAAGGCTGTATATATTAACTTTTTCATAAGGATTCTTTATTTTAGAATGAAACATTGACACCAAATACATATTGTCTGGACTCCGGATAAGACCCGGGAGTCAGTTCGGGACTATAAGACTTAAATTCCGTAAATGTCAGCAAGTTAGTAGCAGTTGCATACAGACGCAATTTATGAATCGGAGTATTCTTCAATAGTCTGACCGGGAAGTATATCCCAATTGTAAGGTGCGTAAACGGATATAAGATGCATCCTGAATAGCGATGGCACTCAAATAAGCAGGGTCTGCGCTATAAGAAGGACGTGGGAATTCGTTCGACGGATTGAACGGAGTCCAATAATCCACCTTCACTCCATTCAGTTTTCCACGCAAAGAACCTCCGGAATTATAGTCATACAAATAACTATTCTTTATCTTTCTGCCGGAAACTCCATACCAATCCATGAATAAATCAAATCCTTTCCAGTTCCATGTGGAAGAAAGAGAGACGGTAAACTTCGGATCTTTCCGGATAGGCACTCTGTCATCTGCCGTGATCCTTCCATCTCCATTGTTATCACGTACCTTAACCATACCCGGTTCAATAGCGCCACCGTAATCAATCGGGCTGTCGGCTACACCGTCACTGTTACTGTCGTAGGTATTTTTCAGCGTATATACCAGATTCCCTGTACCGTCACGAGTGATATCAAAATCATCATACTGAAAAATTCCGTCTACCAGATAATCATAATATACATTGATCGGTTCTCCGATAATCCATCCCTGTGCTACCTGACTAGCGGGTTTACCATTTTCATCGAGCGTATCGTCAATACGGACAATTTCATTCTTATACATGCTGAAATTAGTTCCGAGTGTCCAGGTAAATTCTTTCGTACGTACCACATCACCATTTAAAGAAAGATCAATACCACTGGATTTCGTCTTACCCAGATTATCCAGCATGGTAGTATATCCGAGTGACGCATTCAGGGAACGTTTCACCAACAAATCCTTCGTATGAGTATTATAATACTCAACCGTACCATTCAGACGACCATTGAAGAAACTAAAATCAACACCAAAGTTAGCTGTTGCAGACTGTTCCCATTTCAGGTTTGGATTAGATAATTCCTTGCCCGGCAAATATCCCATTTGAAAAACATCTCCAAACTCATATCCTTTATTATCAGCCAGCCCCAAAGTAGTGTAATTGCCGATACCGTTCTGATTACCAACAATACCATAACTTACACGTAGTTTCAGGTTATCAATCCACGACACATCTTTCAGGAAATTCTCCTGATTGACACGCCAGGCAAAAGCAGCCGACGGGAATGTACCCCATTTATTTTCTTTTCCGAAACGGCTGGAACCGTCGCGACGGACAGCCACATTCAATAGATAACGGTCTAAAAGCGAATACTGTGCACGGGCCATGAACGACACCAGATTATTTTCATTAAACTGACGACGGGGCTTGCCTGTAAACTCACCTTGAGAAATGAAATTCCAGTCTTTATCTACCGGAAGATTCTCTACTGAATAGCCGATAGACTTCGAGCCATTATGGTCGACAGACTGCACACCGGTCAACGTCAACTGATGTTTCTTATTGCGGATAGGCACTTTATAAGTCACAATATTCTCAACCAGCCAGTTCTGCGTGCGTGATTCGTCGAGCACAGCTGTTCCTCCGCCTCCCGGATATTGGGAATCTTTATAGGAACCGTCTTCAGATGTCTGATTATAAACGGAAGTATTCAGACGATAATTGAATCCCTTGAAAGGCTTCACATCCATAAAAAAGTTCAGGCGGTAATTATCACGGGATACTTCACGTCCGTAATGTTGAGCACGGTACAAAGGATTATAATTTCCTTCCGAGTTGATATACTTTGTATACTTACCATCCGCATCATATATTTCCGCCAATGGGGAACTGGTTATAAAATCATTAAAGTTACCATCCTCACGATCTTGTTTAGTCATCGCATAAGAAGAATTGATGCCAAAACTAATCCACTTTGATATTTCAAAGTCCAGATTCAACCTTAAAGAAAGCTTCTGGTATCCCGATCCGGTAACTACCATTCCCTGTTGGTCAAAATAGTTGCACCTGCCGATACTTTGATTTTCTCTGTTCCTCCACGCACACTGACATCATGGTTATGGTAAATTGCATTTCTGAACATTTCTTTTTCCCAGTCGATAAACTTTCCGCTAGCCCATACCCGCTGCATAACCTCGTCTTCCAATGCCTCGGCTATCGAAATCTCACGTGCATCAACAATTCCCTTATCATGTGCTTTCGCTTCACGGCGAAGCTGCATATATTCTTCGGGAGAATAGAAATCAAAATTTCTCCAGAGAGACTGGATACCCAGATAACCATTATAACTGACTTCCACCTTTCCGGCTTTACCGCGCTTGGTAGTTACCAATACCACACCGTCACTGGCACGTGCCCCATAAATAGCCTGAGACGCAGCATCCTTCAGAATTTCAACCGACTCAATATCGTCCGCACTCAACGTGCTAAACTCTGTTGCACTGGAAGGAGAACCATCTATGATATATAAAGGAGCATTGTCCGCACTGATAGAACGGGAACCGCGAATGGTAATCGAAGGAGTCGATCCCGGACGTCCGGAACTGCTCGTTACATTCACACCTGCGGCACGTCCACGCAGCATATCAGCCACATTGCCGGCAGGAAAGGTTTTCATTTCATCCGCTTTGACCGAGGCTACCGAAGTTGCCACGTCACTTTTACGCTGAACGCCATAGCCGACAACGACTAATTCATCGAGCATTTTCGACTCTTCTACCATATCCACATTCAGTACCGTTTTCGTACCGACACGTATCTTCTGTTCCTTATATCCTATACAAGAGAAAACAAGGGTAGATTTTGCAGATACACTGATTGAATATTTTCCATTTACATCCGTCACTGTACCGTTAGTAGTCCCTCCTCCATAATATTAGCTCCGGGGATTGGTCCAAGTGCGTCTGTCACAACTCCAGAAACTCTGACGTTTTGAGCACTAACCTCTAAAGAGATAAGAAAGGCTGTCAGGAACACAGCCCATTTAATTACGATGTTTTTCATACTATGTAATAATTTGAATGATTACAGCGCAAAAATCCAAATAATTAGTGATTTCGAATAATAGAATCGTCCGTATAAAAGTTCAAATAGTACAATTCTCACCAGGAGACAAATACATAAGACGCTATATATTAAGCGTTTGTGTATTTCCTCCGGTAAGCAGCCGGAGTAATATCATAAGCATTCTTAAAACATCGGATAAAATAACTTGGATTAGAAAAACCGTAATCAAATGCTATATCAGCAATCAGGGCATTGGGATCATTGATTAATTTTTCTGTTGCCTTTTTCAGTCTCAAAGATAAAATAAAGTCATTCGGGGTCTGTCCGGTCAATGCTTTCAGTTTGGTGAAAAGCAAAGTTCTGCTCATGCACATCTCACGTGCAAAAGTGGCTACGTCAAAGTCTGCGTTATCAATATAAGATTCCACAATCGCCGTAGCATCCATCAGCATCTTTTTATCGATCGGATTAAACGGAAGGTCTTCCACTTTAGGTTCATCATTCCGGGCAAACCGCTGCTGGAGCAGTTTACGAGTCTGGATGATATTGTTGCAACGGGCCACCAATATCTTGATATTGAAAGGTTTGGAGATATAATCATCCGCTCCCGTCTGCAAGCCCTCTAAGGTATGTTCTTCCCGGTTGCGGGCAGTCAGCAATACCACAGGAATATGGCTGGTCTGCAAATTGCTTTTCAACTTCTCGCACATCTCCAGGCCGGACATAACGGGCATCATAATATCACTCACAATCATCTGTGGTTGTAGTGAAGAAGCCTGCTCCAATCCTTCCTGCCCGTCGGCAGCCGTATATACATCATATATTTGTTCAAAAATCTGTGCCAACACCTTACGCATCTCCGGGTTATCCTCCACAATCAGTATTTTCACCGTTTTATCCGGCTTCACCATTTCCGAGATTTCTTGAGGCTCTATTACATAATGTCCGGCAACGCGTTCATCTGCAGAGGAAGATGCTTCCACATTCACATTTGCATCCCGGTGAAGAGTAACGATAAAAGACGTTATTCCATTCGGCTCACTTTCCACTCCGATAGTTCCCTGATGCAATTCCACAATTCCTTTCGCCATTGCCAACCCGATACCCGATCCTTTGACTGTCTGTGTAGTTGTTGCCGAGTCATCCTGCCAAAACCGTTCAAATACATGTTTGATCTTGGACTTTTCGATACCGACACCTAGATTATTGACTGAAATCACAATGTCATTCTCTCCTTCCGCTACCAATCTACAGAAATCCAGTCACCGGGCTTCGTATATTTAAAAGCATTGGACAATAGATTATAGAATACTTTCTCTATCTGCGTCTTGTCAATATACAAATCCGCTTCTTTCAAAGTGGAAGAAAAGCGGAGATCGATCTTATTCAGCTGCGCATAACTATAGAAAGAACAACAAATCTCCTCTATCACCGCAACAATATTCTCTTTGGAAATTTTCAATTTCAGATATCCCTGATCCTGCTTACGGATATCAATCACTTCATCCACCAGATTATTCATCCGGCGGGAGTTCTTATAAATCTCCAAAATTTTATTATACACCTCGGGGATCATGTCTTTATGCATCAGGAGCATCTCAAGCTGACTGGATATAAGCGTTAACGGAGTACGGAACTCATGCGATACATTGGTAAAGAAACGTAGTTTGGACTGATTCACATTTTCGATATACTCTTTTTCCCGTTTCTCGGCCAATAGAGAATGTTGCAAGGTTTTCCGTATCCAGAACATACGGATAATATAACCTGCAATAAGGATACCTGCCAATATCATCAGCAAAATAAACCATGCTCGTTGATAAACGGGCGCCTCCACTATCAGCTCAAAACTGGCAGAAGGTGCTTCCTGGTCGTGAATGCGCAACTGGTCGCCACGAACATGAAAAGTATAACGCCCCGGATGAAGATTGGTATAAGTAACCATCGTATTATCTCCCGCCTTCATATATTCGTTATCAAATCCTTCAAGTTTATATTCCAGACCGATATTGGAAATATTATTCAGGGTATTGCTCGCTATCTCAAAAGTGACGGAAGAATACCTGGGCGGCAATACTAATTGATGTTCATACAATACCGTTTCCTTGATAAGTCCCAACGAATCAAGTGGTTGTATTTCCGTATTATCCACAAGCACTCGTTTTACGAACACATTATAATCACAGACTGCTTGTTCAGTTTCTCCTGGGCTATGGAAACGATACCTGCCAGTCCACAGACATAAATATCGTGGTCGGACGTAATGTACAGCCCTCCGTCATTCACGTTATTCAAGGGAAAATCACTCTGTCTGTTATAGTTCTCGAATGTGGTAGTGGCTAGATTGAATTTAGAGAAACCGCCATTCGTTGCCACATAAATGGAACCGTCCAGCGGACTCTCTACCAATCCGGTGATAAATCCATTCTCCAATCCCTGCTTCGCTCCGTATCCTACAAAGGTGTCTTTCTTCTTATCGAATAGATAAATTCCCGATCCCGTCGATCCCAGCCATATACGTCCTTTTCTATCACATAGAATATGATTAATGTGGTGCTGTGCCGTGCTCTGCGCTATTTGGGAGAAAGGATAACTACGGGAAGTACCCGCTTTCAAATTGACCCGTATCAAATCAAAAGAAGTGGTCAGCCATAAATCCCCTTCTTTATCAAACGTCATGTCCCAAACCTGCGACAAATGTCTGGAAACTAAAGAAGGATGTTCGAAATGATGCAACCGGAGATGTTTTTTATCCAATACAAGCAGCCCACCCTTGGCTGCTATCAATAAGGAATCATGACCGGCAAACTCTATCATTTTTACCAGATTATAGGCCCTGTCGACTGTTTTTCCTTCCGGAGTATCGATATTTTCCGTAATAGATTCTATATGTCCGGTCGACAGGTTAATCCGATTGATGCCCTGATAAAGCGAAGCTACCCAAAGATAATCCGGTTCTTTCTCATAATACAAAGACTTCACAATCTTAAAAGACAGCTCTTGAGCATATAAATGTTTAAGCGGAAAAAGCGTTTGGCATATTTATCATAGTAGTTCAATCCACTTCCTTCACTTGCAAACCAGATCCGCCCGGAACAGTCTTCGGCAATGGAACTGATGATATAGGAATTCAAATGCCCGCCAACAGCCGTAGACGAACGGTAAAAGTGATAAGCATCATTCGCTACATTATAATATTGTATTCCCTGATAGAAAGTGCCCAGCCATAAAGTTCCCGAAGTGTCGTAATGCATCGAAATGATGGAACGTATATCGGCTGCCTCCACATTCAAGTCATATTCATAATCCGTAAACTCTCCGGTAGAGAGATTTAAAGTCTGCAAACCGGCGTAAGTTCCGATATACAGAAGACTATCATTGGCTTGTGTCACATGACGCACATTATCATGGTTGATTGTATTATCAGCCACTTTATTATATCTGTAATGAGTAAGCTCCCCATTTGCCTCCAACCGGGTAAGTCCCCGATTTCTGGTAGCTATCCAGATGCTCCCGTCTCTGTCTTCCGTAATCGAATTAACAGCCCCCACATCAATATGACGGGTGATATGAGCAGCCTGATCGATACAGTAAATACCCTTGGAAGAAGTACCCACCACCACGGTTTGATTCTGACGAACCATTAGACTGTTCATCAATATATCCTCTCCGTCCGAAGGGAATGAAAAGAATAACTCGGGCACTTGGTTGAGATCACGATAACGGTAGATTTCTTTTCCGGTAGCTATCCACAATGCGTCGTGCGCATAGCAGATTCCTGCAACTTCTCCTTCACGCAACACCTTAAAGCGGTTCAAACGCATGTCATAAAGAGTCACACTCTGCAAACTACGGATAAAAAGCAATCCTTCCTTGTTTCCGCAAACCTGCCGGATATTATTTATATTGATTGAATAGGGATTGGCGTTATCCGGTTTGAAGACTTCAAATTTACGACCGTCAAAGCGGTTCAGTCCGTCTTGAGTACCAATCCATAAAAATCCGAATTCATCCTGATAGAAACAATTGACCGTTTGATGCGAAAGTCCTTGCCTCACGTCTTTAAAACGCATATTGATATCCTTCGTCACATTTGCCATGCAACAAAGTCCCGATATAACAGGCAATAAATAACAAGAAAGTTAGCTTTGGTCATCTGTGTTTTTCGATAATTCGGATACAATATTCGGGAAAATCCAAGATATATGCAAGTGTTTATGCAAAAACCTGATTGACTATTGCCTGTTAATTATCCCTCGGACTACGTATAACTAATCTCCCGATCGAATAAAATTAATCGTCTGACAGTTGATTCTTTTCTCTGACAGTTGTCAGACGAAAGTTCAACAGTAGTCAGACGCAAGTTTAACAACTGTCAGACGATTAATTTTATGCATAAACAAGATTAGTATCCTCTTCACTAAGAAATAGTTTTTAGCATACGAAAGATTAAATTATACTACCAACCGCCTAAACGCTTGTTTATCATTGGTGAACTGCGTACTTTTGCACGCCATTAAAAAAAAGCAAAACAATGACCAACAAAACCAAAGGTTTTATCTATGGAGCGATTGCCGCTGCCAGCTACGGTATGAATCCTCTTTTTGCACTTCCGCTCTATGCAGCCGGAATGAGTGTCGATACCGTTTTATTCTACCGGTACTTCTTTGCGACAATCGTATTGGGTATTCTGATGAAAATGCAGCACCAGTCTTTTGCGCTTCATAAGCAGACGTCTTGCCCTTAGTCATTATGGGATTGCTATTCTCTTTGTCATCACTACTTTTGTTTATGAGCTATAATTATATGGATGCCGGTATTGCTTCTACCATTCTCTTTGTCTATCCGGTGATGGTAGCAGTCATTATGGGGATATTCTTCAAAGAAAAGATTTCCGCAATTACCGTTTTTTCCATCCTGCTGGCACTTTCTGGTATCGCCTTGCTCTATCAGGGAGACGGAAACAAACCGCTGTCGACTTTGGGAATTATCTTTGTTCTGCTGTCCTCACTCTCTTATGCTATATATATAGTAGGTGTGAACCGTTCGACGCTGAAAAACCTGCCGACCACCAAGCTCACATTCTACGCAATTTTGTTCGGACTATCGGTTTATATCGTCCGTTTAAATTTTTGTACGGAACTGCAAATAATACCTCAGTCTGGCTCTGGGCCGACGTGCTGACACTGGCCATTCTGCCAACTGCCGTATCTCTGATCTGTACCGCACTCGCCATCCATTATATAGGCTCTACCTCAACAGCCATATTGGGTGCTCTGGAACCGGTAACAGCTCTATTTTTCGGTGTTCTCCTGTTTCACGAAAAACTGACTCCCCGGTTAATGGTAGGTATTTTAATGATTATCACCGCTGTTACCTTGATTATCATCGGTAAGTCGCTCATAAAAAAGATGGGAATGCTGTTGCAGATGAACAAAAAATAATATACTTTTGCTACTTAATCAATCAAAATGCAATTTTAAATCTCAAAAAATATGGTAGACGTAAAGACTTGCCTTGACAATGCACAAGAAAAAATGGATATGGCCATCATGTATCTGGAAGAAGCACTGGCACATATCCGCGCTGGAAAAGCGAGTGCCCGCTTATTAGATGGTATCCGCGTAGATTCTTACGGAAGTATGGTGCCTATCAGCAATGTAGCAGCAATTACTACTCCGGACGCCCGCAGTATCGTAATCAAGCCGTGGGATAAAAGCATGTTCCGTGTCATCGAAAAAGCAATCATCGACTCTGACCTCGGTATCATGCCTGAAAACAATGGTGAAATGATCCGTATCGGTATTCCTCCTTTGACGGAAGAACGTCGTAAACAACTGGCAAAACAGTGTAAAGGAGAAGGTGAAACGGCTAAAGTTAGTGTACGTAACGCTCGTCGTGACGGTATCGACGCACTGAAGAAAGCTGTAAAAGACGGATTGGCAGAAGACGAACAGAAGAATGCGGAAGCCAAACTGCAAAAAATCCATGATAAGTATATCAAGCAAATCGATGATATGCTGGCTGAAAAGGATAAAGAAATTATGACTGTTTAATTAGTTGAGAATTGATAGTTGAGAGTTGATAGTTACTATGCAGTTACTGGATAATGCAACCAATTCTCAACTATCAACTATTAACTATCAACTAAATAAATGAAGGGATTAGTAATCAAAAACACGGGTAGTTGGTATCAGGTGAAAACCGATGACGGACAATCTATCGAATGTAAAATCAAAGGTAATTTCCGACTGAAAGGGATTCGCAGCACTAATCCTGTAGCAGTAGGCGATCGTGTTCAGATTATACTTAATCAGGAAGGCACTGCTTTTATCAGCGAAATAGAAGATAGAAAGAACTACATCGTTCGCCGTTCTTCCAATCTTTCCAAACAATCCCACATCCTTGCCGCCAATCTCGATCAGTGTATGCTGGTGGTAACGATCAATTATCCCGAAACTTCCACTATTTTTATTGATCGATTCCTCGCATCCGCAGAGGCCTATCGTGTTCCCGTCAAACTGGTATTTAATAAGGTAGATGCTTACGACGAGGACGAACTCCGCTATTTGGACGCACTCATCAACTTATATACACAGATCGGCTATCCCTGCTTCAAAGTTTCCGCAAAGAACGGTAATGGAGTGGAGGAAATCAAGAAAGCTCTGGAAAGCAAAATTACCTTATTCTCCGGACATTCGGGAGTCGGCAAATCAACTCTTATCAATTCCATACTGCCGGGCATAGAAACCAGAACCGGCGAGATTTCTTCTTACCATAACAAAGGAATGCATACCACCACTTTCTCCGAGATGTTTCCCGTAGAAGGAAACGGTTATATTATCGACACTCCGGGCATCAAAGGCTTCGGCACATTCGATATGGAGGAAGAAGAGATCGGACACTATTTTCCTGAAATATTCAAAATTTCTGCCGACTGCAAATATGGTAATTGCACCCACCGTCATGAACCGGGATGTGCCGTACGCAAAGCAGTGGAAGAACATCTCATCAGCGAATCCCGCTATACCTCTTATCTAAATATGTTGGAAGATAAAGAGGAAGGGAAATACCGGGCTGCCTACTGATTAACTCTTTTTTACTTTTTTCTTCTTTAAACCTTTCCCTTTGGGAGAAGTCTAATCTTTGATGACATATAATATAATTGCTATATACAATACTAAACCATGAATAAGAAGACTAAGTGGGGCATCATTATTCTTGTTGGTGCCGGAATCATCGGTGGAGGAATCTACTCACAATTACCGAAAAAAAACGACGAACTAGCAGCCGCCGACAAAGTAATGAGTGGCAATCAGAAAAGAGGAAAACAAGTACTAAATGTAAATGCCAAGGTCATAAAACCGCAATCCCTGACAGATGAGTTTACTACTACCGGTGTGCTTCTGCCGGACGAAGAGGTGGATTTATCTTTCGAGACTTCGGGCAAAATTGTAGAAATCAACTTCGAAGAAGGAACGGCTGTAAAGAAAGGTCAATTACTAGCAAGGTAAACGACCGACAGTTACAGGCGCAATTGCAAAGATTGGTTTCACAATTGAAACTGGCAGAAGACCGTGTATTCCGTCAGGACGCTTTGTTGAAACGGGATGCTGTCAGTAAAGAAGCCTACGAACAGGTTAAGACGGATTTAGCTACCCTGAACGCCGACATAGAAATTATAAAAACCAATATCGAACTGACTGAACTTCGTGCTCCGTTTGACGGAATTATCGGACTTCGACAAGTCAGTGTCGGTACGTATGCTTCTCCAACTACCGTGGTTGCCAAACTGACCAAAATCGCTCCATTGAAAGTGGAATTCTCCGTACCGGAACGTTATGCCAAGCAAATCAAGAAGGGAACTAACCTCAACTTCAGTGTGGAAGGAACGTTGGATGCTTTCGGTGCACAAGTATACGCTGTAGAATCGGCTATCGACCCGAATCTGCATCAATTACCGCTCGTGCATTATACCCGAATGTTCATCATACCTTACTTCCCGGCCGTTACGCAAGCGTATTATTGAAAAAGGAAGAAATTCCTAATGCAATAGCCATCCCTACAGAAGCAATCGTGCCGGAAATGGGTAAGGATAAAGTCTATCTGTATAAATCAGGAAAAGCCGAACCGGTGGATATTATTACCGGCATCCGCACGGCATCTGAAGTACAGGCAATAAGAGGGCTGCACATAGGAGATACAATCATTACTTCAGGAACACTACAGCTCCGCACCGGACTTGCAGTCACACTTGACAATATTGATTAATAATACCAGCGCCCTATGAATATATCCGAATTAAGTATACGTCGCCCGGTATTAGCCACAGTATTAACGATCATTATCCTCCTTTTCGGATTCATCGGATACAACTATCTGGGTGTCCGCGAATATCCGTCAGTGGATAATCCGATCATTTCCGTGAGTTGCTCTTATCCGGGAGCTAATGCCGATGTTATCGAGAACCAGATAACCGAACCGTTGGAACAGAATATCAACGGTATTCCCGGTATCCGTTCTTTGTCCAGTGTGAGTCAACAGGGACAAAGCCGTATTACAGTAGAATTTGAGTTGTCCGTCGATTTGGAAACAGCAGCCAACGACGTGCGTGACAAGGTTTCACGTGCCCAACGTTATCTGCCTCGCGACTGTGACCCTCCGACTGTCTCAAAAGCGGATGCCGATGCCCAACCGATCCTGATGGTTGCTCTTCAAAGTGATAAACGTTCCCTGTTGGAATTAAGTGAAATAGCGGACTTGACTGTAAAAGAACAGTTACAGACCATTTCCGATGTAAGTAGTGTATCTATCTGGGGAGAAAAGCGTTACTCCATGCGTCTCTGGCTCGACCCGGTTAAAATGGCCGGCTACGGAATCACTCCTATCGACGTTAAAAACGCCGTAGACAATGAGAATGTGGAACTTCCTTCCGGTAGTATCGAAGGAAATACCACCGAGCTGACTATCCGAACACTGGGATTGATGCATACCGCAGATGAATTCAATGATTTGATTATCAAAGAAGAGAATAACCGTATTGTCCGTTTCAGTGATATCGGACGTGCCGAACTGGGACCTGCCGACATCAAGAGTTATATGAAAATGAACGGTGTTCCGATGGTAGGTGTCGTTGTTATTCCACAGCCGGGAGCCAACCATATTGAGATTGCGGATGCGGTATACCAGCGTATGGAGCAGATGAAAAAGGACTTGCCGGAAGACGTACACTATAACTACGGTTTTGATAATACCAAGTTTATCCGTGCGTCTATCAATGAGGTAAAGTCAACGGTGTATGAGGCTTTTGTACTCGTAATTATCATTATCTTCCTCTTCCTGCGTGACTGGCGCGTTACATTGGTGCCTTGTATCGTAATTCCTGTCTCCCTCATCGGTGCATTCTTCGTCATGTATCTGGCCGGATTCTCCATCAATGTACTTTCCATGCTAGCCATCGTACTATCGGTGGGACTGGTGGTAGATGATGCCATCGTTATGACGGAAAATATATACATCCGTATTGAGAAAGGAATGGCTCCGAAAGAAGCAGGCATAGAAGGAGCCAAAGAAATTTTCTTTGCCGTTATTTCAACGACTATCACACTGGTAGCGGTATTCTTCCCGATCGTCTTTATGGACGGAATGACGGGACGACTGTTCCGTGAGTTCAGTATCGTAATTTCCGGTTCGGTTATTATTTCCTCATTTGCCGCATTGACTTTCACACCGATGCTGGCAACGAAATTGCTCATAAAACGGGAAAAGCAGAGTTGGTTCTATGCCAAAACAGAACCATTCTTTGAAGGAATGAACCGGCTATACAGTCGGTCACTTGCCGCTTTCCTCGGCAAACGCTGGATCGCTCTCCCATTTACTTTCATCACGATTTGCCTGATTGGTATTCTATGGAATGCAGTTCCTGCGGAAATGGCTCCACTTGAAGACCGTTCGCAAATCAGTATCAATACACGAGGAGCAGAAGGTGTCACTTATGAATATATCCGGGATTATACGGAAGATATCAATCAGCTGGTAGACTCCATTCTTCCTGATGCGGAATCAGTGACTGCCCGTGTATCTAGTGGTAGCGGAAACGTGCGTATCACATTGCATGACATGAAAGACCGTAACTACACACAGATGGAAGTTGCCGAGAAGATTTCGAAAGCGGTGCAGAAGAAAACGATGGCGCGTTCATTCGTGCAACAACAGTCTTCTTTTGGTGGACGTCGTGGAAGTATGCCTGTTCAATATGTACTTCAGGCTACCAATTTGGAAAAGTTGGAAGAAGTGCTGCCTAAGTTTATGGCTAAAGTATATGAGAATCCTGTCTTCCAGATGGCGGACGTCGATTTGAAGTTCAGTAAGCCGGAAGCACGTATCCAGATCAACCGCGACAAGTCCAGTATTATGGGAGTAAGTACCAAAAATATTGCTCAAACGCTGCAATATGGATTGAGCGGTCAGCGTATGGGATATTTCTATATGAACGGTAAGCAATATGAGATTCTTGGTGAAATCAACCGCCAGCAACGAAACAAGCCGGCCGACTTGAAAGCAATTTACGTTCGTAGCAATAGTGGGGATATGATTCAGTTGGATAACTTGATTGAGTTGGAAAGCGGTATTGCTCCTCCAAAGTTATATCGCTATAACCGTTTTGTGTCAGCTACGATTTCTGCAGGATTGGCAGATGGAAAAACAATCGGGCAAGGTTTGGACGAGATGGATAAGATTGCCAAGGAAACACTGGACGATACTTTCCGCACCGCCCTGTCGGGAGACTCGAAAGAATATCGTGAAGTTCTTCCAGTCTGATGTTCGCCTTTATCCTGGCCATTCTTCTGATTTACCTGATTCTGGCAGCCCAGTTTGAAAGTTTCAAAGATCCGCTGATTATCATGTTGACAGTACCACTGGCTATTGCCGGAGCTTTGGTCTTCATGTATTTCGGAGATATTACGATGAATATTTTCAGTCAGATCGGTATTATCATGCTGATCGGTCTGGTGGCAAAGAACGGTATCCTGATTGTAGAATTTGCCAATCAGAAACAGGAAGCCGGAGAGGATAAAATGAGCGCCATCAAAGATGCTGCACTACAACGCCTCCGTCCGATTCTGATGACAAGCGCCTCTACGGTTTTGGGACTTATCCCGCTGGCATTTGCCACCGGAGAAGGTTGTAACCAGCGTATCGCCATGGGTACGGCAGTGGTGGGTGGTATGGTCGTATCCACTCTGCTTACGATGTACATTGTACCGGCTATTTACAGTTACATTTCGACTAACCGAATCAAAAAATTACAAGAATGAAACAGAAAGGAATTTGCATGAAACGCATCATTTATATAACCATTGCATGTGCCTTCTTATCAGTCTCTTTTGCAAAGGCACAACAGATACGTACCCTGAAAGATTGCCTGGAGGAGGGATTACAAAACAATTATTCTCTACGCATCGTACATAATGAAGAGCAGATCAGCAAGAATAATGCAACGCTGGGAAATGCCGGATATCTGCCTACGCTGGACTTTTCTGCGGGATACACCGGAAATCTGGACAATATTGAAACGAAAGCCCGTGCTACCGGAGAAATTACAAAGAACACCGGAGTATACGATCAGACTGTCAATGTAGGACTCAATCTGAACTGGACCATCTTTGACGGATTCAATATCAGTACGACCTATAAACAACTGAAAGAATTGGAACGCCAAGGCGAAACCAATACTCGCATTGCCATTGAGGACTTTATAGCCGAACTGACTTCCGAATATTATAACTATATTCAGCAGAAGATACGTCTGGCCAACTTCCGCTATGCAATGTCTCTCTCCAAAGAACGCTTACGTATTGCAGAAGCAAGCCACCTGGTTGGTAAATTCTCGGGACTGGACTATCAGCAAGCAAAGGTGGACTTCAATGCAGACAGTGCCCAATACATCAAGCAACAGGAACTTCTGCACTCTTCACGTATCCAACTGAATGAGTTAATGGCCAATAACAACGTCAATCAGAATATCATTATCAAAGATTCTACAATTGACGTACACAGCGACCTGAAGTTTGAAGATTTATGGAATTCGACATTGAGCATTAATGCTTCTCTGCTAAAAGCCGACCAGAATACTACACTCGCACAACTGGACTATAAAAAATAAATTCGCGCAACTATCCATACCTCAAACTAAATACCGGATATGGATATACCTTTAATAAGTATGACATCAATGCGAACAGCAGAAGAGGCGATTTAGGATTCAATGCCGGAATAACGGTAGGATTTAACATATTCGATGGTAATCGCCGCCGCGAGAAGAGAAATGCAAGTCTGGCTTTCAAGAATCGCCGCCTGGAACGACAAGACCTGGAATTGGCACTCCGGTCCGATCTTAGCAATTTATGGCAAGCCTATCGCAACAATCTTCAGTTGCTGAATCTGGAACGCCAGAATCTGATAACTGCCAAAGACAATCACGATATTGCCATGGATCGCTATATACAGGGAGACCTCTCCGGTTTTGAGGTGCGCGAAGCACAAAAAAGTTTGTTAGATGCAGAGGAACGCATCCTCTCTGCCGAATACAATACGAAACTTTGCGAAATATCCCTGTTGCAAATCAGCGGAAAGATTACGAAGTATCTGGAATAAGGAAGTAGTTTCCATTTATTTTTTATTGATTGGTTAATCTTCTTATCGGGAAGGTTAACCCAATTTTTACTGCATAAAAAACAGTTATTACATATCGTTGTTTTTCTTTCTTTCTACATTTGCATACCATAAAAACATTAAATAATAAAAGCCATGAGAAAACTAAGTCTTTTCTTACTATTACTTTTTATCCTGACAAATGCCTCAGCCCAAAAAGCAACAGATTACAGAAAACAGCAAAACTACAAAGAATGGGTACACATCGCTCCCAAATTTGACGATGATTTTTTTAAGACAGAAGAAGCCCAACGCATTGGTGACAACGTGTTACTGTATCAACAAACTACCGGAGGCTGGCCCAAGAATATCTATATGCCGGCAGAACTGACGGAACAAGAATATAAGGCAGCACTAAAAGCCAAAGAAGATACCAACCAAAGCACCATTGACAACAATGCTACCACGACAGAAATAGAATATCTGGCACGACTTTATCTGGCTACACAGAAAGAGAAATATAAAGAAGGAGTGCTGAACGGTATTCAATATCTGCTCAAATCGCAATATGAAAACGGAGGATGGCCTCAATTTTATCCACGTCCCAAAGGTTATTATGTACAAATCACCTACAATGACAATGCAATGGTGAGAGTCATGAATCAACTTCGGAGCATATACGAAAAGAAAGCTCCATATACTTTTCTTCCTGACAATATCTGCGAACAAGCACGCAATGCATTTAACAAAGGTATAGAGTGTATACTCAAAACGCAGGTGCGCCAAAATGGAGAATTAACGGTATGGTGCGCACAACACGACCGTGTCACTTTGGAACCCTGCAAAGCACGTGCTTATGAACTTCCGTCACTAAGCGGACAAGAGTCGGACAATATTGTATTGCTGTTGATGTCACTTCCTAATCCATCCGCAGAAGTTGTAAAATCCATAGAAGGAGCAATCAAATGGTTCCAAAAGTCTAAAATAAAAGGAATACAGAAGGAATATTTCACTAACAGCGAAGGTAAAAAAGACTATCGTATGGTTCCCTGTGAAGACTGTCCAACTCTCTGGGCACGTTTTTATGAACTGGAAACGAACCGGCCTTTTTTCTGCGACCGTGACGGCATTAAAAAATATGATATATCGGAAATCGGGCATGAGCGCCGGAATGGTTATAGTTGGTATAACAAAGATGGTAGTAAGGTATTGAAGAGATATGAAAAATGGAAAAAAGAACAGAATAAGTAATCACAAATGATGAAAGGCTGATATCTACACTACAAAAATAAATATCCGGAAAGTCTTTAAGTCCTCAAAAGATGAAATCCCCTCACTACATTGCAGAGTGAGGGGATTTTATAAATTCAGGCATTTAGCCTCTTCTTAAAGTTTTATCCCAACAGGTTAAAACCGGTTATTTTGTGCAATTCCACGGTTTCAACTGTTTGAAGAAGTCATTACCCTTATCATCCACCAAGATAAATGCAGGGAAGTTTTCTACTTCAATTTTCCAGATGGCTTCCATACCCAATTCCGGATATTCCACACATTCGATGCTCTTGATGTTATTCTGTGCTAGGATAGCTGCCGGACCTCCGATAGAACCAAGATAGAAACCACCATATTTCTTACAAGCATCTGTCACTTGCTGGCTACGGTTACCTTTTGCCAACATGACCATGCTGCCGCCATGACTTTGGAACAGTTCTACATAAGAGTCCATACGTCCTGCTGTAGTAGGACCCATAGAACCACAAGCCATGCCTTCCGGAGTTTTTGCCGGACCTGCATAATAAATAGGATGATCCTTAATATATTGTGGCAAGTCTTCGCCGCGATCCAAACGTTCTTTCAGTTTAGCATGGGCGATGTCACGACCTACGATGATCGTTCCGTTCAATGACAGACGAGTAGCTACCGGATATTTAGTCAGCTCTTTCAGGATTTCAGGCATCGGACGTTCAGGTCGATCTTTACAACATCACCTTCACCTGCTTGACGCAGTTCTACAGGAATAAGTTCGCCCGGATTTGAATCCAGTTTCTCAATCCAGATACCTTCCTTATTGATTTTACATTTGATGTTACGGTCGGCAGAGCAAGATACTCCCAACCTACCGGACAAGAAGCACCGTGACGAGGCAAACGGATGATGCGTACGTCATGAGCAAGATATTTACCTCCGAATTGCGCGCCCAATCCAATTTTGTGAGCTTCTGCCAAAACTTCTTTTTCCAGTTCGATGTCGCGGAATGCACGGCCATATTCGTTTCCAGTAGTCGGCAAGTTATCATAGAAATGAGTAGAAGCCAGCTTCACTGTCAATAAGTTCTTTTCAGCAGAAGTTCCACCGATCACGAAAGCGATATGATAAGGAGGGCAAGCGGCTGTTCCCAATGTTTTCATTTTTTCAACCAGGAATGGAACCAGTGTACCGGGATTCAGGATCGCTTTTGTTTCCTGATACAAATATGTCTTGTTGGCAGAACCACCACCTTTTGTTACGCAAAGGAATTCGTATTCCATACCTTCGGTAGCTTCGATGTCAATCTGTGCAGGGAGGTTACATTTTGTATTTACCTCATCATACATATTCAAAGGCGCATTCTGTGAATAACGCAAGTTCTCTTCAGTGTATGTTTTATATACGCCCAGTGAAAGCGCTTCTTCATCAGAATATCCAGTCCATACCTGCTGTCCTTTTTCACCATGGATAATAGCAGTACCAGTGTCCTGACAGAAAGGAAGTACACCTTTTGAAGCAACTTCCGCGTTACGCAGGAAAGTCAATGCCACATACTTATCGTTTTCACTTGCTTCCGGATCACTCAGAATCTTAGCAACTTGTTCGTTGTGCGAACGACGAAGCATGAATGATACATCACGAAAAGCTGCATTAGCCATCGCAGTCAAACCTTCTTTCTCAATTTTCAGGATAGGATTTCCTTCAAACTCGCTTACTGATACATAGTCTTTTGTAAGCAGATAATACTCAGTTGTATCTTTTCCCTTTTCAAACATGGGCTGATACTTAAACGGAGGTGTTGCCATAAGTTTCTTATTTTATTACGTAATGTTAATTAGTGTGGCAAAGGTAGTAATTAAGAATGAAGAATGGCGAATGATGAATGAAGAATTAAGAATGAATAACGGAGAAAAGCAGGAACAGCAAAAGACAATCATAAACAATAAACAACGAGCGGTAAACAAGCTATGCCATTCATTGACATCTGCCGTTCACCGCTCACTATTTTATTTACAGTTTGCTATTTATCATATCCTGTTTATCATCCACAGTTCGCCATCTGCCACTCCTATTATGATTCGATTGCTTCAATCCGTTTGATTAACTCGTTTCCAAGAGCTGTTTTATCTTCAATATGTTTCAAGACGGCAGTCACAAAGGTATTACTTTCGAAATCACCGCGTACTTGCTCAAAATCCTGCTTCATTTCGTCGTGGGAGCCGTCAGCACCAAATCCGGTCATGGAAGACAACGAAAATTCTTTCTTGGCATCCTCATATACCATCTTATCCAATCCGACAACAGCTTGCTGCCACGCTTTCACGATACCGATGATATCTTGTGCTGTAATCGTTTCCGGATTCAGGCCGTAGAATTCCTGAATCTTATGATAAGCCCATGTCCATTCATAGGTATAATAATTCTCGTGCATTTCTGCAAAGCTTGCATTGATGGATTTCAAACGATTGACTGTTCCATTCTCAATACCATCCAACAATCGGTCGATTTCACTCTTGGGAGCAATCAGTCCGGAAACATCCACCCATTCGCCAAGTCCGATTTCCGTGTCAGGTTTCAGTCGCTGACGGATTTCTTCATTGGTCTGGAAATTAATACCCTCCAATCGTTTTATGATGGAGTTTCCCAAGAACTTGTGAATGGCGATTTCATAAAACGAATTCCGTTATTCAGAGAAGAGTTCTTGATTTTAGCACTCTGGTAGGAGTAGATCTCTGAAGTTTCACCGGATACACGTTTCAATTCTTTCAAAATGGAACGTCCTTTAAACATCTTCTGAATGGTATAAGGACTCAGCAGGTTATAATTGATATAATCCAGCCGGTTCGGATCTTTTCGCTTATCACGCTTTGGCCATTTCTGTGCGTCACGGATAGTACCTACACTTCTCAAATTAACTCCCGGAACCAGATAAGTGGTATTCCGCTGCTCTATCAGGTAAGAGAAAGGAAGATTGGAAGTATCGGCATGATTAACATGACGTCCCATTACCAAAGAGAAAGCCCCGACACGTGCCGGCCACAGGATATATGAATCGGAAGTGGTCTTCGCTCCTCTCTCCATCGTTCCCTGATGGATAGGACCTAACTTATACATGTGATTACTCTGATTGGACCCCGAACCCGCATTCATAAACGAGAACATACCGGCAATCAATAAAGTAGATTTATGGTGTGTCACCGTAAAAGGACCTGCAAAAATAGCACATGCCTCACCATTCTCTCCCTGACAATTACTAAAAAATAAAGAATCGGAAGCGGAATAATTGTGTCCCAGTTTACAGGATTGTCCGACGAAACAACGAGTCAGCATCGTACCGTCATCCACTTTAGAGCCGGAAGAATAATAAAGTCATCACAGATTACACCATGTCCGATATGTACAGGTGCCGTCACATTACTATTGACGCTGCCATTGGATAAGCGACAGGTCCCACAGATATGGCAGTAATCACCAATCCGGACATTCTTGATCGAGCCCGTATTGAGAATCATCACATGATTGCCAATACTGCCGACAGCAGAAGCATGTTTATTGGAATAATAATCCGCAATGGATTTCATACGGTTTATCAGCTCGGGACGATGGCGGTAGAGTGCAAGAATATATGCCTGGTGCGCAGACAATTTATCGTTCATCAACACCTCACGGCCTCCTGTTTCATTCAAGACAGCCACTTCTACCCCATTACCAAAAGTGCTTAACCTATCCACTAAAATAATATCTACATTCTCAATGAAGGTGTCACTGCCAATCTCATAATTAGCAATATAGTTCTGTATATTCTCAATACAGCAGTTATCACCCACCGACACATTGTGCAACGTCACATGACGTAATCCCGAATGTTTCTTGATTCCCCCCGGCAATGTAAATTCAGCTTCGAATACCCCCAGTTTTACTTCACCCGAGAAACGGGTATGATGGACGTACTCACAATTAAAACCCTCTGCCACTGATACATTTCCCCAATCATCGGCCAGACATGACTGGCTCTTCAACTGAAGTATCTCATCTTCAGTCAATCTACGATAGTCTTTCATCTTAATAATGTGTTAATGTGCCTATATGCCAATGTGCCAATTCTGATGCAGTACGCGCAACCAATTGGCACATCAGCACATTAGCATATTGATTATTCTTCCTCTTCTTCTTCGTAGGTCTGATAAAGAAAATCGTTATAGGGATATTTCTGAACGTGTAATTCTTTCACTCGCTGATAAACTACATTTTTCAGTTCGTCTATATTGATTCGTTCGCGGGCGGAAATAAAAAGGCAGTTATCCTCCATTTTTGCCATCCACGTCTTCATCAGTTCTTCGAGTGTTAAGTTTTCCTTTGTTCGGGGGGTAAGGTCGTCCGGCGCTTTCTCCACGTAGGTGTAAGCGTCTATTTTATTAAATACAAGTATCATAGGTTTGCCACTGCCGCCAATCTCTGCCAGGGTCTTGTTCACCACCTCAATCTGTTCCTCAAATCCGGGGTGAGAAATATCGACTACGTGCACAAGCAAATCTGCTTCACGTACCTCATCCAGGTAGATTTAAAAGATTCTACCAAGTCGGTAGGTAACTTGCGAATAAACCCTACTGTATCTGACAACAGGAACGGTAGATTATCGATAATCACTTTGCGCACAGTAGTGTCTAAAGTAGCGAACAGTTTGTTTTCCGCAAACACTTCACTCTTGGAGAGAAGATTCATCATGGTTGATTTTCCCACATTGGTATAACCAACCAGTGCAACACGTATCATGCGTCCGCGATTCTTGCGTTGGGTAGCTTTCTGCTTGTCAATCTCCGCCAGACGTTCTTTCAGCAATGACATACGGTTCAGATGATACGGCGGTCCATCTCAAGCTGTGTTTCACCCGGACCACGAAGTCCCACGGAACCTTTACCACCACCGGCACCGGAACCACCTCCCTGGCGTTCCAAGTGAGTCCAAAGCCGCTGCAAACGCGGCAACATATATTTATACTGTGCCAGTTCTACCTGTGTCTTCGCATTGGCTGTCTGCGCACGCATGGCAAATATATCAAGAATCAGTGAAGTACGGTCCAGTATCTTCACTTTCAGTTCAGCTTCAATATTACGAATCTGTTTCGCAGAAAGCTCATCATCAAAGATGACCATTCCTACTTCACGTTCTGCTTCCTCTTCGTCATGGATATATTGTCTGATTTCTTCCAACTTCCTTTTCCAACATAAGTCACAGAGTTAGCCGTCGGCAACTTCTGTGTAAATCGTTTCACAACTTCCGCCCCAGCCGTCTCGGCAAGGAAAGCCAGTTCATCCAGATACTCGTTTGTTTTACGCTCATCCTGCGTCTGTGTGATGAGTCCTACAAGCACTGCTGTTTCTACTTTGGCTTCGGATATTACAAATTCTTTCATTCTTTACTTCTATTATATATAATAATGTGGGCGCAAATATAACAAAAAAAAAGAGGACAATGTTTTATTGTCCTCTTTTTCGTATCATTTATGGTAATTCAATTATAAATCAAACCATAGTTTTTCCCAGATTTTCGGAGATTCTTTCGGTGCATTAATATTAGCTGTCATTTCTTCAGGACTATATTCCCATCTTCTGATCAATTCTTTTGAAGTTGCATCTTCCGGGACTTGCAATGTCGGAACCTCGTTTCCGGCAGTACCAGATCGCCTCCATTGTACAAACTCCTCAAACGGACGATCCATCAAATCAATCCATTGCTGCATATGAATCTCATACAGAGCTTTTTCCTGGGTCATCGTTGTCAATTCCGGTAAACCTGTAACATATGTATCAATATCGGATTCCGCAACTCCATAAAAAGCACATGCTTCACGAATTCCTTTCAGGTACAGTTCATTAGCTTTCGACAGATTTTGAGCAACTCCTAATCCGCGCGCATAAGCTTCTGCTTCCAAAAGTAGCTGTTCTTGACAAGAATAAATCAATTCCGGAGCGTCTCTTCTGAAAAGGTAGTTACTTACAACAGATGACAGTAGATTTTCTTCATCATCCGTCTTTGCAGCCTCTCTATTACCCAACCCCCGGTATACACCATCCGCACCCGGTTCAAAATAACAGGGAATACGGGGATCATTACGTTCTTGCATCGGTTTCAACATATAATTGCTGGCAAAGAACAATATTTGTGTCCCCCCAACCAATTCTATAAGTTCATATTTAGGGTTCTGGTTACCCGGATCTGTAGAGTAAGGAAATACCAAATTGTCCGCTGCTGATGCAACCATTCCTCCAGCCTGCAGCAACGTACCAATAGCAGCAGCCTTAGAAGGGTCTTTATCTACCATAACCATCAATGTTCTGAACTTTAAAGACTTTGCCAAGTCATCCATTTGTTCATATCACCTTTGTAATAGATATCGTACTCATCAATTGCATTAGCATCATTCAGATCTATAAGCTGTAATGCCTCATCAAGTAATGACAAAACACCATTCAATACACTTTCCTGAGAATCAAATTTCGGATATTTAATTGTTCCGTTCCAGGATTCTGTGAAAGGAATATCTCCCCACAACATCGTTGCCTCATACATATGCTCAGCTAAAAGAATCTTACACTGCGCAATAGCATTGTGATTCACCGGTTCTGACTCTTCTGCATTTTTAATAGCTAACATCAAATTATTGCCACCTACAGAATAATAATGTTTCCAGACATTCCCTGTACTATAAGGAGAAATAGTATATACAGATTCATCCCAGCCACCGTAATCAAGTCCACCATCAACTTGACACTGCGAACTCATAGATAAAGGAATATAAAAGTCACCACCAGTGCGTGTTCCAGCCCAGTTTACAGCTACATAGTTAAACAAATACCCGGGATCAACTTTCTCGGCAGTATTGGGATCATGGTTAATATCGAGCCAATCGCTACATGAAGTTAAACATGCCAAAGCGCTCAATGCGTATGTTAATATTTTCTTTTTCATTATCATATTCGTTTAAATCTTACAATGTTAATCTAACATTAAATCCAAAACTTCTGGTAGAAGGTATGCTGTTAAACTCTACACCACCCCCAATCTGAGAAGGACCGAAGAAGTTAGCTTCCGGATCAATATGTGGCACATGATCTTTAATAATCCATAAGTTACGTGCCTCAAAACCTAAATCCAATGATTTAACAAAAAAGCTCTTGAACCATTTGCGCGGGAAGCTATAAGACAACTGTACCTCTCTGAGTTTTACAAATGATGCATTATAGATATTCCCTTCATTATTACTAGAATTGGATATATGCTGCCAATAATCCTGCATACTTTTCACAGGAACATCATTAGGTCTATATGTTCCATCATCCTGAAGGATTACACCCGGCTCAATAAAGGAAGCATCTTCACGGTGAGCTATTGTTTCAGCAGCCAAACCGCTACTTCTTAAATTAGCTACAGTCTCTGAATACAAAGAACCTCCATGACGGATATCAATCAAGAAACTCAAGGTAACTCCCTTATAAGTAAATGTATTGTTGATTCCCATCGTAAAATCAGGATATACATCTCCTAAACGCACGTTATTAACAGTTTCTCTCAAACCTGTTTTAGAATTAATCACATAATTTCCTTGGTCATCACGTTTCCAACCCGTGCCATACAAGCCAAACGAATCTCCTTTAGCAGCCTTAATTTGTAAACCGCTCAGTCCACTCGTTAACGTATATTCATCAAGTCCTTCAGCTAACTCCTCCACTGTCTGCTTATTTGAAGCAAATGTTGCATCCAGGTCCCATTTAAAATCACGTGTTTCCACAGGAGTCAACCCCAAAGTTACTTCAACACCTTTATTGGCAATCTTCCCGGCATTAATATTATTGGCAAAGTAGCCTGTTGACAATGGGACATCAATACTTACAATCTGATTCTTTGTAATATTGCTATAATAAGTCATATCTAACCTAATTTTTCCACCGAAGAAACGCAAATCAGCTCCAACTTCAAAAGAACTTTGATTTTGCGGCTTCAAATTCTCATTTGGTAAGACACGAGGTCCCGTAAAGCCAACTAATCCCATATGGGGGAAAGTGTTAACATCACCCAGATATTGCAAAAAGTAAGTACTAGCGGGAGTATATTTAAATGCCAAATTGTACGGATCTTCATCACTACCCACATTAGCATAACTCAAACGAACCTTACCAAAATTCAGAATATCTTTGTTTTCCATCAACTCCGTAAAAATAAAACTACCACTTATGGAAGGATAGAAATAGGAACGATTATTGATCGGTAGAGTAGACGACCAGTCATTACGTCCTGTTACATTTACGAAAAGCATATCTTTGTATCCCAAACTAATATCTCCATATAAACCAACAAGACGTTTCTTTTCATAATAATTTACCGGAGTAGTAGACTTCGCATTAGTATATGTGTATAGCCCATCAACAACCAGATTCTGCGCCTGCACATTTTCATTTTTCCATTCCTCCTGATAGAGATTATGCCCCATCATTACCTTAAAATGATAGTCATTTGCAAAAGTCTTCTCGTAAGAAACCATTAAGTCATTATTTATAATTCTTTTATACAAATTCCAAGTCTGGAACTTTCCGTTCAAGGCTCCTACAGTCCCCTTTGCATACACCTTACGCCTTCCTTCTGTGTAAAAATCTGTTCCGGCATTATTGGTGATAGTCAATCCTTCAATCGGTTTATAAGTCAATGTAATATTACCAATCATACGATCTAAATTATTGGTAAACTTATTCTTATTAATAATCCAATATGGATTATTACTTTTACCTTCCGGATCTAATGTTATCTGCTTTCCATTCTCATCAATCCAATTCTTTTGAATATCATGTATATCAATAGTTCTAGCAATCCGTTGATCAATGGAATCAGTAGGTTGCTATCATTTGCACCTTGTGCCGGACGACCTTCAGAATCGGAACGTATATATTGAGCAGAAATACGACCAGTGAAGTTCTTAGTAAAATTCATACCCGCATTGACAGAAAAAGCGTATTTATTGTAGTCAGACCCAGGTACAACACCAGTCTGATTAGTAGAAGTAAAGCTCAAGCGGAAGTCGGCCTTTTCACCACCACCCGCAACTGATACATTATTAATATAACTCATTCCAGTTTCATAGAAATCCTTTACATTATCAGGATTTGCTTTCAAAGTCACTTTGTCACCTTTGTAATCTGTAAACTGTTGATCTTGTACCGATGAAATCTTCGGTCCCCAACCATTCAACATTTTCACATTATATACGCCATAACTACCTTGTGCATATTCATTTTGAAAATCAGGTAACTTCAGTACATTTTCAAATCGTGTAGAAGAGTTTACTGTTACAAATACCGGAGAGTTCTTTTTTCCCTTCTTTGTAGTAATAACAATAGCACCATCCTTTGCACGCGCTCCATACAATGCTGTTGCAGCTGCTCCTTTCAATACATTGATAGATTCAATATCGTCTGAATTGATATCCCCTGCACGGTTACCAACATCGACTATACCATTAGTTCTGTCAGGATTATAAGAACCATTGTCAATTGGAAGCCCGTCAATAATAAATAAAGGAGAAGAAACGGAACCAATAGAAGAGGCACCACGAATCTGTATACTTGAACTACCACCTACCGTACCAGATGATTGGGCTATTTGCAGTCCCGCAATCTTACCAGACAATGAGTTAAGTACATTACTTTCACGTGCTTTAGTTATTTCATCTCCCTTCACACTAGATACGGCATAACCTAGGGATTTTTCCGATCGCTTAATCCCCATAGCTGTCACTACAACCTCATCTAGATTTTGGGAATCAGACTTTAGCACAACTTTTAAAGTTGGTTTGATCACCACTTCTTGTGTCTGCATACCAATATACGAAATCTGCAAAGTCTTTGCAGAACTAAATACAACTATAATATGTTGATTACTAACAATATATATGATGTTTGCTTTCCTTTGGAAATATTTTTTGTTGTAGTTATTATGCAGATTATCAATATATTAAGCACCTACCAAACATATTAGTTTACTGATTTATGATACCAGATTTCTATCAAAAATAGGGCATAACCATCTATTAATTAATTATTTAAGTTCTTATCTTATATGATATAAGCTAAAACTTATTTCCATCTTAACTGTTGAAGATGGTTTTCTTGTTCTAAATTATATCCAATAATTATTGACTATAATAATATATTCATTAGCAAACGGTAATCTAAGAAAAAGAAAAACTCCAGATGAAAAATGCATATTTTATTACTGTATATTTTAAAATATGCAGGGGTGGATTCAAATATCCTCCAAAATCGCAGAGAATATGATTGATGAATATTTATATTGGATGGTTATATGCTTTTTCTGTATCAAAGAGATTGTGTAATTACATCTAATTATGCAAAAAGAGGTATTTATCATTTATCTGATGCTAAAATGAAAGAACCCCAAATGCCGGATTTTAATAGCTATTAGAGGCTGTCAAGTTTATAAATTAGCTTTTAATCCTTTCCTTTTAAAGAAAGCAAGGGCTTCTCTACGACCAATGACTCGTTCCTTTTAAAGGAACGCTTTATTCCTTTAAATGGGACGAGTGATAATATTCGTAATTATGATGTATCTTTAGATTATATATATGCGTTTTCGGTAACTTTATATTGCATATTCTTTCATTTAATTATACACACTTTCTTTCTATTAGAGAAATTATACCTTCCATTTCTATAACCCAAATTCTTAAAAACAGAACATCTTTCGTTTTAGTTTTTGTACTTATTATTATTTTTT
>ENA-OQDE01000188-OQDE01000188.1-human-gut-metagenome-genome-assembly--contig:-NODE-188-length-39527-cov-7.392360_pt1 | contig 39527 bp, 45 predicted proteins | sample MGYA00242768_ERZ504595 | MGnify/ENA primary metagenome ERZ504595 (study PRJEB26092, sample SAMD00036307) | human gut metagenome | host: Homo sapiens | study: EMG produced TPA metagenomics assembly of... | reverse complement strand
ATACACTCCAGTTGAGTAGTCAAGCTACAGAAAACAAATCAAAAGTCCATAGTATCTGAATTGTATTGAACCACGATATTAAAAGAAAGGAAATATGTGATAATTAACTTCCTAATTATCATACAAGATATAAGATGAATATTAGAAAAGCAATAATAGATGATTTATCAAGAGTAGCTGAAATATATGTATTCAATAATAGGATTAATTTTTTCCCTATATTCAAAGATGAAGTTTTTTCCTTTGGTGAGTTGCAAGTTGTTCCATTGATAGATAATTACTTCAAAAGAGAAGATATTATCGAAAACATATATGTATATGATAACGGAATAATAAAAGGGTTTATTCAAATGAATGGAGCAGAGATTTGTAAATTGTATGTAGATACATCTTTTCAGAGCGAGGGAATTGGCAATGAGTTAATTGAATTTGCAGTTAGAGAACTCTACGCAGATAACTTATGGGCATTAGAGAAAAATGTTAGAGCAATTTCTTTTTACCAAAGGCATGGCTTTCATTTAACAGGTCAGAAAAAATTTGAAGAAGATACCACAGAGTATCTTGTTAAGTTAGAAAGGTAAATTGTATTTTAAGTGTAATGATAGGATACCTTGCGCATTTAGGAACAGATCAAATAAAGAAATGCCGGATGCAGCGTCCGATGGGCCGCTACGTCCGACACTTCTAGAAAGAAAATTGAGAAATCAAATTTGGGATTGCCTAATATAATTACACAGCGCAACAAAGTCAACATCTGGACTTTTACCCAAAATATTTTTCAAGCTTTCTTCCGCCTTTTTATGCAGCTCCGGCTTTTTCAGATCATCCAGCAGAAAGAAAATGTTGAGCCGCCTGCCAATCGTAAAAAGAAGTTTTTCATCCGGGGATAAAGACAAAAACCGATCAATCGCCGATAGCATTTCCTGTTTCTCTGTCCGCAAATTGCCCCGGACTTCCAGAAGAAGATTGATGATGTGTTCATTTACATAGTAGCTGTCCATCGCTTGTAACTGCTGCAAAAACATCTTTTGCTCTATTACAATTTCTTCTTCTGATTGCAAGGTGAAAGAGCCATCACGGACGAACTCCCCCAGCTTGGATTCCGGTTTAATACCCGTAGCATGGACACGGATAAAATCAGGCTGGATCACGTTCAATGCTTTTGCCGTCTGGATCGCATTTTCTTCCGATAACTCTTTACCGCCGATCCCAAGCAATATAAACTCTGACAAAATCATGTCAGCGTCTTTTGCCATGCAGCCACTTCGTACAACCGTATCTGAATCGAATCCTTTATTTATTAGTCTCAATATCTGAGCTGAACCGGTTTCCATTCCGCAGTAGAGATGATTTAGTCCAGCTTGCCGGAGTATCTTTAACTCTGCTGGAGTTTTCCGAGTGATACTATCCGCACGGGCATAGGAAGTGATGTATTGAATGTCGGGGAAATACTGATTGATTGCGTCCAATATGCGAAGCAAATAATCTGTTTTCAACACCAGAGCATCCCCGTCCTGCAAGAAACAGGAATTGATTTTCTTGCCCTGATAAAACTGGGCTTGCTGTCTAATGTCCTCTATGGTTTCGTCGATGGGACGCATGGAAAACTGCATGGATTTATAAAGCCCACAGAAATAGCACTTATTCCAATGACATCCTCTTGTAACTCGTATCAGTAGGCTATTACTCTCAGAGGGCGGGCGAATAGGCCCAATTTCTATATCTTTCATGAGTATATGTCCTTTCTATGTATTCATGTTTAGGGTATCATCCCGGACAAATCTAAACAAGAATGTACTTTTTTGAAAGGCACTATCCTTTTGGAAAGTAGCAAGATGCGGTACACGGGAGCAAATAACGAAAGATTTTGCAAGCAATGGAAAGGGATATCCTTTTGCCCTCCACCCCTTATGGGGCGGCTGGCAGAAGTTTATCCCTTTCCGCTTGTTGGGGAGTTCCCCAAGCCCCCGACAGAGTGCTGGCGCAACTCTGACCGAACACCACATAATTGTGGTGGCTACGCTTCGCTTATAAAAGAAAAAACCGGAAGCTGGGCACTATGCCACGGCTTCCGGTTTCCCTAATACCTTAGCGGTCTTGCTCCTGTTTTTTCTCTTGTTCCTGTTCTTTCTTTTCTTCCTGCTTAATCTGAAGCAGGCTGTCCACATTTGACTTGACCGCCTGCAATTCCTGATTTTCCTGCCGCAGCCGCTTGAAATCCTCATAGGCTGCTTTTTTCTTTGCCAGCAGGTCGGTGTACTCCGCTTGCAGCACCTTAACCGTCGGCAGCTTCTTCACGCCTTGGGCATCAAACGCCCGCTTCGCCGCTTCATGCAGAAGCAGATCCGTTTCATGGGCTGCCCTAAACGCCGGTTTATCCGCAGCTTTTGTTTTCCGGTAAGCCAGATAGGTATTCCGGGTCTTGGCATAGTTGATGATATGCGTCTTTAAGGCTGCGATCTGTTCCATACGATGTTCCATCTGCTTGATAGAGGTAGAAACCGCTTCAAAATCTGCCGCAGCCGTTTCCGCTCTGGATGCCAGAACATCATACTCCGTGATACCATGCTCTGTAAGGTAGTTGAGGGTCTTTGCGGCCTCTTTCAGATTGTGAATCTTCATCCACCGCTCCATGCCGGGGCCACGCCCTTGCAGGCGGGCCTGAATGTCCATAAGCAGATTGATACGGGTATCCTTTTCCAGATTGACTTTCTTTTTACGGCGGGGTAACTGGGTCTTTCCAATGCGCTCTTGCAGGGCTTCCAGCGTGTAATCGGCTCCCAGTGTCCGGGAGCGGGTAAAACGCTCCTGTCCCTGGGCACGAAATTTCAAAATCTTTTTACTCTGGACGACCTCATAGCCCTCCTGCCGCATAGCTTCCAGAAATTCATCAAAAGTCTTAACCGCAGGCAGTATCCGGTCAATATTTTTCCGCAAGAGATTTTTCCAACTCTTGCCGTTTTTCTCTGCCGCCCACTCCGCATAGTGCTTGCCTTTTTCCTGGGGTTCTTCAATGATGTTCAGACCAAATTCCTGGCATATCCGGTCATTTGCTTTCCGCAGAGGGAGAAAGCTGTTTTTCACATTGTTGAACTTGTGGGAGCAGTCCAGAGCGGTGCTGTTAAATTCGATGTGATTATGGATATGCTTCTTATCCACATGGGTTGCCACAATAAATTGATGTTCCCCACCGGTAAACTCCAAAGCCAATTTATATCCCAGCTTATTGGCGTCCTCCGGCGTGATGGTTCCCGGCTCAAAGGACTGGATAATCAGATAAGAAATCACATCCTGATCCGGGGCACGTTTGCGCCCGGTTGTAGCGGTATAAATCTGCTTGGACACCGCAAATTCCTGCCATGCCGTATCCGGGGAACACTGATAGCCAGTGACCAGTAAGCCGCCGTCTGTTTTCTCTGGATTCTTGTCATAGTCCAGCCGGTCTTTTAACACAGCGGCAATGCTGCGCCCCTCACTGGCATGGCGGGGTTTGAGTTTTGAGATCGCCATACAGCGGCTCCTTTCCTGTAAAATCATAACAGCCGCAGACCATATTTTGTGATCTGCGGCTGTTATTTAAATTTTTAGTTTTGAAATTCTCTCAACACTGTTGAGAGTTTTGGCTTTCGTCCGCCGCATCATATAATTCTTCCAGTTTTTTCTGCAAAATTTCTTTGCTGATTAACTTGGTGCGGTATTCAGAAATCATGGTGGAACTCATATTACGGCTCAACGCATACTCCACTACATCTTCATCTTTACTTTTGCAAAGAATAATGCCGACGCTTGGATTCTCATGGGGTTTCCTTATATCACGGTCTAATGCTTCCAGATAAAATTCCATTTTACCCAGATATTCTGGTTTGAAATCGTCAATCTTTAAGTCAATGGCAACCAGACACTGCAATTCCCGGTGGTAAAAGAGAAGATCCACAAAGTAATCATTTTTCCCAACCTGCAAATGGTATTCTTCGCCCATGAAGATGAAATCACGGCCAAATTCCAAAAGAAATTGCTTCATGTTCTTTAAAATGGCCTGCTTCAAATCAAATTCTTTATACGGCTCCGGCAAATTCAAAAATTCCAACATATACAAATCACGAATCATACCTGTATTTTCCGTATGGTCAATTCCTGATGGCGCTTTCCCATCAGACAGAAGAAGCCTCTCATAGTAACCGCTGTCAATCTGGCGCTCCAGTTCTCTTGCCTTATATTTCTCCTTAGAAGCCAGCTTTAGATAAAATGCCCTTTCTTCATCTGTCTTGGTTTTTGACATAATGTGAAGATTGTTCGACCATGTATTTGCTCTCAACAGTGTTGAGAGTTCTGGCTTATCCTGATAAGTTTCAAAAAACTGTTTCATGCGCCAGATATTCTGTGCCGAATATCCCCGAATGCCGGGTTCCTTAGAGAGAATATACTGGGATAATTGCTTTACAGTGGAACGTCCCCATCCATCTTGCTGTGCTTTCTCCGAAACGAATTTTCCGATGTTCCAATATAGACTGATGATGGTTTCATTTACCTTATAAGCAGCTTCCTGTCTTGCCTGCTCAATAATCTGCCTGATTTTTTCAAAATCGTCAACGTAAACGGGTTCCAACTCATTCATTTTGTGAACCTCCTTAAAATCATAACCGTCTTATTATTATATCTGTAAAAAGGATTCTTGTACAGCTAAAATCTGGGCACGGCAGCTTGAAAATACTGCCGTGCCCGGTAGGGGTTATACTGTTAAATTGCCTTTAGCATACTGTTTATATCGTCCACTCGTTCTGTTAACCAGACAGCCGCCCCCGGCAGCCCATAGGGCTTATCGCCCAGGCCAAAACCGCAAAGCCGAGAAAGCCATGCCATTCTCCGATGAACAGCATCAGGACTCCGAACAGAAACAAGGCTCCGGCAATCACATTCAAAACCATGCCGGAAAACAGACAGAAAAACCGTGCAAAAGCTACCAGCAGGGTCAAGATCAAGGTTACAGGGAACAACGCCAGCTTTATTAAAAATCTAATCATACCGGATACCTCCTTGAATCAATTCTCGTTGCAAGCTCACTATATCGCTTTAAAGTCATAAAGTCAAGTAAAACCTGTCACAAGTCCTCAAACTTGGAGAGCAGGAAGCTGAACGCTCCCCACAGTTCTCCGTATCTGGTTTTTAAATCTGCGATGTCCTCCTCATACAGATTGCCGGTGCTGTTCACACGCCTTGCGATCTGGTTCAAATTGTTGGAGCAGGTGCGCAGCAGGGCGGCCAGTTCCTTAACGTCTGTCATATCTACCCGGACAACGTAGCCGTCCACCGCCATTTTTCTGAGGTACGCCCTCTGGTTGTGCGTGCCGAGCAGTTCCATCTTTTTGTCAATGATCTCTTTTTCTTCGGGCGATACCTTGAAGTACATGGGAATGGTGCGTCCGCTGCGTGGATTCATTAGATTGCCACCTCCATCTCTTTATCTTTCTTTGGTGCTGCACTGGCGGCGGACTCCACACCCATGCGGCGCAGGAGCCGCTTGATGGAAGTCTTGCCGTCATGCTTTTGTCGTTCCCGGCTGTTTGGTTTGTCTTTGCCGCCGATGTTTAACGCCACATTTAGGGCAGCCAGACGCTCCGATTTTTCCGCAAGCTCCGCTTCCTGGGGGAATGGGCGCTTGACCTCAACCTTGGCGTCCTCCATCTGCTGGAGTAGGTTTCCAAGAACCGTCTGATGCTGTTCCAGGTTATCCCGCATTCCCTCCAGCACATTGTCCATACGGGTGATGTTGCCAAAGGGGTCGCTGCCCGGTTCAAAGGTATGGGAGCGGGTATGCTTCAAAGTAATCTGAAGCTTCGGAGATAGGCCGCTGTCGGATACCCATAACGTCATGGGAAACCCACGGTATTCGCCCAGTTCCACCTTATCGCTCAAATCTTTCAGGCTTTCAAACGCAGCGATGATCGCCTGGCCTGCTTCTTTCTTTTCGGTGTAAGTAGTGCCCATGACCGTCATGGAAAAATGCTCCTTATCCGGCGTCGTATGGGCTTCCAGGTGCCGGATGTCCGTTTCCAGGTCAGCAATCGTTTCCTGTTCCCGTTTGATTGCCTGGGGATAGAACTTAATCAGGTTATCCTCCAGGGCGTACCGCTGGCTTTCATGGTTGGCTTTTAACAGCTTTAGCTTCGTGACCTGCCCATCCAGTTCGGTCTTTTCCATAATCCTGGGGTCGCCGGATGCCAGCGCCTTAACTTCCGCATAGGAAAGGGCAGCTTCGTCCACATCCTCACAGGAGCGGGACGGGTTCTTGCCGCTCATAAGCTGGCCGATGAATTTCTGCTTGTTCTCGATCAGCCCCCAGTTATAGGCGTCAAAGGTTCCCTCTGTCACATACTTAAAGATTTTGACACTCTTAAACTGGTTGCCCTGGCGCAGAATGCGCCCCTCACGCTGTTCGATGTCCGCAGGCCGCCAGGGGCAGTCCAAATGGTGGAGCGCTGCAAGCCGTGTCTGGACGTTTGTGCCAGCCCCCATCTTGGAGGTGGAGCCTAAGAGGACACGCACCTGGCCTTTCCGCACTTTGGAAAACAACTCCGCTTTCTGAACGTCAGTCTTTGCGTCATGGATAAAGGCGATCTGTTCCGGCGGAACGCCCTGTGCCATCAGCTTCTGTTTGATGTCATCGTACACATTAAAGGAGCCGTCCCCGTGGGGCGTGGAGAGGTCACAGAAAACAAGCTGGGCACCTTTCTGGGGTTCCGTATCCCGCCAGACTTTCAGCACATTCCCCACACAGGCATTGACTTTGCTTTCCGGGTCGTCGGGCAGTTCGGGATATGCCAGACGCTGATCCAGCGCCAGCTTCCTGCCGTCCGACGTAATCTTGAGCATATTGTCCTCCCTGGGTTCCACTAAGCGGTTTCTCACATCCTCCGCACGTTCCCCCAGTTCGGCAACCAGCTCTTTTTGAAACTCGCTGGGCTTTGTGACTACCGTGATATTTTCTGATGCCGGAACCGGCAGCTTTAACATTTCAGCAGTCTGAATGTCCGCCGCCTCTTTCCACATGGCCATCAGTTCCGGCAGGTTAAAAAACTTGGCAAACCGGGTCTTGGCACGGAAACCGCCGCCCTCCGGTGCCAGCTCCAGCGCCGTGACCGTTTCGCCAAATGCTGCCGCCCAGCTATCAAAATGGTCAAGGCCGGTTTCTTTTAACAGGTCATATTGCAGGTAGCGCATCATGGTGTAAAGTTCCACCATGCTGTTGCTGACCGGGGTTCCGGTGGCAAACACCACGCCTTTCCCTCCGGTCAGATCGTCCAGATACCGGCACTTGGCAAACATATCACTGGATTTCTGGGCTTCGGATTGCCCGATTCCGGCAACATTCCGCATTTTTGTTGTGAGGAAAAGATTTTTAAACCCATGTGCCTCGTCCACAAACAGCTTATCCACGCCCAGTTCCTCAAAAGTGACCACATCATCCTTGCGGCTCTGGTCATTTAACTTTTCCAGTTTTGCCTGCAAGGATTTCCGGGATTTTTCAAGCTGTTTGATGGTGTAGCGTTCACCGTTCTGGGCTTTGGCTTCCTCAATGCCGTCAATCACCTGGTCGATCTGCTCCCGCAGGATTGCCTTCTGCCGCTCCGGGGAAAGAGGGATTTTCTCAAACTGGGAATGCCCGATCACCACCGCATCATAATCGCCGGTGGCAATCCGTGAGCAAAATTTCTTCCGGTTCTGGGGTTCAAAGTCTTTCTTTGTGGCAACCAGCACTTTGGCACCGGGATAGAGCCGCAGAAAATCAGCGCCCCATTGTTCCGTTAGGTGGTTTGGAACCACCACAAGGTTTTTCCGGCATAAGCCCAGCCGTTTGCCCTCCATAGCCGCCGCAATAATCTCAAAGGTCTTGCCAGCGCCCACACAGTGAGCAAGCAGCTGTTCCCGCCGTAAAGCATCCGGGCAACGGCATTCTGCTGGTGAGGGCGCAGCTTGATTTCCGGTGTCATACCGGTAAAGCGGATATGGCTGCCGTCATATTCACGGGGTTTGATGCTGTTGAAGATCTCATTGTATTTCTGGCACAGTGCTTCCCGGCGCTCCGGGTCTTTCCATATCCAGGATTTAAAGGCTTCCCGCACCATTTCCTGTTTCTGCTGGGCCAGCATGGTTTCTTTCGTGTTGAGGACACGCTTTTCCGTGCCGTCTGCATCGTGGATGGTGTCATACACCCGGCAGTCCCGCAGATTTAAGCTGTCCTCAATGATGGCATAGGCGTTCTTGCGCTTGGTTCCATAAGTCACATAGGCAAGGGTATTGTTCGCACTGTCACGGGTCTTGCCGCTGATGTTCCACTCGCCGGTAGCGGCGGAATACCGTGCGGCAATGGTATCGCCCCTGAGATAGCCGGGGGTCTTTAAAAGTTCATAGGTAAACTGGGTGTAATACTTCGGGTCAATCCAGGTTGCGCCGATCCGCACATCAATTTCGGCCGCAGAGAGGTCTTTGGGCTGTGACTGTTCCAGCGCAGATACGTTGACCGCATACGCCGGGTCACGTTCTGCCGCAGCCCTGGCAGCCGCCAGTTTCTTCCGCACGTTGCCGGAAAGGTACTCGTCAGCGTTTTCCCAACCCTCCAGCGGATGATCCAGCCCTTTTCCGGTTCTTAAAGATCACGCCGGAGAGTTCCTTGGCAATCTCCAGTTCCTCGCCGGGACGGTCTAATATCTCCGCCATAAAGGAAAGATCAACCCCGGCCCGCTCCCCAATGGACACCGCCAGGGCTTCCACCGGGGTATCCACATGGTCAATGCGCTTTTCCTGGTTGATGGTGCGCTTAGAGAACATATCCGCTTTGCGCTCCAGGTTCCTGTCCTCGTCCAGCACTTCCAGGGAACATAACAGGCAGTAGGAGCTGTCCTGCTCAAACGCACGCTTGTTGCCGGTGCTGTTGAGAAGCCCCCATTTTGCGGTGAAGCTGTCATAAGCCGAGTTAAGCCGTGTCTGAAGCTGTGCAATCTGCGCATCGGAACCGCCGTTTAGCTGGGTTTCAATTAAGTTCCGGGTAATGTCCCGCAGGGCGATCATGCCCCGGATGCGCTCCTCCGTGGCAGCCGGGACTTCGACCGGAATCAGCCGCCATCTTCCTTGTAGTAAAGTTTTCCGTTTGCCTCGGTGTAACTGAAATTGCGGACTTCGGCAGGGACGTCCAGGGTTTCGGCATTCTGCTCCGGTGCAGCCGCTTCCTGCATCAGCAGGGCTTTGTCCGGTGCGCTTAAATTTGCCACCGCAGCGGCAAGCTGTTCTTTCAAGTCGGCATCCGGCAGCGGCTTGCAGGCGGTTTCCTGCCCGTAGGGGCCGCTTTCCCATACCATAGAACCCAGAACCATTTCCGGGTGCTGTTCAAAATATTTGTTGACGGGAATACCGTCAGCGGTCTGGGAAACATCTACCCAGTCCGGCATCTGTTCCGGCGGTGCGGCCCGCTTCTGCAAAAAGATGATGTCGCTGGTCACTTCCGTACCGGCATTTTTAAACGCATTGTCCGGCAGGCGGACAGCGCCCAAAAGGTCGGCTCTCTCTGCCAGGTATTCCCGGACGGCGGTGTTCGGCTTATCCAGTGTGCCTTTTGATGTGATAAATGCCACGATACCGCCTGGGCGCACTTTATCCAACGTCTTTCCAAAGAAATAATCGTGGATGAAAAAGTGCTGCTTATCATACCGGGCGTCGGCTATCTGGTAGTTGCCAAAGGGCACGTTGCCCACCGCCAAATCAAACCGGTTATCGGCAAAGTTGACACGCTCGAACCCGTCCACTGTGATATGCGCCTGGGGATAAAGCTGCTTGGCGATCCTGCCGTGATGGAATCCAGTTCCACGCCGTAAAGGGCAGTATCTTTCATGGAATCCGGCACCATGCCAAAAAAATTGCCGGTGCCCATCGCAGGCTCCAGCATGGTTTTTGGTTCTAAGCCATCTGCTCCACGGCATGATAAATGCTTTCAATGATGACCGGTGCGGTGTAATGGGCGTTTAGGGTCGAACCTCTGGCGGCTTCATATTCAGCCGGTGTTAAAAGCCCTTTCAGTTCGGCATATTCTGTTTTCCACTTTTCATCGGAACCGTCAAACGCCTGGGGAATGCCGCCCCAGCCCACATAACGGGACAGGGTTTCCTGTTCCTCCGGCGTGGCGTTTCGGCCATCGGCTTCCAGTTCCTTTAACAGCCGGATAGCAGCCACATTCGCCTGATACTTTGCTTTCGGGCCGCCCACTCCCAGATCGGGAGCAGTAATGCGGTAATTTTCTGCTTTAGGCGGTTGGGGCTGCACAGGTGCTGCCGGTTCGGACGGCTCCGACAGCGGAGCGCCGGATGCAGCCAGTTCTTCCAGTTCCTTGTCCCGAGCGTCTTTGACCAGTTCCCGGACGTAAGACACCGGCTCATTCCTGAAAACCGGGAATCCGGTTCCGGCCGCAAAGGTATCATCCCGCAGGCTGACCGAACCAAAATCATAGTCCACGCTGTCAATGGTAAAAGTGCGTCCCTCGTCTGTGACCTGCATCCCAATGGGGATATAGTCTGCAATCTCCAAGACTTTCTGGACTTCGTAGGTTTCTCCCTCCGGGTGGGCAAACAGGGCGCTGTTTCCGTGCTGGAGCAGCTTTTCCCCCAATGCCTGCCAGCTTGCGGCAGAGCCGGTGACGGCAGTTTCTCCAAGTCCCGGTATTTCTCTGGTAACGATCTTGCTCCCCAGGGCTTTGGCGGCAGTTTCCGCATCCTTGCCATAGAACAGGTACAGATCATCCACTCGGACACCTGCCATATGGCCGGGGTATTCTGCTTTGATCTTTAAGTATTCTTCGGTCAGCGGCGTAAGGTTCGGCTCCGGCTGGGGGCTTTCTTCCTCTGACGGTGCGCCCGCACGGGTTTCCCTGTCAGTACGTTCCGGCTGGGGCAGGGTACTTTCCTGTCCGGCTTCCTTTAAGGTCAGTGTGCGCCCCAGGGCGGTATAAGTTTCGCCGTTATCCTGGAAGAACATCGCAGGCAGGCCCGCCGTCTGTAACCGGTCAGCGGCTTCCTGCCAGCCCTCCCGGATACCTGCCACGGTCACTTCGCCTATTCCCGGCAGATCAACCGGCAGAAGCCAGGATACCGGCACCGCTTCAAAGGCAGTCCGGGCATCTTCACCGTAAAACAGGCAATACCCGCCGTTTTGGATACCGACCAATTCTTTCGGGTGCTTTTCTTTTAAGGCGTTGTAGGCATCCACATGGGGTAAAAGGTTTGTAGAGCCAGACGTTTCAGCCGGTTCTTCCGGTTCTGTCTTTCCCGTTACCCACGCAGGAGCATCGGAGTCATTTTCGTGCTGTTCCACGCTGGTACGGCGATCCGTTACCATATCCTGATAAGTACGCTCTAAAATATCGTCGATTAAGTATTCCCTGAAATCCGGCAGCGTGGTGTAGGCTTCATAAAGGGCGGGACGGCTGTCTTTCAGACCGGACAGCAGTTCGTCCAGTTTTGCTGAAAGTTCTTCCTGGGCATCCAGCACATCTGTATCCCGGTCACGCAGGAAAGGATAGATCTCACTCTGTTCGATCAATCCGATCAGTTCCGGCAGCGCCGCTTCATAAAGCTGTTTCGGGGTAAGGGCTGCCTGTTCCGTTGCCTGGGCAAGCACTTCCTTGTGCAGACGGTTATGGAAAGCGGACACATCAAAATAGGCTTTGGTCAGTTCCACATCGTCCACGGCAAGCACCGCCCGCCTGATAGCGGCGTCGCACTCGATTTTGATATTTTCCTCATCGGAATTTTCCAGGGCGTTGGCAAAGGCGTTATCCTGTAAGATCTGGGCTAAGACCACGGGCTGGAATTGCTCATAAATATCCCGGACAGTGCGCTTTGCCGGTTCCGGCTCCAGGGCGGCCTCCGCTTCGTCACGCTCCAGCATAGACCGGGTGTGGTCTGCCAGTTCCTCCGGCTTCGGGGTTTCACTTCCCAATTCCTCAAAAGCGTCATTCAAATATTCTTCAGAAACCACAAGCCCTTGTTTATCCAACAGTTCCTGTGCCTGTAAAATGATTTTCTCACGGGAGGATGGAGCATCCGGTTTTTCCGGTTCCGTCTGCACCGCACTTTCCGAAAAATCAAAGGAAAGCTGTTCCGGTTCGTCCGCTTTTGCCGTTTTGAGGCTCTGGCTCTTTAACCGCCGCAGGGCAGACTGAGCGGCATCCAGGGGCTTTTGTTCCCGGCTGGCTTTCGGCTGTTTCGCCGGTGCCGCCTTTTGGGGCATATCCGCCGCCCTTTGGATCAGCGAATAGGAGCCGTCTTTGTAAGCGGAAAGCCTGTCATACGCCCTGGTGCAGACTTCATAGCCATACTGTTTGGGTGTCAGGGACTGCAAGCCGTCTTTCATCACAGACAGCAGGCCGTCCACCTGCGCCGGATTATCAAGCATGGGGCGAACCTGCTTCCAGCCGTCAAAGAATCCCTCCACCTGATAAGGACGCTGTTCTTTGGCTGCATAGTGGAAAAAGGAATCCACATCACGGGAGAGGATAAAACGCTCATATTCCGGGAACCGTGCCTTATCGTCCGGGGTAAGGAACCGCCCGCTTTCCATAAGCTGATGGATATGGCGCTCGGCCTGGTTCCAGTTCAAAGAAGTTTCCGCATAAGGCTTCCCGTAGCTGCGCTTGATCTTCATGCCTTTGGCATCATGCCAGGTATCACGGATAGAGCTGCCACTGCCGCCAGTGCCAAAAGACTCTTTCAGATAATCCTGTCTTTCTTTGCGGTCTGTGTGATTCTGGAAAAACACATACGCCGCCAGCTTGCTGTCCGAATAGCCGCCGCCAGGGGCAAGCACCTCATTGATTTCGTCCTCTGTAATGAAAGTGGGGCGTTCTTCCTTGAACTGCCCATCCAGGGGAAAGACTTCTGCCGGGATCTGCGCCTGCTCAAGCCGGTGCAAAATGGCGTTGGGGCGGTGAAAATGGAACCGCAGGATTTCCCGGTTCTCCTGGTAAGCATCGCAGAAGCCTCCATTTCTTTTACAACAGCCGCCAACTGCTCCGGGGATTGCAGCAGCTTTTCTAACTTAGCCGTATCCTCCGGGAAACCGCCCCTCTGCATATAGACTCCATCCACAGTGGGGAGAAGTCCGGCTTCCTTTGCCCCATCGCCAAAATCCTGCCTAAGATACCAAAGCTGCGCCGCCAGTTCTTTAAACTCATTCCCTTTGACCTGGCCTGCCTGTTCCGCAGAAAGATATTTACCGGTTTCCACCAGCCTGCGGATACGGCTTTCTACTTCCGTCCAGGACAGGCGCAGGCTCTCTTTGTCATAGCGGGCGCTTTTGCCGCTGTTGATAGAAAACCCGTTTTCATCAAACCAGACCGCATAGGGAGCGCCGCCTATGGTAAAGCCACGCCCGCCGGTGCCGAACTCTTTGCGTAAAGATACCGCCATTTCTCCCGCAGGAGCGCCAGCCTGATACTGGGCATAAATACGGAGCGCCCCGGCAGGCTCGTTGGTTCCGGCAGACAAAATCCGCTCAACTGCCTGCTCCGGCACCATGCCCACAGAAAAAGCGGGGGTGCTTGCCTCCGCTTGTGACTGGGCGATCTGTTCAATCTGTTCCTCCACGGTGGGGAACAGGGACATTTGTGTAAAAGTCGGGCTGGCATCGGAATACGGGCCGTCCATCTCCACAGACGATAAAACGGCAGGCTCGCCGCCTGCGTCCGGGTGTCTGTATTTAACTGTAAATCAGGTCTGCCATCACGATCTCCTCGGCTCTCTGCCGGATGTTGTTCATCCGCTGTACCCATTCCATCTGGTTGGCTGCTTTCAGTTCCTCCGTCACGCCCTCGCTCATCGCCAGTTCCGCCATCATGCTCTCTATCTGCTGGTTCGCCGCCTGGTCGATCTCCGTCAGATGTGCCACAGGGTTCCTTTCAGCAGCATCGCCGTGTAAGCCGCTTTCCGATGTTCCATCAGATATTTCTCCCTCGCCCTGCCGTACCGGGTCAGGGTTTCCGGTTCGTTCTCCCTGCTGTCCATCACGACGTTCGGAATCTGATAACCGTTCCGGTTGGTGTATGTCAATTCGCTCATCTTCGCCGCTCCTTTCACGCTTTAAAGTGTCAAACTGTTCATCTTTATTATAGGACACATCCGGCTGTTTGGCAAGGATTTTTTTCGCCTGTCTGACCTGTTCCAGTTGGATATTTTTTACCGCCTCACCGATCTCCATTAAAATGGTGCGGTTGGCTTCGGCGGTGGCAGTGCCAGGCAGGCCAGGTGCCCACGTTGTTAAAGTTCGTAATGCCCCGCAGATCGTCTGCGTCGATATAGAGGGAAGCGTCCAGCCCGCAGCGGGTTAAAACCGCATACTGGACGCTGGCTTTTATGGTGTCACGGAAAATGACCTCTATGTTGTGGTCGTCCAGTCCCTCTAAAAAGCTGTCCTCCACCTCATAGTGCAGGTCACGGAGATATTCCCCATAATGTTCCTCCGACACCTTTGAAGCCGCTTCCATCAGGCACTCGCCCAGGTCGCCGCCCTCCGGGATGCCAAACACTTTTGCCAGCCGTTCCATAACTGGGGCATGATAGGCTTCCTCCATTCTCCAAAGCCACGGGTCTTTGCCGCCTTTTACCCTATGGGTATCGGAAACATCGTGGACGTTCTGGATATAGGGCCTGCCGCCTGTGCCTTTGCGGATCAAGCCGATTGCATTGGAACCGGCGTTGACCCAGCGGTGCATCTTGTTATTCCACGTTTCAATGTCCGCACAGGCGACCGCATCCGGGCGCTGGATATAGATTAAAAGCTGGTCGTCAAAATCATAGCTTTTATAAAACCGGGATGCCGTGGTCAGAAACTTCTGCCAGTTTTCCGGTGTTCTTGTGACTTCCTGCTGGGCTTTCTGCGCCAGCTCGGAAATATACAAAAACCATCTGTTTGCCATTGTGACCTCCTTTCAAAAGAAAAGCGGCCAGTGCAGTGCGAAACCACACCGACCGCCGATAAATGATTATTGCTGTTTCCGTTCTTTATTTTTCCGGTTCATATCCTCCAAAACCTTTTTCTGTGCTTCAGACAACACCCTGGGCGGGGCAATCTTAACCCACTTCTTGGGAAGTGAGTATGTCAGGCCGCCGTAGCCATTGTCGCCAGTCTGCGTGACCTGCTCCGGGTGGCTCTGGCACAAGCTGTTCAGCGTGTTCTGCAAGCCTGTGTTGTAGGTATAAACCGTAGCAGCGGATTCACTCTCATTAAAGAGGATGATCGTTTCCTGCTCATACTTTGTTAATCTCATAGGCATTACCTCTCCAAATCTTTCCGCTTCGCCGGGGGCTTGGCTGCCGTATGCTGTTCCGGCTTTTTCGCAAGCTGCTCCCGGATCGAGGGCTTTTTCTCCGGCTTCTTTTGCGGCTGTCCCCTGGAAAAATCCTTTTCCCGCATCTGCCTAAAAGCGGTGATCCTGCCGGTTTCATCCGTGACGGGGGCATACATCTTCGGAATCTTAAACATCATGCCGTCCAGACTGATGCCGCCGTAGTAATTCCCGTGGGCGTCCCGTTCTTTCTGAAGCAGCACGGTCTTGTCGGAAAGGATAAAACCCTCCATTTCATGCTTATAGACCAGGCCGCAGGGAATCCCGCCAGACTGGGTAATGGCGATTTCTTTGCCCACCGGCTCAAAGGGATTCTCCACCGGCACATCCTCCACCACACGAAAAGCGGTAGGCTTGCCCCGTTTGCTCCGCTCGGCAACTTCATAGATATGGGCATCAATGTAGCTGCCGTTTACCCTGCGGTTGGAGGACTCATAAAAATCCGGGTTGGACGCACAGGGCGTTAAAAGGATACCGCCTTTGACAATGTACTGATCCTGGGTAATCTCACCGGGTTCGATATACCGTTCAAAGCGGTTGACCGGCACGACCCGCAAAATCGGCGTTTCCTGTTTTTGCTCCTGCATTTCCTGTGCCGCCAGCACCGCCGCACGCTTTTCCTTTTCAGCAGCTTCCGCTTGTTCCACTAAAAACGCATAGTCTATGGCTTCCAGCTTTGCCTCCTGCAAACGTTCATCGGAGAGCAGTTCATAGATTGCCCTCGACATGGAAAATTCCGGGTTGTCAAGCTGCCCGCCGTCCAATTCCTGAAAATCCTGATTGAAAAAAGTGTAATCGTAGCCGCTGTCACAGGTCTGGATTGCCAGGTAACGGGAACCGCCGTCAATGGACAATCCCACTTCTTCCGGGTTTGGCAGGTTGTTGAGAATCCCGTCAATCATGTTGCAGTTTTGCTCCATGCTCATTTCGGCGGTTCGCAAAGCATTTTGCGGGGCGATTTCTTCCAGCCGTTTCATAAGTTCCTGTGCTGCCTGCACCGCCTGGGGATCACGCTATCGTCGATAAAGCCCATCAGATAGTTTTTCAGCCCATCCGTTTTTCCCGCAAGCAGCATCGCTTCGGTATCCCGGATGTTCTGTTCTTTGTCCTCAACGGTATCCATGTACTCATAAGGGTCAAAATCCGCCCCAAACTGGTCAAGGGCAGCCGCCAGCCCGTGAATCTCCTCCGGGCAGGTACTTTTTCTTCATTCCGGTTTATATCCGCCATAGGTTACTCCTTTCCTTTGGTTTTCGGTCTGGGCGACAGCTCTATCTTGTAATTCACATACTTTTCGCCGGTATCCGCCAGCACCACCACAGCGTCATAGAGTACGCCCTTTTTCTCGCTGAACAGACCTTTCATCTTGATACGCCCATTCTTTAAGAGTGCCGCCGCCATCGGTTTGGTCAGTTCCTTGTGCTTGGAAGTGAAAAAGCGGTCGTCTTTCCACATGGAAAACTGGCACTCCCGGTTGGAGCAGAAAAAATTCTTCTTGCCCTCCAGCACATCAGAGCCGCAGCGGGGGCATTTCCCGATAACCTCCCTCTGTTGGAACAGGGAAGTATCCGCTTTGACGGCACTGTACTGGGCAACCAGATCGGACACCATCTGTTCAATGCCGCCCATAAACGCATCAGGGGCTTGTTCGCCTCGCTCCACCGACTTTAAGCCAGCTTCCCACTGGGCAGTCAGCCTAGCGGACTTCACGCTGTCCGGCAGCACCACAATCAGGTTGAACCCCTTTTTTGTGGGAAGAAGCTGCCTGCCCTTGCGTTCCAGGAAACCGCCACGCACCAGCTTTTCCAGCACACCGGCACGGGTGGCAGGTGTGCCCAGGCCCGTGCGCTCTGCGCCCTCGATCTCGGCAAATTCTTCGGCGCTGGCGTGTTCCATAGCTGATAAAAGCAGATCTTCCGTGAAGTGCCGGGGCGGGCTGGTGGTTCCCTCTTTGGTGGAAGCCTCAACCTTTTCAAAGGTCTGCCCCTCTGCAAGCGGCGGCAGGGCTTTGGCATCCTCGTCCTTGGAATCATCCTCCGGCTTCTTTTTCAGCGTAGCAAAGAAAGCCTGTTCCACCGCCTTAAAACCGGGCGATACCACCACACGCCCTTTTGCCGTAAAGGTAACGCCGCCGCAGAGAAGAACAGCCGTGGTATCCTCATAAAGATGTTTTTCCCCCACGGCACACAACAGCCGCACCGTTACCAATGCCAGGATATTGCGCTCCCCGGCAGGAAGTGAGGAGAGGTCAGCGCCGGAAATCTGCTTTGTGGGCAGTAATGCGTGGTGGTCGCTGACCTTGCTGTTATTGATGATACGGGACGCATCCACGCTGAGAGCCGCCACGGAAAATGGCAGGGCGGATGCCGCCAGCTCACACAGCTCTGGAATGGTGTCTTTCATATCCTCCGTCAGATAGTTGGAATCCGTCCGGGGGTAGGTCAACAGCTTTTTCTCATACAGTGCCTGGGCGTAGTCAAGCACCTGCTGGGCGGTATAGCCAAACAGCCTGTTCCCGTCCCGCTGAAGCGAAGTCAGGTCATAGAGCTTGGGCGGCTGTGTGGACTTCTGCTTCTTTTCCACGGACTGCACAATAGCCGCCTGCGTGCTGCAGGCGGCTGAAAGATGGTCGGCGGCTTTTCGGTTCTCACACCGTTCACTGGCGGCGGTAAACTTCCCGCAGTCCAGCACCACCGTATAAAACTTTCCTTTTTAAAATCGGAAATGGCAGTTTCCCGGTCTACTACCAGAGCAAGGGTCGGGGTCATAACCCTGCCGATGTTCAAAGTTTTCCGGTACAGGGTAGAAAACAGCCTGGTGCCGGAAATGCCCACCAGCAGTCCGCCTTGGCACGGCACAGGGCAGCTTGATACAAAAGATCATACTCTGCACCGGGGCGCAGGTTCTCAAATCCCTCCCGGATTGCGGAATCTTCCATACTGCTGATCCACAGCCGTTCAAAGGGCTTTGTGCATCCAGCATGGTCATAGACCAGCCGGAAAATCAATTCCCCCTCACGCCCCGCATCCGTAGCGCACACAAGGCTTTCCACATCCGGGCGGTTCATCAGGGAAACCAGCACCTCATACTGGTCTTTTTTATCCGGTGCCACCGTGTATTTCCATTCTTCCGGGATAATGGGCAGATCTTCATAGCACCATTTGGAATACCGGGCATCATAAGCGTCAGCCGCCGCCAGCCCGATGAGATGCCCCACACACCAGGACACCACATAGCCGTTACCCTGCAAATATCCCTGTCCACGTTCCTTTGCGCCCAGCACGGCGGCTAAACTCTGCGCCACGCTGGGCTTTTCTGCAATTACTAACTTCAAGCCGTTTTCCTCCTTTCGCTCATCAGCTTTTTGTAGCAGATACCCACACAGCGCCACCCTTGCCATAACCACAGTCATAGCAGGGGGAATCGGGGGCAGGTGCCGGCCTTTCCTCCGACACCTGCCGCCCAGCGGGTTTCTGCTGCATCATCCGTTCCAGTCCGGGGTTATCAGAAAACAAGGTCATCGTCGCCCTCGATGGGAATATCCTCGTTATCTTCCTCATAAAGCCTGCGCTGTTCGGCTTCTTCTTCCTCGGAAAGTTCCTCCTGACCTGCATCCTCGCCGGTTGCTTCCTCATCTTCGTTGACAGTAGGCTCCTCCGGCCCCTCAAACTCAAAATCGTCGATGTCCTCGGCATCATCCAGATCATGCTTCGGCTTATAAACCTTGAAATAGTAGCCCAGGCCGCCAGCCGCCAGCGCAGCCACGATCACAAGGAACATCATACTGTTGTTACTCTTGGGGGCGGGCTGCTCCGGTTCGGGTTCCGATGTTTCCGGTTCTGACGGTTCCTCCGGCTCGGCAGGAGCGGCGGGTTCCGGCTCTGACGGTGCGGTCGGTGTGACAGTCTGGCTGTCCGTGTCTTTTTGTGCCAGCGCCATCAGGTCGCTTTCCGTTACGGCATTGAGGAAATACACATTTTCGCTGTCACGCTGCTTGTCGATAATAAGGTAAAACACATTTTCATCCGGGGTCATAATGGTATAGAACTCCTTGCCCTGTTCATCGCTAGCGTTATCAACCACCGTGGCGCTGCCATCCGGGGTAAACGGGTTATCCTCCGTTTCCTCCGTGGCAACCGGGCTTACCGCAGACGGGTCTTTTTCGATATCCGCTTTATTAGAGGAAGAAATAGTGCCGCCGGTAGGCTTTGCCGTCTGCCCGGTAGAAGCAGTCCCGCCAGTGCCAGACTGTGAAAGCGTGGTGCCGGTGCCCCCGCCCGTGGGCGTTGTAACCGTGGATGCAGGAACAGACGGACTGGTGGGAGAACTGGAAGTCTTATCGCTGTCTTTTTTCGGTTCCTCATAATAGGGATTGTTAAGCTGGGTCATGCGGCTTTTATTCCCGGCACGGTCAGTGGCCTGGATCGTGATCTGCTCATAATTGTCCGCATAATCTTTCAGGCGAATATCCAGAGTGCCATTATTCAGCTTGGAAAAGGAATTGCCGCAGACGTAGATTTTATCCACGCCGGAAAGGTCATCGCTTGCTTCCACACGGAGCAGCTCGCCCTCAATCCCCGCACGGATCGTCGGGGCTTCCCGGTCAAAGACCTCAATGTAACGGTTCTTGGTGTGGGACTTTCCGTTTTTATCGGTTACGGTCACATAAATGGTGCAGTTTTCGGAGATTTCCAGGGATACCTTGTCTTTATCCACCAGATCGTCCGTTAAATCAATCCAACTGCCGCCGCTGTTAATCTTGGCTTCCACGGTATCCCAGCCGGTTTTATTGACATCCTTAATGCGGATTTCCACGTTTGCCCGATTGGTGTACCAGCCGTCCGGGGCAAGAATGGAAATGGTAAACTTGGGGTCAACCACTTCCGGCTCCTTGCCCTCGCATTTTGTCAGGTCATTCTTGCAGATCTCGCAGCCTGTATTGACCGCACCAGCGGCACATTTATCGGTGCAGGTGCATTTTTCCGGTTCGGCAGGCGGTTCCGGCTCCGTGGGCGTATCCGGTTCCGTAGGCTGTTCCGGCTCCGTGGACGTATCCGGTGCTTTCCCGATGCACTGTGCCCGGTCAGACTGGCAGACAGCACAGTCAGGATTCACCGCACCCTCCTGGCACAGAACCGTGCAGATACAAGCTGCCAGTTCTCCTGCCGGGGGAGCGGTACACAAATCCATATCGGCAGCGCAGGCGGGGCACTCGGTATTGTGATCGCCCTTGGTGCATTTCTTCTCGCAAAAACAGGGCAGCGTGTTCGGCTCTGCCGCTTGCCCTTTGCAGGCATCGGCATTTTCCTTACACACCGGGCATTCCTGATTGGGAGTTTCCACAGAGCATTTCGTATCACAAATGCAGGCGGGCGCATCGTTGCCCGATACGTCCTGCGCCGCAGCCATGCCCAAAAGGGGCATCGTCAAAAGGAAGATGGAGAGCATCATGCAGACCATTCCGGTCAGCCGCTTACTCCGCTTCATGTTCAGATTCTTCATGTTCGTTATCCTCGCTTTCCATAAAATCAGGCGTCCCGGCTTTAGAGCCACGGAACGCTTGATAAATGCTGCCAGTTCCTCCGGGGCTACATCCAGCCCACGAACCATACCGACAATCTCCATATTTTCCAGTTCGGTCTTTTGCTGCTCCAGTTCCCTAAGCCGGGTCTGCTGGACAGCGATTTTTTCTTTTACCTTGTCGATCTCCGACAAGACTTTCTGCAACTTGTTACTCAAGTCAAAACCTCCTTAATTTAATCTGCCAATAGCATAGAAATGCTGCGACCAATAACTGCTGTCAGTCCTTGCGTACTGGATGGGCGACCCACAGTGGATCATCATATTGTTGCCGACGTAAATTCCCACATGGCTCACCGGCCCTGGGGAGTTATAAGTGCCGGTAAAGAAAATAATGTCGCCGGGCTTGGCTTCTGACATTGGGATATGGGCGCATTGGTTATAAATGCCCTGGGCGGTGGTGCGGGGCAGGTTGTGGACGCCGCTGTGCGTGTAAACGTAGCAGACAAATCCGCTGCAATCGAAGCTGGTGCTTGGAGAAGAACCGCCCCAGACGTAGGGGAACCCTAAGTATTTTTCGGCTTCTGCGATCAGTGCGGCAAAATCAGGGTCAGCCAGGGCTTCCCCCGGAATGTCGTAATCTTCACCAGCGCTTTCATTGGCGTAAATATCGCTGCCGAACAGATAGGCTTATTCCCCTTTAAGGAAAGGGTAGCCGTATAGCGTTCTTTCTGCTCCTCGTCCAAGTTCTCCAGGGCAACCGCCCCGAACCCTTTATTTCTAAGGGTCACATAGAGGATGTAATACTCGTATTCCTCCTCATCCTCTGTGGTTTCCCCGGTTTCCGTCGGTGGAAGTAACCGTGCGGGTTCTGATCTCCACCACCTCACGGGTAGTCAGGCTGTACTGCCTGTCGAACATGGTTTCCATTTCTGCCTGCACCTGGCAGGCGTAAAAGCGTCAAACTTTGCCGTCAGATAGGAAATCAGTTCATTGGGGTTATGCCCGATGCTGTCCACATCGTACCGATATTCATCATAGCCGGGATGGGTGCGCTCGATGTTTGCCAGTTCATTTTGCAGAGCGGTTTCCAGGGCGGTGTAATTGGCTTCTGTCTGAATGATGTCGGGATCTTCCGAAGTGTAGGAAGTGCCCAGCACGGCGCTCATGGCTCCATCCATCATCACAGAGCAGGAAGAAAGGGACGAAAACACCATAATAATCAGCATGGCAATCGCACCAGCCATCACCAGCCCGCCTTTATGCTCCTGCACCGCAGTCGCCACGGTCTGACCGATGCTGCCAAACATATCCTTTGCTTTCTGAACAAAAGCTGAACCCTGTTTCTCAGCCTGCTTTGCTTTCCGAAACTCTTTGGCATACTGGTGCTTGATGCGCTGTTTCTGAATAAGACGCTTGACGGTGTTTTCCTGCAATTCCGGGTTATCCCGGACAGCGGCACGATAAGCGGCACTGACATTCGCCCGGTTGACCTGGGCTTCCAGCTTCTCCACACGCTTATACGGGGCGTTCTGCCGGTACTTGCGGATTTCATGGCTGGCGAGAGCAGCGGCCCCCTCAGACGCAAGCTCTGTCCGATGGGCGGCTTTCGTACCCACGTTTTCTTCCTCCACCTGATGAATCTTGGAGTGGACGGTGGCGCTGGCACTCTGTACCATGCGCCTGCCCGCCTTTTTCGGCAGGGCTTCCTGCCCTCGTTTTTTCTCCACTTCCTCAAACCGGAGTGTGTGCTTCAGCTTGCTTTTTTCGGGATCAAGTTCTTTTTGCAAGCGCAGCTTTTTCTTCTTAGGCACTTTCTTTTTCGCCTTTTCCAGCTTCGTGCCCAAAACCTCCGCCTTGTGTTCCGCACGGGCAGCCCGTTCCTCCGGGGTGAAATTCAGCCGTTTGCTGCGCTCCACATCATCAGCATCGTAGATGTTGGCTTTTTTCTTCATGGCAGACCTCCTTATGCTGCCAAATCCGCAGGCTTCGTGGTCATAACCTGGTACAGCTTCGTATCCGTGGGGAACTTATCGACAAAGGGAATGATTTTATCTCCAAAGAACAAAAGCCCCTCACCGGCGTCACTGTTCGTGATGTGACCCAGCTCCTGGGGAGAGATACCAAGACGCTGCGCCAGAATGTTCCGGTCGCTGGCCGCCTGGTTCAACATCAGGATAAAATCGCTGTTTTCCAGGATATTTTCAATCTCCGGGCTTTCCAGCAGATCCTTGACGTTCTGCGTCAGAGCTGTCGGGATGCCATTCCATTTTCGGAATCTCTTGTAGATTTCTGCGGTGTAGGCAGCCGTCTGCGGCTCCTTTAAAAGCAGGTGGAACTCATCTAAGTAGATGCGGGTGGTCTTTCCGGCATAGCGGTTTACGGTGGTGCGCTGCCAGATGTTATTCTGGACGGTCAGCATACCGGGCTTTTTCAGGTTCTGCCCCAGACCGCTGATGTCATAGCAGGCCACACGGTTATCAACATTGACGTTGGTTCGGTGGTTCAGATAATTGAGGGAACCAAACACATACAGTTCCAGTGCCGTGGCAAGTTCCTGTGCCTGTTCTTCCTGCTGTGCCCGCAGGCACTCATACAAATCCCCCAGGATCGGCATATTCTCCGGCCTGGGGTCTTTGATAAGCTGGCGGTAGATTTTCGGGATACAGCGGTCAATGACCGATTTCTCAATGGGCTTTAAGCGCCCTGGGCGGCGGACAGAATCAGTTCACAGAATGACATGATAAAGTCCGCTTTCATCAGAAGCGGATTCTCGCCGGTATTCGTGGTCAGATCTACATCCAGCGGATTGATATAATCGTGGCTGTCCGGGGCAAGCCGGATCACCTGTCCCGAAAGCTGCTGGCACAGGGAAGTATATTCATTCTCAGGATCGAGGAACAAAATGTCATCCGTGGTATGCAGATAGACGTCTGCCGCTTCCCGCTTGCAGCTAAAGGATTTACCGGAACCGGGAGTGCCAAGCACCACTCCGTTGGGGCACTTGAGCGTTTTGCGGTCAGCCAGAATCATCCGGTTTGTGGTAGCGTTTAACCCATAATAAACGCCTTTGGGCTGGAATACCTCACAGGCACGGAACGGCAAAAAGATTGCCGTCCCGCTGGTGGTAAGCCCACGCTGGATTTCCACCTGGTTGATGCCGATGGGCAGCGCAGACACAAAGCCCTGTTCCTGCTGATAGTCCAGCCGGATCAGATCGCAGTTCTGGGTATTGGTAATGCCGTTTGCGGAGTAAATCAGGTTTTCCAGCTTCTGACGGCTGGACGCCGCATGGACAACCAGGATCGTGACCATAAACATTTTCTCGTCATGGTTCTGCAAATCCTCCAAAAGTTTCTGGGCTTCCTTGCCGAATGTCACAAGATCGGGCGGCAGGATGTCCATATCAAAACCGGAGCGGACGGCCCGTTTCTGTTCGTCGATCTTTGCCTTATCCAGATCACTCAGCTTGCGCTTGACTGCTTTCAGGGCGGCATTCTGGTCGAGGGCTTTAGCATGGATGCTGACGATCTGGCTTCCCTCCATGTTTAAAATGCTGTTTAACAGCGTATCATACAGTTTGGTCGCCCGGATCTGCAAAAAAGAAACCGCTCCAAAAGATGCGCCGGAGCGGAAGTAACGCCCATCCTTGAAGAAGAACGAGCTGGGGGCGATATAGTCTTTGCTGGACAGCCCGGTGTGCTTTAAGGAATCCCAGTTAAAACGGAACTTCCGGTTTTCCTCCAAATGCAGGCACCGATGGAGAATCGTCAGCCGCTCATAACCGTCCATCGGATGTGCGGCAACCGTCAGGGCACGGAAATGCCCCACCACATCATTGTCGATCTGCTCCAGGCGGGAACGGGCCTGCCTGATGCCGTCTGCTTCGATAGTATAGGTCAGGCAGATACGGCGCTCATACCGGCTCTTGGAAACCTGCCGCACCAGCATATCGCTGTATTCCTTTCGGATTTCATCGAACTGGTCGCCCTGTGGGTTAAGGGCAAGCATTTTCCGGTACTCCACCAGGTCTGCCGGATAGCAGATCACGGAAAGTTCAAAGCCCACAGACGGCCCGAAATAGTTGACCAGCTTGCAGTAAAGTTCAAACAAAACCGCCTTTTCATCGTCAGACGCTTCGGCATAGTTGATGTCATCGCAGAGGACGCTTTTACTGTAAAGCCGGTTCGTGATGCGGCAGATGCCGTCCGGATACATTTCTTCATAGGGAATGGTCTGCTGGGCGGTCTTTGCGATTTTACCCTCTTTTTTTGCCCGCCGGATTGCCTTTTCCACACGCCTTTTGTCGGCGGCGGTCAGCTTGGTGTCGGGCCGGATCACGAGATGTTCCCAGCCCACGGCTGTTCTTGCCGGTGGCTTTGTTCTGAATGGAAACAAGTTGTTGTACCTCCTTTTCATAGCGTGCCTGCCGCTCCAGGGCGGCAAACCGGTTGTTGGTCTGGTAAGGTCTGGCCGCAGGTGCAAGCAGTCGGACACGGATGATATTTTTCAGAATCTTTTCCAAAGGCTGCCCGTTCTTCTCGTACAGCCCGAACAGCATAAAGGGCGCTGCCAAGGCAATCAGAAGAAGCAGGGCAAGGTCATTCCCCAGGGAGTGCCGGGTCAGGAAGTAAGTGCCCACGCCTGCAATCCCGCCCAAGGAAAAGCAGACAATCTGGCGCTTGGTCAGCCCAAAAGCCACCTTGTCCTTAACCTCGGTCAAGTCTTTGGTAATCGTCACATAAGCCAATCGAAACCCTCCTTTCTCAAAACTTAGTGTGCGTTTAGGATGCTTTTCGCCACGGAGCCGGTCTTAAACAGGCTGAAGCACAGAAGCACTGTGTAGGCAGCGCAGCTCCAGATAGAAGCCTGCAAATCCCCGCCCAGGGAAAGAGCATTGACCAGCACGGCATAGATGCCGACACAGATCATGATTAAGAAGCCTTGCAGCCCCAGGGCGGCAAGCCCCCGGACGTAGTTGGTGCCGATGTTGCCCCATTCCCGGTTCATAAAGGTGGCAAAGGGCAGCGGGCCGACACTGGCGTAAATATAAATTTCAATCATCCTGCCATACAAAATGACCGTGATGATAAGCCCCATCGCTTTCATGGCAAAGGATACGACCCAGGTTTCCAGCATCAAGGCAAACAGATCTCCCAGCCCGTGGCCTGAAGCTCCGTCGTGATGTTGGCGATTGCAGAGGAAATGTCGATGCTGGCGTTGGTATCTATGACACCGGCACTCCTTTGAACCATTGTCTGTGCAACCTGAAAAACCGCCATGATGAAATCAAAGGTATGATTAACGATGATTGCCGCCGCCGCTGACTTGAACGCCCATTTGAAGAACATAAAGGTATCAATGTCGTGCATATTGTTCTTCTCGATAATCATGGAAATCAGTTCATAAGTCAGGACGGCGGCGATCACAAGCCCCGCTATGGGGACTACCACATTCTTAGACAGCGTAAGAATAATGGAAAAGACGCTGGAGTTCCAGGACTCCAGCGTCTTTCCCACTTCGGTTGCGATTGTGGCGACCTTGCTGTTGACATCGCTAAACATACTCGACAGATTGCCAGTGATGGCTCCGATTAAGAAGTCTTTCAGCCACTGTTCAATGGCGTCGATTATGCTTTGCATAAGCCGCTACCCGTGCCGATTAGACGGTAATCAGGCTGGACAGCAGCGGAACCACCTTCAGACCGAGAAGCATAATGCCGCCGCCCGCCATAAGCTGTTTTATCCCCAATTAGGTGTAAAACTCTGCTCGATGGCGGGCGGCGGCGTACAAAAAATCTATATGGTGTTTTTAAGAGAACCGTCCCGGCGGGACAGGTCAGGCAGTGACCTGTTCCACCTCCGGGATGGGTTTGAGATTAAAATGAATTTCGATAGAAATGTGTCTTGTTTTATCTTCGTCAATGCGTTCATGCACGACGATTTCTTTGATTAAGCGGTTAAGGGTGGCTGCGTCCAGATCTGTAATGTTGGCGTATTCCTGAATGGCTTCCACCCATTGTTTTGCGTCATTGGCAAGCTGGACTTCATCGGACAGCCGCTTTCTGCCCTCGGACACTCTGGTTTTAAGCTCCGTCTGCTCGGTCTGTGTCTTTTCCAGCATGGTGTTGAAATTCTGCTCACTGATACGCCCTGCAATCATATCCTCATAAAGCCGCATTACCATTTTGTCCAGAACCTCAATCCGTTCCTCGTCCCTTGTAAGGGAGCGTTCTATTGCTTCCCGCTGTTCCCGCTGCTCGGCTTCACAGGTATTGGTCAGGCGGTCGGCAACCGTTTCCCCGTCCATCAGGCAGCTCTGGCACATTCCCGGATTTTCCGCAGCACATGGCTGTAAAGGGTGTCATAATCAATCCGGTGCTGGGTACAGTGGTTCTTTCCGAAGGCATTGTAGGTCTTGCAGGAGTAAATCCGCTGGGGATGTTTTGCGTTTGTGTAGCGTACCGTCAGCGACTTCCCACACTCGCCACATTTTATCAGTCCGGCAAACAGGCTGATTTCATTGGTCTGCCCCGGACGCTGGCGGGATTTCAGCTTGTTCTGCACAATGTCAAAGCTCATGCGGTCAATCAGCGGTTCATGCTGTCCCTCCACCACAATCCAGTCCTCCGGCTTCTTTTCCCCAATCGTGCCGATTTTGAAACGGTAGTCTTTTTTCTGGGAAGCAATCGCCCCGGTGTAAACGGGATTCATCAAAAGGTCTTTGATAACGGAGAAGTCCCACATATACCGCCCGTTTTCCGGGTCTTTCTTTTCCCATTTGGTGCGGGTATTGCGAAGCCCCCGTTCCCGGTTCCACCATGTGGGGCAGGGGATTTTTTCTTCCTCCAGCCGTCTGCGGATATAGTTCGGACCATGACCGTTTAGGGCATATCCGAAAATCAGCCGCACAATCGGGGCGGTTTCCTCGTCAATGAGCAGATGGTTTTTGTCCTCCGGGTCTTTCCGATACCCAAACGGGGCAAGACACCCGGTAAACTGTCCTTTCTGCGCTTTCAGAAGATAAGAGGAATGGACTTTCTTGGAAATATCCTTGCTGTACATCTCGTTCAGGATATTCTTGAACGGGGCGATGTCGTTGTTATCCCGCAGTGTCGATACCGTCATTCATGGCGATATAGCGGACACCGTTTCTTGGGAAAAAGTCCTCAATCAAATGCCCTGTTTGCAAATAGTTACGCCCCAGTCGGCTGAGGTCTTTCGTGATGACAAGGTTGATTTGCCTGCGCTCAATGGCTCTCAACATTCTCTGTAAATCAGGACGCTCCATATTAAGACCTGTGAAGCCATCGTCCTGATAGACTGCCACAACCTCCCATCCCTGCTTTTCGCAGTATTTTTCCAGCATATCACGCTGGTTTGCGATACTGGCACTTTCGCCTTGCAGGTCATCGTCCTTTGACAGCCTGCAATAGACCGCCGCACGATAGCCCCCGGCAAGTGCCGAACCGATTGTTCTGTATTCCATTTCGTTCATCATAGCCATTTACCCACACAATCCAGACGGTATCTGGCTCTTTTGAACCTCATCTTCATTATACTTCAAATCTTTCTTTTTAGCAAGATATTCTTTTGTATTTGTCTTGCCGTATTTCTGGGAAATCAGGCTGACGAACACATCGGTTGCGTCCAGTTCCCCGTCAAACACCGTTGTAACATGAATCTCTGTTTTGTTTTTTGCCATAGGCAGTTATCCTCCATACATGAAAATAGCCAAACAGAGGGTGTCGGCAACGAAGTCCGGCAACGGGCTTCAAAAGACCTTGCAAACAATCTCAATCTGGCGGTGGTTACTATTTATACTTTTCTTTTATTTTTCTGTTGTTTTGGTTGTTATAAGGGAGAAAAGCCCGCAGTTATGGGGTTTTCCCCGGCAACCGGCTCGGCAACGGGATAGCAACAGGGGGTGCAACGGGCTGTCATTTTCAGAATGGAAGCTCCATCTGTTCTGTGACCTCCACAAAACCGTCCATCGTTTTTTCAGACGGGTTGCCTAAGTCCGTTGCCGGGTTTTCACGCTCCCAGCCTTTTGTCTGCCGTATTCGGAAAACATTCTTGGATTCGGGAAGTACCGCCAGCGGTCAATGCACTGGTTCATTATCTCGTTGATTTCCCGGATTTCCCATTGCTTCGGTTCGTCAAAGGCATGGTTCAAGGCTTCCTTGTAGAGCTGCTTGGAACAGACCATGCTCCCGGTGTACTTATCAAGATACGCCTGTATCATCCCGGCTTTGGTGTCCTCCGGCATAAAATCCCGCTGGTGTTCTTTGAGATACCGCTGCATGGCAGGCTGAAAGCCAGCTTGAACCTGCCGCTTCGGTAAATCTCCATCGCTTCCGCCCACATCTGCTCAATATAGGCTCTGGAAGCAGCTTCGTCCTCTAAAATGTGAACCTCAGCTTGCTCCGGGTACACCATGACGGGGATAAAGCGGCGGTTGCCGGAACGGTCAAGGGGCAGGAAGTCAAGGGCATTGGAAGTGCCGCCAAACACGCACTGACGGGGGCGGTCTGCCGGGTGGGTTTCATAGGGTATCTTGTAAACCTCTTTCTGCCGGCTTAAAAATGACTTGATTTCCTCAATGCTCTTGGCGTTGGCGGTTGCCATCATTTCTGACATTTCAATAATCCAGTGACCTTGCAGCTTGCGGTACACATTGTCATCGTCCAGCTTCCGCAAATCATCGGAGAACCACTCGTCCCGGACTGCCAGCAGACGGAAGAAGGTGGACTTGCCAGCCCCCTGACCACCGACCAGACAAAGCATGATTTCAAACTTGCACCCCGGCTGAAAGGCTCGTGAGATTGCACCCAGCAGGAACAGCTTCAACGCTTCATAGGTGTAATCGTCTGCGTCAGCCCCCAGAAAGTGCCGCAGGCAGAAACGGATTCGCTCTGTCCCGTCCCAAACAAGGGCACTTAAATAGTCCCGGATGGGATGGTACTTGTTTTCATTCGCCACAATCCCGATGGCGTTATCAATCTTTTTCTCATTGGTAAGCCCGTAGGTTTCTTCCAGATAGAGAAGCAGATACTTCATGTCCGTATCGTTCAGGGCGGTGCTTTCTCTGTGGAAGCCGATGGGCTTTATGATGTCCTTGCGGTCGGTCAGGATGTTGTATGCGATAGCCCCGGAAAGCAGCGGGTCACGCTGGAATACGGTCAGGCAGTTCCGTATGCTCTGACGGACACCGCCTTTCTCGGTAGTTTCCAGCCCCTCCTTGATTTCCTCAATGCTCTGGGGTGGCTGCATGGCGTTCATGGTGTTTTTTAGTTCTTGCTGCGTCTGCGGCTGCAAGCTCTGCCATTCGCTGTTCAAGCTGTATCACATCCTTTCCGTAGTCCGTAATCAAAGCCGCTTTTTCCTCTGTTTCCCCGAACAGCAGCACATCCAGCAGATATTCCACTTGGTCTTGCTTCTGTAAGGCTTCCACAAACCGGGGATGAAAGGCTTCCTCTGGGGAGTGCGGGGCATATTCCTTTCTCCATGCCCGAAGCAGGTGGAGATAGTCGGCAAGAATACGGAAGCAGCGGCTCTTTGCTTCCTGAAACTGTTCCTCCGGGGATTTCTGCCGGGGCTTGGGCTTTTTTGCCTTTCCCGGCGACTTCCAGCCCTCATAGGAAAGCCCGAAGTCCTGTGCCAGTTGTACGGCGGCTTCTTTCTTTCCCAGCCCATACAGGGCGGCGGCAAAATCAATCACATCCCCATCCGCACCGCAGCCAAAACAGTGGTAACGCCGATCCAGCTTCATGCTTGGGGTTTTATCGTGATGGAACGGGCAGCAAGCCATCCCGTTCCGACCTATACGGATTCCATAATGCTCCGCAGCCTGTCTTGTTGTGACGGACTGCTTCACAGCTTCAAATACATTCAAATCTATCCCTCCTTGAAAAAAAGAAAAGCACCTGACATTCTCTGATTGAAAATGGCAAGTGCCTGTTAAAGCTCCATATTCTGTTGTCTGTGTTTCGCCTGTGCCGGGACAGTTCTTTGTGCTTTTTTCTCGTCAGCCTTATCCTGCAAGACTTCCTTGATAGGCTGCTTCTTGGGCGGCTCTTTGCTTTCTTCTGTGCCGGGTGTAGCTTTCCGTACCCAGTAGCGGATGTCCCGCAACTTCTTCAAATCAGCCTGTACCTCGGTCAGCGGTACTTTCAGCTCTGCGATTTCGCTGAGAAGCGTTTCCTGCTCCTGTTGCAGCTCCTTTTTCGTTTTATCCTTATCGTCCGGGTGCTTGGCAAGGTAGGCGGCGGCTTTCTCATACCGGGCAATCTCCGGGTGTTCCTGTTTTAATTTCTCCTTTGTTTTCTTAAAAAATATCTTCTGGTATTTCTCATAGACAGGCTTACATTCCTTGCAGTCTGTCCGGGCAGAAAGCAGTCCGTCAATCACTTTGCTGCGGCTTCCTTTGGCTTCATTTGACTGCGGTAATCGGCGGCTGATTTCCCGGAAGATTCCAGAAATGCTTCTAAGTCCTCCACAGTGGAAAGCCCCTTTTGCCGGAGATAGGACAGGGCTTCGCTGACTGCCTTTAAGTCCTGTGAAGTCCCCCGGTTCTGTCCAGCCCTTGTCCAGCTTTTCCGTTCTTCCTTTCGTATCTCCATATACTTCATCAGCAGATTGGGAAGAAGTGTCACTTCCTCCGCCGCTTTTTGTGCAAGCAACTCTTTCCGTTTTTCGCCCAGCTCGGTAATCCAGCCTTTGAGGTTTTGGATAAGCTGCCTGATAGACTGCATTAAGCTGTTGGCGGTTCTGATTTCCCGGTTCAGGTTGCCGATATTCGTCTGGATTCCACGCTTTTCCATCTGGCGGACAGCAGCCCCCTCATGGACAGTGGGGACTATATCAAGCCCCTGTCTGGCATAGGAACGCAAGTCCACACGCTCCGGGCGGTCATTGGCTTCCAGATAGCGGTTCTGGATGACTTCCCACTCATGACGCCAGATTTCACAATACTTCTGGTCGTTCCAGTCAACCGTATCCTCCTTGTGGCTTTTCCACCTGCCGGACGGCAGCTTTATCCGTTCCCCATTTTCATCAAGGTCATAAACCTTGCGGCTCCTAGGAAGCCATTTCCCATGCTCGTCCATTGCCCGCATAGTGAGCAGGACATGGGCGTGTGGATTGTGTCCCGGCGGATGGGGGTCATGGATGGCAAAATCAGCAATCATCCCTTTGGAAACAAACTGCTGTTCACAAAACTCCCGGACAAGGATAGCGTACTGGTCGGGCGGTATTTCTCTTGGAATGGTAAGCACCCACCGCCTTGCAAGCTGGGAGTTCCATTGCTTCTCCACCGCTTCGGCGGCGTTCCATAAAGTATTGCGGTCTGCATACTCCGGCGGGGCATTTGCCGGGAGCAGGATTTCATTGTGGACGATGCCACGCTTTTCCGGGTAGTGCTTCACTTCTTGGTCGTATTCACAGAACAGCTTTTCGCCGCTCTGGTAGGCAGCGGCGGCAACCGCAGACTGCTGTTGACTTCGCTGAACAATCGAGATTTCGTTGTGTGGACAGGGCATTTCGTGTTTCTCCTTTCGGTAATTGGTGGATGGGGTGGCGTTTTACCACCTCATTTTGGGCAGAAAAAGCAGGAGACCTTTTTCAGATTTCCTGCTTGATATGCCGCTGTGTGGGCGGCGGGTATTTAGTTGTAAAAGTTCGGGGCAAGTTGACCCGATGTGTGGGAAATAATAAACCAGAAGTTTACAAGCTAAATTTGTTACAACAAAAATGTAAATACTCTTTAACCGATATTTCTTTGCTATTTAAAATTCCAATGATAACAAATATAACTTCTGCAACTGTAAGATAGCAGTCTTTCAAATCAAAAATAAAAAGGGTAGGTATCTGCAAAAAATCTAAACTTCCACCCCAAAACAGCTTATCAATCAAGCTACATAAACATCCTGATATGCCACAAATCATTATCATTTTTACCCAAAAACTTGTATGTGCTCTTTTGCCTGATATAACATATATCCTGACAAAAAGACGAACAAAACAAACACATTCAATAAAATGGTAACAAACGGACTTGATAATAATTCAAAGAAATTTCCAGCATAAGATAAACGAGTATTTAGTTCTGGATTAAATCTTAAAACTTTGGCTATTATATCAAATTCGCATTTTATAAATACTTTTGAAATTACTATTTTAACCGTCTGGTCAATTAGAACCAATAATGCTACAGGTGTAATAAACGGCTTAAACTTTTCCATCAGCAACACTTCCTCTCAAATTATTATTTCTTCTTTTTCGATTTAGGAGTAGGCAATTCCTCATACATAGCATTAAACAATCCTGTCAAAAACTCTTTATTATCAACTTCATCTACCAATAACATTTCTTTTGCTCCCTTGTAAGGTAACTCATACGAAACCGTTGGCATATAACTTATTGCTGATTTTACTGGTTTGACAAGTAATCTATCATCATAGATACCGCCTACAATCTTACTACGATAATAAATGACAAATTCGCCCATCATAGCTCGATAGGTAATTTCATTCAAGTCAGATAACTGACCTAAAATAAATTCTAAATATTCTTTGCTGGATGCCATAACTTTACCTCAGTTTCTAAATTTATTACTGACTTCATTATACTTATTGCTTATCGAAAAGATAGCATATTTTATGAAACTTGTCGGCTGGGAACAGCTTGCATTGCAAGGTGTCCCCAGATGGCAAGTCCACAAAAGGGTAGCTGGCGGCAGCCAGCGCAGGGGAAGCGTAGCGTCCCCTGTTTGATTTGGAGCAGACCATGACTGCGGAAAATCACAGCCCTCCGGCGAGGAGCCTTCGGAGAACGCAATGCACCAACCTCTGGGTGGTGTATAATTGCGCCTTAGTAAACTAAGGGGGTTCCGGCATCTCCCGTTCCAGCAGTTTTTTCAATAGTTCCTGCGTGTCCTGTCTGTGAAAAATGAGTTTCAACAACAGCATGACATCATCATCTGTCAGGCGTTCCGGCTCTTGCAGAAAACTTTCCAGCATACCGCCACGGGTACAGAGCCGGTGCGTCCGTTCCTTTCGGGTAAGCTGTTTCAACTGGTGCTGCAATGCCTTTTCATCATTGATGGCTTTCCGCAGTTTCTTTTCGCTTTTTTCCAACTCCCGATTGAGTTTTTCCAGCTTTGAGGTATCAGGCAAGGGCAGCGTCCTCCTTTCCCGGTATCAGCACATAAATCCTGTTTGGTTCTCCAATGCCCTGACGCACCCGCATGATAAGTCCGGCAGTTTCCAGTTCATTCAGAGAACGCTTGACCGTCATGGAGCTGCGGGACAGGACTGCGGCAATGGCTGTGACAGGGAAGCAGACAAAGAGGATTCCGTTCTCGTCCTCCTGCCTTTGGAGAGCATAGCGTCCAGCATCCGGCAGTACATGACCTTTGCGGTGCTGCTGACTGGAAATCCTGTCAACGCTCTGGGAAAAGGCATACAGGGCGGCAATGGTGTGTCTATCGTCATAAATTCAAAATTCATTCTGTGTGTTCCTCCTTTTTCTTTGCTCGTTTGGATAAATAACAGGGGCAGTCAATCACAACCGCCCGGAAGCTCTGCTTGCACCCATGCTGGCATTTCCGGCATAATTCGTTGTAAGTGACACGCCCCCGGTCATTGAGGTAAAAGGAAAGCTCATGCTTCCTCTTTTTGCTCATTCTCGGCATATTGTGTTTCCTCCCGTTTTAGTGTATGGTCTCGGGGCGATTTTCGGCAAAATTACAGCCATAGAGCCGCTTAAAATCTCCCGAAGTATCAGCGATAGGGTAGACTATCCCCCTATCAGATTGTCGTGTTTCGGTATCATTTCGGTGTCAGTTCGCCAGTTCTCCCCGGTGTCGTTCCTCCCCTGAATCTCACAGCGGCGTATCGCTCCCTTTGGTACGCTCGTTTCGGTCAGGGTTCCTCCATATCCCTGCCAAAAGTCATGGCGCTACATCGCCGGGGAAGCATATCCCACACAGGCTGGTCATTCGATTGGAATAATCCATCGATGAACTACCTGTATCATAGAACATTTTTGTGCCCTGTGCCGTATGTCCACAAAGTAGGAATTAAGGGTAAAAATCAGAAATTTCCACGATTACGGAAAGTGTGATATAATCCAGATAAGCGGCAGCAATGAAACCGTTGGAAAGGAGCGTGTGCCCATGAAAGGAGCAACAAGCATACAGGAACGCCTTTGGGAACTCCGCAAGGACAAAGGCTTAAATCTGGAAGAACTATCAAAACTAACGGGTATTTCTAAATCAGCCCTTGGCAGTTATGAAAAAGAAGATTTTAAGGAAATCAATCATGGCAACCTTATCACGCTGGCAGACTTCTATGGGGTTTCCGTCGATTATCTGCTGTGCCGGACAGAGAACAGGGAGCAGATCAACACGCCACTGACGGAGCTGCATTTGAACGATGAAATGGTTGCACTTCTGAAAAGCGGACGGATCAACAACCGTCTGCTCTGCGAACTTGCCACCCATAAGGACTTTATCAAGTTTCTTGCGGACATTGAGATTTATGTGGATGGGATTGCCACCATGCAGATTCAAAACCTCAACACCCTTGTCGATACTGTCCGACATGAAATCATAGAACGGTATCGCCCTGGCGAAGATGACCCACATTTGAAAGTGCTGCAAGCCGCCCATATCAGTGATGATGAATATTTCAGCCACATGGTTCTGGATGACCTAAACCTGATTATCCGGGATATTCGGGAAACCCATAAAAAGGATAGTGAGAGTGCGCCCCAGACCACTGTTGCCAATGAACTGAAAGAAAATCTGGAAGCGGTCGAAAATTTCAAGGGCAGCCGTTTGGAAAAACTGGCAGTGCTTTACTGCAAGCAGCTCGGTATCAACTATAAAAATCTGTCAGATGAAGAATTTCGCTGGCTTATTCGGATTCTCCAAAAATCAAAGAAAACGGGAACGCCTATCAACCAGAGGAAAAAACGGTAAAGGAAAACCGCTGTTGCATGGTTTGTTGGATTCCATGTAGCAGCGGTTTGTGCTGTGGTTATTACTTCATTCGTTTTCTTAATATTCGGCGATAATTTGTTTCTCCCTTTGGTGCGTCCTGTATAATTTCCAACACACCATCTTCAAGCATTTTATCAATGCGATTGGAAATCCATACATCACTAATTCCAAGTTGATATTTTCCTAAAACATTACCTATGACAATAGCCATTTTGAATTGCTCTGGCTGTTCCGCAATTTCACGAAGAATGAAACTATCATATATATCTTCTGAAACGCTTTGCAATTTACCATTTAACATTGCACGCAAAGGTGCATTTTCATTTTGAAGTTGATTCCATTTCATAGCACAAGCTGAAAGAAATACAGGATTAGCTTTCTCTTGTAGAGTTATATAGTTTCCCCATTCGCCAGGAGAGACCTCGCCCCATGCTATTTTGGATGTCATAGTATTTTCTTTTCCATATTCCCATGTAGGTAACTTAACCAAATAAATTGTTGTCTGGCAGTTTAAGGGTTGAAGTTGTTTCATAAGCCAATACATACCACAAAGCTCATCTGGATTATAGCTATACCAAATGCGAATTTCTTCCCCAGCTACATATCGTTCAATCACTGAGGTCAATGTAGTTTTAATTTTCTGTATTTTTTCTTCAACCTGATAATCTAAATCCTCTACAAAGCAGACAGACAGCATTTTCTTGAAAACATTTTTCCGCTGTTCGCCAATTCCATTATCAGAAATATCTCCCACACTAAGAGCCATATCAAAACAATAAACATCACAGCTCTTGCCTCCCAATGGAATAGCATTCTCCCAAGCAATGCGTTCTTGTTCCTGTGCTTGAAGCTGTGCTTTTTTCATTTCATCTGAAGATGGAACACTCCCGTCTTCATGCCTCATAAATATTGAAACAGCACTTCCTCTATACTTTCCCTTGCCGTAAGTTTGGGCAATTTTCAAACTTCCACAGGCACTTTCACCAAATACAATTTCAATCATCTTATATACCTCCGATTTAATTGCTCCCGTTATGAATAAATCATCTCATGCAAAACAATTTCTTCTGCCCGGTTATGAATGTTATTGCAACGCTGCACCCATTCCATTTGGTGGGTACGCTTCAATTCCTCGGTTACGCCCTCGGCAGTTTTCATCTGCTCCATGATGGTGTCTAACCGTTCCTGTGCCTGTTCGTTCAGGTCTGCAAGATATGTCCACAATTCCCCGGTCAGTATCAATGTATTCAATCTGGCTGGGTGGACTTCCCTTAAATATTCCCGGTGCATCCGTCCGTACTTTCCGATAGGGCGGTGTTCCTCCGGCAGTTTCAAGTCCGGGATGTAATAATCTCCGACAAGGATATAATCAATTCCGTTTTCCGTTATTCTTGGTTTCAATTCGCTCATGTTCCTTACCTCCTGTGGAAGCAGGCTCGTCTGGTACTAACTCAATCACATCGGTAATCTCACAATTCAGCGTTTCGCAGATACGGGCTAATGTATCCATGCTGATGTGCTTTCCCTCTTTGCTCATGTTGGCAATCATATTTGTTGTCATACCAGCGGCAAGCCTTAAATCCTCTTTTCTCATATCACGCTCTAACAGTGTGTGCCAGAGTGGTTTATAGCTGATGTGCATATTGTTTTCCTGCCTTTCTATCCATACCACCGGGGCGGCTGCCCCGGCAGGAACTTTTCTCTTATTATAGCACCAATCTTGTGAAATCACAATTTATTCTTGTAGCCTGCCGCTGATACCGTCTGGATTGTGCTTTTCCTTTCGTTTTTTGTTCCAACTAATTAGCCATGAACTGCTTGACACCCTGGCTTTTGGAAGCAGGGTTGTCGGCCCCGTAACCTTCCATGAGGTTGACCACACCCCATACGCCAACGCCGCCGCCCAGGGCAACAACCAGAGTAGACATCGTAGAAACAGCAGTCGTAAAGAAACTCATAATAAAATCCTCCTTGAATTTAAAAAACATGTTGATATGTTGTCGGTTTGGTTTTTGGATTGGAGCAGCCCCCTTTCAGGCTCTGCCCGGACGGGCGGACGGATATGCTTTTTCATCCGCACCGCCGTTTTGGAAAATTCCGGGCAGATCGGGGTTTTCTCCGGGGAGCGGTTATAAAAATCTGCCATTGAACCATAAGAGAAAGCGCCGTTTAACGCCTTGGCTATCGTTTCCAATACATGAACCGCTTCGTCGTAAAATCCCATTTTGACCTCCCATGTGATGAAATTGCCGGTGTCCGGCTGGTTTTGGGCAAAAAAGAAAAGGCTCCACCGATTTCAAAGCCCACAAAGGGGCATCGGTGGAGCCTTTAGGCAGCCGCTTGGGGCTGTTCTATCTCTCCGAGGTCATAGACCTCAAATTCTTCTTCCGGCTTGACTTTGAGCCGGTGTTGCAGGTATGTCTTTACATCAAAGGTAAACTTGGGGTTGGCGTCTGCCGTGTACTTGTACTGGGGATGCTTCGTCAGATCATACTTCTTGGAGTAGAATGGGCGGACACCCTGCACCTGGACGATGCAGCGGCTGGAGGGCATGACAGCCAGCTCATCCACGCTCATCAGTTCTTTGCCCAGCTTCTGATAGTTCAGACCGTAGGTACGCTGGGCACCACGGGAATCGCTTTCATTCATGGTGTCAATGGTTTCTTTTCCCAAAAGCCCGGACACCATCTTTAAGCTGCTTTCCTCTTTCCCGCCCAGAAACAGCATGGTTGAGCAGCACCCGGCAACGGTTTCCGCATTGTCCTTATACATTCCTTTAAGCTGGCTGAACGTCTGGAGGACGATGTGGGCAGATATATTCCTCGACCGGATCACGGAAACCAAATGCTCCCAGTTCGGAATTTTTTGGTTTGCGAACTCATCAAACAGGCAGGTTACATGGATCGGGAGCCTGCATGATAGACTTTCAACGCCCGGTCGCACAGTACGTTGAACATCTGGGAGTACATCATGGCTGAAATGAAGTTGAACGTCGGGTCGGTATCGGAAACCACCGCAAAGAGGGCGGTTTTCTCGTCACCCAGCTTTTCAAGCTCTAATTCATCATAGGACATCATCTCCCGGACGGCGGCAATATCAAATGGGGCTAATCTGGCACCGCAGGAAATAAGTATGCTTTTTAAAGTTTTGCCAGAGACAAATTGTCAAGGACTTTTTAATCAAATTCACAAAAATCTACAAAAAAGGTGCCAGAAGCACCGTATGGCTCCTGACACCTCGTTTGATAGATTACATTTTTCCGTTCAGCAGGTCTTTGCAGAGATACGCATAGTCTGGCAGCTGGTTGATATATGGCTCCCAGCGCCGCTTGATTTCGGCCAATTCCAGCGGATCGGCTGCTTCCAGTGCATGATCGTTGCCTGTCATATATAAAACATCCGTAGCAACATCATCCAAACACCTGCCGCAGAGATCGGCGGCTGATTCGATTCTGATACCGGTATCCACATAGACTGGATTGACGCCAATCGCCAGCCAGACATAGCCTACCTTGTCCGACCAGAGCAGTTCAAAATCAGGGCTTTGCCGCAGATGTTCCGCAAAGACCTCCTTTACTCGTTCAATTTCATGCTTCTCTTTTTCTGTGTAAAGCATTTTC